>OFSF01000779.1_pt1 | contig 11929 bp, 8 predicted proteins | sample 1543271 | NCBI WGS metagenome assembly OFSF01 (sample SAMN07774227, study PRJEB24372) | wastewater metagenome | isolation source: Exp Tend VB 100WW | collected 2016-02
GGCAGCGGCGAGCCGGCGCCGACATCGCCCGCCAGCAGGTGCTCCGGGCGAATGCCCAGCGAGACGGCGTCACCGGCCTTGGCGCGGCGGGCGTCCACGGCCACGGTGAGCTGCTCGCCATGCACCTCGACCACCGCGTGGCGGGCCTCGGCGCGCACCAGGCGGCCCGGCAGCACGTTCATCTTCGGTGAACCGATGAACTCGGCGACGAAGAGGTTTTCCGGGCGGTGGTACAGGTCCATCGGCGTGCCGAACTGGGCCACGCTGCCGTGGTCCTGCACGCCCTGCCCCGAGCGCAGCAGCACGATCTTGTCGGCCAGCGTCATGGCCTCCACCTGGTCGTGGGTCACGTAGATCATGCTGGCGGTGCCGATGTCGTGGTGCAGCTTGGCGATCTCCAGCCGGGTCTGCACGCGCAGCGCGGCGTCCAGGTTGGACAGCGGCTCGTCGAACAGGAACACGTCCGGCTCCTTGACGATGGCACGGCCAATGGCCACCCGCTGGCGCTGGCCGCCAGACAGGGCCTTGGGCAGGCGGTCCAGCAGCGGGGTGAGCTGCAGGATCTCGGCGGCCTTCTTCACCTTCTGCTCGATCGCGGCCTTGTCGGAGCCGAGCACCCGCAGTCCGAAGGCCATGTTCTCGGCCACCGTCATGTGCGGATAGAGGGCGTAGCTCTGGAACACCATCGCCACGCCGCGCTGGGCCGGGGCGAGGTCGTTGACACGCTTGCCGCCGATCGAGAGGTCACCGGAGGTGATGTCCTCCAGCCCCGCGACCATGCGCAGCAGCGTGGACTTGCCGCAGCCGGACGGCCCGACGAAGACGCAGAACTCGCCCTTGCCGATGCTGATGTTGGCGTTGTTGATCGTCAGCGGCAGGCCGGGAGCGTAGCGCTTGCAGATGTTCTTGAAGTCGATGCGTGACATGGCGGTCCCTTGCGAAGGAGAAGAGTCGGTGGGGGCTCAGACTCGGGTCAGACGCGCAAACAGCACGCCATATGGAGCGAAGGACAAGGTCGATTGCGCATCGACCCGATCGCCTTCGGGTAGCGTCAGCGTCGCCGGTTCGGCGCTGAGGTTGAACGCGCACAGCAGCCGCTCGTCGCCGTGCGTGCGCACGAAGGCGAGCACCTGCGCGTCGACGGGCAGCAGCGTCAGGTCACCCTGCACCAGCGCCGGCTGGGTGCGGCGCCACTGCAGCAGGTGGCGGTAGTGGTGCAGCAGCGCGCCGGGGTCGGCTTCCTGCGCGTCGACGGCCAGCGCGCGGTGCGACTCGGCCACCGGCAGCCAGGGCTTGACGGTACTGCCCGGCGCGCCAAAGCCAAGGTCCGGCGCCGCCGAGTCCCAGGGGAACGGCGTGCGGCAGCCGTCGCGGCCCTTGAACTCGGGCCACATCGTGATGCCGTAGGGATCCTGCAGATCTTCAAAGGCGATGTCGGCTTCGGGCAGGCCGAGTTCTTCACCTTGGTACAGGCAGACCGCGCCGCGCAGGCTGAGCTGCAGCGCCGGAGCCAGCCGCAGCAAGGCCGGATCGGGGTTGTCACCGCCCCAGCGGGTGGCGATGCGCTTGCAGTCGTGGTTGGACAGCGCCCAGCAGGCCCAGCCGCCGCCCGCTTCTGCCGCGACCCGCTCGAACTTGGCGATCACGCCGTGCAGATACGGCGCGTCGTGGCGGTCGGCCAGCAGGTCGAAGCAGTAGCCCATGTGCAGCCGCTCGGCGCCGTCAGCGGACGGGCTGCTGTACTGCGCCACCATCGCCATGCCGGACTCGTCGCCGATCTCGCCGACCATCATCGTGTCGGGGTACTGGTCGGTCAGTGCGCGCAGGCGCTCCAGAAAACCGAGCGCGTCCGGGCGGCTGCGGTCGTAGACGTGGTGCTGCCACGCATACGGGTTGCTCGCGGCAACCGTCGGGTTGCTGCCATCGGGCATGCCGGCGCCGGGATTGCTGCGCAGCTCGGCGTCGTGGAAGCAGAAGTTGATCGCGTCCAGCCGGTAGCCATCGACACCGAAGTCGAGCCAGAACTTGACCGACGCCAGCAGCGCGTCCTGCACCTGCGGGTTGTGGAAGTTCAGGTCCGGCTGGCTGGTCAGGAAGTTGTGCAGGTAGTACTGCCGGCGGCGCGTGTCCCATTGCCAGGAGCTGCCACCGAACACGCTCAGCCAGTTGTTGGGCGGGTTGCCGTCGTCCTTGGCGTCGGCCCAGACGTACCAGTCGGCTTTCGGGTTGTCGCGGCTCTGGCGGCTTTCCTGGAACCACGGGTGCTGGTCCGACGAGTGCGACAGCACCTGGTCGATGATGACCTTCAGGCCCAGCGCGTGGGCACGGTCGACCAGCGCCCGAAAGTCCGCCAGCGTGCCGAACATCGGGTCGATGTCGTTGTAGTCGCTGACGTCGTAGCCGAAGTCCTTCATCGGCGAGGTGAAGATGGGGGACAGCCAGACCGCATCGGCGCCGAGGCGGGCGATGTGGTCGAGGCGGCGCGTGATGCCCGGCAGGTCGCCGATGCCGTCGCCGTTGCTGTCCTGGTAGCTGCGCGGGTAGATCTGGTAGATCACGCCGCTGCGCCACCAGCCGTTGTTGGGAGCTTTCATGGCGGAATGCATGTCGGAATTCATGTCGGAGCGAACAGCACGCCCCAGGGGTCGAACTGCACCGTGCCCGCCCCGTCCAGCGCGACCTCGGCCGGTGCGTCGCTGAGGTTGAAGGCACACAGCATCCGCTGACCTTCGTGTTCGCGCACGAAGGCCAGCACCTGCGGATGCACTGGCAGCAGCGTCATGTCGCCGTGGATCAGCGCCGGCACGCCGCGCCGCCACGCCAGCAACTGCCGGTAGTGCGACAGCAGCGACGCGGGATCGCCGTCTTGCTGGTCTGCGGCCAGCGCACGGTGGCTTTCCGACACCGGCAGCCACGGCTTGACGGTCGAACCCGCCGCGCCAAAGCCGAGGTCGGGCGCCGCGGCTTCCCACGCCATCGGGGTGCGGCAACCGTCGCGGCCCTTGTACTCCGGCCACATCGTGATGCCGTAGGGATCCTGCAGATCCTCGAACGCGACCTGCGCTTCCGGCAGGCCGAGTTCATCGCCCTGGTAGAGGCACGCCGTGCCGCGCAGGCTGAGCTGCAGCGCCGCTGCGGCGCGCAGCAGACCCATCGGCGGATTCGCACCGCCCCAGCGTGTCGCCACGCGGGGAATGTCGTGGTTCGTGATCGCCCAGCACGGCCAGCCGCTGCCGACAACCTGGTTGAAGCGGGTGAACACGCCGTGCAGGTACGGCGCGCTGTGCGGCTCGCCGAGCAGGTCGAAGCAGTAGGCCATGTGCAGCTTGTCGCCGCCGCCGGTGTACTCGGCCACGCGGGCCAGGCCGTCGTCGTCGCCGATCTCGCCGACCATGGTCGTGTCGGGATACTGGTCCACCAATGCACGCAGGCGCTGCAGGAAGACCAGGTTCTCCGGCTGGCTCTTGTCGAAGTGGTGCCACTGCCAGGCGTAGGGATTGACCGGGCTGACCGCCGGATCGCTGCCGTCGGGCATGCCGCGGCCCGGGTTGTCGCGCAGCTGGCGGTCGTGGAAATAGAAGTTCACCACGTCCAGCCGGTAGCCATCGACGCCGAAGTCGAGCCAGAACTTCACGCAGCCGAGCACCGCGTCCTGGACTTCCGGGCAATGGAAGTTCAGGTCGGGCTGGCTGGTCAGGAAGTTGTGCAGGTAGTACTGCCGGCGGCGCGTGTCCCACTGCCAGGCCGAGCCGCCGAAGATCGACAGCCAGTTGTTCGGCGGGTTGCCGTCGTCCTTGGCATCGGCCCAGACGTACCAGTCGGCCTTCGGGTTGTCGCGGCTTTGACGGCTTTCCTGGAACCACGGGTGCTGGTCGGCCGTATGCGAATACACCTGGTCGATCATCACCTTCAGACCGAGCGCGTGCGCCCGGTCGACCAGCGCGCGGAAGTCGGCCAGCGTGCCGAACATCGGGTCGACATCGCAGTAGTCGCTGATGTCGTAGCCGAAGTCCTTCATCGGCGACTTGAAGAAGGGGGACAGCCAGATGCCGTCTGCCCCGAGCGCGGCGATGTGGTCGAGCCGGCGCGTGATGCCGGGCAGGTCGCCCACGCCGTCGCCGTTGCTGTCCTGGAAGCTGCGCGGGTAGATCTGGTAGATCACCCCGCCGCGCCACCAGTTGCTGTTGGAGGCTTTCATCGATCAGCCCTTCACTGCACCAGCGGTCAGGCCCGAGACGATCTTCTGCTGGAACACCAGCACGAGGATCACCAGCGGCACCGTGACGATGACCGAGGCGGCCATGATCGATCCCCAGGGAATCTCGTAGGCGGTGGCGCCCGAGATCATCGAGATGCCGACGGGCACGGTGCGCTGGAAGTCGTCGGTCATGAAGGTCAGCGCGAACAGGAACTCGTTCCACGCGCCGATGAAGGCCAGCAGCCCGGTCGAGACCAGCGCCGGCGCCAGCAGCGGCATGAAGACCTGGAAGATGATGCGCAGCGGGCCGCAGCCGTCCATGATCGCCGCCTCTTCCAGCTCCTTGGGCAGGCCACGCATGAAGGTGGTCAGCATCCACACCGTGAACGGCAGCGTGAACACCGTGTAGGGCAGCACCAGGCCGATCGAGCGGTTGTACAGACCCAGGGCCTGCATCAGCTCGAACATGCCCGACAGCACCGCCACCTGCGGGAACATCGACACCGCCAGGATCGCCAGCAGCAGCGTGCTCTTGCCCTTGAAGTTGATGCGGCCCAGCGCATAGGCGCCGGTGATGGCCATCAGCATCGAGATCGTCACCGTGACGGTGGCGACCAGGATGGAGTTGCCCAGCTGGGTGCCGAAGGGCTGCTTGCCCTTGAACAGGGTGATGTAGTTCTGCAGGGTCGGCGCGCTCGGGAACAGGGACGTGCTGAACAGCTCGGTTCCCGTCTTCAGCGAGGTGGTGATGGTGTAGAGGAAGGGGTAGACCGACACCACGACGACCAGCGCCGCGAACAGGTACAGGACGATCGAACCCCAGAGTGGACGCTGGTTCATCAGTTGGACTCCTCGTTGAGCTTGACGCGGGCCGCGCGCATGAAGAGCAGTGCGGTCAGGAAGATGATGATCGTCAGCGAGGTCGAGGCGGCCGAGCCGGAGCCCAGGTTGCCGTTGTCCACCATGTCGCGCCGCACGAAGCCCGACATGCTGATGGTGGAGCCGCTGTTCGAGGTCAGCACGAAGATCAGGTCGAACACGCGCAATGCGTCGAGCAGGCGGAACACCACCGCCACCAGCAGCGGATACTTGATCAGCGGCAGCGTCACCTTCCAGAACATGCGCAGCGGGTGCACGCCGTCGACACGCGCCGCCTCGTAGCAGTCCTTGGGCAGGGTCTGGAGGGCGGCCAGGATCAGCAGCGCCATGAACGGCGTGGTCTTCCACACGTCCACGGCCACGACCGTCCACAGCGCATAGGCCGGGTCGGCGGTGAAGGCGATCTTGCTGGCGATGACACCCCAGTCGACCAGCAGCTGGTTGATCAGCCCGAACTGGTCATGCAGGATCCAGCCCCACATCTTGGCCGACACGATGGTCGGGATGGCCCAGGGAATCAGCACCGCGGTGCGCACCAGCGCGCGGCCCTTGAACTCCTGGTTGAGCAGCATCGCCACCCCCAGGCCCGCCAGCGTCTCCAGGATCACCGAGAAGAACGAGAACTGGAAGGTGTTCCGGATCGAGATGCCCCAGTCGGTTTCCCAGAACTCGGCGGAAAAGACCGACAGGCCGAACAGGCCCCACTCGGAAAAATAGTTGTCAAAGCCGACGTAGTTGTACTCGGCGATGTTGTTGATGTTCGTGTCCGTGAAACTGAACCAGATCGACCGCGCCAGCGGCCAGCCGGCCACCAGCACCATCAGGATCAGCATCGGCGTGAGGAAGGTCCAGGCGATGCGCGCACGGTTTTTCATGGGGAGTCCCGACCGATGACCGGATGAGCGGTTGAACAGTTGAACGAATGAACAGCAACGGGGCGCCAGCAGCCACGGCAGACGCCCCGTCGGGAGTGGAGTGCCCCTCGCAGGGAGGGGCAACAGGTCGCGGGGACCGTCAGATCACCACTTGGCCTTCTTGATCTGCTTGAGCTTGGCTTCGAGCTTCTTGACCGCTTCGGCGCCCGTGGACTTCTTCTCCATCACGTCGTGGGCTGCGTCCCAGAAAGCGTTCGACACTTCCGGGTACTTCAGGCCGGTCGCGGTCGCGGGGCGGGCAGCGGCGTTGGTGAACACGTCCAGCAGCTCGACCATGAACGGGTTCGCCTTGGCCACGTCGCCGTCCTTGTACAGGGCCGGGATCGTCGGGTTGTACGAACCACCGACCGCGCGCTTCTTCTGGATCTCGGCGCTGGACATGTACAGCGCGAGCGAGGCAGCAGCGTCCACGTTCTTCGAGTACTTGTTGACGGCGAGCTGCCAGCCACCCAGGGTCGCGGCCTTCTTCGAGCCAGGGCCGGTGCCGGCGGGCAGGGCAGCCACGCCGATCTTGTCCTTGATCGGGCTGTCGGCGGCCTGGCCCAGCGACCAGGCATACGGCCAGTTGCGCATGAACGCGGCCTTGCCGTTCTGCCACACGCCACGGGCGTCTTCTTCACCGTAGTTCAGCACGCCTTGCGGAGCGATGGTGCCGATCCACGACGCCGCCTGGTCCAGCGCCTTGGCGGCCTGCGGGTTGTTGATCGTGATGTTGCCCTTGTTGTCGATGATGGTGCCGCCGCCGTAGCTGTAGACCCATTCCAGCGCGTCGCAGGTCAGGCCTTCATACGCCTTGGCCTGGAACACGAAGCCCTGGAAGTCCTTGTCGGTGGCGCGCTCGCCGTCCTGGATCTTCTTGGCGCCAGCGGCCAGCTCTTCCCAGGTCTGCGGCACCTTCACGCCGTGCTTGGCCAGCAGATCCTTGCGGTAGAACAGCAGGCCGGCGTCGGTGAACCAGGGCATGCCCAGCAGCTTGCCGTCGACGGTGTTGTTGGCGACGATGGCCGGGAAGTGCTCCTTCTCGACGCCCTTGGAATACTTCTTCAGGTCGACCAGGTGGTCCTTGATGACGCCAGGCCACACCACGTCGATCATGATCACGTCGAGGTCGGACGACTTGGCGGCGAACTGCTGGCGCAGCAGGGCCAGGTTGTCGGTCGTGCTGGCCGGCGGGGTGTACATCTTGACCGTGTGGCCGTTCTTCTTGCCCCACTCTTCGGCGAACTTGCCGCAGAACTCGACGTCGGCAGCGTTGTTGCCGCACGAGATGGTGATGGTGGCAGCGTGTGCGCTGACCAGCCCGCCGAACGCCAGGGCGACGCCCGCGGCAACTTGCTTGTACGTGATGGACATGATGGCCTGTCTCCTGTTGTCTGTGGCAATCCACGCCACGGGACACACTGTAATTTTCTTACAGCCCATCCAGAACTGGTGGAAACCCGCATTTTATGCGCTTAAAAAACAGGCAGTTCAATCGTTTGCATTCCGATGGCATCCGGTCCTGATCACAATCGGTATCGTTTGCGTTGATTTTTTCTCCCCGACAGGCAGCAGAACCTTGATTCCAGTTCGTACAGCGGCCGCTTGAGTTTCAATGTAATTTCATTACCATTCAGCACCATGAGCCCCCACCCAGCCGCCCTGCCCTATCCCGACGGACCGCGCCTGCTGGCCGATGTCGGGGCCAGCAACATCCGCTTCGCGCTGGAGACGGCGCCCACCTGCTTCGGCAGCACCGCCGTGCTGTCCTGCGCCGACCACGACAGCCTGGAATCGGCGATCCGCGCATTCCTTCAGAGCCAGAACCTCGCGGGCGTGCGCCACGCCGCGCTGTCGCTGCCCAACCCGATCTCGGGCGACCAGATCAAGCTGACCAACCACCCGTGGGAGTTCTCGGTCGAGGCCATGCGGCGCGCCTTCGGTCTGCAGACCCTGCTGGCGATCAACGACTACACCGCACTCGCGATGGGCCTGACCCGGCTCGATCCGCACGAGCGCATCCAGATCGGCGGCGGGGATCCGCTGCCCGGCGCCGTGGTCGGCGTGATCGGGCCGGGCACGGGGCTGGGCGTGTCGGCATTGGTGCCGTTCCAGGACCGCAACGTCAGCCTCACCACCGAGGGCGGCCACGCCAGCTACCCGGCACAGGACGACGACGAGGCCCTGGTCGTCGCCCATGCCCGCGCGCGTTACGGCCATGTGTCAGGCGAGCGGCTGATCTCGGCCTCGGGGCTGGAGCTGACCTACGAGGCGCTCGCCCTGCGCAGCGGCCACCAGCCCGCACACCGCGCCGCTCCGGACATCTCCGCCGCCGCACAGGCGGCAGAACCCGATCCGGTCGCGCACCAGGCGCTGTCGATGTTCTGCGCGATGCTGGGCACCGCCGCCGGCAACCTCGCGCTGACGCTGGGCGCGCAGGGCGGCGTCTACATCGGCGGCGGCATCGTGCCGCAGATCGCCGGCTTCTTCGCGCAGTCGGCCTTCCGCGCCCGCTTCGAGGCCAAGGGGCGCTTCCAGCCCTGGCTGGCCCGCGTGCCGACCTGGATCGTCGCGGCGCCACGCGCCGGCCTGCGCGGCGCCTCCGCCATGCTGGACGACCACCTCACCGCCGACCACGGCGCCGGCCCGCTGCTGGTGGACATCCGGGCCTCGATGGACAAGCTCTCGGCGTCCGAGCGCATCGTCGCGCAGGATCTGCTGTCGGCGCCGCGGGCCTGGATGAGCGACTCGATCGCCCGCATCGCCGAACGCTGCGGCGTCAGCACGCCCACCGTGATGCGCTTCTGCCGCTCGCTGGGCTTCAAGGGGCTGGTGGACTTCAAGCTGCGGCTCGGCTCGGGCCTGTCGGGCACCACCAAGGTCGCCCACCGCGAGGTCAGCGCCGACGACCCGACCGCCGAGCGCATCGGCAAGGTCTTCGACAACTCGATCTCGGCGCTGATCGGGCTGCGCGACCGGCTGCACCCGGACGTGTTCGAGCGCGCGGTGACCGCCCTCGCGAACGCCCGCCGCATCGAGGTCTACGGCACCGGCAGCGCCGCCCTCGCGGCCGAGGATGCGCAGCACAAGCTCGGCCGGCTCGGCCTGGCCGCCCTCGCCCGCACCGACGCGCAGCAGCAGAACCTGACCTCGATCTACCTCGGTGCCGAGGACGTGCTGCTGGTGCTGTCGAACTCGGGCGAGCTGGACTCGATCAACGAGGCCGTGGCCCGCGCCCGCCACGCCGGCACCGCCGTGATCGCCGTCTGTCCGCAGCGCAGCGAGCTGGCGCGGCTCGCCGACATCGTGCTGCCGGTGGACCACCCGGACGACGTGCAGGCGCTGGTGCCGATGGTGTCGCGGCTGATGCAGACGGTGATGATCGACGCGCTGGTCAGCGACCTGGCGCTGCAGCGGCGCACGCTGATCCACCGCGCGCTGGCGCACCAGGACGACCAGCGCTTCGACGCGCTCAGCTCGCACAGCCGCTGAGCGGCGTGGCGGCGCTCAGACCGCGCCGGTGCGGCGGCCTTGCGCGTCGAACAGGTGCAGCGCGCCCGGCTTCGGGGTCAGCGTCACCACCATGCCGGCCTGCCAGGGCCCGGCCTCTTCCGCCGACAGCTTCAGGCTGACCGGCTGCTCGACACCGTCCACCCGCGCGTAGACCAGCACCGTGTCGCCGAGGTGCTCGGTCAGGTCGATGCGCGCCGACCAGCCGCGCTGGCCCGAGGCCGGATCGGTCGGCAGCAGCGACTCCGGCCGGATGCCGACCTGCGACGCACCGGCCGCGGCCGGGTGCCACGCCGCGGTCGACGCCGGCAGCACGTTCATCTTCGGGCTGCCCATGAACTGCGCGACGAAGACGTTGGCGGGCCGCTGGTACAGCTCCAGGGGCGTGCCGACCTGCTCGATGATGCCGCCGTTGAACACGGCGATGCGGTCGCCCATGGTCATCGCCTCGACCTGGTCGTGGGTCACGTAGACCATGGTCGAGCCGAGTTCGCGGTGCAGCTTGGTCAGCTCGACGCGCATCTGCACGCGCAGGCCGGCGTCCAGGTTGGACAGCGGCTCGTCGAACAGGAAGACCGCCGGCTTGCGCACGATCGCGCGGCCGATCGCCACCCGCTGGCGCTGGCCGCCGGACAGGGCTTTTGGCGTGCGGTCCAGCAGGTGGGTGATCTGCAGCACCTTGGCGGCCTGCTCGACCTGCTCTCTGGCCTGCGCTTTCGGAACCTTGGCCATCTTCAGGCTGAAGCCCATGTTCTCGGCGACGGTCATGTGCGGATAGAGCGCGTAGCTCTGGAACACCATGGCCACGCCGCGCATGGGCGCCGGCAGGTCGTTGGCCACCTGGTCGCCGATCTTCAGCTCGCCGGCCGTGATGCTTTCCAGCCCGGCGATCATGCGCATCATGGTGCTCTTGCCGCAGCCCGACGGGCCGACGAAGACCATGAACTCGCCGTCGCGGACGTCCAGGTCCACGCCCTTGATGACCTCGACGCTGTTGTCGTAGGACTTGCGGATGCCCCGCAGTGTGACGCTGGCCATGTCGGCCTCCTCGAATGTCGAATGTGCTCAGGGGGACGGGCGCAGCGAGAGCGCACCCGTGTCCGGATCGACGCCCAGCGGCATCGGGTCGCAGACCGTGCCGGCGAAGGTGCCGTCGGTCTGCCAGTAGTGGAACGCCATCAGCGCGGGGCCTTGGTCGGTCTCGACGATGCGCCCGGCGTAGCGGCGGCACGGCAAGTCCCCGTCCAGGAACGGCGCCGGCCCGACCCGCCACGGCCCGAGCGGGTGCTCGGCCATCAGGTAGTGCGTGCCCCAGACCGGCGACTGGCCGCTGGCGGCGAGGTGCCGCGCGGCGTAGTCCTGCGACCAGTGCTCGCCCGCGTTGCAGAAGAAGCAGTACCAGCGCCCGCCGATCTGCAATATCTGCGGCACTTCGAGCTGACCGAACTCACCCGCGAACACCAGCGGGCACAGCGTCCAGGTCTGCAGGTCCGGCGAGCGCGCCAGGCCGATGGCGCCGCGCGTGTTCAGCTCCTCGCCGTCCGGCACGCGGGCGGTGAAGTACATCAGCCAACCCGCGCCGTCCGGGTCGCGCATCACCCACGGGTCGCGCATGGCCCGGCCGTCCCACGGACCGCCGTCCGGCAGCACGTATTCCTCGTACAGCGCGCTGATCGGGTCGCCGTCGACCAGATCGAGCACGAGTCCGTCGCCCTTGGCATCGGCGACCCGCTGCCAGTGGTGGCCGTCCACGCTGGTGGCGTGGCCGATGCGCTGGCGGCGGCCGTTCTCGGCGGCGCAGGTGCCGGTGTAGAACTGGTGCCAGCCGCCCGCGTCGTCGCGCACGACCGAGCCGGTCCACACCGTCTTGTCGTCCCAGGCCGGCGAGGCGGCCGGGGTGAAGCTGGTGCCCAGGTGGGTCCAGTTCACCAGGTCGGTGCTGACGGCGTGGCCCTGCGTCACGTTCCAGTGGCGCAAGGACTCGTCACCGAGCGCCTTGTCCGCCTTCAGGAACCAGATGTGCCAGCAGGTCTCCCCGCTGTCGCTGGCCTCGCCGACACGGTGGGTCCAGAAGTCCCAGATCCATTGGTCTTGCAGTGCAAGCATTGTCGAAATCCCCCGGCCTCAGCCCTTGACCCCGCTGCCCATGGCGGACTGGATGAACCAGCGCTGGAACAGCAGATACACACCCAGCACCGGCGCCGACATCAGCACCGAGAAGGCCATCACGTCGCCCCAGATCGGGGGCGGTGTGCCGAAGAACTGCGCGAGCGCCAGCGCCACCGGCCGCACCTCAGCCCCGCGCGTGACCATCAGCGGCCACAGGAAGGCGTTCCAGTATTCGAGGCTCTGCAGGATCGCGACGGTCGCGATCGCTGGCAGCGACAGCGGCATGATGATCTGCCAGTAGATCTTCAGATGGGACGCG
>OFSF01000784.1_pt1 | contig 11895 bp, 8 predicted proteins | sample 1543271 | NCBI WGS metagenome assembly OFSF01 (sample SAMN07774227, study PRJEB24372) | wastewater metagenome | isolation source: Exp Tend VB 100WW | collected 2016-02
CGGGGCCAGATCCTTCAGCGTCGGGGCATAGCGCTCCATGAAGCGCTCGCCGTTGACGTTGCGCAGGATCGCGCCTTCGCCGCGGCAGCCTTCGGTCAGCAGGACACCCGCGCCGGACACGCCGGTCGGGTGGAACTGCCAGAACTCCATGTCCTGCAGCGGGATGCCAGCACGGGCCGCCATGCCGAGGCCGTCGCCGGTGTTGATGAAGGCATTCGTCGACGCCTGGAAGATGCGGCCGGCACCACCGGTGGCCAGCAGCACGCTCTTGGCCTCCATGATGTAGACGTCGCCGGTTTCCATTTCCAGCGCGGTCACGCCGACCACGTCGCCTTCGGCGTCGCGGACCAGGTCGAGTGCCATCCACTCGACGAAGAACTGCGTGCGCGACTTGACGTTCTGCTGGTACAGCGTGTGCAGCATCGCGTGACCGGTGCGGTCGGCGGCGGCGCAGGCGCGCTGGACGGGCTTCTCGCCGTAGTTGGCGGTGTGGCCGCCGAACGGGCGCTGGTAGATGGTGCCGTCGGCGTTGCGGTCGAACGGCATGCCGAAGTGTTCCAGCTCGTACACGACCTTCGGTGCTTCGCGGCACATGAACTCGATCGCGTCCTGGTCACCCAGCCAGTCGGAGCCCTTGACGGTGTCGTAGAAGTGGTAGTGCCAGTTGTCCTCGGACATGTTGCCGAGCGACGCACCGACGCCGCCCTGGGCCGCGACGGTGTGCGAGCGGGTCGGGAAGACCTTGGACAGCACGGCCACGTTCAGGCCGGCGCGCGCCAGCTGCAGCGAGGCACGCATGCCCGAACCACCCGCACCGACGATGACCACGTCGAACTTGCGGCGCGGCAGGGAGCCAGCGTAGCTGGCAGAAGTAGCGATGGACGCCATCAGAGTCTCCAGAGAACTTGCACCGCCCAGCCGGCACAGCCGACGAGCCAGACCAGCGTGAACACCTGCAGCGCGAGCCGCAGCCCGAGCGAGCGGGTCACGTAGTCCATGAAGATGTCGCGCATGCCGACCCAGGCGTGCCACGCCAGCGAGACGATCAGCACGAAGGTCAGCGTCTTCATCCACTGCGACGAGAAGATCGCCGACCAGCGGTCATAGCCCAGCGGGCCGCCGAACAGGACTTGTGCGAGCAGGGCGATGGTGAACAGCGCCATCAGCACTGCGGTGATGCGCTGCGCGAGCCAGTCGCGCAGACCGTAGTGCGCACCGGTGACGATGCGCTTTGAACCGTAATTCGTGGACATGGTGGGGGGTGCCTCTTGGGTCTCTTGTCAGGTCTTGTCAGTCTGGTCCGCTCAGAACAGCCCGAACAGCTTGGCGCCCAGCGCGGCCGTCAGCACCAGGCTCAGCACGAAGCAGACGATGGCGGACGAGCGGCCCTGTTCCTTGGAGACGCTGTGGGTGGCGTCCATCCAGAGGTGGCGCACGCCGGCGCAGAAGTGGTGCAGATACGACCAGATCAGGGCCAGCACCACCAGCTTGACACACCAGGCCGGCAACACGCCCCAGCCGGCCGTGAAGACCGAGGTGAACGTGTCGTAGGAGACTTCCGAGCTGATGCTGGTGTCGAACATCCAGACGATGAACGGCAGCAGCAGGAACATCACGATGCCGCTGGCCCGGTGGAGGATGGACAGCTGGGCCGCGACGGGAAGCCGGTACTGGGTGGCGTCGATCAGGCGCATCGGGCCTGGTCGCTGCTTGATGGTGTCTGCCATGAGATGCCTTTTGTAATGACGAAGAAACCGACGAATTTTATTGCAATGCAACAGGCCTTACACCCGGGCTGGGGGTCTCGGCCCACTTCTTTTCAACTCAGCTCATTGCGGTAGTGGTGTGTCGAGGTGTTGTAGAAGCCTCGGCGCAACTCCACCGGCTTGTCGCCGTAGGTGAACGACAGACGCTCGACGCTCAGCAGCGGACTGCCCGCGTCGACCCCCAGGACAGCGGCGACTTCCGCATCCGCTGCCATGGCCCTGATCTTCTCCTCGGCCCGGATCATGCGGACCCCGAACTCGGATTCGAACAGGCCGTACAGCGGCCCCTTGTAGTCACCCATGCGCTGCGCGGTCAGCCCGGTGAAGAGCTGGGCCGGCAGCCAGATATCGTCCAGCACGATGGGAGTGCCGCTCTGCGAGAGCGTGCGGCGGATTTCCACCGCCATCTCGCCGGGTCGCAGCGACAGGGCCTTGGCCACGTCTGCTGGCGCCGGGATGCGTCTGCAGTCCAGGAACTGGCGCTGCATCGGCACGGCGTCGGCATCACCTTCGGGCTGCAGCCTCAGAAACCGGTACTGGATCTTCTCTTCGCTGTGGGTGGCCACGAAGGTGCCCTTGCCTTGGCGTCGAACCAGCAGATTCTCGGCTGCCAACTCGTCGATAGCCTTACGCACGGTGCCCTGGCTGACCCGAAAGCGGGCCGCCAGCTCCAGCTCGCTCGGGATCGCCTCGCCCGGTTTCCACTCGCCCGACTGCAGGCCGCGCATGATCAGGGTCTTGATCTGCTGGTAGAGCGGGCTGAAGGCGGGCGTGTTTTCCCCGGCCGGTTCGGCGGGCAGGGACTGCGCTGGCGTGGACGCGGGAGGCGACATGGTCGAGATTGCAGCACAACGGTGTGTCGGCCGGCAACGCTGTTCTACAAGATGTCTTATATAAGACATAAGATGATTGACAGCATTGGGGTCGATCCCTAGACTGGCCGCCGTTTTCCGAGTTTTCGTCGACCCCACCTCGCTGCACTCTTCCATTTCAGGAGCCTCGCCCATGAGCAAGAAGCCCGTCCGTGTTGCCGTTACCGGCGCTGCTGGTCAGATCGGTTACGCCCTGCTGTTCCGCATTGCCTCGGGCGAAATGCTCGGCAAGGACCAGCCGGTCATCCTGCAACTGCTCGAAGTGCCGATGGAGAAGGCCCAGGAAGCGCTCAAGGGCGTGATCATGGAGCTGGAAGACTGCGCGTTCCCGCTGCTGGCCGGCATCGAAGCCCACAGCGACCCGATGACCGCCTTCAAGGACACCGACTACGCGCTGCTGGTCGGCGCCCGTCCGCGTGGCCCGGGCATGGAGCGTGCTGACCTGCTGGCCGCCAACGCCCAGATCTTCACGGCACAAGGCAAGGCCCTGAACGCCGTCGCTTCCCGTGACGTCCGCGTGCTGGTCGTCGGCAACCCCGCCAACACCAACGCCTACATCGCCATGAAGTCGGCCCCGGACCTGCCGGCCAAGAACTTCACCGCCATGCTGCGCCTGGACCACAACCGCGCCGCTTCGCAGATCGCTGCCAAGACCGGCAAGGCTGTCGCCGACATCCAGAAGCTGGCCGTGTGGGGCAACCACTCGCCGACCATGTACGCCGACTACCGTTTCGCCACCATCGGCGGCGAGTCGGTCAAGGACATGATCAACGACGACGTGTGGAACCGCGACGTGTTCCTGCCGACCGTCGGCAAGCGTGGCGCCGCGATCATCGCCGCCCGCGGCGTGTCGTCGGCTGCCTCGGCCGCCAACGCTGCCATCGACCACATGCGCGACTGGGCCCTGGGCACCAACGGCGCCTGGGTCACGATGGGCATCCCGTCGAACGGCGAATACGGCATCCCGGCTGAAACGATGTTCGGCTACCCGGTCACCTGCGAAGGTGGCGAGTACAAGATCGTCGAAGGCCTGCCGATCGATGCGTTCTCGCAAGAGTGCATCAACAAGACCCTGGCCGAGCTGGAAGGCGAGAAGGACGGCGTCAAGCACCTGCTGTGATCTGCTGTGATCTCCCATTGAGATGACAGCGCGGACTTGCCGATCAGGCAGGTCCACAATGGAAGGCCGGTCGCCACAAGCGCCGGCCTTTTTTCTTGGTCCGTTCGAATATCGTTCGATTTCCGTTCGAGGTCAGACCCATGAACAAAGACAAAGTCCATCCCCGCGACGCCCTGTTCGACGCCGCCGACGCGCCGGTACCCGAACTCCCGGTGTGTGACCACTACGCCGGCGTCGAAGTCCGGATGCGCAAGAGCCTGGAGCTGCAGGGCGAACTCGGCCCCGTCTTCGACATCACGCTCGACGGAGAAGACGGCTCTCCTGTCGGTGGCGAGGTCGAACACGCCCACCTGATCGCCGAACTGGTCAACTCAGCGCAGAACCGCTTCGGCCGCGTCGGCGCCCGCGTCCAGACCGTCGATCACCCGGCGTTCGAGCGCATGGTCGATGTCGTCGTGGGGCAGGCGGGTGAGCGGGTCGCCTACATCATGGTGCCCAAGCCGCGGGGTCTGGCCGATCTGACCCGCGCGGTGGACGTCATCGACGAGGCGATCGCCCGCCACGGCGTGTCGCGCCAGATCCCCGTGCACGCGCTGGTCGAGACGCATGGCGCGCTGCGCGAGGTCCACGCGCTGGCCGCGCACCCGCGCATCGAGTCGCTGTCGTTCGGGCTGATGGACTTCGTCTCCGACCACCGCGGCGCGATCCCGCAGAGCGGCATGTCGGCCAAGGGCCAGTTCGAGCATCCGCTGGTGATGCGCGCCAAGCTGGAGATCGCCGCGGCCTGCCACGGCTGGGGCAAGGTGCCGTCGCACTGCGTGGTGACCGAGTTCAAGCATTTGTCAGCGTTGCAAGAAGCGGCGACCAAGGCGTGCCGACACCTGGGCTACACCCGCATGTGGAGCATCCATCCGGACCAGATCCGCCCGATCGTCGATGCGTTCTCGCCGACCACCGCCGAAGTGGACCAGGCGGCCGAGATCCTGCTGGCCGCGCAGGCCGCCGACTGGGGCCCGATCCGCCACCGCCACCATGGCCAGGACACGCTGCACGACCGGGCCAGCTACCGCTATTTCTGGCATGTGCTGGAGCGGGCGCACCGCACGTCCGTGGCCGGCGCGGGACAGCTGCCGGGCGAGGTGCGGCTGGCCTTTTTCTCTGCACACTGAGAAACCAGCGGCTACGCCCGGCAACAGGCGCCGCATGGTCGTGCGACAAACTCACGACCTCGCTCGGCATGACGGCCCGGGTGCCGCCAGGGTTAAGAATGACCCCCAGCGGTGCCTATATGGTTCGCTTCCGCCTGTTTCCTCTCCGGAGTCGTTGATGTCCCAAACTTCCAAAACCGCCGTTCGTTCCCTGGCCGCCGTCCTGATCGGGGTCTCCTGCGCACTGAGCGCCGGATCCGCCCTCGCGGTCAAGAAAGCACCCGCGCCTGCACCGCTGGCCGACCTCAGCGAGGAGCAGATCGCCAACGCCGAGCGGGTGCTCACCGGCCCCCAGCAATGCGAGTTCAAGCAGACCATCAAGGTCGAGAGCGTGCCCGAGAAGGCCGGTTACTTCCGCATCCAGCACAAGGGCAAGAAGTACCTGCTGGTGCCGGAGCCGACCACCACCGGCGCCGTCCGCCTGGAAGACAAGAAGGCCGGCGTGGTCTGGCTGCAGATCGCCAACAAGTCGATGCTGATGAATGCCAAGATCGGACAGCGCATGGTCGACGAGTGTGTCCATCCGACGCAAAAAGTCTGATGCGGGACAGTGGTGGTGCGCCTGGCATGGCGAGATCACCACGGCTGGCGCGTTGTTTCACTTGGCAAGTCTTATATAAGACATAAAATACCGGACTTACCCGAAGTCTCCACGTCTTCCAAGACCTCTTCCCCTGGCCCACAAGCCCAGCCACCCGCACGGAGCCCCACATGCTGCAAGCCTATCGTGAACACGCCGCCGAACGCGCCGCCCTTGGCATCCCCCCGCTGCCGCTGGATGCGAAGCAGGTTGCCGACCTGATCGAGCTGATCAAGAACCCGCCGGCTGGCGAGGACGCATTCCTGCTCGACCTGCTGACGCACCGCGTGCCCCCGGGTGTGGACGATGCGGCCAAGGTCAAGGCGTCGTTCCTGGCGGCGGTGGCACACGGTGATCTGGCGGTCGCGCTGATCTCCAAGGCCAAGGCCACCGAGCTGCTCGGCACCATGGTGGGTGGCTACAACGTGCACCCGCTGATCGAGCTGCTGGACGCTGACGCAGACGTCGCGGCGGTCGCGGCCGAAGGTCTGAAGAAGACCCTGCTGATGTTCGACTTCTTCAACGACGTCGCCGAGAAGGCCAAGGCCGGCAACGCCAAGGCGCAGGAAGTCATGCAGTCGTGGGCCGACGCCGAGTGGTTCACGACCCGTCCGGAAGTGCCGCAGTCGATCACCGTGACCGTGTTCAAGGTGCCCGGCGAGACCAACACCGACGACCTGTCCCCGGCCCCCGATGCGTGGAGCCGCCCGGACATCCCGCTGCACTACCTCGCCATGCTGAAGAACACCCGCGAAGGCGCGGCGTTCAAGCCCGAGGAAGACGGCAAGCGCGGCCCGATGCAGTTCATCGAGGACCTGAAGAAGAAGGGCAACCTCGTGGCCTACGTCGGCGACGTGGTCGGCACGGGTTCCTCGCGCAAGTCGGCCACCAACTCGGTGATCTGGGCCACGGGCCAGGACATCCCGTTCGTGCCGAACAAGCGCTTCGGTGGCGTGACCCTGGGCGGCAAGATCGCCCCGATCTTCTTCAACACGCAGGAAGACTCCGGCTCGCTGCCGATCGAAGTCGATGTCACCAAGCTCGAAATGGGCGACGTGGTCGATGTGCGTCCGTATGACGGCAAGATCGTGCGCAACGGCGAGACCGTCGTCGAGTTCAAGCTCAAGAGCGACGTGCTGTTCGACGAAGTGCGCGCCGGCGGCCGCATCAACCTGATCATCGGCCGCTCGCTGACCGCCAAGGCACGCGAGTTCCTGGGTCTGCCCGCGTCCACGCTGTTCCGCCTGCCGTCGGTCCCGACCGCCACCAACGCCGGCTTCACGCTGGCGCAGAAGATGGTCGGCCGCGCCGTCGGTCTGCCGGAAGGCCAAGGCGTTCGTCCCGGCACCTACTGCGAGCCGAAGATGACCACCGTGGGTTCGCAGGACACCACCGGCCCGATGACCCGCGACGAGCTGAAGGACCTGGCCTGCCTGGGCTTCTCGGCTGACCTGGTGATGCAGTCGTTCTGCCACACCGCTGCGTATCCGAAGCCGGTCGACGTCAAGACCCACCGCGAGCTGCCCAAGTTCATCTCCAGCCGTGGCGGCGTGTCGCTGCGCCCGGGTGACGGCGTGATCCACTCGTGGCTGAACCGCCTGCTGCTGCCCGACACCGTCGGCACCGGCGGCGACTCGCACACCCGTTTCCCGATCGGCATCTCCTTCCCGGCCGGCTCCGGTCTGGTCGCCTTCGGTGCCGCCACCGGCGTGATGCCGCTGGACATGCCCGAGTCGGTGCTGGTGCGCTTCAAGGGTGAAATGCAGCCGGGCATCACGCTGCGCGACCTCGTGCATGCGATCCCGCTGTACGCCATCCGCGCCGGTCTGCTGACGGTCGCCAAGGCCGGCAAGATCAACGTGTTCTCGGGCCGCATCCTCGAAATCGAAGGTCTGCCGAACCTGAAGGTCGAGCAGGCATTCGAGCTGAGCGACGCTTCGGCTGAACGTTCGGCCGCCGGTTGCACGGTCAAGCTGAACCCCGAGCCGATCAAGGAATACCTCACCAGCAACGTCGTGCTGATGAAGAACATGATCGCCGACGGTTACGCCGACGCCCGCACGCTGGCCCGCCGCATCGAGAAGGTCGAAGCCTGGCTCGCCAACCCGAACCTGCTCGAAGCCGACAAGGACGCCGAATACGCGGCCGTGATCGAGATCGACCTGGCCGAGCTGACCGAGCCCGTCCTCTGTTGCCCGAACGACCCGGACGACGCCAAGCTGCTGAGCGAAGTCGCTGGCGCCAAGATCGACGAAGTGTTCATCGGCTCCTGCATGACCAACATCGGTCACTTCCGTGCCGCGTCCAAGCTGCTGGCCGGCAAGCGCGACATCCCGGTCAAGCTGTGGCTCGCCCCGCCGACCAAGATGGACGCGCAGGAGCTGACCAAGGAAGGCCACTACGGCGTGTTCGGCGCGGCCGGTGCCCGTACGGAAATGCCGGGCTGCTCGCTGTGCATGGGCAACCAGGCGCAGGTGCGTGAAGGCGCGACCGTGGTCTCGACCTCGACCCGCAACTTCCCGAACCGCCTGGGCAAGAACACCTTCGTGTACCTCGCGTCGGCTGAACTGGCCGCCATCGCCTCGAAGATCGGCCGCATCCCGACCGTCGCCGAGTACCAGGCGGACATGGTCGGCCTGAACAAGGACAGCTCGAAGGTGTACCAGTACCTGAACTTCGACCAGATCGAGGAGTATGCGGACGTGGCCAAGGGCGTGACCGCCTGAAGGTTCCGCCCCCGCTGACGAAGGCCCGCCCTGGCGGGCCTTTTCGTTTTTGAACTGCCACAATTCGTGACCCGCTGCCTCCGTTGCCCTCGTCGCTCTTCCTGACCGCGCCCACATGCCTTCATCCAAGTCCACTTACGATCGCAGCTCGGGCGCACCTGGTCTTGTCGTCAAGGAAGAGCAGATCGAATACGGCTTCATCGGCAAGCTGCAAGGCCTGAAGTACGAATACCGCCCCGACATCCGGGACCGGGCCGCCCTGGAGCGCAATTTCCGCGAGAAGTTCGAGGCGCTCAACCGGGTCCACCTGAGTGACGGCGAGTTCGCCCGCCTGCTGGACGACATCGTCACGCCGGACGTCTTCACCGCCGCCCGCACCCTGCGCGAGCGCAACGCCTTCACCCGCGACGACGGCACCCCGCTGAACCACACCCTGGTCAACCTCAAGGACTGGTGCAAGAACACGTTCGAGGTGGTCAACCAGTTGCGGATCAACACGGACCACAGCCACCACCGCTACGACGTTCTCCTCCTCGTCAACGGCGTGCCTTGTGTGCAGATCGAGCTGAAGACGCTGAACATCAGCCCGCGGCGGGCGATGGAACAGATCGTCGACTACAAGAACGACCCGGGCAACGGCTACACCCGGACCTTGCTCAGCTTCGTGCAACTGTTCATCGTCAGCAACCGCACCGACACCTGGTACTTCGCCAACAACAACGCCCGGCACTTCACGTTCAACGCCGAAGAGCGTTTCCTGCCCATCTACCAGTACGCCGACGAGGCCAACCAGAAGATCACCCACCTCGACCACTTCGCCGAGACCTTCTTGGCCAAATGCACGCTGGGCCAGACCCTGAGCCGCTACATGGTGCTGGTGGCCAGTGAACAGAAGCTGCTGATGATGCGGCCGTACCAGGTGTACGCCGTCAAGGCCATCGTGGACTGCATCCACCAGAACTGCGGCAACGGCTACGTCTGGCACACCACCGGCAGCGGCAAGACGCTCACCTCCTTCAAGGCCTCCACCCTGCTCAAGGACAACCCGGACATCGAGAAATGCCTGTTCGTGGTGGACCGCAAGGACCTGGACCGCCAGACCCGCGAAGAATTCAACCGCTTCCAGGACGGCTGTGTCGAAGAGAACACCAACACTGGCGCGCTGGTGCGTCGTCTGCTCTCAAGCGACTACGCCGACAAGGTCATCGTCACCACCATCCAGAAGCTGGGCCTGGCGCTGGACGAGAACAGCAAGCGCAACCAGCAGCAGAAGAAGGCCGGCCGGGCCAGCTACAAGGAACAACTGGCGCCGTTGAGCGGCAAGCGCATCGTCTTCATCTTCGACGAATGCCACCGCTCGCAGTTCGGCGACAACCACCAGGCCATCAAGGACTTCTTCCCCAAGGCGCAGCTCTTCGGCTTCACCGGCACGCCCATCTTCGAGGACAACGCCACCGCCCGGCAGATCGAGGGCGACGAGGCGCAGCTCAGGACCACCGAAGACCTGTTCCAGAAGCGGTTGCACGCCTACACCATCACCCACGCCATCGAAGACGCCAATGTGCTGCGCTTCCATGTCGACTACTACAAGCCCGAGGGCAACAAAACCAAGGTGCCGGCGCCCAAGCCCGGTGAAGCCTTGGCCAAGAAGGCCGTGATCGACGCCATCCTCGCCAAGCACGACACCGCCACCGCCGGGCGCCGCTTCAATGCGATCCTGGCCACCGCCAGCATCAACGACGCCATCGAGTACCACGCCCTGTTCGGCGCACTGCAGCAAGCCAAGGCCGAGGCCAACCCCGACTTCGTGCCTCTGAACATCGCCTGCGTGTTCTCGCCGCCCGCTGACGGTGACGCCGACGTGAGGCAACTGCAGCAAGACCTGCCGCAGGAAAAGGCCGACAACGAAGACGATCCCGAGGGCAAGAAGGCGGCGCTCAGGGCGATCCTGGCGGGCTACAACGCGCGCTACGGCACCAACCACACCGTGGGCGAGTTCGATCTGTACTACCAGGACGTGCAAAAGCGCATCAAGGACCAGCAGTGGCCCAACGCCGATTACCCCGCGGCGAAGAAGATCGACATCACCATCGTGGTGGACATGCTGCTCACCGGGTTTGACAGCAAGTACCTGAACACGCTGTACGTGGACAAGAACCTGAAGCACCACGGGCTGATCCAGGCGTTCTCGCGCACCAACCGCGTGCTCAACGGCAGCAAGCCCTACGGCAACATCCTCGATTTTCGCCAGCAGCAGGACAACGTGGACGCGGCCATTGCCCTGTTCTCCGGCGAGAAAACGGGCGAGCAGGCCCGCAAGATCTGGCTGGTGGACAAGGCCCCGGTGGTCATTGAAAAGCTCGATGCGGCCGTGCAGAAGCTGGCCGACTTCCTGCAGAGCCAAGGTCTGGCCTGTGCGCCCGAGGCGGTGCCGCAGCTCAAGGGGGACGATGCCCGCGCGGCCTTCATCAAGGCGTTCAAGGAGGTGCAGCGCCTGAAGACCCAGCTCGACCAGTACACCGATCTGACCGAGGACCACGCCGCGGCCATCGAGGACATCCTGCCCCGCGAGGATCTGCAGGCGTTTCGCGGGGTGTACCTGGAGACGGCGCAGCGGCTCAAGGCGCAGCAGGACCAGGCCAACCGGGAAGGCGAGGGCGCCGTCGCTGGTGCGGTGGATGAACTTGACTTCGAGTTCGTGCTCTTCGCTTCCGCTGTCATCGACTACGACTACATCATGGGCCTGATGGCCCGCTTCTCGCAGCAGGGCGCGGGCAGCGGCAAGCTCACGATGAGCCGCGAACAGCTCATCGGTCTCATCGCGGCAGATGCCAAGTTCATGGACGAGCGCGACGACATCGCCGCGTACATCGGCACCCTCCAGGCTGGCGAAGGTCTGAGCGAGCAGGCCATCAGCGAGGGCTATCTGCGTTTCAAGAAGGAAAAGGACGGTGCCGAGCTGGCTGGCATGGCCTCTCGGCATGGATTGGCCGCGGACGCCCTGCAAGCCTTCGTGGACGGTACGCTGCAACGCCTGATCCTGGACAGCGACGCGCTGAGCGACTTGATGGCGCCGCTGGATCTGGGCTGGAAGGCGCGCGCGCAGGCCGAGACGGCGCTGATGGCGGAGTTGATGCCGCTGCTGAACAAGCGGGCGCAGGGCGGTGAGATTTCGGGGCTGAGTGCGTATGCGCCATGAAACAGGGTGATTCACCATGCTTGTCAATAATCTGCCCACGTTGCGAACGTTCCGGAAAGCACTTCGGAATAACCTGACGCCCGCGGAGGCCAGACTGTGGACCTTGCTCAAGGGCTCACAGTTGGCGGGCCGGAAGTTCAGGCGACAGCACAGCGTTGCAAACTATATTCTGGATTTTTACTGTCCGTCGGAGCGTCTGGCCGTCGAGCTGGATGGGGCTGTGCATGACAGCGTCGAGGCACAAGAATACGACCGTGAGCGGGACATGTTTTTGGAACAATTTGGGATCAAGGTGTTGAGGTTCGAGAACAAGCTGGTTTTTCAGCAGCAGGCGGCGGGGGTGTTGATGGAGATTCAGCGGCATTTTGGATGGCGCGGGGAGAAACCACCCCGCCCCTGCGGGGCACCCCTCCTTGGAAAGGAG
>OFSF01000788.1_pt1 | contig 11872 bp, 7 predicted proteins | sample 1543271 | NCBI WGS metagenome assembly OFSF01 (sample SAMN07774227, study PRJEB24372) | wastewater metagenome | isolation source: Exp Tend VB 100WW | collected 2016-02
GATCACTGACGTGTTGCCCAATGCGGTTGTCCGAATTGTTGAAGGTAACCCTGGTTTTGGTCGGCAAGTCAACGAGCTTCAACGCATCGTCGAAGGTGAGGGCGGTTTGTTTTGCATTATGCACGACGACGTAGCTCTAAATCCTTCAACTTTACGAATATTGGTTCAAGAACTCTTCATTTCAAATGCAGCAGTTGTCGGACCAAAACTCATGGACTGGCAGAATCCAACAATTTTGCAGTCAGTCGGCTTTGGCATCGATCGTTGTGGCGAGATCGATCCGTTCATTGAGCGAAATGAACGTGATCAAGAACAACACGACTCGGTTCGTGATGTGTTCTTCGTAAGTTCAGCTTGCATGCTGGTGCGATCAGATATTTTCCGTGAACTGAACGGATTCAGTCAAGACATTTCGTTTTTTGGTGAGGATCTTGAATTCTGTTGGCGGGCTCATCTGAGCGGAGCGCGAGTAATTGTCTCGCCAACTGCAGTTGCCAAGCACCTAAACAACTTTGCGGGGCGCTCGCCAAACTCAGTCTCACGTGGAGTTGTCGCACAACACCGTGCACGAACAGTTGCCACACTTACGAGTCGCTTTCGGTTGCCGTTTGTGTGGTTGCAGATGCTGCTTACTTCGACTGTTGAAACGGTCGTCGGCGTTTTCACTGGTTCATTTCGCGAGTCGCTCGCGGGTTTCAGGTCGACACTTGCACTGGTTATTGATGGGGCTTATGTCTGGCGTAGAAGGCGAGAAGTTCGCCCTTTGCGTCGCGTGGCCGCAAGCGAGATTGCCAAACTGCAAGTCAAGGGTTCGGCCCGAATTACTCGTTTCATTCGGCACCGCCGAGCAGTGGCATCAATCGAGATTGCGTCGCTCGTTGATACAAAAAAGAGATGGAAGCAAAGCTCAACACGAACGGCCGGCACAACGCTTTTGGCTGTTTTCTTTTTGATAATTTTTGGCAGTCGTCAAATTATTGCTGACTCTTCTCGCGCGATTGGCGAAATGTTGCCGTTTGAAAATGGGTCACTCACTTCAGGCTCGTTGTTTTCAAGTTTTCTATCAGGTTGGTGGTCAAGCGGCTTTGGAGAAGCATCAGCAAACCCAACCGGCATCGGTTTAGTTTCGCTTGGCTCGTTTCTGCTTTTCGGCAATCTTGCACTCGTTCAAACTCTGATGATCGTTGGATCACTATTCGTCGGACTATTTGGTATGTGGCGTCTTTGTGGTGCATTCGCCAACACGCGCGTGCGGCTCGCAGGTGCTGTGGTTTATGCGGCGCTTCCGCTTTCGTTTGAGGCGATTTCGCGGGGCCGACTTTCTGCGTTGTTGTGCATCGCGGCTGCGCCATGGCTGCTCGATATTTTGAATCGATATCAAGATGCTCAAGCGCAAGGTCTGGTTCGTCGTACTCAACTCGTTGCGGGCTTGACGTTGATTCTTGGTCTTGTTTTTGCCTTCACGCCGAGCATCGCAGTCGTTGCATTGATCATGATTCTGCTTTGGATCTTTTCGTCGTGGCTTGGTGGTGTTCAATTGAAAGATTTGCTCAGTTTCACGTCAATTGGCTTTATCAGTTTGATCGGCGCAATCTTCATCAACCTTCCTTGGTCAATGCATTTCGTCTCAAAGTCATGGTGGCAACTACTTGCTGGCGATCAAGGTATTTCAAATCGCCGTATTGGTCTTGGTTCGCTCGCACGACTTGACCTTGGCAATATGCGTGCTGGCTTTTTAGTAATTGCTGGATATTTTTGTGTTGTCTGTGCTTTGATCGTCGCCACTTCATGGCGCAGGCTTTGGGCAATTCGCGCTGCAGTATTCGTAACTTTCGGCTTGCTGCTTGTGGTGCTTGATGATCGAGGAAACCTTCCGTTCGCGATCCCGCAACCATCAGCAATGCTGGCAATCGTGGCGTGCGGTCTGGCCATCTCTGTTGCAACCTGTCTGAGCGTTTTTGCTGAAACAAATTTGAGTCGTTCATCTGACTGGCGCAGATCGCTCAGTCTGCTCGTGCCAGTTTCAATTGCGCTCGTGATTACGCCAGTTCTTCTAAGTGTTACTGACGGAAGATGGAATCAGTCCAAAACTTCGGTTTCGCAATTGCTTGTGCAACTGCCAGACAACCCAAGTGAGGGCAACTATCGAACTTTGTTTGTAGGGGATCGCGACCTTTTGCCAGTATCAACTAACGCGGTCAATGGAGAAGTCTCGTATGGTGTTGCAGACGACGGCCCGGTGAATTTCACTTCAATTTGGGCACCGCAAGAAACGCCGATGAATGTTGCCGCACAACGCGCACTTGAATCTCTAGTTGCCAGCGACACGATTCGAGTCGGTCGTTTGATGTCGCCGCTCGCAATTCGCTATTTCGTGGTGCCACTTGGTGAACAACCTTCGTTGGCCGCTCAAAAATTGGTCGAGTCGCTGTCAAATCAACTTGATCTTCGCCGCACTTATTTTGCGCGAGATTTAGTGATCTTTGAAAATGTCTCGTGGTTGCCAATTATTAGTGTCTTGGACGAAGAGTCATCTGTGGCCAGTCAGCAGGCGAGCGATGTTGCTCTCACCAGTCAAAATCTGAAGTCAGTTGGTCCATTGGTCGTAGACGAAAATTCTGTGGCCGATAAAACTGTTAGAACCCAATTTTCAGGTGGCACAGTGCATGTTGCAGTCCCGTTTGATTCACGATGGCATTTGGCCGTTGATGGCGCACAGCTCACACCACGAGTTGCTTTTGGCGCTTCGACTGCATTTGATGCTCCGATTGCAGGAGTTGCGAGTTTGGAGTATCAAACTTCAATACAACGGTATGTGTTCTTGATTTTGCAAGCACTTGTATGGCTGACCCTTTTGATTTTGGCGGCAAATATTTCACGCTTCCGTGGTCGTATACAAAAAATTGGTTCACAACGAGTGAAATTGATTACTGATCCGGCTCAACCCGAACAAAAAATAGATTTGGCAAGTAGATGAGAAAAATTCAGTGGCGATTTGCCTTGGCTCTTATTGCAGTTAGTTTGGCGCTTGTCGCAGCAGTTTTTGTCAACCAAGCAGGCAAAGCCGAATCAAGTGTTGATGCCGATCAGGTTTCAGAAAACATCTTTGGGGTTTCGTCAATGCCGAGTGTTGCTGGCACCTTGCAGACCTCGTCGTCTTGGTTCTGTCCTGGTGTGCCGGCGTCCGAAAAAACGGTCACGAGTGAAATCATCGTCGCAAACTCTTCGGACATTCCTGTTACTGGCAAAATCACCTACCTCTCGACCGACAAACCTGCGGCCTCTGCAGTTCTTGTTGTTCAGCCATTCACGAGAAGCGTCTTTGATGCAACGGGTGGTCGCAAGAGCAGGTATGTGAGTGCGATTGTTGAACTCGACAATGGTGGCGCTGCAGTTGAGCAGCGAATAATTCATCCTGCTGGCGACTCGGTGGCTTTGTGTGCGAACAAGCCGTCTGACCGTTGGTTCTTCGCTGACGGTTTTACTGGGGCAGAGAGTTTGTTCAATATTTTGCTTACGAATCCATTTCCAGATTCAACTGTTGTAGATGTCAGTTTTGTTACAGCCGACGGCAAACGTGACCCCGCGTCACTCAAGGGCGTCATCATTGAACCTGAAAGTGTTTATTCGTTGTCAATGGGTGACGAGGGTGCTCGTAATGAGGCCGTTCTTGCAGTTTCGATTCGTGCATCATCTGGTCGTTTTGTGGCCGGCAAACTTGAGCACTTTTTAGGTCGGGGACGTCTCGGCTATTCGAGTTCGCTCGGTGCGCCAGCCACGAGTCGGCAATGGTGGTTTGCTGGAGGACAAAAAAATCTAGATACCGATGAAGAGATAGTTGTATTTAATCCAACCGATCAAGACAAAGCGGTAAGTGTTGCTTTTTTGACAGGCGACACCGACGAGATATTTCGAGAGCCACTTGTCTTGACGATTCCTGCTGGCCGAGTGACCACTTTAGAGACATCAAGTTTGCCCGCAATCACGAACGGTAGATATGGAATTCTCGTGTCTAGTATCACCGATGACTTCGTGACAAGTGTTGACGACTCTTCGGTTGAATTTGTTGTCGTTGAACAGGTCTTAACTCGCAAAGTCGATAAATACACAGGCACGACAGTTACTTTTGGTACCCCTTCTGGATCTCCATCGCGTGTTTGGACAATTCCAAGCGGAGTCACAGCCATAGGTGGTTCGCTAATTATCGTGAATGCAACTTCGCTGGCGAGCACGTTGAAGATTTCAACTGTTGGGCCAGCTGGTGCTGTTGCGATTGAAGGCTTTGAAACAGTTCAGCTTGGTTCTGCTGCCGTTCTTGAGATCAAAGTTCCACCGACTGCCGGTCTGTTGCAGATTCTCGTCGAGTCAGACAACGAGATCGTGGTGCAGCGCGAAATTACGCGCGGTCACGACCTTGTCGGTATTTCAAGCGTGCCGGGTTTGCCGTATCGATCTGCCGGGATCACCAATTCGCAGGGTGGCAAATAGTGCAAACGCTCGTCGCGGTCGCTGTTTTATTAAGCGCAGCCGTTCTAAGTGTTGTGTTGCGTCGCCGAAAGCCAGATGCTCCGTCGCAAGCTCAAGGTGTGGTGCCGCACCAGGTTGATAGAAGCGACTTTGACGCGACACAAAAAAATTGGCTTGTCGCAATTTTCACATCCTCGACATGTGATGCGTGCAAAGACGTAGCGACTAAGGCTCAAGTTCTCGCAAGCAAAGAAGTTGCCGTGCAGATAATTGACTTTGTTGAGATGCGTGAATTACACAAGCGATATCAAATTGACTCGGTGCCAACAACAGTTATTGCAGATCAATCTGGGGTTGTGCGATTTGCAACGGTTGGTCCGATCACCGCTACTGACTTATGGGCAGCACTGGCAAAGTGCCGTGATCCGCAAGTGTTAAACGATGTCGCTTCGTGTCGTGATGCAACTCACGACAGTTTGACTAATTAGTTTTCGCTTGATTCGTTAGATTTTTTTGGTGCGCCAGGCGATGGCTCAACAATTTGTGGTCTGCCGAGTCCGTCTTGAACAAGGCGAGCAACGGTCGCGCCGTCGATAGTTTCTTGCTCGAGCAGGCTCTGAGCCACAAGATCAAGACCTGCACGATTCTTTTCGAGCAAGACTTTTGCGCGGGCTTCTTGCTCGCGAAGGATTAATCCAATTTCTGAGTCGATCATTCGGGCGGTCTCGTCTGAGTATTCGCGACCGTTAGTCATTAAGTCTTCGCCTAAAAAGACCTGCTGCTGAGAACTCCAGGCCATTGGGCCAACCGCGTCGCTCATTCCCCATTCGCGCACCATTCGTCGCGCAATTGAAGTTGCCTGCTCGAGGTCGTTTGCGGCGCCACTATTCAAATGACCAAACACAATCATTTCTGCAACACGGCCACCCATGGCTTTGCAGATCATGTCTTTGAAGTAGTCACGAGAATATGTATGTCGCTCTTCTGGCAGCGTCCATGTAACACCAAGCGCCATGCCACGCGGCAAGATCGTCACTTTGTGCAGTGGATCACTGTGGGGTAGGACAGTTGCAAGAACCGCGTGACCACCTTCGTGATATGCAGTTGCTCGTTTTTCTTCGGCGTTGAGGATCAAACTTTCACGACGAGCACCCATGATCACTCGGTCACGGGCATTTTCAAAGTCGATGTGTTCAATAACTTTTGAGCCTCGACGCACTGCGAGCAACGCCGATTCATTGACAAGGTTCGCAAGATCTGCGCCACTCATTCCTGGTGTTGCTTTGGCCATCGTGTCGAGAACGACGTCGGTACCCATTCGCTTGCCTTTTGAATGCACTGTCAGAATTGCCAAGCGCTCTTCACATTCTGGCAACGGCATTATTACTTGACGATCAAAGCGACCTGGTCGCAAAAGTGCTGCATCCAAAATGTCAGGGCGGTTTGTCGCCGCCATAACAATCACGCCTTCTGTTGTTTCGAATCCGTCCATTTCGGCCAGCAACTGATTTAAAGTCTGCTCACGTTCGTCATGTCCGCCACCGAGACCTGCGCCGCGCTTTCGTCCGATTGAGTCGATTTCGTCCACGAAAATAATTGCTCTTCCCATTTTGCGGGCTTGCTGAAAGAGGTCTCGCACGCGACTTGCGCCGACGCCGACGAACATTTCCATGAAGTCAGAACCCGTCACCGACAAAAAGCCAACACCTGCTTCGCCAGCCACCGCACGCGCGAAAAGAGTTTTGCCGGTACCCGGAGGGCCGACTAGCAGAACACCTTTAGGAACGCGAGCACCGATTTCTTTGAAGCTCTCTGGCATCTTCAAAAAGTCAACAACTTCACGAATTTCTTGTTTGACACCGTCGTATCCGGCAACGTCGGCAAATGTAGTTGCGGGTTTGTCGGCGTTGTAATTTTTGGCTCGGCTACGACCGATCGACATGATGCTTCCGGCTTGACCCATGGCTCGACGTTGCATCCAAACGAAAAAACCCATGATCAAAATGAATGGCAATAGAAGCGGAATCAAATTCGTAAAGAAGTTGCCTTGCGGTGTTGCATAGTCATAGTCGACACCTTTTTCTTTGAGCAAAGTTTCGTCTGCATCAGAGAGAATCACGGCACCGGTAGTCGCGAATTCGCTTCCGTCTTTGAGAGTTCCGCTGATCTCATTCGAAAGATTGTTGATTTGAACTTGTGTCACTTGATTTTGTTTGACAAGTTCTAGAAACTCTGTGTACGAAACTTTCGTCGCGGTGGATGTAGGCCACAATCGCGGTCCGGCTATTAACAAGACGACCACAGCCACGATTGCCCATGTCGCCCAACGGGGCATGTTTGGCTTTTCGGTGTCGCTACTTACATTCGAATTTTTACGAGTCTTTTTTGGAGACTTCTTGTTCAAAAAATTTGCAGGCTTCTTGCGGGCGGCAGGCTTACGCTTTGACGACGAAGGCTTTGCTGGTGGCGGTGGGGGAGGAAGTTTGGTCACGCGTTTAATGATACGACCCGATGTTGAGACCCTGCAATGGCGAATGTCTCGTTCTCGGCAGGGTATTCGCCCGACTTGAAATCCCCTGTGGCCGATGACTCATCAATTATTGTTATCTACATGGTTCGTCGTTGTTCACGTTGCACATGTAACGAACTCGCAACAATTACTTTGACCTATCAATACAGTCGTGCTTTGGTATGGATAGATGACTTGACCGCCGAGCGAGATCCGCACGCTTATGATTTGTGCGATCGACACGGCGTAAGAATTACGGCTCCGTCTGGTTGGAGGCTCGAAGATCGCCGCAACCGTTTCAGAGTTGTAATGCCAAACCGCCTCGCGGGATGAACCAATCGCCGTGGGCTCCGCCCTATGGGCAAGAGCCGGCAAGAAGTCAAACTTTTAATCTAAAGACGGTCATTTTGACTTGGACCGCGAGTTACTTCGTGGCGCTGTTCGTCAGTTCGGCAATTCTCGTGGCAACCGGCAACACAGACATTGTTTCCGGCAAAGAACCGAAGTGGTTCTTGGGTGTTTCTGCGCTTGCACTTTGGGTTCCATTCGTTATCGGTTTGTATCTGGTCTCACAGAGATTTGGTAGTCAGAGATTTTCAAGCGACTTCTTTTTAAAGTTTCGTCGTGTCGATCTTTGGGGTCTTCCGATAGGCATCGCAGGTCAGCTTGTTCTCGTTGGACTTGTGACTTGGCCATTTCGTATTTTGTTTCCTGAAAAATTTGCACCAGAATTAATCGAGAAGCGAGCGCAAGACTTATTCAACAACGCAACTGGCCCATGGCTGATCGTTTTGATTTTGGTCGTTGTCATTGGCGCACCGTTTGTTGAAGAGTTGGTATATCGCGGCTTTATTCAGTCGGGAATAAAAAACCGCTTAGGAAGTAAAGTCGCTGTCGTTATTACTGCCGTTTGGTTTGCCGCCGTTCACCTTCAACTTGTCGAGTTTCCTGGCCTGCTCGCTTTTGCGCTCGTCCTCGGTTTTTGTTTTCATCGAACTCACAGAATTGGCATGTCGATTGTTGCGCACGTCGCGTTTAATGCAACTGGTTTGTTGCTTGTGGCCCTGCTCTAATCAGAAGCAACTATTCACGACTAGAGTTTCTACGCAGTGAAGCAAATTGATTTTCGCAGTTGGACTGCTCAGCAAATTACTTCGGCCGTAATCGTTGCTGGTTCAACTTTGATGTTGTTAATGACCCTGCACCCAGAGTTGATATTGCGAAATAACACCCCAACAGGTGGTGACATGGGCGCCCATGTCTACGGTCCGGCGTTCTTACGCGATTTTTTGTTGCCGCATTTTCGCTTAACGGGTTGGAGCAATGACTGGTACTCGGGTTTTCCGATGTATCGCTTCTATATGGTTGTTCCGGCAATCGCAGTTTTGCTTGTCGATCTGATTTTGCCTTACGGCATCGCGCTCAAGATGATTGCGGTCTTGGGCATCTTGACTTTGCCTGTTTGCACTTGGCTGTTCGGCAAGTTCGCAAAATTTTTGTTTCCGATTCCTGAATTGTTGACTCTCGCATCGGTTGTTTTTTTATATGACGAGAGTTTCACGATCTACGGTGGCAACATCGCATCGACCATGGCGGGTGAGTTTTCGTTCTCGATTTCGTTGTCGTTGGCGGTTTTGGGTTTCGGTCTTTTGATTCGCGCATTCAGAGAACATCGCGGCAAAATGATCACTGCTGTTGTCATCGCCTTGAGTGCGCTGAGTCACGGCATCGTGCTGTTGTTCGTTTTTGGTGGCGTCGTGTTGCTTGCGGCAGTTTGGTATGAGCGCCGAAGCACAATTACGGCGACGACAGTTTCGATTACGGCGGTGCTGCTTTCGTCGTTCTGGGTTTTGCCTTTTTTAACTGGTCATGCATATATGACCGACATGAAATACGAACCTCGACCGAGTGGTGCGAGCGATTCGTTCTGGAGCATGTACTTTCCGTTGACTACTTTTTGGGACGTAGTGATAACTGGTTTTGCGGTCATTGCGTTTGTGCATTTCATTAAGACTCGAAACCGCGCCGGCATTTGGATGGGCGTGTATTGCGTGGTGTTGGTATTCGGTGTTTATGTAGGTCGCGAGAGTCTGCCCGTGATCGGCCTGCTATGGAATCCACGGTTGTTGCCGTTTCTTTACTTGTTGCGTTACTACATGATGATCATCGGTATTTATCAAACTGCAGTTTGGCTGGTGGCGTTTTATAATTTGCAGCAGCTTGGTCGTAAAGCGTTGGTGCAGCAATCTGTTGAAGACATAAAACCTGTCGCAGCGGTCAGCAGTAACCCAAAATTTAATTTGTCGTGGATAACGGCGTTCACCGTTTTGGTTGTCGGAATAATTGGCTTTCGATTTCAAGAAATGCCTCTCGGCAAACTCACGACCAATGATGCGGGCGAGACTATATATAGGTGGGGATTCATCTCGACCAAAGCGACCAACGACGGCTTTGTGGACGGGTGGGCGCGGTGGAACTTCACTGGCTATGAGGGCAAGAGTGCCTATGCCGAATATCGGGATGTTGTTGAAACGATGAAGAACATTGGGCAAGACCCAAATCTGGGTTGTGGTCGGGCGCTCTGGGAGAACAACAGCGAACTGAATAAATATGGCACGACGATGTCGCTGATGCTTTTGCCGCATTGGACAAAAGGTTGTATCGGTTCAATGGAAGGTCTCAATTTCGAAGCAGCGGGTACGACGCCATATCACTTCATCGCCGCCGCCGCGATGTCGAAACAAAGTAGCAACCCTGTGCGCGAGTTGCGTTATGACGACAACAACGCCGGTCTCGGTGTGCGTTATTTGCAAGAACTTGGCGTGCGTTATTTCATGGCGTTCACCGCAGAAGCAATTAATCAAGCCAACATGCAAGCTGCGCTAACCAAGATCGCCCAAAGCGGGCCTTGGGTGATCTATGAAGTTGCAGACAGCGATTTAGTCGTGCCGCTGACGGTGCAGCCTGTGATTGTTTCGAGCAATAGTGGTGACCCAAAAGAGCGTTGGCTCGAAATTGGAACAAGTTGGTTTCAGCACCCAGAAGATTGGGCAGCAATGCCCGTTAGTGACGGCCCAGATGAGTGGCAGAAAGTTGACGCAGTCATCGACTTGAATCGTCGTCAAGGCGAGCCTGCTGACCCATCGCGCAGGGTTGATATTGTCAAATCATCAGAGGCTATAAATGCAGTCGAGTTGTCACCTGTGCAAATCAGCAACACTGTGCTCGAAGACGAGGCGATTAGTTTTACGGTCGACAAAGTTGGCGTGCCAGTGCTTGTGCGGATGAGTTACTTTCCGAATTGGAAAGTCGACAATGCTCGAGGTCCGTTTCGTGTTGCACCGAACATGATGGTTGTGATTCCGTCTGAGAAGAACGTTCGGTTACATTACGGTTACAGCGCCGTAGATTTTCTTGCCTATTTCATGACGCTCGTCGGCATTGGCACATTGGCTGTGCGCTGGCGTGGTCGTCAAGTTGCGCGAAGACGCAAATTGTTGAGCCGCTAGTCTTTACGGTCGTGCCGAATCTAGAAGCAGTCGTCAAGGCTTACGACATTCGGGGCACGGTGCCCGATCAACTTGATGCAACTCTCGCTCACGCGCTCGGCGTGGCGTTCGCAAAATTCTCGGAGGCGAAGACTATTGTCGTCGCACATGACATGCGTCCGAGTGGGATAGATCTTGTCGAGGCGTTTCAAAATGGGCTGACTGAGCAGGGAGTTGATGTCATCAATCTCGGTCTGGCGAGCACCGACATGCTTTATTTTGCTTCGGGCAAGTTGAATGCGCCGGGGGCGATGTTTACGGCCTCGCATAACCCGGCTCAATACAACGGCATCAAATGTTGTTTGTCTGGGGCGCGTTCAATCGGCATCGATAACGGTTTGCGTGAGATGAAAGCGATCGCGCAAGATGTTTTGAACGCCAACGGTCCGTCGCCCACCAAGACTCGAGGCGAGGTTACAAAAAAGAACATGCTCGCAGAGTTTGTCGACCATGTAGTCGGTTTTATCGATGTCGAGAATATCTCAAAGTTGCGAGTCGTGGCTGACACGGCAAACGGCATGGGTGGTTTGGTGGCGCCTGCAGTTTTTGATCGACTCAAAAAGTTTGAGATTGAAATCATGTACGGCGAACTCGACGGCACGTTTCCTAATCATCCTGCAGACCCAATTCAGCCTGCTAACCAGCGTGATCTGCAAGCCCGCGTCGTGGCCGGCAAGTTCGATGTTGGTCTTGCATTTGATGGTGATGCTGACCGCGTATTTTTGGTTGACGAGACCGGCAAGAGTGTTTCTGGCAGCACGACGACTGCGTTGTTAGCTTCTGTATTTTTGCGCGAGAACCCGAGCGCGACGATTTTGTACAACTTGATCTGCTCGCGAATCGTGCCAGAGACGATTACGGCACTCGGCGGCAAACCGATTCGCACGAAAAACGGCCACAGTTATATGAAGCAAGTCATGGCGCAAACTGGCGCGGTATTTGCGGGCGAACATTCAGGGCACTATTACTTCGCCGACAACTATCGAGCCGACAGTGGGTTGATCGCCACGATGGTCGTACTTGGCGAAATGTGTCGCACCGGAAAGTCGCTCTCCGAATTGCGCGAACCATTTGAAAAATACGCCAATAGTGGCGAGATAAATATGCAGGTCGGCGATATTCAAGAAGTGATTGATCGAGTAACCAAGCAGTTCGCAAAATATCCACAAGATCACCTGGACGGTTTGACAGTTGATTGCGGCTCGTGGTGGTTCAATGTTCGACCATCAAACACCGAGCCACTTTTGCGATTGAATCTTGAAGCCGCAACACGCGAAGAGTGCGACGAGCACGTAGCCGAGTTGCTGATGTTGATCACGGCGTAAGTGCAGTAAGTGTTATCGTGTTA
>OFSF01000789.1_pt1 | contig 11861 bp, 5 predicted proteins | sample 1543271 | NCBI WGS metagenome assembly OFSF01 (sample SAMN07774227, study PRJEB24372) | wastewater metagenome | isolation source: Exp Tend VB 100WW | collected 2016-02
CGCGATGACCCAGGCAAAAATGGGTCGATCGATAAAGAAACGCGACATGGGGGTTACTGTCCCTTGCCAGCAGCGGCGGCTGCGGGGGCCTTCGGGGTCCAGCGAACCGGTTTGACCGGCATGCCTGGCTGCAGGTTCTGCGCCCCTTCGACGATCACCCGATCCCCGCGCGCAAGCCCAGCGGTCACCAGCCAATTCTCGCCGATCGTGCGTGGGGCGGTCAGCGTGCGGGGCTGGATCTTGTCCCCGGCTCCGACGACCATCACCACGGCGTTACCCTTTTCGTCGCGGCTGACCGCCCGCTGCGGGACGAGCAGCGCGTTGGCTTGCGTCCCTTCGACGAACTGGGCGGTGACGTACATGCCGGCAGCAGCAGTCGGTTGGGATTGGCGAATTCCGCGCGGATCGTCTGGCTGCCCGTCGCGGGATCGACCGTGACATCGGCGAACTTCACGACGCCCTCGATGGGATAGATCGTGCCGTCCTCAAGCTTCAGCCGAAGCCGTGCAGTACCTCGCGTAAGGCTGCCCGCCAGCAGTTTCTGGCGCAGCCGGAGTTGATCGGCGCTCGATTGCGTGATGTCGACATAGATTGGGTCGAGCCGCTGGATCGTGCTGAGCGCGGTCGCCTGCGACGCGGTGACCAGCCCCCCCGTCGTGACCGCCGAGCGACCGATGCGACCTCTGATCGGAGCCCGTACCGTCGTCCGCGCAAGGTCGATTTCGGCAGTACGGAGTGCGGCCTCCTGCGCGGCGACATCGGCGCGCGCCTGTTGCGCGCTGGTGACGGCATTGTCGTAATCTTGCTTGGCAATGGCATTGATCTTGACCAGCTCGCCATAGCGGCGCGCCAGTGCGTCGTTCGAGGCGATGGCTGCGCGTGCCTTTGCCAGCGCGGCGCGCGCGCTTGCGACGGTTGCCTGATAGGGTTGCGCATCGATCCGATAGAGCGGCTGGCCCGCGCGGACCTCGTCGCCCTCGGTAAACAAGCGCGCGGTAATCAACCCGTTGACCTGCGGACGGACGTCCGACGTCTCATAGGCGGCAGTGCGCCCGGCGAGTTCGGTGCTCAGCGTCACCGACTGCGGTTCCACCGTGACAAAGCCGACTTGCGGCGGGCCGGCGGCTGGCGCTTGGGGCTGGCCGTTGGAGCAGCCGGCCAGGAGGGCTACGGTGAGGACCGCGACGGAGCAGGATTTGCGCACGCTTTCTTCCAATGTATAAGTGTGAGCGATCGATCACTCACATTTCCGCCGAGCCGGTAGCTTTGCGAATTTGAAATGACAAGCCTAATCATAGGAGGATTATGCCGACCACCCGAAAATCTGCCGATAAAGTTATGAAAAAGCGGGATTCTCGTGCGGAAGATCGGCGAGCGCGAATCTTGTCTGCGGCGCGTCAGCTCTTCACTCAATATGGCTTCCACGCCTCCGGCGTGGCGCGTATCGCCGCCGACTCGGGGGTTAAGGTCGGGCAGCTTTATCGCGATTTTGCCTGCAAGGAGGATATTGTCGCCGAGCTGGTGCGGGCCGATGTCGTCGAGTTTTTGGATGAGCCGGCGCTTCGTGCGGCGGTCGAGGCGCGCGATTTCGCGCTGGTCCGTGCGTGGATCGCGCGGTTCCTGGAAGAGGATCCGAACGATCCGGGCTCGTACGCGCTGTTCGCGGAGATGTTTGCCGAAGCAACGCGGAACGATCGTGTCGGGGACATCCTGCGCGAGGTCGACGCCCTCGTCCGCGGCAATATCCTCAGCGCGCTCGACGCTTTGGCACCGGGCGAGGAGCGGGCCGCACGGCGCAGCGAGTTGGCGGATTTCATCCTCGCGGTCGGCCACGGCGTGTTGTTTCGCAGAATTTCGGATCCAGACGTCCATCACGCGGAGCTTTCCCGCTATATCGGGCAGCTGATCGACAGCGAACTGGCCAAAATTATGCAGGATCCCCCAGTGAACCCGACGCGCTGAGCGCGGTGCGTTGGGTTTGAGAGGATCCGTTGTGGCGCACGGCCCGCTAGGTCTGCCCGGCAAGCGCGCTTGGCGTCAGGGAATGCCGACGCCGTAAATGGCGTGATGCGTCACCACGAAGAGCGTTTTGCGTGCGCGGTCGTCAACAAGCAGTTGGAGCGGGCGCTCGGGGATATCAATCCGACCGATCTCGGCACCGTCTGCGGCGAAAACGAACACCTGACCGTTGGCGACATACACGCGCCCCTGCGCATCGCTCGCCACGCTCTCTCCGCCGCGATTGGCGAAGGGGACGAGGTTGGTCAGTGCGCCGTGCGCCGCCAGGCGTGCGCGATAGGTTTTGTTTTCTGATGCGTTAGTGACGAACACCGTTCCGCCAACCTCGGCAGTGGTAAAGCCATAACTGTCGAGCGCGTCGGAGAACCGCCAGCCGAGAAAGTTCAAAGGCCCCTGCTGGAAGGTCCGATAGGCGGGCAGGACAAGGCTGCCGTCGGGCGACACATATTCGCGCGCCTTGGGGAGGCGCATGTCGCGGTCGAACATGTCGGCCAGCGTCGGATAGGCGTAGGTTTTGGTGTCGAGCTGGTCCTTGAACTCGCCATTCACCCAATAATTTACGGGCAGCACGGTTCTTGCGCCCGGATGATCGATGGCGGGCGTCGACGGGATCACCCGAACGTCCGCGCCGCTGTTGGGCGTGAGGCTATAGACCGTGCCGTTCCGGCCTTCCGACGACAGCACGAGCAGGTTGCCCGAGCGGTCGACCGCGAGGTTGACGGGATCCAGCGGTGCGTCGTTGATCACGCGCAGGCCATCGGCGCGCGACCACGCATAGATGCGCTGCTGGCGATGATCGACGAAATACAGCGTTCCGTCAGGAGCGAGGGCCGCTCCTGCGGCGGCATAGAATCCGCTCGCCAGCTTTTCCACCTTGGCGTCCGCGAAAGCGCCCTGCGTCGCCGGAGCCACGGTGTCCGAAGTCAGGTCGAGGGCTGCAAATTCCCGCTCGCGGACTTCGAGACTGCGCGTGACATCCTGAATGGCGTTCTCGTAGGGAAATTTGCTGGCACGCAAATAGGTTGCGCAGCCATTTTCGTCGCACGTGCCAAAGCCGCTTTCGGCATTGACGTGGACATTGCGGAAATGGAGGTCGCGGGTGTCGGTCAGCCGCACGGCGGTCGGCGCGGGTTTGAGCGATCGTGTCACGCGATAGGCGTGATAATTGGCGATCAGAAGATCGTGGCTGTGGCGAATGTCGAACGAGACCGCGTCCTGGCTCTCGCCCGCTTCCTCCTCGGTCTGCGGCGCTAGGAACTCCCAATGGGCGACATGGTCGAGCACGAATTCCGCGCGGACATGGTGCTCGCTCGACATCTGATAGACATGGCCCGGGGTGTCGGTTTCGGACACCAACATGCCCGCTTGAGCATAGGTATCGGGGCTCCAGAGATTGGCGAAAGTGCCGCCGCCGCCGCGCACCCATAGGCTCGGATATTGCGCGTCCCAGCGCTTGGCCGGGTCGGGGTCGCCGGTGTGGTTGGCGTTATACGGGTCGAAGCGACTGCCATCGGCGAGATCGGTGCCGTGGCCGCCCTGAAACTTGACGTCTTCGACCAGAGATTGCGCGCCGGCGTGCCAGAGCAGCGCGGTTGCGCGTGGATTGATGCCGCCGGTGAACAGGCCAAGACCAGAGACGATGGCGTCTCCACCGCGCGCACTTTCGATCAGCGGCTTGGCCGAGCCTACCCCTTGGAAGGCCGGCGTGCCGTCCGGCAGGATGAGTTGCGTCAGGCTCGGGTGCAAGGCGACGAGCACGCTGTCCGGCCTCAGCCGCAGCGTGTCGGTGACGTGATAGCGGCCCGCAGGAAAATAGACGGTACGGTGCGTGTCGATCGCGCGCTGGATGGCGGCGGTGTCATCGGTCTTGTCATCCCCGCGCGCGCCGAGCTGCTGGACATTGGCCCAGGAAGCGGTCGCGGGCAGCGGCCGGATCGCGCGCGGGGGCGGGGCGGGCAGCCGGGGGAGCGGTGCGGCGTCCATCACGGTGCGATAGCTGCCGGTCTGACCCAAGGTGGGGACCATCAGACCATAGCCGAACGATGTCACGCGATAGGCGCGGCCCGCTCCGGCCACCGTCCGGCCGCTGTCGCGAAAGCGCGCGAAGGTCGGCGTGGCGCTGGCAACCGCATTCTGAAAGCCGATCTGTGTATAGACGTTGTTCTCATTGCTGATCACGACGGCGGCGTTGCGGACGTTCTCGAACCGGACGTCCTTACCCCACAGCCAGTCGCCATAGCCGCGATCGATGTCGATTGCGGTTGGCACGTTGCGAAAGGCGACGTTGACCAGGGTGAGGCTCGCCTCATGCTCGCGGATCGCGGACTCGCGCTGTCCATCGAAAGAGGAATCGAGCAGGGTAAATTGCCACGCCGGGGACGGCTTTTCGGTCAGAATGCCATAGCGCCCGCCGTGAAAATGGAGATCCTGCGCCTGATTGGCGACTTGATAGAGACCGGCGAGGCCCGAGCCGATCTGGAAATCGATATGCGCCAGATAGGCGTGCTGCGCGGCGTGAAACCGGATCGCGGTGGCGGCCGCATTGCCCTTGCCGATCACGAAATCGATGTTCGATAGCGCAGGGTAGAAGGTGCCGGGATTGGCATCGGCAATATCGGGGTTGAACGGCACGCTGCCCGGTGGCGGAAACGGGGTGCGATAGGCCTTGGCGGTATCGGTGGCTCCGGGCTTGGCCCCGGCGAACATCACCATGGTGGCGAGGCCCTGCTGAAAGCCCGGGGTCGCATCGCCGAGTACGATGACCGGCCGGGTCTTGCCGACGCCGAACACCCGGACACCTGGCCACACGAACAGGGTGCGGCTGATGCGATAGCGGCCCGAGGGGACAAAAACGATTCCGCCGCCGCCCTTCGCCGCGGCGGCATCGATCGCGGTTTGCAGGGCGGTCGTGTCGTCGGCGCGACCGTCGCGCTTCCCTGCAACGGTGATGGCGCGGGGATCTTCCCGGGCGGTCGCGTAATAAGACGTGGATGCGGCAACGGGCATTGCTGTTGCCATAAGCGCGGCCAGAAATGTGACACGAAACGGAAGCGACCATCCGGGCATCTTACATCCTCAAAAGAAACGTCCCGGCCACCGGCCGTGACGAGGAACCCGACCCACCGGGTCGGGGTAGGGGACCGTGGTGCTAGAAATTGTAGCGTACGCCAACCCGGAACAAACGCCCGAGCGTATCGTAAAGCGACTGATTGACGTCGATGCCGGTATTGGTTTGGGGCGACGGTGCCGGATCATGATCGAGCAGATTGTCGATCTTGAAATAAGCGTTCAATTTCTTGGTGATGTTGAACGATCCGCCCACGTCGAGATAGAAGGCACCGGGCATCGTGTTGTTGTCGATCGTCGGGTGCTGCGTGGTCGAGACCGGGCAGCCACTGCTGCAAACGACATATTCGTTGCTGTACACGCCATCGCTGAACCAGCGCTGCTGAACGCTGAGGCTGAACCGATCGGTGGTCCAGCTTTCGGTCGTCAGCAATTTCCACGACGGGGTGTTGCCAGCATTGACCCCCGCGCCCTGTGTCGGGATCGTGCCGGGGACGCCCGGATCGGTGATGAAGTTCTTCACATTGGTGGCGAGCCCGCGCAGCACGACGCGCCCGGGCAGGCCGAGCTTGGCGACGTCGAATTGATAGCTCGCCTCAATGTCGAACCCGTCGGTGAAGATCGAGGCGAGGTTGAACGCCTGGAGGTTGACATAGGGTGCTGTCCCCGCCGGTGGCGTGAGGTTGAACGCGCCGCATAGCGAGGTGATGTTATTGAGGTAGCACAGATTGACTTCCTGCTGCGAATTGAGCGTCGAGATCACCCCGTTGATCTTGATCCGGTAATAATCGAACGACGCGCTGAAGCCGGGCAGCCAGTGCGGGCGCGACAGCACGATGCCGGCCGTGGTGTTGCGCGCGATTTCGGGCTTGAGCGCGGTGTTGCCGATCGCATTTTGCAGGATAGTCAAGGTCGCCGGGTCGCCCGGCGCGCGGTTGGGATTGGGGTTGCTGAAGTTCGGCACGGTCGTGGTGATCGGGGCGGCGAACAGCTCCGACAGGTTCGGTGCACGCACGTCGCGCGAGGTAACCGCGCGTAGCCGCACGCCGTCGATCGGCGTGTCCCACGTGCCGCCCACCTTCCAGGTGTAGATCGTGCCAGAGGTACTGTAATTGGTGACGCGTCCGGCGACGTTCAGGTTCGCGCTGCCGAGCGAGTCGGATTTGAGGAAGGGCAGGTTGAGCTCGAGGAAACCTTCGGCGACGTGGTAGCTGCCGCGACCGGCGTGATAATTGCCGGCGTACCAATTGTTGCCTGCGGTATTGAGCACCGGATCGGCCGGATAGGTGCTGGTATAGGGCGTCTCGGCCGAGACGCCGTTGCCGTATGGATCGCCGACGACGTGATAGAATTCATTGCGATATTCGGCACCTGCGGCAAACGACACCGGCCCGGCCCACAGGCTGAGCGGTGATCCGCTGAAGCTGAAGGCAAGCGCATCCTGCGTCTGGCGGGTATGCTGGAATGGGCCGTTGGTCGGTTCGATATAAGCGAGCGCCGCCGCGCTTGGCGGGGTGCCGCCGATGATGTTGATCGGCACGCAGCCATTGGCGCGCGCGACCGGATCGGCGCAAACGATCTGCCCGCCCAGACTGATCGCCTGGATCGCGGCGTTGTAGCGCGAGGTCAGCGTGATGTTCTTGACGTGGATGTCGGTAATGTTCTCGCCATGCTCATAGGAGAAGTCGTAATTCCACGTCGTGCCGAACACCGGCACCTTGCCCGTCGCGCCGCCGACGAAGCGATATTGCTTGCGCGTCGGATAGACCGTGATGTTCGCGGGCAGCTCGCCATTGCTGCTGCCGAACTGGAAGCTGGTGATGCCTGCAGTGGCGCAGGCCGCCTGGATCGAGGCGGGGACGAATGGGTTGGAGCATTGCAGCGTCAGGCCCGACTTGGTCGCGCCCGGGTTTGGCTGGTTCATCGTGTCGACCTGCGCGATGTTGACCGTCGCATAGATCTCGTTGTTCGCGTCGAGGTCGAAGCCGACGCGGCCATAGCCGTTGTAGCGATCGAGCCGTGACTGCAGCGTGGTGCCGATGCCGACATTGCCCGACAGATCGCCGCCCAGGCAGAAGCCGCCTTGCGGGTAGCAACCCGAGACGAGGCCGAACTGCGGCGTGCCCGGAAGGGCCTTGGACGGAACGCCGTTCGAGCCATATTGGAACTGGAACGGAACGCCGTTCACGTCGAACGCGGTGCCTTGCAGCGGCCCGCCCGTGATCAGCCCGTATTTGGTATATTGATAGGCCTGCGCATGGTCGCGCACGAGATATTGCGGCGACCCGTCATTGGTCACGTTGCGATTGATGAAGGTCGAGGTGCGATACCACGTGCGCCCGTTGGCAAGTTGCTCGCCAAAGCCGCCGGCCGGCACGCCATCTTCATGGTCATATTCGCCACTGACTTCGACATGCAGGCGATCGTTGAAGAAGGATTTTCCGGCCGCCGCCTGGAACAGATACTGCTTGTTGTCGCCGTAAGTGGTGATGCCGCCCTGTACGTTCGCCTTGAACCCGACGAAGTGCTTTTCGGTGATGAAGTTGACGACGCCGCCGACCGCATCCGAACCATAAGAAGCGGATGCACCGCCCGTTACCACATCGACGCGCTTGATCAGCAATTGCGGAAACAGGCTGATATCGGGCACGCCGGTCACGTTCGCGCCGACGACGCGCTGGCCGTCGAGCAGCGTCAGCGTGCGGATCGTGCCGAGCCCGCGCAGCGAGAAGGAGCTCAGGCCCTGCTGTCCGCTGGAGGTGCTGTTGGTGCCGGTGGTGACGCCGGTCGAACCCTGCAGCGAGGGCAATTGCGCGATCGTCGTGAAGACGTTGGGCTCGGCGTTGCGCGCGATATCGACCGCGCCGATCGTCTGGGTCGGGGTCGGCGCGGTGAAGCCGCCGGTGGTGATGCGCGAGCCGGTGACGACGATGTCCTTGGCAGTATTGTCGGCGGTGTCGGCCGTGTCTGCGGGCAGCGTCGCGGGCGGCGGCGGGGCCGCAGGCGTGGTTTGCGCCTCGGCCGGTGCCGCGATCGCGATCGCCATCAGCGACGCGAGGCTGGCGGTCAGGAACGCGGTGCGCCTGCCGCTGGAACCGGGGGTGCGTTCTGTGATCATGTCGGTCATTGGGATCCTCACCTGTTTTTTGTTGTCGTTTTCATCGGGGTCATCCGCCGCGCATCGCGACGGCGTAAAGCGCGTGATGCGTAAGGATGAAGAGCGTTGCGTGATCGGTGCCCCCGAAGATCAACTGGAGGGGGCGTTCGGGCACGTCGATCCGGCCGATCTCGCTGCCGTCGGGTGCGTAGACGAAGACCTGCCCGTTCGCGATGAACACGCGGCCCTGGGCGTCGACCGCGACGCTCTCTCCGGCGCGCTCGACAAAGGGCTTCAGGTCGGAAAGCGTGCCGCCCGCGCCGACCAGCGCGCTGTATGTGCGGCCTTCGGATTCGTTGCTGGCATAGACGCGCGCGCCGATGCGCCCGTGGACCAGGCTATAGGCGTCGAGCGTGTCGGAGAAGCGCCAGCCGACATGGTCGGGTGTGCCCTGTTGCCACACGCGAAACGCCGGGAGTACGAGGCTACCGTCGGGCGAGACATATTCGCGGGGTTTCGGCGTGGCGGCGTCGCGCGCGAACATTTCGCCGAGCGTGGTGAAATGATCGGTCCGGGCATCGTATTGATCGCGGAATTCGCCATTGTTCCACCAATTGCCGGGGAGGAGCGTGTCCGCATCGCGGTGCTCGGCAACTGGCGTCGGGGCGATGACCGTGACGTCGGTCTTCGATGCGGCAGGATCGATCGCATAGACGCTGCCTTCCGGGCCGAGCGAGGACAGCACCAGCACTTTGCCCGAGCGCTCGACCGCGAGATTGACCGGATCGAGCGCGGCGTCGCGGACGATCTCGAGGCCGGTGGCCGCGCTCCAGCGATAGATCCGCTGGAAGCGATGCTCGACGAAATAGAGCGTGTCTGCGGCATCGACTGCCGCGCCCGAGATTGAGAAGAAGCCGCTTTCGAGTTTGCGGACCGGCCCGGCACCCGGCACCGCAGCGGGGGCCTCGGCCAGCACGGGGGTGGCGGGAATGTCGAGCCGGGCGAACTCGCGCTCGCGCACCTCAAGGTGCTGGGTCCTGTCCTGAATCGCATTTTCGAACGGGAATTTGCTGACCCGCAAATAGGTGCCGCAGCTATCTGCCTGGCAGGTCGCAAAGCCACTCTCGGCGTTGATATGGACATTCCGGAAACGAATGTCCGAGGCATTGGTCAGCTTCACCGCCGACACTGCCGGGTGAAAGGTCCGCGTCACACGGTAGCTGTGATAATTGGTGAACAGCAGGTTGCGCGAGTTGCGGATATCGAGCGAGGTCGAGTCCATCCCTTCGCCGACTTCCTGTTCGGTCTGCGGCGCGAGAAATTCCCAATTCTCCACGCCATCGAGCACGATCTCGTTGCGAACGTGATGCTCTGCCGAGAGCTGATAGACGTGCCCCGGCGTCTTGGTGTCCGACACAGTGAAACCGGCCTGGGCGAAGGTGTTGGGCGTCCACACATCGGCGAAGGTGCCGCCCCCGCCATCGGTCACCCAGATGCTCGGATATTGCGCGTCCCAGCGATTGTCCGCGACCGGATCGCCGCTATGCGCGTTCCGCGCGCCGAGCGGCAGGCCGTCCGCCGTCGGGGTGCCGCCGCCGCCCATGATCTTGACGTCGTCGACCAGCGAATCCGCCCCCGATTTCCACAGCAACGCCGAGGCGCGCGGATTGATGCGGCCAGTGAACAGGCCGAGGCCCGACAGAATGTTGCTGCCGCCCTTCGGGCTTTCGAGGATCGGCACCACGCCGCCGACGCCTGCATGAGGGGGGTTATTGTCGGGCAAGACGAGCTGGGTCAGCGCTGGGTGCAGGCCCAGCAGCACCGTATCGGGCCGCAGCTTGAGCGTATTGGTGACGCGGTAGAAACCGACCGGGAAATAGAGCACGCGGTGCATATCGATCGCGCGTTGCAGTGCGAGGGTGTCGTCGGTCGTGCCGTCGCCGCGCGCGCCGAGATCGCGGACGTTGCTCCACTCCGCCACCGCAGGCAGCGCGCGGATGGCGTTGGGGTGGGGCGGAGGCAGGGCTGCGATCGGCGTACTCTGCACGTCGGTCGCGATCCGGCCGGTCGCGCCGAGCGTCGGCACCGCGAGGCCGTGCGAAAAGCGCGCCACGCGGTATGCGCGCGCGGGGGCGGGGACGGTTTTCCCGCTCTCGCGGAAGCGTGCGAACACCGGCGTATCGGTGGCGAGCGCGTTGTCGAAGCCGATCTGGGTAAAGGCGCTGCTCTCGCGGCTGATGATCACCCCGGCATGCGAGACGCGCTCGAACCGCACGTCCTTGCCCCACAGCGAGTCGCTATAGCCGGGGTCGATATCGATCCCGACCGGCGTGTCGCGGATGGCCACGTTGACGAGCGTGAGGTCGACTTCATGCTCGCGGATCGCGGCGTCGCGCTGATGGTCGAAGCTCGAATCGATCAAGGTGAACTGCCAGGCGGGCGAGGTCTTTTCGGTGACGATGCCATAGCGCCCACCATGGAAGTGGACGTCTTCCATGACGTTGCCGGCCTGATAGACGCCGGCAAAGGCCGAGCCCAAGCGGAAGTCCATATGGCTGAGAAAGGCGTGCTGCGCGACGCGGAAGCGCACCGCCGCGGCGGCCGGATTGCCCGCGCCGATCTCTACATCGATATTGCTCATCGCCGAATAGAAGGTCGCCGAATTGGCGTCGCGCACCTCGCTGCCGCCCTTGCCACTGGGCGGCACCACGGTCGGCACGGGCACGGGAACCTTGCCCACGGCATATTGGTCACCGCCGGTGAACACCACCATCGTGGCGACACCGCTTTGAAAGCCCGGTGCCGCATCGGCCAGCACCAGCACCGGGCGGGTTGGGCCAACGCCCAGGATCCGCACGCCGGGCGGCACAAGAATGCTGCGCGAAAGGCGATAGCGGCCCGAGGGCAGGAAGACGATGCCATTGCCGCCGGTGATGCGCGCGGCGTCGATCGCGCGCTGGATCGCCGCCGTCGCATCTGTACGCCCGTCCTTCGCGCCGCTGACCGTTACGGCACGCGGCTCGTTCGGAGCCGTTGCGAGCACCGAGCGGGCGGGGGCAGCGCGCGTCGCGACCGGTGCCAGCAGCGCTACCGCAGTCGTCGCCAGCATGGCTGCTCGTCTTTTCACGGTGTTTTGCCTCTCCCCCGACCGACGCCTGCGCGTCTGGCCGATGCTGTGCATAAGCGACCATCATGCGCGTGCCATCCGCGACGATGGTCGTAGTTCCCAGGCCGATGCGCCCTGCAGTATCAGGCCTTATGAAAGGCCCGGGGCCGACGCGATGCGTCGGGGCTCAGTCCGGTTTTGGGGACACCATTTTGCAACGGGCAGTCAGTCACAGCGTGATCGCGCCGATGGCGGTAATCGTGATGGGCGTCAGCGGCAGCGGCAAGTCCACGCTTGGTGCGCTGCTCGCATCTGCGCTCGGCGCGACGTTCCTTGAGGGCGACTCCTTTCACGACGCGGCGGCGGTGGCCAAGATGCGCAGCGGTCAACCGCTGAACGACGCCGATCGCTGGCCGTGGCTCGATCGTTTGGGAGCTGCGATCGATGCCGAGGTGCGCGTCAACGGGCTGGTGGTGGCGGCGTGCTCGGCGCTGCGGCGCAGCTATCGCGACCGACTGGTGGCGGCGATCAGCGCGCCGACGCGGTTCATCCTGCTGGACGGTAGCCCGGAGG
>OFSF01000791.1_pt1 | contig 11842 bp, 6 predicted proteins | sample 1543271 | NCBI WGS metagenome assembly OFSF01 (sample SAMN07774227, study PRJEB24372) | wastewater metagenome | isolation source: Exp Tend VB 100WW | collected 2016-02
TGGATTGATAGTGATATCGTATTTGATACAGAAAAGTTTTATCGTCTTGTAGCAATGGATAAAGACATCGCAGCAGGGTGGTATATGACTGAAGATGGTCATACAACCTCAGTTGCCCATTGGTTAGATGAGGAGGATTTTAGGGGCAATGGAGGGGTCATGAATCATGAAACTGGAGATACAATGAGTAAAAGGCGCAAACCATTTACAGTTGATTATACAGGATTTGGGTGGACACTCATCAAGAAAGGAGTATTTGAAAATCTCGAATATCCTTGGTTTGCTCCTAAGATGCAAGTCTTTGAATCTGGAGAAGTACAAGATATGTGTGGTGAAGATGTATCTTTCTGTCTTGATGCAAAAGAAGCAGGATTTGAAATTTGGTGTGACCCACAGATTCGTGTCGGACATGAAAAGATGAGAATTATTTGAGTATTATCTCTCAGACATTTCTTGACTCTTTCAGTGGTTTAACTTAGAATACCTTTATGAGATTTAAACAAGTCTTATAGAGGTATTTTTCTATATCTCAGAGATGTTATAGAAACTGCTTCTTATAACATCCTTATAAAAAAATACGCAAAAATCCCGTCAAAAACCGTTTTTTGAACTAAAAGGAGAAAAAATTAAAATGGCTCTGAATAAAAAAGATCAAACAATTGAATCTCATCCAAAGAGTACAATTCAAGGACAAGGAAAGAATACAAAGTATTCGAAGACAAGTCGAAATTCCGCTCGAAAAAAATATAGAGGTCAAGGTAAAGGATGAGTTGCTTAATTACTAATTTACCGGCTCAAAAAGTATGGGTACGTAAAGAATATCTTTTAGATCTAAAAGATGGATATGGAGAATTTGTAGAAGGTATTTGGGTATCAGCAAAATCTATACCAGGACGTGCTTTTTATTTTGAAACATATTTACCAGAATATGCAGCAATGTTCGATAAACTACCAATTTCTGCTTTTCTATCTCGTCCACAATTACCAGATCCAGACCTAAGTTTACAAAATTTACAATTTTGGAACTGTATGGATTATGGAGTAACAAACATACATAAACAATTCACTGGATCGATGCATTGGAAAATTTATACTCGTGATTTTGGAGAAATGAGTGGATCATACATTTCAACATTAGATAATTATCACGAAGGAACGGATCAAATCGATTATAGTGTAAGTGAAATACCAGAAGAGCACAAATCATTTAATTTAATTGAACTTCAAAATGGACAGTATGCATTATATCCAAACAATCGTTGTCGTATTTACGACATATCATTGACTCCAACAAATGCAAAAACCCCCGATTTTAAAGTATCAACTCAATATTTTGAGGTTGAAAATGATATAAGTTGGGGTACACTTGGAGATACTGATGAATATTTTTACCAAACTATAGAAGAAAAACATAATAAATAGATTTTTTTACAAGGTTGAAAATTGAAAAATTTTTCAATGGGCAATCACATCCTTTTAGAAGTATATGATATAAATTTTAATCTCCTGAATGATAGTGATGCCATTCAGGAGATTATGGTGCGTGGAATTGAACGTGCTAAAATGACAATACTAAATATTTTTTCTCATCGTTTTGTTCCTCAAGGATGCACTATCGTAATTGCACTTGCAGAAAGTCACGTCTCGTGTCACACCTGGCCAGAAAATGGATGTTTAGCAGTAGACATTTATACTTGCGGTGAAGGGAATCCGAAAGTTATTGCAATTGAACTTTTAAAACATTTTAATTCTCGTAATTATAATATAAGAAGTTTAAATCGTTAAATATATTAGGAGATAGAAACCTCCATCATAAAAGTTCTGTTTTATTTTTAAAACAGGAGAAAAATGTCTAATTTACCAGTCGATATAGACAAAGAATATATGCATCAAATGTGGGGAACTACGCATTTGATTACGGATTATAAAACAGAACCGCCAAAAAGAATCATTCAAGAAATTATGCACGATTTAGCTCCACGTCATGATTTCAAAAAACAAGTCGAATTGCACGAAAAAATTCGTAATGATGAAGATTATGATGATTGGGAATATGGCACAGAACCTTCATATGGAAAATTATGCTAAAAAGTATTATAGATATATAAAGAAATAAAGTTCAAATGGCAGTAACAATTTCTCGTAGTTTTAAAGATATTAGTTTGTCTTTTACGAAACATCCAGTTACTAATGATATAATAATACTCAGAAATGAAGATGCGATTAAAAAATCTGTTATAAATCTTGTTAGGACTCGTTTGAATGAAAGATTTTTTAATGATCTAATAGGAACATCAGTTGATAATACATTATTTGAGCTAGGAAATTCTGGTATATCCTCGTTTTTAAATGAAGAAATTACAACCTTATTAAATAATTTCGAACCAAGAATATTATTACGCAATGTCGAAATTGAAACCCCAGATGATACAAATGATTTAAACATTAAAATTACTTATGATATTGTTGGACTACCATTTCCAACTCAAAATATAGAGTTTATCTTACAACCAACTAGGGTATAATGTCCTTCAATCAATTCACCAATTTAGATTTTAATGATTTACGTACTCAGATTAAAGACTATCTGAGATCAAATTCCAATTTTACTGATTTTGATTTTGAAGGATCCAATTTTTCTGTTCTGATTGATGTTCTTGCATACAATTCCTATATTACTGCATATAATACTAATATGCAGGCAAATGAAGCATTTTTGGATAGTGCAACATTAAGAGAAAATGTAGTTTCTCATGCTCGTAATATTGGTTATGTGCCTCGTTCAAAAAGAGCTTCTAAAGCAAAAATAAGTTTTTCAGTAAATACACAATCAAATAATTCTAGAACAGTAACATTAAAAGCAGGACCAGTTGCATTGGGTGCAGTTCAAGATGGTAATTATATATTTTCAATACCATCTGACGTAACCGTTCCCGTAAATAATTTAAAGGAAGCAATTTTTAATAATTTAGATATTTACGAAGGATCTTATTTAACAAAACAATACACAATTGATTATAGTCAATCAAATCAAAAATTTATAATACCAAATTCAAATGTAGATACATCAACGATTCGTGTAACTACAACTAATACTACAACTGAAGTATATTCATTATATGAAAATATTATAAATGTAGATAAGACATCTAAATTATTTTTAATTCAAGAAATTGAAGATGAGAAATATCAAATTTTATTTGGTGATAATCTTATAGGAAAAAAACCAGAAAATGGTAGTGTAATTAATATTTCATATATTGTAACTAATGGAAAATCTGCGGATGGATCTGCAAACTTTACTTTTTCTGGAAATATTAAAGATAATAACTCAACTAATATTACAAGTGGTATTTCTTTAATTACTACACTAGTATCATCAGAAAATGGAGATGATATTGAAACAATAGACTCAATCAAATATCTTGCTCCAAGAGTATATGCTTCTCAATATAGAGCTGTAACTGCAAATGACTATAAAGGTTTAATACCTTATCTATATTCAAATGTAGATTCCGTGACTGCATATGGTGGTGATGAACTGACACCACCGCAATATGGAAAGGTTTTTATTTCAATTAAACCAAGAAATGGAAATTTTCTATCAGAAATTACAAAAAATGAAATTAAGAAAAAACTAAAACAATATTCAATTGCTGGGATTAAACCGGAAATTATCGATTTGAAGTACTTATATGTCGAAATTGATTCTACAATTTATTATGACGCATCATTTACTTCTGATCCTGTTTTACTTAAAAATCAAGTTTTAAATAGTTTAACTTTTTATTCAAATTCTTCTGAAGTAAATAATTTTGGAGGAAGATTCAAATATAGTAAATTAAATACAATAATTGATAATACCAATCGAGCAATTACTTCAAATATTACTAAAGTTAGAATGAGAAGGGATCTTTCAGCAGAACTGAATAAGTTTGCCACATATGAAATATGTTTTGGAAATAAATTTCACCAAAAAACAGAAAAATATAATATCAAATCATCAGGATTTAATATTAAAGATGTTGCAGATACCTTGTACTTGACCGATTCTCCAAATGATTCTTTATCTGGAAATATAATATTTTTCAAACTTGTAAATAATATTCCGACAATTATATCTTCAAATGCAGGAACAGTTGATTATTTGAATGGAGAAATTAAATTAAATATAGTAAATATTTCATCAACATCATTACCAAATAATACAATAGAAATACAAGCAATGCCAGAATCAAATGATATACTTGCGTTAAAGGATATTTACCTAAAAATAGATATGTTTAATACTGTGGTAAATACTATACAAGATGTAATCAGTTCAGGAGAAAATACTTCTGCTACTGAATATCTATCAACATCGAGTTACTTAAACGGATACTATACAAGATAAAATGACGGAAATTAAAAGAATAAAAATCAATCATATTTTAGATTCACAAATTCCTGAATTTTTGAATGAAGAATCACCAATTTTTCAAGAATTTTTAAATCAATATTATACATCACAGGAACATCAAACTGGAATAGTTGATTTATCATCTAATATTCAAAAATATAAAAAAATACAAAATTTTAATAGTGAAACATTAATAGATTTAAATCTCCCATCTGTATTGACTTCTGATGTTTTATCTTTTGATGATACTATTTCCGTATCTCATACAATTGGATATCCAAGTAAATATGGATTAATTAAAATTGATAATGAAATTATTACTTACACAGGAATAACAACAAATAAATTTACTGGTTGTATTCGTGGATTTAGTGGTATTGATAGTTTAGAAAAAGATAATACTCCAGAACTTTTAAATTTTTCAATTACTGAAGCATCTGAACATAAAAAAAATACACCTTTAAAAAATTTAAATTTTATATTCTTTTTTGAAATATTCAAAAAGTTCAAATATCAGTTTCTGCCTGGTTTCGAAGAAAGAAATCTTTCTCCTAATATTTCTTTGGAAAATATTTTATCAAGAGCAAGGGATTTTTATTCTTCAAAAGGAACACCACAATCTTTTAAAATTCTTTTTTCGATATTATATGGATCAGAAATAGAAACAATAAATCCTCAAGAATATATGTTGAGGCCATCTGATAGTAATTATTTTGTAACAAAAAATATTTTAGTTGAAAAAATTTCTGGGAAAAATGCTACTTCATTAAATGGTGAAACATTAAATCAATTTATAAGTGGAATTGGTACAGTTACTGCTGCTATCTATAATGTCGAATATAGACCAATAAAGAATAAAGATTTTTATGAAATATCTTTAGATTCTACATCTTTTACTGGAAACTTTGAAATTACAGGATCAACTAAAGTAGTTGAAACTGTTCTTCCATCAAATAATACAATTACTGTCGATTCTACAGTTGGATTTGCACAGTCAGGAACAATTATTGCACAAAAAACAGACTTAACACAATTAACTTTAAATTATACAGACAAAACAAGCACTCAATTTTTAAATGTTTCTGGTATTGGACAAACCTTATATTTCGGAGACTTTATTTACGAAAAAAAATTAGCATATGCATATGACAATCAATCAGATACACCATCTTTAAATGAATTTAGAATTATTAGTGTAATTGATAAAATTGATACTAAAAATTCTTCTGGATTAAAAATTGGAGATAAAATATCACTTAGTTCTTTTGGAAAAAACTTATCAGGAAATACAAATTTTGATAGTTGGATTTACAATATACCAACATATCATAATATAAGTGGAATAACAGCTGGTGGTAGTGGTAATTATACTATAACATTAAAAGATAATATTAAATTTTATAAAGGAGAAAAGGTTGTTATTAATATTACAACCACAATTCCAAAAAATGTATCTGCCAACATTACTCAGATTATAAATCCTACACAAATTGGTTTGGATGCAGGTGAAATTGGATTACAAAATTCAGATGTTAATAAAATTAGAATTCAAAAAACAATTAATAAAACTAATTTTTCATATTTTACTGATATAACAAATATTAATTCAGCAATTCAAAATACTTATATTGACAAAGAAGAAAAATATTTATATGTAACAACTTCTGGTTTTCCAAATTATCAAATTAGTTCTACAGATACAAAAAAACCAGTTGTTCCTATAGGAACAGGGTCAACTACAATTTTGACAATAACTGATCATAATTTATCATCTGGAGATAAAATTTACTATGACCCAAAAACTTCTGTAGGAATTGAAACTGGAATTTATTTTGTAAAAAAAATCGACGTTAATGATATATCATTATCTTATAGTGATACTAACTTATTTGCCGAAGAATACATTAAAGTTGGTGTTGGGACCACAAGTGGTTTTATCTTTAAACTTGGTTATGAAAATAAAACTATTAAAGATCAAAAAATATTAAGAAAATTTAATTTAACCGACAATCTTAATTATTTTGATAATGAAACTAGCAGAACCACATTCAATAGAAATCTTGGATTATTTATTAATGGTGTAGAGTTATATTCACCTACTCTATTTGATGAAAATATTTATTATGGAAAAGTAGATTCAATCGAAATAACAAATCCAGGAAAAAATTATGATGTAATAAATCCTCCCGAATTAATTATAAGTGATTCTGTAGGTATTGGTTTAAACATAAAAAACATTGGATCTGGATGTAAAGCAAACTTAATTCTTTCTGGATCATTAGAAGAAGTAAAAATAAATTCTCCAGGAATTGGATATACCAAAAAACCAACATTAACTTTAATAGGTGGTAATGGTTCTGGTGCATTATTAGAATCCAATTTAGTTAAAACAAATATTACTGCAACATTTAAATCAGATTTGGAATCGATTGATACCTCCACAGATAAAATAACATTTATAGATAATCATAATTTTGTCAATTATGAAGAAATAGTTTATCATTCAAATGGGAATACAGTTGTTCCTGGATTAATAGATAACTCGAAATATTTTGTAAATATTATAAATCCAAAAGAAATCAAATTACATAAAAATAGATTAGACGTTTTAGCAGGAATTAACACTATTAACATTACTGGTATAAGTTCTGGATTTCATGAATTTAGAACACTTAATAGTAAAAATATCATTAATAAAATTTATGTTAAAAATTCAGGTTCTGGATATTCAAATAGATTAGTTAAAGTATCTTCTGTTTCATATCCGTCTTTAGATTATCAAATTTCTGGAATTAGTACATTTGATGATTACATTTTTGCCAAAATGCATGGATTTAAAAATGGTGATTTTGTTGTATATTCTCATACTGGTACTTCAATATCTGGATTATCCACTACTACAGAATATTATATTACAATTATTGATAAAGATAAATTTAAACTATCTGATGCTGGTATTGGAACTACATCAACTAATTTAAATTATATTAATAAAAAATATATTAAATTTAATTCTTTAGGAGTTGGTACACATACATTTGCATATCCTCCAATTAGTATCAAAATAGAAACCTTATCAGGAATAGGTTCAACATCAATTGTATCACCAGTGCTGACTCCAATAGTGCTTGGAAGTGCCGAGAGTGTTTATATTGAAAATGGTGGGGTTTCTTATGGTTCTTCTGAGATTATTAATTTCCACAGAAGACCAAATGTTAATTTAAAACCAATTACTTCTGCTTTGCTAAAACCGGTAATTATAAATGGATCTATTATAGATATTCAAATTATTTTTTCGGGAAAAGGATATGATAATGGGTCTGAAGTAATAATTTACGGAGAAGGAAAATATGCCGACATTAAACCAGTTATTACAGACGGAAAAATTACTTCATTTATAATAATTGATGGTGGTGTTGGGTATAATAAATCAAACACAAGAATAGAAGTAGTCAGAAGAGGAAAAGATTTACAATTTATTGCAAATGTATTTGAGTGGAAAATCAATCAAATTGAAAAAAATAAAGATACAATATTATCTTATGGTGGAGATGACGAAACAATAACATTTCCAAATATTGACCAATCTCTTGGACTAAAAATAATCAATTTTTACTTACCAAAAGCATTAAGAAAAAATATTGGCGATAATATTAACGAGAATAATACCGAAAAAACACCACTCAAACACAGTCCAATTGTTGGGTGGGCTTATGATGGAAATCCGATTTATGGTCCATATGGATATACAAGTTTAACTGACACTAGAATTAAATTAATTAATTCTAGTTATACAAAAAAATCTAAACCTAATGATAAAGAAAGACCAAATTCTTTTGTCAATGGTTATTTTGTAAACGATTATAAGTTTGATAATTCTGGAGATTTGGATGAATATAATGGAAGATTTTGTAAAACAACGGAGTATCCATATGGAACATATGCCTATTTTGCGACTTTTGATATTATAACTAATGAAGCAAAACCAAAATATCCATATGTAATTGGAAATTATTTTAAAGATATTCCAGTTATTGAAAATTTTGATCCTAATTTTACTCAAGATTTAGACTTGAAGAATCTTAATTTAATAAGAAATACAGCAAATTACTTTTTGGATTCTGAAAACTCTGGTTATGATGTTTTAACTAAAAATACTCCAGAGTTAAAACAAGATTTTATAGTAAAACAAATTAAAAAATCTGGTATTACATCTATATCAATTGATTCCTCTGGTGAAAATTATCGTATAAAAGATGCTATAATTTTTAAAAACGAAAAAGAAGGAGTAGGTGCAGGTGCGGAAATTGATAGAGTGTTTGGAAAAACAATATCAAATTTAATTGTTGGAGTATCTACCTTCAATGATGTTGTATTTGCAACCAGAGGCAATAAAATTGTAGGAATTACTTCAACTGTACATAATTTAGTATCTAATGATAAAGTAATTATTTCAGGAATATCTACATTTTCATTATCTCAACTTGAAGGCGCAAAAACTATATTTGTAAATCAAAAAGTAGTCGGATTAACATCTAGTTTACCGAATGTTGATGTTACTGGAGTTTCTACAAATATAAATGTTACAGATATTTCTGGTTTTGAAGTTAATGATTCAATTGGAATCGGAACAGAAATACTAACCATCACAAATATTATACCAGAAACATCACAATTATTAGTCAGCAGATCATTATATGGAGGAATTCATACTGCAGGAATTGAAAGTGTTAAATTGCTTCCCAAAAAGTTTGAATTTACTGAAGATAGACCAATTTCTTCATTTTTACCAGAAAATCGAGAAGTATATTTTAATCCAAAAAATAGTGTTGGATTTGGAACTACTGGAACTAATTATTCGGTTGCTGGTATTGGAGCAAGTAATATAGTGAATAGATTTGTTCCATCACGAGTGATTTATATTCCGAATCATAAATTTTATACTGGACAACAATTGACATATGATTGTCCTGTTGGTTCTGGTATAGGAATAAGTGTATATAATAGCAATCCTTCTTTATCATTCAGTTTAACTAAAAACCAAACAATATATGCTGTAAATTTGGGAAATAATTATCTAGGAATATCTACATTGGGTTTTACTACTTCAGTTGGAATTGGAAGTACATTAAATTCTTTATATTTTATATCCAATTCGAATGTTAGTGATTTAAATTCATTCAAAACAACATATAAAACAGTAACTGCAAGAGTTGAAAATTATTCTGGAATCGTGTCTACTTCAGAACCTCACAATTTAATTGATCGGGATAAAATTAAATTTACAATTATACCATCAAGAACAGAAAATGTATCTTTTAGATTTGATAAAAAAAATAGAAAAATTACAACCGATCTTATAGGATTTTCTACAGCAAAAGTTTCTACCGGTTCTACATCAACAATTGATATTGGATCTAATATATTAAAGAATGGAGATAAAATTGTTTATTACTCTGGAACTACTGCTATTGGTGGTTTAGAAAATGAATCAGTTTATTATGTATTAAAAGAACATCCAGATAAAATACAACTTTGTAAGTATTCACATGACGTGACTATTGGATTGGGAATATCATTTTCTAATGCTGGAATTGGTACTCAAAATATTGCTCTTATAAATCCGCCACTATCATTTTCAAAAGGAAATACAGTAGTATTTGATATATCCGATCCAACATTATTAGATATTGATTTAAGATTTTATATAGATCAAGATTTCAAAAAACAGTTTGAAATTGATAAAAAAGAAATAAATCAATTTGCAATTCAAAGAACATCTACAAATATAACACTACAAACTAATGATAGATCAATTCCTGCAACTCTTTACTATAATTTTATTGCATCATCCAATGATGTAGAAAAAAATCAATTATCTACGGATAAAGAAGTTTTTGGTTTTAATCGAATTGACATTCGATCAAGCAATTTATCAAATGAACAATCTATTATTGGTATTGGGACCAATTCCTTTAAATTTAATTTAAATAAAAAACCAGAATATACAGAATACACTCAGATATCAGGAATTTCTTCAGTTTTTTATGATACAAATTCAAAAAACACAACTGGACAAATATCACAAATTAGAATTAATTCAAAAGGAAAATCGTATTCGATTCTTCCATCTATAGATTATATCAAATCTTCTTCTGGAAAAAATGCAATATTGTATCCAGTTTCATCCGAAATTGGTAAAGTATTATCATTTGATAGAATTAAAGATGGATTTGATTATCCAACAGATCCTACTATACTGCCACAGTTGAGTATTCCAACTGTTTGTATTATTAAAGAAATATCTAGAGTAGAATCTATCAGTATTTTGGCAGGAGGAAAAAATTATAATACATCACCAAAATTAAAAGTTATTGGAAATGATCAATTAGAATTGACATCTAAAATTCAAGGTGGGTCTGTAATTGATGTAAAAATAGCAAAAAATGTTTTTAATTTGAAAGATCCGCTCAGAATTGTTCCATACAATAATTCAAATGGATATGAAATTGATCAAATATCTGCAGATTATATCACAGGAGATGGAACAATAGAATTAGTAAATGATCCTATTTTATTTGAACCAATCGCAATTGGATATGGGTCAACAATAACAGAATTTCCATTTGCAATTGGCGATAGTATTTTTATTGAAAAATGTAGATTGACTGTGGGAACTGCATCTTCTGCTAATTTTAATTCAAAAAATTATGGGTATAACTTTTTCACAGTAACAGGAATCAATACAACAAATAGAACCATAAACTATAATATGAGTGGTTTGCAAACAAATTCATTTGGTGAATATAATTCAGATTTTACTCTTGGTTATGTTGTCAATAAAAAAGATATGGCCGAATTTAAAATGAATATAATTGATGATGCCCAATATTTTTCTGGAGAAAAGGTATCATCTACGAATTTTTCAGCACAAGTAATGGAAGATGGTTGGGATAATGATATAAATCAATTAAGATTAATAAATGCTAAAGGAGTATTAAATGTTGGTGATAAACTTTACGGGGAAAATTCAAAATTAAATGGAGTAGTAAAATATGTATCTATATTTAATCTTTCTGCATCTTTAGGAGTTTCTAGAGACAAAATTAATAATTTTGGAGACAAGGTTGGTTTTTTAAACGATTATCAGCAAAGAATATCAGATAATAATTATTACCAAAAATTCTCATATTCAATTAAAAGCGAAATACCATACTCAACTTGGAAAGAATCTGTAAAATCAATTATACACCCATCTGGATTTAAAGAATTTTCAGACTTAAATATAATTGGAATACCCACCAGTGGTCCAGTTAATCTTGGAATTGCTAAATCTACGAATATGAAAGTTTCTGTTGCATCATCGGAAACAACATTACTTGTAAATATGGATAGCTTTGATTCTTTATATACAAAACATAATTTTTCGATGGTATATGAAGA
>OFSF01000793.1_pt1 | contig 11829 bp, 28 predicted proteins | sample 1543271 | NCBI WGS metagenome assembly OFSF01 (sample SAMN07774227, study PRJEB24372) | wastewater metagenome | isolation source: Exp Tend VB 100WW | collected 2016-02
ATCTCCTTTTTATATACCACCCCCGCCCCCGTGGGCCATGGGGGATGCCGCTTGTCAAGCACGTATTTATTTATTTATTTGCTTGACTATGTTGGCTGGTCGTCATACCTCACTCGACAAAGTTCATTCACTCTTTTATAAAAATGTCAAGCACTTTTTATAAAATGGATCAAAAGAAAAACCCCACCTTTTTATAGGTGGGGTTTGACTTGTTTTATTCCGTTAGTTAAGTAGCAATTCCAAGGCGCGGGAGCGAACCCGTGAGGCGCTACCCGTCACCAAACTCTCGAAGCGGTTTTCCTCGCGGCTGAAACCCGTCTCTTTGAACGAACCCTGCCAATCGAGTTGCTCAGTGACGGCGTTAAACGCATCCCACCGAGTTTGGCCAACGTTACCAGTGCCACGAACGAATCCGGTTTCAATCGCGCTGCGAACGTTTTCGGTGCGCGCTGGCACTTTGGTTTCGTCGATTGCAGGAAACAGCGTGCGAGCGAACGCGGATACTTCGCTGCGAGTCATAGGCGTATTGTCAAGGGCATTAACAGTCGATTGCATTTCTTCGACTTGCTCTTGTAACTTCATTGCAAGGTTAAATTCCATCGCGGAAAACCGTTCACGAATAGCACCGTAATGTTTTTCGCTAAACGTGACGAGCGAATCGCTGCGAGTCATGCCGTTATCACACGCAAGGACGTTAGCAAGCAATTGAAGGCGAGCCTTGCCAGTGCCGTCGAAACGATCAAAGTAGGCAATTGACAAGCCCACTTTGTCACCGCGTTTCGGGGCGGTGATTTGCGTTTCAAGCTGAATAAATGCAGCGAGTTGACGCCCACCCTTGGTTGACGCAACACTTGCCCACTTTCCGCCGACAAGGGCGCGAGCGCGTTCGAGGGTTGCAAGTGATTCAGAGGGTTGCATGAACCCGAAGTTTTCACTGTGAATCCCAACGCATCCGCCATTATCAGAACGAAACAAACCAAACGAGTTTGGAATTTTTTCGCCCGTTGACGCACGAGAGACCGGTTCTTGTAGAAAAGTAAAAGGAACGGCGGCGCAAGCCGAGGCATAGTCGGAAACTTTGGTTCCGAAGTTTGACAATGAGTAGCGAACGGTATTACCAGTGATGGTTTTCATTATGAGGAGCGATTTTTGAACTAGCGGTTGGTGAGAGCGTCAGAAGCGTCGTGCATCTGACTGAACAGATAAGATCACACTTTGTTTTGTTTGTAAATACCTTTTTTATAAATTATTCACTTTGTTTAATTCGGCGACTTTGTTATTTTCTTGACAGCTTTATTTATTTTATGCTATACTTCAAAAAGTTTGGCGGGTATAAAAGATTTTATAAAAAGTCAACAACAATCGAAACTATTTACTTTTTTATAAAAGTCCAGCCCGTGGTCCCCTACTCTAAGCGTTTGATCGCCGCAAATTTTCAGGTGGGGCATTTGACGCACTGCACCTTCAATACGAATAGACTGTTTTGTTTTTTATAAATGTCGAGACTTATTTTAAGAAATAAAAAAACCCTATTTTTCAATAGGGCTTGACTTTGATAAAAGAATGAGGTGGACGGCTCTCACACCGCCCACCTCGGTTTTCCTTACGCTACCTCAATTTCCTTGTGTCCGGCGCGTAGGGAATCCAACGCTCCGGTGTCAAGGCAAAGTGTGCGCCACTTGGCGAGGGAAAGCTGTTTGCGGATCGCGTCCTTGGCAATCGTGAGCGGGCGAGACTTGACTTGTTTGTGGACGCCAACCTCCAACACCTTACGCGATACGACTATGCCCTTTAGTTCAAACGTGCCGTCATCGAATACGTTCACACCGGAGGCAACCTCCTTATACATACCCTTTTTTGTATAGTTATCGTTTTGCTCGCCATGCTTGGAGTTTTCGAGCGTGTTCCGTAGCGAGCGGATAACGTCCGCCTTCGCCTTGCGTTCTAACGAGCCGCGAGCGTTGTTTTCGGCGGTGACGGCGCGAGCCTCTGCGAGACTCTTGCGGACGAGGTTGAGGTATTGCACGCCCACCGCTAGGGTGTAGCGTGACAGTTCGCCGCTTTCCTTGGCGCGATACGTCACGCCAACGAAGGACGCGCCGCGAGCGGTTGCGTTGTTGAGGAGTGACTTGATACGCTCCACGGTAGAAGCGGGAGCGATAGAGTGAGCGATTGCGGCGGCGGAGGCGATGGAGGTAGCGATCATGTGAGAGTGTCGCGGCTTAGACTAGGCGGCTCGGCGTGTTGCCGTGTTGCGCCCCGTCCTAACCTTGACGAGATAAGTGGATACTGTTTTATGCGCCGTGTCGATAACAATTTTTATAAAAAGTGAAGATTTCCTTTTTCGACTTTTTATAAAATAGGGCTTTACATTTATAAAAAAGTCTGAGAGACTGATTGCATGGTAGAGAGTAGGACGCGATTCCGAAGATACCAGTTGCGGGATAAAACCTTAGAGTTGGGGACCATAGGCTGGGCTTGTTTCATGGAATTTTGGGTTCCTCCCCATACTTTATTTTATATAAAAACTAACAAAAAGTCAAGACTTATTTTAATTTTCTTTATTGTTGACTTTTTATTAAAACTATGAATAAATGGCTGCGTATGCAAAAAAGTGGGGAAAAATCCCCACCTTGTTTTATCTGCTTGACTTTTTATTAAACAGCAGGTTCTTGCCAATACACTTTGCTGAAAGTTGTTGCCCAATAGTTTGGGCGAATTGCTACGGACTTGAACACAAGGCTGTTGCTGTGTTCAGGATCATATACTTCATATAGATATACATTATCACCGTCACGACTGATGTCTACGGTATATTTTACATTCTTAGCTTCTTTTACTAAGCTCTTGACATATTTGGTATCAAGAAAACGAATAAAGGTTGAACGAACAGGAGTAATGGCGGCGGATGTAGGAGCGGTGTTCATATATGTTTGATGATTACGAAACTGATTGGATAGATTTATTTTAAAAGATCAAGTATAAAATAAAAAAGGGGTTTTATTCCCCTTGACTGTTACATACTAACATAGCTTCCAATCAGCTTGTTATTACGAGCCATAGCCCACTGTTCTACCGCTATTCCGCTAACGATACGAGCTTTAGAATCACCAGTGTGTAGATTGCTCCAACATTTAGCCACAGCGTCTTTAAACGCTTTCTTTGGTGACTTGTTCATAGCATTGCCTACATAAGTTCCAGATGAAGCAACAATGAGATAGGTAGCGGTGTACATTTGATTGAATGATTGATTGTTAGGTATGAGGGGTACCTAGATTTTATAAAATGTCAAGCTATTTTTTATAATTGTTTAGCTGTACAAATAAAAAATCCCCACTCACTTTTTAGTTGGTGGGGAGTACCTAGATTTTTATATTAGATATTAAACGAGGTGACTGTATGCTCTGGTGTATAGATACACAGTAGGTAAAGAAACAGAGAACTTTTGGGCAATAACTGATGGCTTGATGCACTTGGCAAACGCTGCCATTTCCAAACGCTCAGTTAGAGTTGTGCGACCATGTGTGCGAGTTAATACAACTTGTGACTTTTTATTAAAATGAACAACGATGTTATTAACAACCTCGGGTGCGCCGGGCCGAATATCCAATGCCACGTCTGCTTTTTGTTTTGAGGATATATAATGACCGTACTTGTGATGTTTTTTGAAATAACGATTTATCTTTCTATCGGTGGCAATCTTAGATGCGATGGCGGCGACATTATTGACAACGGGGGGAGTTTGAACTTCAACAGTGGAAGTTTCGGTTTTGTTTTTATTCTTAACAATGCTAGAGAACAAGGCTTCTAACAACGACGTTTCGATCTGAACGGTAGAGGACATTTTCTATGAGGACATCAAGAAAAATTGAAGGGTGAAGCGTTTTGCTTACTTACTTTTTATCTCCTGATTCACAGAGTAGACACTACTTCTTATAAAAAGTCCAGAAAAATCTTTTGTAATAGTGAAGAAAGTTTTTCTTGACAAGATGGCATAAAAAAGGGGGAGCTTTTCAGCTCCCCCATACCTAATTTTTATTTTCTAAAAAAGCAGTCACCAAATCATATTCTTCTTTAACGAGAGCATCTGCTAGTTTTTCTGATTCAATTAGTTTATTTCTAATAAACTCTGAGAATAATTCTTTGTCTGTTACGGTTATACCCGCAGCGGGTGTGTATGACAATGTGGTTATCATGCCTTTCAGCACGCCGACCAAGTAAGCATTTTTATCGTGAATGGAGTTCATGTGAGAGACAGTGACTTATTTCTTATAAAAATCAAGACTTATTTGTCCATTCTGCTGTTTTTTCAATCAGAAACAAACAGCCAGCAATAACAAGTCCAAAAGCCATAACTATTGGGCCAATAACAATAGCCAAACGAAGTGATGGTTTTTTTCCAGCATCTTCAAGATTGAATAGCACAGCTATTCCAAATATAGTCCAGATAATAAAAAATAATGTTAGAAATAGCATGGTAGTGTGACTGAGTTTTTATAAAAAGCAACACTTATTTATTAAATGCAATAAGTTTGGTGTGAGATTGTTCTGCCAAATCTGCAATGTCAAGCAAACCGTGTGCAATAGCACGCAATGCGTCTGCACTATATCCATCTGTTCTGGCTGAACCGAAAAAATCAACGTTGTTACAATTAACAACCTTGACATCTTTAATTTTTGTTTCCGTGTATTCACTCCACGGCTTTTTGTTGTCTGCATAATGCACAGTTCCAGTAGCGACCAATGAGCCATTGGGATATGATCCATGTTCAACCGATTTTACTGTGCAACTGGATATAATGATGTTAGACATATTAGATAATAATAATGTATCAGAGTTTTTATAAATTGCAACACTTATTTAATAAGTTTTGTATGAAGAATTTCAAAATAATCACCTTCGCTTTCTGCGAGGCTAATTTGTTCGCTCAAAGATTGAGGCAGTTTATCACCACAACCTTCTTTCACAAGCGCAGCAGCCGTATCTTTGTTTTCGGCGTCAATCTCAATAACTTCGGTGCGTTGGTATTGAACAGTAACAGAATATTTAGGCATAAAAAAATAATGTCAGAGTTTTTATTAAAAGCGAGACTTATTTTTGGTTTTTGGCAGCGAGTTGAGTTTCCCATGCGGCAACAACTGCCGCAACCGCGAATTTATGCTCGTCTTCTGTTAGTTTCAACGCAGCGCAAGCCTCGTCCAGCTCAAACACAATGTTGCCGATTTCAACGCCGGTGATAGATGAGTTAGTTTTCATTATTTAAGATACTGATAGACTTTTTTTAAAAAGCAAGACTTATTTTAGAAAGTAGACACACAAACACTCCAAGCTGGTGCGTTTTCATCTTTTTTAAGACCTGGATAACCTGGATAAACAGGATGGATATGCACAATTGTATCATAATTAGCATACTCAGGATTGTAACCCACTACTTCAACGTCCCCATGAAGTTCCTTGAGTTCGTTGAGTTGTTTGATAAGATCGGTGATTTTCATACCCTTAGAATGGAGGAGTTTTTATAAATGTAAAGACTATTTTTACCAAAAGCTCTTTTTCAATTTATATCCCTCGTTCTCAAACAATGAGCAGATACGATTGTAAATTTCTTTCTTTTGCATCATATACTCATAGTCTTTGTCACGAGGTGTAAAATTGTTCCATTGATTTGAGCAATAATTATTTGCCAATTCACGCTTGAGATCATTGACATCATCATAATGACCGCGAAAACCATAAAGATTGTAGTGAGCAATAAAACCGCTCGACAAGCTAAGAAAATTGTAAGCGGGTTTTGTCAAATGAACGATGTCATTTGTTTCAAATACTTTGCGAATGCTTGAAACAATGAGATCGGTTTGGCGAAGAGTTTTAAGTTCCATATTTAAAATGGTGACGGAGTTTTTATAAATGTAAAGACTTATTTTTAATCTTTGCTTGCGTATTCAACGGCGCGATCCGCATCGAGTAATGGCGGCGGATGTAGGAGCGGTGTTCATATATCTTTGCCTTGACACCGGAGCGTTGGATTCCCTACGGTGGGGATTTTTCCCCACTTTTTTGCATACGCAGATATAGATATACATTATCACAGAATAGGCGTCGGCAACCGCGACGAACGCGGCGGCGTAGGCGGCACCAAGTTTGTCAATTTTGGTCTTGCTGGCTCTGGTGTCAATGGCGGCGACGTAGGTAGCGAAAGCAGCATTGGCGGCGGCTTTGGCTTTTGCGTGAGCTGCGAGGGCGTGTTTGGCTTTGGTTTTAAGTTCCATATTTAAAACAATGACAGACTTTTTATAAATGTCCAGACTTATTTCACAAAAGTTGCGACAGGTTCAATGCCACCCACCAAGCTGCGAGCAAAATAGCATTGCAGTGTGTCACTGTTCCAACCAGTGAAAGTAAATTTGCGATTGTCATAACTCAACACTTTCTTGCAAATTTTCTTGACATCGTCCCAACCATTTGGAACGTCGATGGTAAGATATTCACGCGCAACGTCTGGGCGGTGAGAATAAACAACTGAAATGTCGTTAGGAAGAATGGTTGCTTTCATGTTCTAAACAGTGACAGATTTTTTATAAATGTCCAGACTTATTTTTATAAAAATTTGAAAGGAAAGATTGCATAAAGCAAAGCTACAATAACTGTTCCCGCCGTCACCACTTCAAGCACCGCCACCACCCAATAAAAAATATTGAGTGGTTCTTTATGGATTGACTTGACAGATTCTCGCTTCTTAGCGAATTGATCCATGACGGTCATTTTAAAGTCCTGCTAATTCAACGCAGCATTTATTGCATTGACGAATTAGTTTATGCTTGCGTGGGTTTCCACAAACTACACAAACCAACTTTGACTTCTTTTTATCTTTCATGTTTAGTCCGTGAATCCATCTTCGGATTTTTCGTCGGTAGAAACCAATGCAGCTTCCGCCACCGCCAATTTCTCAGCCATACGAGTCAACAAGTTCTTGTATTCAGACTTGGGAGTGTCAACAATTTTATAATCAAGTTCGTCAACACCAGCGTCGTCGAAAAGTTGTGTGGCAGTCTTAATGTCGTTTACCCAAATAAGGTTGTTGTCAACGTCGATAGCATGATCGACTGTGAAAGTTTCAAGGCCAGCTATAACGGTGGCGTAATCAAAACTAACAAGTGATTGAAAATAAAAGGTGTATTTCATGATTAAGAAAGAGTGATAGATTTTTTATAAGTGTCAAGAGATTTTTGCGACAGCGTATCCAATAAGAAATGCTGCTACAAATAAAATAAAGCTTCCTAGTGAGAATAAATTTTGAGCAAAAAAACCAACGATGAACGCTAAAAGTATTGCAATGATTTTCATAATTTTTATCAATTTGCAAGCGTTTTGTCAAACTGCATTTTGTATTCTACAAATGCAATAACATCGGCTGATTCCCATAACCCACCACCTTTAAGCCAACGAGGTGTGTGGTCATTGAACTTAATGTATGGGTGGCACTTTTGAAAGCCGAGTTTATTTTCTGCGATTTGAATCGGGTTGTATTTCATTCCGTAGGTAGGGTATATACCTAAAAATTAAAAGTCAATACCTATTTTTATAAATCTTCGCCTAGCTCTAAATTTTTTTTAAGCAATTTCTTTATTTCTTCTGGGTCAATACCTTTTTGAATAGCCATTCTAAGTTTGGCGAATTCTCCGCACAAAAGTGCAAGTTCGCCTTGACTTCCTTCAGCTTGAGCACCAGCAGCAATAAAAAGAACAATTGACAACTCATGGTTTTCAAGTTCAGCCGCACGAGCAGCAAGTTCAATTACACACTGAAGTAATTGACCTTGTCCGCCGTCGTTGGGGTTTAATTCTTCTTTATTCAACTTCTTCTTCATAAGGTTCCCAACAGAATTCGTCTACTGCTAGTTGTTTCCATGCAACAGAATTGGAATCTTCGTGGAATCGTTCTGTTACACGTTCACCACCAATATATTCGTCTTTACCAACAAAACCCGCACCTTCTTCAAGATACGCATGAGTAATGTTCATTTCTGGAAACATATCGGCGAGCGTTGAAATAGCGTGTTGTGGTGGTGCCCATGCACTATCAAAATTGAGAATGATAGCATCGTCAAGACCATCGTCAAAATCAAGTTCGATGTCCCATTTTGTTCCCCAATTTTGAACTCGCCACTCATACCAATTATCGGCTCCGTGTTCTTTACGCAAAGCCATTTTCTCGTCATCAGTCTTATCCGGTTCAACGCCATTTACAGGAGCTAATGCCTCTGGTAATGGATCTATCTTATTAAGCGTAAATTTCTCGTCACCGAGCCACGCTTTGAATTTAGTTAAATCGCCGGATAGGTCGATATGATTTGTGCACCAGTTAGGCATAGTGAAAAAAAGTTGGTAGACTTTTTATACCTTGTCAACTGAAAACTGCTCGTTCATCAAGGTATAATCAAAATCCACATTTGGATTGTCGTTGAAATAACGTGCGGCTCTGTCCATGATGATTTTAAAGTCATCTCGCACACTTCGTGGAATTTGGCATACGCCGCCAAATGCTTTTGCACGACCAAAAGCAATGTTGAATGCATAGTCTGGGTTGAACTCGTCGCCAAGTTTGGTGGCGCAAAGACTCCAACCAAGACCAACAGATCCACTTGGTAGTTTGGTAGCAAGTACAATTCCTACTCGACTGCCGCGCCGAGTACGTACATACTTAAAGATAGTGTTCTTATCAGGATTTTTCATGATGTTTAAATTGTGAGATATTTTTTATAAAAGTCAAGATATTTGATCAGCGGTCGAATTATTTTTAGAAACAATTGTGTTGACATCGGCCTTTGTATAAAGCAATTGTGGTCTGCCCCGAGCAGCGGGTTTGAGTCCACTCAACTTCAGTTCACCTTCTTTAATTGCTTTGTTGACACGCTTCTTGAGAGTGATATAAGAAACAGTTTTGTATTTCTCAATCGTCTTGAAGTCAGCAACCGTAAACGGAATGTCTGGGAATTCTAATTCAAAGTTATAAGCTACACGTGTTTTTGTTGGTTCTTTATTCAGCATATTTTATTGTTTGGTTCTCAACTCCTCTGCGCTATTCTCGTCGAGCCAAACGCGGTCATCCGCACCCTCAACGGCATTAAAAATGTCGGTGAGTAGATCCGGATAGTTCCTGTCTGAGAACTCAACAAGCTTTGCAAATTTTGATTGGTCGATACCATGCGAGTCGTCGAGGATGTCGATAACTAGATTTCTAAATGAGTGATCGTGATTCATAATAGTAAGGTTTAAATTTGTTTTTATATTTTGTCAATAGCCAACTTCTTCGGCCCAGTCTGCAATTTTAACGCAGATATCTTCTGGGATTTCGTGGATGTTCCAGTTGTCGTCGCGCAGATGTCCGACTTGTGTTGCCAGCTCCATGCTGCCATAGTACTTGCCTTTTGAAACAGATCCTTGCGTGATCCCGTTTTCGTCGGCACCGTCGAACTCAACCTTGTATCCAGATATATTTTTGGTTTTCATTTTAAAACAAAGCTAAAGCACATTTTTGCGGAAGATGGCATATCATGGCTAGTAACGACTTGCCACTTTCCAATTAAACCAAAACGATCCTCTGCCACTTTGATGGCAGATTCTTGTTTCGATGCAAACACCACGGTGTTTCTTTCGCCGACAATTACGTCGTATGCAACTAGTCTATAAAGTTTCATAATAAAACGACAGTGCCGATAGTTTCTATAAAAGTAAAGACTTATTTTTTCTTTTTTGCTGTTGACTTTTCAATCAAAGTAACAACGTCTTCAACCGATTCTTGAACTTCCCAAGTGCCGTGTGGTGGGCAATGAATATAAGTTACGTCATCAATCAAACCATCTGTTCTAGTAACAGGAGTGCGAAAGATGCTTACGATAAAATCGGTGTTTAGAGCAATCGGACTTCCCCGTAATGCAGGAGAAGTGTTGGTGAGTGTGATGATCATAAGTTTTTAAATTTTGCTGTAACGGTTTTTACGTTGATAAGAACCCTTGCCTTTTTTCGTGCGATGCACTTGGTTACCAAGATTGATACCAGAGGTGAAGATGCTGCGAAGTTTGATAGTGGTCGTTTTCATAACAACGACAGTGGATGAATTTTTATAAATGTCAAGCCCTTCCGCTCATTTCCGTCCACAATTTAAGATCGACCTCAGACAAACTAAGGGAAGGGAAATGTTTAGCGGCAAGGTTGAAGAAGATATTTTCCCATTTAGCATATTTACTACCGGAAGGAGTGCTCTTGGGTGCAGATGGAAACCCATTCGTGCGAATCCATTTAAGAATATGAGTATCCAACACAGCATGGCGTTTGTCCTTGCGACTGTGCATGATAAAGAAAGCGGCGGTTTTCGGCCCAATACCATTTACACCCATCAATTGTTCAAACGTGGCATTGGACAAACCAACGTCGTCATGAAGTACGATGATGTCGTGAACTGCATTGCTCAAGCGGGTGTATTGCCCAGTTTTGGCTTTGATAAGCACATCGCTAATATCTTGGCATTCACAAAACCCATCGAACGGAAGGCGATCCTCGGGGAACTGAGCAAGGACTGCCTCAACTTTGTTTGCGGCAAAGTCGCTGTTCTTGCCAGCAACAAAGATACAGAACAACGCGAAAATTTGAAGTTCGCGTTCGGTGCGGTCAAACTTGGTGATGCTAGTCGGAATGATTTCCATGTTCACAACTACGACAGAGTTTTTATAAATGTCAAGATTTCTTCGCTAATTCATACACTTTGTCAAGTGCGCCAGTCAATTCAAGCAGAGTGCGGTATATCCCAGTGTGCAAAGATGGTTGAGCAACTTTGGCACGACTGTTATAAACATTCTGATAAACTTGAACGATTGCTTCAACAAACTCTCCTTTGTAGGAGGTTAATGAAACATATTGATGTTGCCGATTGTGCTCACGATGTAAATAGATTAAACCAGTTACATCACATCCAATGTCGTTGTAAAATCCACGAGCATCTTTAGCACCCTCTTCAAATCCAAGAAGATAAAGTTCGTGGGCATACAGTTCGTTGTTCATGAGAGATAGAGTGTGAGATTTTTTATAAATGTCAAGTTATTTTCTATTTCTAAAATTTGGTGTTTGATAATGACAATTTCCGCAAAGTAATTTTAAATTGGTTGGATCGTTATTTGTTCTATCACCGTCGATGTGATGAACTTCAAGACCTATTGGTTTTTCAAGCCACTGTTCATTCTCACAACGCTCGCATCTATGACCTCGGATTTTTATCAAATGATTTTTAAAATGACTGACACGAGAATAATCAGACCAATCTTTCAACTGTTTGTCTTTACTCCAACCTTGCCCCGTCCAATGTGCCGTATTAACATTTAAGCGTTGTAGTGTTTTTCTGCCATGTGCATAGTTGCCACCGGCTTGTTTAAGTCCTAACCCCCGTAAAAAACCGGCAAACGATTTAACTTCGGCGGCAACTCTCAAAACATCTAAATCGGTGTATTGTCTGTATTTTCTCATATACAGATAAATATAACAATGGAAGAGGAAACAGTTAATTCCGTTACCTTTTCCTATTTTTATATTTGGTAGCCGCACCCGAATTTGAATCGGGACGCCTTTACAGGCATTCGCTCTTAAGGCGAATGTGTCTGCCAGTTCCACCATGCGGCCAAAAAGTTTCGCGTGATTTAAGTATGCGCGACCCACTTCCAGTTTTCCTTACAGCCAAATTTTTGGTATCGGCGCATTAGGAAAAATTTCTCTCATGTTACGGCAACGTCAGCATACAGTCCCGACCAGTGCCTATTCCACTATTATCGAGATTTTACA
>OFSF01000794.1_pt1 | contig 11824 bp, 19 predicted proteins | sample 1543271 | NCBI WGS metagenome assembly OFSF01 (sample SAMN07774227, study PRJEB24372) | wastewater metagenome | isolation source: Exp Tend VB 100WW | collected 2016-02
GAAGCTAAAGCTTTCTGATACTGTTCAAAGAAGTAAGGATACTCAAACCCTTGCTCAGTTTTGTAAACTTGTCTGTAATCTCTGATTGACATTAACTTTCCTGAATAACTTTTTACTTTCTCGTTCAGCGAGATACTGTTGGCGAACAGGTTCGTGTTTGACTTCGTCCCACCAATTAGGTTTTTCTGAGTAACGCCATTCGGCGTAACCTTTGTACCCGTTGATGTAGTTACGGTAAGCAGTGATCGCATCACCTGGAGTCTTAAACTCTTCTGGCATTGCTTGAACGAACTCAGTGTGGTCCTCCCAGTTTACCTCAGGATAGTGCCGGTTAATCAAATCTGAGAGTTGTTCAAGTGCGTACCAGACACCGTGCTGTTTATTGTATCTACGAGTGTATTCTTCAGACATCGCGTAGGCATGGTGGTACAACCAAGAAACATTTGCGGGACTTTCGTAGAGCCATTTTGCACAAGGATGGTGAGCGAATCCTTTGATGCCATAGGTACTCCCGTCAACTTTTTGGATGTAGACACCATGAGTATTAAAAGCCCAGGGTGTGAGCAACTGAATGCTTTCTGTGGGCATTTTAACTACGAGTTTGTCGGGCAGGTCGCAAGCTGCGACGCGAGGGTCGTTGTTAACGGCGAAGATGTTCATGAAGTTGTTTTGAACAGGTATGTCTAGTATAGGGGGGAAAGTCGGAAATAAACCGATTATCCCTCCATTTTTGCATAATTTTGCATGCGTTTATTTTCTTTTTCAATAACCTCCATACACTCGGCTTCGAGTTTTCTGAAGTGCTCGAATCGCTTCTTTTCTGCTCGTTGTGCTAGTTTGCCAACTACAAGATAAAACCCAGCATTAGCCAGAAGGCTGCCTACAAAAGCTGCACCGAGAACCGTTAAAAAAGTCATTTAGGTAAATTCGAGGGATTCGGAGTTGTACCGACCGAGAGAGAAGTTAAGGGTCATTCGTATGTCTGAGTTGGGGAATGACCAACACTCCCCGCCTTTGTTAAGAAACACCACCCAGATGAGATCGTGTTCTTGTGAGTAGTCTATCAGAAAGTGAGCCCATCCTTTACCCTTCGGAGTTTCCATCGGGAGAGGAGGATTCAACTGTAAGATCACCTACCTTGGCCTCGGTAACGTTTCTTAGGACCATTACGTGAGGTAGCGGCCAGTATTGTGTTGTTAGATTTTCCTTGTCGGGTGCCTTTGGGTTTGGACTGAATCATTGTCTGACCCGATAAAGTTTTGCTGAGTTTAGCCACTTGTTGTTACCTCTGTTGGTTCGTCAGTTAGTTTTCTTTCAACTGCTTCGCGCAGCATGTTCACAAAGGAAGTTTCAAACTCCTCGTGAAGTTCTTTAGTAGAGTTATAATAACCTAACCAAAGCCCGCACTCACTGCCATCTGGTGCAGAGAGTTCAAAACCTGTCTCTGTGTCGGTTACGATTAGGTCATCAAAGGCATCTGGGTGAGGCCACCACATTTACCATACTCCTGGCACGATCTGGCCTGTCAAAGCATAAGCACCGAGTGCTGCGACAATGCCAAGCATTGCTAACCTTCCGTTCAACTTTTCAGCGCGTTCGTTGTGTGACACGTAATTTTCCTCGATAATCATTTTGGGTTCTTTGGCGAAAACGTTTTGCCTATCGCCATCTTCTGTAGTAATCGTCATTGATTGGAGTCAACTGGTTGTAGTATAGGGGGTCAAGACGAAAGGTAAATCTTTTCTAAAGTTTCTTTTCGTCCTGTTATCACGTCTTTTTTGTGAAGTGATTTAGCTCGAAGCCATAACCGAAAATAAGCGAGCTCCTCAGGAGAATAGAGATGAGGAGTTTCCAGAGCTTTTTTAACAAGGTCTTTCTTTTTCATCTTTGAATGTCCTGATAATCGTAACTTTCGGGTTTGAAGTAATCAACGAGAACCTGCATTCCTTTGTTGGAATCCATGTCCCCACAAGTATAAACATCGATAGCACACGTACCATCTTCTGGGAAGGAGTGAATACTGATGTGTGATTCGGAGAGTGCGTAAACAACTGTTACGCCTTGTGGTTCAAACTGGTGAGAAAAGCGATTAAGGACTGTAGCCCCTGTGGCTTTCACGGCCAGTTCAAAAGCGTCGATGATGCCGAGTAGATCATTCAATAACTTGAAATCTACTCCGTAGAGAGAAAGTAAAACGTGATGGCCCAATTTAGCATAAATCCTCGATTATTCAGAAGTTTGTGTGTTTAAAATTGATTTTACCCCGTCACGAAGTTCAGGGATAGATAGAGCACCTTGCAGGTGCCCCAGGTATTTGCCTTGCTTTGTCAAGAACAAATACACAGGTAAGTCAATCTCATAAGTGGGAGAGAGACAGTGCCGTTCAAGACATTGATAGATCCTTTGAAGAGTCAAAGGTTTAGCACTGTTTACATTGTCAAGAACTTCCTCTAAGTAAACCTCTTGGTAGTTAACCTCAGGGAAACTTTCAAAGGTGGCTCTGTCATGTTTTGACATGTGCTGGCAAATGTCACAGTCTTTGTCGTGAACTTTTGTCACTATGGTAGTGTCGGTCATGAGTTCCTCCAATTCCTGAGATCATCTACTTCGTCTGACAAATCAGAGAGAAAATAAGCTAATGATTCAAGATCCAAAGTTCCATCTTCACTGGTTATTTTGTCAAGCATAGGTTGAATGTACTCTTTTCTTTTATCCGCATAATACTTCTCTCTCTCCTCCTCAGTCATGCTAATCACAGTTTTGAATCTCATTAGAAAACCTCCGATAGTTCTGGCATTTTTTCACGCACGATCTTGTTAAATCGTGCAATGTGTGATTGAACAGCTTGTTTCGTCAAACTGAACTTCTTGGCTACTTCTCCCTGGCGAAGGGGTTTGTAACCGAGAAGACCATACCTGGAACAAACAATCTGAGCCCTCTTACTATCCAGAGAGCCACATCCTGCAATTATAATATCCTCTATCTTTGCAGCTAAGGACTCATCTTTGACTTCATACTGTAACGGATCTTCCAAGTTCAAACACCAATCAGACTGTTCGAGAGAATACTGGTATTTTGGCCTCCTCCCCTCTTTTCTTGCCACACTTTGGACAGCAAGACGAACATTGGGATAGACCCAAGTCATGAAACGATATCCACGAGATAGTTCAAAGGTTTTGAGAGCTTTAACAATACCAACTAAACCTTCTTGAACCAGATCTTCTCGACTGTGAGTGGGTGCCATCCAAGCATACTTATTGACAATTTTATGAACCAGGGGGGTGTACTGGTTTACAATTGAAGTGATACTTCTTGGATCACCTTTGATGGCTTTTTCCAGTGTGTCTAGTTTGGTCATGTGTTTGTGTAACTGTATTCAGTATAACAGGTTTGAGGTCAAAAGGGAAGGGGGTAAACCCCCCTAAAAGGTGCGGTTAACCGAACAAACTGGATTCATAATCCATTTTCCCTGAGGGTCATCTCCATCATAATCGAACGTTCTGCCCAACCTATTCCACCCTCAGTTCCCTTTGCCGGGTTAATACAGTTAGGTTCCTTGTCTTCTGGTAACTGTCTACAGACTAGAGCATTTAAGTCTTCGTCTTTTCCAGGTTTTCCGGTACTCCAGTAAAGTTGATTTTCACACCAGGTAGCGCCACAGACAGGGCAGATGTTGCAATTCATGGAATCCTCAGGATGTAAAGGTTGGCTCCAAGTACTCTATATACTCTGTCAAAGCTTCTGCAAAGGCATCACAAATTTTATATTTCGTTGTGAATTCAACTCCGTAATGATCGGAAGTGTCTACGAAACCCTCCCAACAGGCAAGTAGTTCTGCATGACCGTACTCGACTTGAATGAAAGACATTATTTCTGCCAGATGTTTTTTGTGGCCGGCAACATGTTGTGCGTCTTCGAGTGTGCAATCGGAGGCTTTCATTTTATCGGTTATCTCCACTGCCAGCGATAACTCCACGTTGCTGTCGGGATGCTAATTTATCCAAGTTCATTTGCATAATTTCCTCAAGACTGTAGTCGAGTTCATAAGCTAAAACTGCCAGATACCAACAAACATCGGATAACTCAAGTGCAATTTTTGTCCGAATCTCGCCTGTGAGCACGTTTTTTTCATCTCGAACAAGTTTTTTGACTTTTTCTGCAACTTCACCCGCTTCTCCCACTAGACCTAATGTAGGGTAGATTAGGTTTTGACCTTGATTCGGGTAGATGGCAGTACCTAAGGCAGCAGTTTGATAGTCGTTTGGGGTCATTACCATTAAGAGGAGTTTGTTACCAATTTAGTATATCACAGGGAGTCAGCTGTAAACCTAAAAGCCGACATCCACTTCGCGGGCACAGCCGCGTTCGACAACTTCATCCCATTCCATGGACACTGCACCGATTGTAAATCTGATGCTTGTGGGGGTCTTACCCGCAAAGAGGGCTACCTCCCTCAGTAAATGCTGGTAAAAGGTAACTTCGGTTACAAATTCATTGAGTACGAGTGTGGGAATGAACACCATCGCGCTCATTTCAATTCCCTCAGCGAGGAAATAAACCGTGATTGGTTCTCGTTGGCGTAGGAAACAAATTGGATAAACAGTTTCGTGTACCCCTATTCGAGTTGCAACTAAAAGCTCGTTCCACTCTACAGATTCACTAGACAATAACTGAAATACTTCACTCGAGGCGAGGCTTTGAGATACATCGTAACCGTAATCGGTCTCACAGTCTGCTAATACATTTACGCCTGTCAGGTAAATTCCGTATAGATCTGACTTACCTTTGTTTGTTAGTAGGTTGGTGAGAAAACTGAGGGGATCAGTGATTTTTTGTGCCATTGGAATACCGTGGTTGAGATGCTTGTGGTTCGTCCTCGTAAATAATGTACCCACCATTTTCAATTATTTTGGTGGGGTCGTTGGGCATAATGTCCTTGTCTCGAGTATTATTTTGCACTCTGTTCATGCGTACGGGGCCTTTCTTGTCAAACTCCGGATGGTTTTTGAGAAGATCAAACACATTTCGCTTTGCTTCAATACTAAAGGAGCCAAAATAACGGTCCGTAGCATTATCTGTCTGAGTGCCCCCCGTATTCAGAGGGCCTTCTTGATACTGGGGATCCGTACCATCGCGCATGGGTTCTTCCCCATCCTTCGGTTGATCTAGATCCTTGCGGGAGAGCGGTTTGCGTTTTAGGCTTTTGTGTAAGTTAAAATCCCCAGCAGCATTACGATAACTTTGAGTTGGAGTACCAGCACTATTTATAGGTGTGGCAGCATCTTGGGTATTGTTACTGCTGAGGAAGTCGTCCATATTAAGTCAAAGGAAGACGCAAACTGGGCACATAGGCATTCTCACCCACTCTCCGAATACCTACTACATACTTTGCAGTAAAGTACTCCCCAGGTTTAGGGATGACGTAATTGAATTTAATAACTTGCCAGAGAGGGCAAAGGTAAAAAGAATGCTCCAGGTTCTCACAACCTTTAGCAAATAGTTTACAAAGTAAACGGGGAGTGTAAAGTTCGCATAAGCACTCAATCTCTTGAACCGTTCCAATCTTGTCGTATAAACCCGCAGGGTCATCAATACAAGTGAATCCTTCTGATTCTAACTGTTCTTTAAGACGGATTTGCTTACTGCATTCGTAGGACATTGCGTCCATTGCAGTTTCCTCAGAGTTTGTAGTCGGCATCATAGTTTTACCCTCCCTTCTTCAGAGTAGAGTTTTTCCCGAGCTGCTGATCGGAACTTCTCAGCATTATCTGGAGAGTACTGTTTATTCCCCAACCAACTGTCATAACATCTGGTGTTCACACTGGTTAGACGTTGAACATCTTTTGAGTCAAGACCTTCCAGTAACTTCTTACCTTCCTCCTGCAACTCCTCACTCGCATGACGCATGAGTTCCCAATTTTCTATAACATAGTTGGCAGAACCCCCTATCTTGAATCCGTCTCTCATTACGAGTTTTTCCATAATGTCTTTGATTACTTCTGTTGTAGTAGTGTTCCCTGTTGCATTTCTTCCGAACTGTTCGTAGTAGGTCACTGCATTTTTAATTGACTCCCACCGTATCTCACGAAACCCTTGGTAATAGTGTGTCGAAGGTCTACCAGCTGCTTCCCATTGTCTCTTCATCTTCGTCATCAGGTTGAGACCTGAAGGATCTACACCTAAGAAGTAAAAGTGATCGAGACATTCTTGCAACATTTCCGGAGTCAACTCAGGGACTTCTGAGTCCCCTGTTCTCAACATCCACGCGAAGGACATACCGTTAACGAGTGCCTGTGTAACATCTGCTTTGAATCGTATACGTTGTCGTGTAGTCCAGTACCTAACTTCCACCTGAAGACGGTTGATTGATGGATCGCGAACATCTGTAATAATGTTCCAGAACCTATCTGTAGCAAGTCTCAAACACCACAGGTAAAGAGCTTCCTGGCTCACTCCTATTTTATCTGCGAGGTAAGGTATGTGTGCTCTTGGTCGAAGATCTGGAGAACCTTCCGAGATAGTTCCCTCCAGGTACTCTCTATTTTTAGCCACCTCGTACTCACGATAGGTTGAAATGATCTTGATCCTGTCAATAATTCCAGGGTCCAAGTCATAAGCAAACTTACTGTTCCAGTCGTTGGAGTTAACAAGTATGACTGTTTTTGGCCAGATTTGTTCAGCATTTTGAAACTTTTCTTCAACCTGAAACAAACCATTCGTAATCAGAATCTTTGTCTCTTCAGCGGCCAGAAACTTCTTCAAGGAAGCAAGACTGGTGTCATCTTTATAAGCAACATCACTCAGAGCTGCTGCCTTCAGGCCAAACCTATCCTCAGTAGATTTAAAGGTGTGTGTAACAAACCCACAGCGTTGTAAAGCTGCAGTTAAACCATTGAACAGGGTGGACTTACCTAAACCTGCATCTTTACCTACGATAACTCCAGCCATTCGAGCAGTGTGATCAACTGGTTCAGTCCTTCCTGGAGGAAGGTGATTACTCCTGCCCACACCGACTCTACCTAGAATCAACCGAAGCATTTCTTGCTCAGCTTCAGGGAAGATTGTGAAAACATCTGCGAAAGTAACCTTCCGAAGTGCAGGGTCAAACCAGTTCTTGTCAGGTACCCAGATACGAGGATTAAATACAGGGTCACCACCTAAAACACCAGCTGGGTCAAAGGTTTGCCCATAGTCAAGAGTTTGATGAATATTCTTCGCCTGGTTCACTCGTTTCATCTTGAGCAACCTTTCCGTAAAACTCAGAAGGTCACTGTCCCCAGATTTCGGACGAAACATTGGAGTCCAAAACTCTCGAACTGTTTCTTCACAAATGTCTGGGTGGAAACAAGCTTCAATAGCCTCAAAGTCAAGATCTGTGGAAATGTCTTGAAGAGGATTGAAAGAGTGGGGATACTTAATTCCTTTCACCATCGGGGGTGGTGCAGGTTTTAGTATTCTGTGATTGATGTGATCTCCAGTTTCGTCGAGTTCAACAGTGAATCCCCTTGATTTTAGAAGGGCGATTCCTGCATTGTAGAGTTCACTTACACGAACTGGTGCTTTCTTTTCGTCTTTGTCTTTCTTTGCAGAGCCGAAAGTGCGAGCTTTCTTTCTCTCGTTTACTTTTCCTAGGATCTCCACTTCTTGTTTTGTGGTTCCTGTTGCCCCTGAAAAAGGATCGCTCATATTTTAGTTTGGATAGTAGTTTCCGATGTAGTATAGTAAAAAGGCCCGGAGAGTAAAACCCCGAGCCCAGTATTGCCGACTAAATTGTTACTAAAAGTCTAAGGTGAACGCTTCTGGGTCTTCAGCAAAAGCTTGACACTTTAGTGCCACCTTTGCAGTTGGGAAACCATTATAGTCCCCATGCTCAAGAACACGAAGAGTAGCAGGGTTATCCTTGTCAATCACGGGCTCAGCAGCCAGTGTTTTCTTGAGGGCATTGTTTGGTTTAACGATGCACCAGTCAGAAACCTCGGTATCCACATCTACCCATTCGCCATCAACTTGAGAGCGAACTGGAGCTGTGAATGGTTGGTCAACTTTAACCTGTAAGAAGTAGTCTGTACCGTAGTTACCACCTTCTTTTGTGCGATAGGTGGTTACTGCATAGTCACCAATCGGTAGGAAGGCAACTTTAACGAAAGGACCTTGCATCCTCTCACCGCTTCCTGAGGACTCACCTCGCTTGGACAAGTCAGAGGCAATTGCAAGTTTTTCTGCAATCGAATCTGGGTTCTCGTCGAGTAGGAGGTCGAGTAAATCAGCAGATACTTTATCTTCAAAGTCTGCAGACCGAATAGGAATCGGAAGAGTGTATAAGGTATTGTCAGAGTTTGCGGATACACTCAGAACTGCTTCAGTGTACTTACCGAAGGTTTCTTCTTTGAATGTAAACTTTGTACCCTTGGGAGCACCGGAAACTGTTATTTTTCCAGGGCTCAGTTCGAGAGGAATATCTTGATCTCCCCAACGGATCACCAAACCTTTCTCCTCGGTAGAGAAGACAGTTGGTGAGTAAAGACGCTTAAACACCCCATTTGCGTCAGCACGTACTGTGAAAGTTGAACTCTCACCACTAAACTCCTCTCCGGTTAAGGCAGTGAAGATAGCACTCAGACCTTTCTGATATGTCTCAGGAAGGGCACGGTTAGGGATGTCGGTGTATGCCCGAGCATACGTTTTGGACTCTAGACGTGCACGATTGCGGTCATCTAGTTGTGGGTTGATCTTGTAAGTAGAAACAGCCATTGATCGGATTTAACTTTAGGAAAGTTGAGCTCGACTCCTCAGTCTGTTCTGAGGTACTCAACGATATAAGTATACCCGGTCCCGAGGGGGTGTAAACTCCTGTTTCCTAAGCCTCGCCGTAACGGTCATTGTAATACTTTACTTCCGCTGCTTCCTTTGCGGCTGCGTCCGAAGCACTTGGAGTTCCTGCTTGTGAGGGTAGTCCCCAGGCGTACTTTTCCCAGCTCTCTAAACTGGCATCAGGTCCGATCAACTTCTTATCCTTTGCAATTTTTTTAAAGTTCTCACCGATTTTTTCTTGCATTGGAGTTCCAGTTCCAATTATACGAGTTGCGTCCAAGTTCACTGTCACATTTCCATTACTTTGAGTGTAGGAAACATTCTGTACAATCCAGTCTTCAATATATTTTCCAGAAAGGCTTGGAACAAATACAATGTCATGGGGTTTAATACCAACAAGTAAAGGGCACATAAAGGTGCTCATTTGTAACTCAGCTGCTTTTTCCTGATTAAGGGCATTCTGGCGATCTGGCGCTTCAGGGTTACTCAGAGCTTGAACATTACTGCTGCCACGATTGTTTGCTGTTCCAAGAGGTGATGAAGTAGGTTTAGCTGCGGTGGTTCCTGACTTTTCTTGGGGGTTTGATACCTGTTTTTGAACTTTGTCTTTATTTTTCTTTGCGTCTATCACGACTGGTTGAGAAGCAGGAGTTTTGTTATTATCTTGTTGAGGGGGTTTCCACATCGCACTTCTTGTAAGTGTGTCAATAATTGCAGGACCAAGAATATATCCGTAACGTTTTGAAGGGTCAGGACTTGTACCCCCTTGTACAGTTGAGGCATCAATAACTTCTTCCTTCGATCCTTTGTAACTGTACGGTGTAAAGATGATTACATTTGCTTTTTCAATGTTATTTCCGAAAGTAACAGCCCCCATTTGTTTTGCGATATTTGCCGTACTTGACCCAAAAGTCACATCACTACCGTACACACTTACTGTGGTTGCTTTATTTGCATACTCCTCTGCAGACTTTGAAAACTTCAGAAGGTCAGGAAACCCATCCAATCCAAATTGTTTTTGATTTTTCTTCATGGCATCAAGAAACTTAACTCCTTTGTCTTCATCATGAGCTTGAGCAGTGTTTCGGAGGTTTGCGTTTATGAGACCCCCCAGTTCAGATATCATTTTGACAGTAACTGTCATGTCGTTACCGTAATTTATTGTTTGACCTGCCCACACAAACATGAACACAATTTTCTTACCTTTCGGATAGAAAAACTCAACAGAAATTTGTTTCTTCATGAACTCTTCGTTTTGTACGAAAAATTCGTATGCTGCAAATCCTTTAGCGGTAGGATCCCACTTCATCTCAGCAGTGGGTCCATCACCTTCTGCACTAATGTTTACAGAAATATCATACACGATCGGAGCACCTTTTTCTCCTTCTGTTGAGAAGACTTCAGGAGCACCACTACCGCCAGTGTAAGAGGTAAGGTTCACATCTCCCCAAAGAACACGAACGCGAGGAATAATTAAATTTGCCATAGTTTAGACGAAGATACTAGAGGATTGTACGTCAGATATTGCCTCACCGATCTTTCGAGCGACAATCGCAGCGAGTTGGTCGGGGTCGGAAGTACCGCTTGCATGAACAGTAACATTAATGCCGCCATTTATGGTGTTTCCAAAACCCTCGTCGGAACGACCTGTAATCGATGCCACTTTAACAGAGCCAGGTGTTACAGCGTTCTCGAACGATTGAGCTTGGTTTAAGGTTGCGAAAGGTGTAGGAGTTCCTAGACCGTAAGCAACATGGACATGATTATAGTGAGCAGACTGTGCATAAGGAGCAACTCTTTGACCATTCTTTATACTGAAACCAAGTGGAGTGTAAATTAACTCTTTTAAGTTTGATCCGTAAGTTGATGCAAGGAACTGTGCAAACTGCATCATTTGTGGAGTCGGTCCGGTACTGTTTGAGTAGTCTCTGGCCCTATCAATACCATGATAACCTGGATCACCTGGACGGTAACCACTGGTCATTGTTAAACCAAATCGTGAAGCAGCAGCACCAAATATACCTGCACCACCTGAACCACCACCCAAAGCGCCACCACCTAAACCACCACCACCCATACCACCAGCTTTAACCGCCGCCATGAGAGCAGAATTTTGTTGGGCTGAGCGAGCACTTGCTTGGCTTATTGCGGTTGTTGTGTTTGCTCCACTTTGTTTTACTGCGTTTGTGGTTTGCTCGTTGCTGCGAATGATTGTTTGAGTTAGTACATTTAAACCAGTTTGCATACTTCGAGCAACTGACTGCCCCGAGGCATAAATCGCGTTCATTAAACCATCGATTCCACCATTCAATCCACCAGCAGCAGGAATAACTGTTTCAGAACTGTTTGCAATAACTAGGTCTGAGCCTGAGGGTTTGTTTCTCATTTCGTGACCCAACGCCTGGCCCAGGTTGCCTCGGTATGGGTTAGCGGACCCTTTGCTTAGTGCCGTCCACTCGCCAGAAGAGCTCATCCATCCTTTCACCCCGTTTCTGGTAAGGTACCCTGCTTTTCCACCCGACCCTGGATCAGCTGTTGTTTTTCTATTCTCTCTAACACCTGCTTCAAAGCCAGCCCCTAGACCTTTCAACCAGGTACCTGCGTCTGCAAGTGCTTTCTTAAACCCGTCAACAGCACCACTCACCAAAGCCGCCCAACTGGAAGGTTGTGATAAAACTTTACCAATATCAGTCAGAGCAGTCCTAAACCCTTGTTCGACACCTTGCCACCAGTTGGTCAGTTTTCCTGGTAAACTGTTAAACCATATCCCTACCTTGTCACCCCAGTTTAGAAGTTCGGCATATACCTTCCCTAAAGATTTCCCCAGATCAAAAGGCTTACTTAGTTTAGCTATTAGGCCATTCCAGAGAGCAGGCAATTGCGTTGCTACCCAGTCTCCCAAGAATGACCCTACAAGTGATCCTATGACTGCACCAATACCGGGAAGGAAAGGTAGGAGGGTTTGTCCAACCACAGCACCAATCGCACCACCTGCCAGTGCTCCGCCTGCCCC
>OFSF01000799.1_pt1 | contig 11739 bp, 7 predicted proteins | sample 1543271 | NCBI WGS metagenome assembly OFSF01 (sample SAMN07774227, study PRJEB24372) | wastewater metagenome | isolation source: Exp Tend VB 100WW | collected 2016-02
CGGGCGAGTTCTTCCGCACTCAGCGCGGACAGCGGCGACAGCGCAGCGGCACGCGGCAGTGCGCTTGGACCCGTACCCGCACCGGTGCCCGTGTCTGCAGGCAGACCGGTGCCAGTACCAAAGCCAACTCCCGTGCCCGAGCCGACGTCACCGCCAGCCCCTGCCCCGGCTCCATCTGCCCCGAACACATCACCGAAGGCGTAGTCCCCTTCCGAGGGACCACCGCGCTGCAGTGCCACCGTGCCGCCTTCGGCAAAACCACCGCCGATGACATGCGCGGCGTACTGGCTGCGCACCTGCGACGACGCCGGCAGCGTGTCGCGCTGGGCGAACGGGTCGTGGTCGATCTGGTACGGATAGTCCTTCTTGGCGACCCAGGGCAGCGAGTCCAGCGGCAGCCGGTAGCCCATCGGCGAGTCACCGGGGATCAGGTACATGCGCTCGTCGCGGAAGAACCACGGGCCGGTGACCCAGCGCGGGCCGGCCAGACCGGGCGCAGCTTCCGGCTTGAGCGGCAGCACGTAGCCGATCGGCTCGTCCAGCCCCTGCGCGAAGACCCGGCGCAGGCGCACCCGCTCCAGCTCATCCTCCAGCCGGCTGTCGAACGGGTCGACGTTGACCGGCAGGCGGCGCTCGCGCCACAGGTAGTACCAGGTGTCTTCAAAGCCGGTCTGCACGAACTCGTCGGTCATGCCCAGCTTGGCGCTGAGCAGGCGGATGAAGCGCTGCGCATCGTCGGCGGTGTACTGGTGCGGATCGCGCTCGTCGGCGAACAGCTCCGGGTTGTGCCAGCAGGGCTGACCGTCCTTGCGCCAGTAGATCGACAGCGCCCAGCGCGGCAGCTGCTCGCCCGGGTACCACTTGCCCTGGCCGAAGTGCAGGAAACCGCCCTGCCCGTACTCGTCGCGCAGGCGGCGCACCAGTTCCTGGGCGTAGAGGCGCTTGGTCGGGCCGAGCGCGTCGGTGTTCCATTCGGCGCCGTCGCGGTCGTCCACCGACACGAAGGTCGGCTCGCCGCCCATCGTCAGGCGCACGTCGCCCGCGACCAGCTCGGCATCCACCGCCTCGCCCAGCGCCAGCATCTCGCCCCACTGGTCTTCGGTGTAGGGCTTGGTGACCCGCGGCGATTCCCAGATGCGCGTGACACGCATCTCGTGGCTGAACTCGACCTCGCACTTGTCGACCGCGCCGCTGATCGGCGCCGCGCTCGACGGCTGCGGCGTGCAGGCCAGCGGGATGTGGCCTTCGCCGGCCATCAGGCCCGACGTGGGGTCCAGACCGATCCAGCCGCCGCCGGGCAGGTAGACCTCGCACCAGGCGTGCAGGTCGGTGAAATCGACTTCGGTGCCGCTCGGGCCGTCCAGCGCCTTCACGTCCGACTTCAGCTGGATCAGGTAACCCGACACGAAGCGCGCCGCCAGGCCCAGGTGGCGCAGCGTCTCCACCATCAGCCAGCCCGAGTCACGGCACGAACCCGACTTCAGCGTCAGCGTCTCTTCCGGCGTCTGCACGCCCGGCTCCAGCCGGATGCCGTACTGGATGTCGCTCTGCAGCCGCTGGTTCAGACCGACGAGGAAGTCGATCGTGCGCACTTCCTTGCGGTCGATCGTGTCCAGGAAGGCCTGGAAGGCGGGCGTGGCGGGTTCGGCGACCAGGTACGGCGCCAGCTCCTGCTTCAGCCCGGCCTCGTAGACGAAGGGGTAGTTCTCGGCGCTCGGCTCCAGGAAGAAGTCGAACGGGTTGTAGACCGACATCTCGGCCACCAGGTCGACGGTGACCTTGAAATGGCGCGTCGGCTCCGGGAAGACGAGCCGGCCGAGGTAGTTCGAGAACGGATCCTGCTGCCAGTTGATGAAATGGGTCTCGGGCTCGACCCGCAGCGAATACGACAGGATCGGCGTGCGGCAGTGCGGCGCCGGACGCAGGCGCACGATCTGCGGCGCCATGTTGACCAGGCGGTCGTAGGTGTAGTGGGTGACGTGACTGAGCGCGACGTGGATGGACACGGGAGAGTGCTTTCTGGAGTCTGGATCAGTGAACGGCCACGAGGAAGTCGCGGCTGATGCCGGCCCCGAGGTCGCCGACGCGGTCGAGGAACTGCGTCAGGTAGGCGTGCAGGCCGGTCGACAGGATCTCGTCGATGCGGCCGAATTCCAGATCGGCATGCAGGCGGCCGGCGCGGCGCAGCGTCTCGGACGTGGCGTCCGGTGCCACCAGCTTCAGGTTGGCAACCACTTCCTGCGTGCAGGCGGCCAGCGAGCGCGGCATGTCCTGGCGCAGGATCAGCAGCTCGGCCACCTTCTCCGGCTGGATCACGTTGCGGTAGACCTTGCGGTAGACCTCGAAGCCGGACACCGAGCGCAGGATCGCCGCCCAGTGGTAGAAGTCGTATTCCTGATCGCGCTCGTCGGCCGCGCCGTAGAAGTCGCTCTCGACGGCGTGGAACTTCACGTCGAGCAGCCGGGCGGTGTTGTCGGCGCGCTCCAGGAAGGTGCCGATGCGCACGAAGTGCAGCGACTCGTCCTGCAGCATGGTGCCGACCTGCACGCCGCGCGACAGGTGCGAGCGGAACTTGACCCACTCGAACAGGCCGCTCGGGTCGCGCTCGAAGGTGTTCTCGCGCAGCAGGCGGTTGAATTCGAGCCAGGTCTGGTTGGTGGTTTCCCAGACTTCGGTCGTCAGCGCACCGCGCACCGCACGGGCGTTCTCGCGCGCCGCCCGCAGGCAGCAGAAGATCGACGACGGGTTGCGCTCGTCGCGGACCATGTAGTCCATGACGCTCTTGGCGGTGACCTCGCCGTAGCGGCGCGCGAAGTCGCCGCTCAGCTCGGAGATGCTCAGCAGGCCGCGCCAGCCCAGCTCCGACACCGCCGTGGATTGCGGCAGCAGCGCGGTCTGGTAGTTCACGTCCAGCATGCGGGCGGTGTTTTCGGCGCGCTCCATGTAGCGCGACATCCAGAAAAGGTGATCAGCGGTTCTTGACAGCATTTGGTTCAGTCCTCCAGCACCCAGGTGTCCTTGGTGCCCCCGCCCTGCGAGGAATTGACAACGAGAGATCCTTCCTTGAGTGCCACGCGCGTCAGGCCGCCAGCGACCATCTGCACCGACTTGCCCGACAGCACGAAGGGTCGCAGATCAATGTGACGCGGCGCCACGCCCGATTCGACAAATGTGGGACAGGTGGACAGGCTCAGGGTCGGTTGCGCGATGTAGTTGCTCGGGTTGGCCACGAGCTGCTCGCGGAAGGCGGCGATCTCGGCCTTGCTGGCAGCCGGGCCGACCAGCATGCCGTAGCCGCCGGCGCCGTGCACTTCCTTGACCACCAGCTCGTCCAGATGGTCGAGCACGTACTTGTAGTCATCCGCCTCGCGGCAGAGGTAGGTCGGCACGTTGTTCAGGATCGGCTTCTCGCCCAGGTAGAACTCGATCATCTTGGGCACGTAGGCGTAGATCGACTTGTCGTCGGCCACGCCCGTGCCAACTGCGTTCGACAGCGTCACGTTGCCCGCGCGGTAGACCGACAGCAGCCCAGGACAGCCCAGCGACGAGTCCGGCCGGAACACCAGCGGATCGAGGAAATCGTCGTCCAGCCGGCGGTAGATCACGTCCACCCGCTTCGGGCCGCGCGTGGTGCGCATGAAGACGAAGTTGTCCTTGACGAACAGATCCTGGCCCTCGACCAGCTCGACGCCCATCTGCTGCGCGAGGAAGGCGTGCTCGAAGTAGGCCGAGTTGTACATGCCGGGGGTCAGCACGACGACCGTCGGGTCGTTGACGCCGTTCGGCGCGACCTCACGCAGCGTTTCCAGCAGCAGATCCGGGTAGTGCGCGACCGGGGCGATGCGGTGGCTGGCGAACAGGTCCGGGAACAGCCGCATCATCATCTTGCGGTTTTCCAGCATGTAGCTCACGCCGCTGGGCACGCGCAGGTTGTCTTCCAGCACGTAGTAGTTGCCGCTGCCGTCCGGGTTGGCCGCGCGCACGATGTCGATGCCGGAGATGTGCGAATACACGCCGCCGGGCACGTCCACGCCGATCATCTCGGGGCGGAACTGCGCGTTGGAGAGGATCTGGTCAGCGGGAACGATGCCCGCCTTGACGATCTCCTGGCCGTGGTAGACGTCGTGGATGAAGCGGTTGAGCGCGGTGACCCGCTGCTTCAGACCTTTTTCCATCTCGCGCCATTCATGGGCGGGAATGACGCGGGGGATCAGGTCGAAGGGGATGAGCCGCTCGGTGCCTTCGCCGGAATCCTTGTCGCCGTAGACGGCGAACGTGATCCCGACCCGCCGAAAGATCATTTCGGCTTCTTCGCGCCGGGCGTGCATCACCTCACGCGGCTGCTGCGACAGCCAGTGCCCATAGGCCCGATAGTGTTCCCGCACCGAAGTGCCGGTGGCATTCATTTCATCGAACATCGGTCTCATGGAGGTAAGGGTTGATCGTTGAACACTGTCATGAAAGGCTTAGCAATATCAGGGCCATCGCCCGCTCGGGGGATCGCTTCTTGCACGTGCCAGTAGCGAACGCGCTGATTTCGTGCGCACCAATGTGATCCATCGGCACTGCGCCAGTGCCATGCACCACATTGGGTCGTCTGGACCACCGCGGTGCCCTGGGCTTCGTAACGCGCCATGGCACCGGGCGCCGGATGACCGTAGCGGTTATGGCGACCTGCCTGCACGATAGCCCAGGTCGGTCGCACAGAATTGAGAAAATGCAAACTGGACGATGATCCGCTGCCATGGTGCGGCACCAGCAGCACGTCGGCCTTCAGGCGCTCGGGCTGGCGGATGACCAGTCGCAGTTCCTGGTCCAGACCGATGTCGCCGGTCAGCAGCGCCACCCGGCCACCGGCGGAAGCCACCCGCAGCACGCAGGACACCGCGTTCGGCCGCAGCACGGCCACCGCCGGCCGGTCGTGGTCCGCCGCCTCCGGGTGCAGCAGCTCGAACTGCACGCCGTCCCGGACCCAGCGCGTGCCGGCGGTGCAGCGCTGGTGCGGTGCCCGCTGGCGCAGCGGATGCCCGGGCTCCAGCGAACTCTGCACCAGCCCGACCGGCAGGGCGTCCAGCACGGCCTCCGCGCCACCACTGTGGTCGCTGTCCCGGTGGCTGATGACCAGTGCATCGAGCCGGCGCACGCCCAGCGCCTGCAGCAGCGGCACCAGCACCCGCTCGCCCGCGTTGCCCGCTTCACCGTGGCGGCCGTAGGCGGGGCCGGTGTCGTAGAGCAGGTGGTGACCGGCTGTGCGCACCAGCACGGCATTGCCTTGCCCCACATCCGCCGCGAGCAGCTCGAACTCGCCCGCGGGCGGCCCCGGCAGCGCGGGCCACAGCATCGGCAGCAGCAGCGGCAATCCCGCCAGCCGCACCCACACCGGCAGCGGTGCCACCAGCAAGGCACCGGCCACCACGCCCAGCCCCTGCGCCCACCACGGTGCGGCTGGCAGGTGCAGGCTCGCCCAGGGCCATGCGGCCATCGCCTCCAAGATCTGCATCAACGCCTCGATGACCGGGATCGCCAACGGCCAGGCCGGCCAGACCAGCAGCCCGAGCAAGGCCAGCGGCGTGATCAGCAGCGTCACCACCGGGATCGCCACCGCATTGGCCAGCAGCGAGACCAGCGACACCTGCTGGAAGAACAGCAATGTCCACGGCGCCAGGCCCACCGTGGCGACCCACTGGGTTTGCCAGAGCTGGCGCAGCTGGATCCAGGCAGCCGCCCACCAGCCGCCGCGCGGCATCCGGTCAGGCGGCGGATCCCCGCCCAGCATCAGCAGCGCCACCGCCACGAACGACAGCCAGAACCCCGCCTGCAGCACCGCCCACGGATCCCAGAGCACCACGGCCGCCGCCGTGACCAGCAGGATGTGCCCGCCCGGCCAGCGCCGCGCGCCGCTGCGCAGCAGCACGACCATGGCCAGCATCAGCACGGTGCGCTGTGCGGGCACCCCCCAGCCCGCCAGCAGCGCATACCCCACCGCCACCGCCAGCCCGCCCCAGCGGGCCACCACCGGCGCGGGCTGCAGCAACAGCCAGGCCGCACGCAGGCGCCAGCACCGACCGATCACGACCCCGCCCAGCCAGCCCAGCAAGGTGACATGCAGGCCGCTGATCGACACCAGATGCGCCACGCCCGTGCTGCGGAACACGGCCCAGTCCGCGCGCTCGATCGCCGCCTGGTCACCGACGCTGAGCGCGGTCAGCAGCCCGGCGGCGGGTGTGTCCCCCAGCTGCTGGCGCAGGCGGTCGCGCAGATCCTGGCGCAGCCGGTCCACCGGGGCGCGGCCGGTGTCCTCCAGCCGCACCGCCGCCTGTCCAGCACGTGTCTGCACCGTCCCGACCGCCCCCACGCCCCGCTCGAACAGCGCCAGCACCGCGTCGAAGCCGTGGGGATTCACCGGCCCGTCCAGCCGCTTCAGGCGCACCGGCAGGCGCCAGCGCTGACCCGCCCGCGGCATGGTCTCGGCCGTGAAGGCTGCAGCGTCCGCAGCGGGATACCAGGCCAGGCTCAGACGCTGCGGCACACCGGCCGGGGCGGCCTGCGCACCCGGATCGACCTGCAGATCGAAGCGCACGCTGTCCGTGCGCCACTGCGGCAGGCCCGTCACCACGCCGGTCACCCAGAGCGTCTGCATCTCCAGCCGGAGATCCAGCCGGTCCGCGAGCCGCTGCTGCGCCCGCCAGTCGGTGACCGCCCAGGCCAGCGAGGCCGCGGACAAGGCGAACCAGACGCCGACCGCACGGGGCCGACCGCCGGGCCGGGCAACGCCCATGGCGCCCGCCCCACCCGCCACCACGGCCAGCACCAGCGCCAGCAGGCGCCACATCCCGTCGGCCAGCGCCGCCTGCTGCACCTGCAGGGCGGTGCCGAGCAGACAGCCGGCCGCCGTCCACCGCCACCACTCCCCGCGTCCGCTGCGCAGCGTCTCCACCATCCCTGCCCTCGACCGACCGTTTCCGGCCAGTGTAGGATTCCCGGCACTACATGCCCTGTGCAGTGCGGTTTTTTTCACATCAGGACTCTCCATGCGCATCCAGCAACGACTCCAGGACCTGGGCATCACCCTGCCGCCCGTGGCCATCCCGGCCGCCGCCTACGTGCCCTTCGTGCAGACGGGTTCCCTCGTCTTCCTGTCCGGCCACATCGCCAAGCGCGACGGCCAGGTCTGGGTCGGCCAGCTCGGCAAGACCATGGGCACCGAGGAAGGCCAGCAGGCCGCCCGGGCCATCGCCATCGACCTGCTCGGCACGCTGCAGGCAGCGGTCGGCGATCTGGACCGCGTGCGCCGCATCGTCAAGGTGATGAGCCTGGTCAACAGCACCGGCGACTACACCGAGCAGCACCTGGTCACCAACGGCGCCTCGCAGCTCTTCGCGCAGGTCTTCGGCGACCGGATCGGCGCCCATGCCCGCAGCGCCTTCGGCGTGGCGCAGATCCCGCTGGGGGCTTGCGTCGAGATCGAGCTGATCGCCGAGGTCGGTGAACCCGGCGACGACAGCACCCCCGGCGCATGAGTGCAACCGCATTGCTGCAGCGCCATGCACGCATGGCGCTGGTACTGATCGCGCTGGCGTGTCTGGCGAGCGTGGCGGGGGCGCTCTATGCCCAGCATGTCTGGGCGATGGAGCCCTGCCCGTGGTGCATCCTGCAGCGGGTGCTGTATCTGGCCATCGCCGGTGTGGCACTGCTGGCCGCCGCCGTGCCGACCGGCAGCGCGGGACGTGTCTCGACCGCCCTGTCCGCCTTGCTCGTCGTGGTCCTCGGGCTGGCGGGCGCGGCGGCCGCGCTGTACCAGCATTTCGTGGCCGCCAAGCTGCCCTCCTGTGACCTGACGCTGGCCGACCGCATCGTCTCCGGTCTGGGCCTCGATGCCTGGCTGCCTGACGTCTTCGAGGTGCGTGCCTCGTGCGCGGACGCAGCGGTGTCGCTGCTGGGTGTGCCGTTCGAGCTGTGGAGCGCGGCGCTGTTCGGGCTGGTCACGGCGCTGGCGATCTGGCTGATTCGTTCCGTTCTGCTCAGGCCTGACTCAGACAATGTGTGAAATACTTGGCGTTACCAGCCGGTTTTGCCTGATATTTCGCCTTCCATGCCGTTGTTCACCTTGACGCCCCACCTGCATCCCCGGTTTGCCGGGGTGTGTCCGCGGGGCCCGTCTCCCACGGGCACGGGGCGTGGCCGGTCTGCGGTCTGGGGCCTAATGGCGGCATGAGCGAGCAGGAGCAAGTCAGGGCACTGGCCCAGGAACAGGCCGAACGTGTCGTGCAGCGCCTGATGCGGCGCTACAGCGCCGACACCCACCGACCCGTGCCGTCCTCCGCCCAGGACGGCGCATTCCGGGACTGGCTGGGGATGGCCAGCGGCATGCCCCCGGCCGAATTGAGCCGGGCCACGGTCGAGCAGGTCGACACCCGCCTGATTCCCCTCGACACCAGCCGCCAGCGCCTGTGCGTGGCGCTGCGGGCGGCCGACGGCGCGATCGCCCTGGTGCTCGCCGACCCGTTCGACCGCGACCACCGCCTCTGGCTGGAAGCGCGCCTGCGCGACGCGGGCCATCCACGCACCCGCTGGTATGTCACGCCTGTGCAAGCCCTGCTCGGCTTCGTCGACCGCATCGAACAGACCCGCCTGGCCGACGCCGCCCGCCACACCGGCGTGCAGCGGGCCGGGCGTGATCTGCCGGCCGAATCCGCGGCCATGCGCCACATCAACGCCGTGCTGCGCCAGGCACTGAGCGCCCGCGCGACCCACCTGCATTGGCTGCAAGCCGGCGCCCACGCGGGTGACTCGGCCGAGGGACATTGGCGCATGCGGGTCGAGGGCGTGCTGCGCGGCGTTCCGGCGCAGGAGGAGGCGCTGGCACACGCGCTGCCATTCGACGCCGTGTTCGAGGCCCTGCAATCCGCCGCCACACGCGACGGCCACTTGCCCGTCGTGCACGCGGGGCGGCAGTCGACGGTGCGGATCGCGGTGCTGTCGCGCGTGACCGCTGGCGGCGACACCGAGCGGGCGGCCGTGCTGCATCTGCCGCCCCCCCCGGTGGCCGCCCCTGCGCCCACGCTCGACGAACTGGGGCACGACGCCCCCACCGTCGCCCGGCTGCGCAGCACCCTGCAGCAGGCCCACGGCGTCTCGCTCGTGGTGTCGCCCCGCGGCGCCGGCAAGTCGCAGACCTTGCAGGCCATCGCCCGGGAGCTGGGCGACACCGGCCAGCGCGTGCTGCTGCTGACACGGCCGTCGGCGGGCGAACTCGCCGCGGCACTGGCGCAGGATCCCGATCGGCTCCTCATCGAGGAGATCCGCGAGGCCGATGCCCTGGCGCTGCTGGCTGACGAGGCGCTGCAGGGGCGTCCGATCGTGCTCGGCCTCACGGCGCCCGACCCCTGGTCGGCGCTGGTGCGGCTGGAACGCCTGGGCTGGCCGGTGGCGCTGGTGGCCGGCGTGCTGCGCGGGGTGCTGGTGCAGAACCTGCTGCGCCTGAACTGCCCGGCCTGCAGCCGCCCGGTGCCACCCGCGCGCGCGGGCCAGCCACCGTCCGTGCGCGGCAGCGGCTGTCCGGCGTGCGACCACACCGGGCAGATCGGCCGGCAGGTCATCAGCCAGTGGCTGGCGCTGACGCCGGTGCTGGCCGATCTGCTCGTCACCCGCGCCACGCCGCAGGCCTGGAACGCCGCCGCCGCCCGGGAGGGCTACAGCGGCCTGCAGGACGCCGCCCGGGACTGGGTCATCGCCGGACTCGTCTCGCGGGAGGAAGCTCGACGTGTCACTGCGATGGCGGTCTGAGCTGCTGCTGGAGTTGCGCATGCGGGGCTGCCAGGCGCAGCTGCTCGGCGCTGGCTGGACGCGGCAGAGCCAGGCCTCGGCCAGCGCGGGGGGCAGTGGCGGCAGCGCGCTGTCGGCCGCACTGGCGGGGCTGCGCCTGGCCGATGTGGACACCCTGCCCTCGATTGCCCGCCTGCGGGTGGCCGACGAATATGTGCTGCACCGGCTGATCGAGGGCGACGGCACGCGCACTGCCATGCTCGCCCAGGCCCGCGCCCGCTTCGACCAGGCGCTCGGGCCCGGAGACCGCCACATCATGCTGCTGCCGCTGGGACGCCGGCGCCACCGCTGGCTGGCGAGCGCCGTGAACGCCAGCGATCTGGCCGCCTGGACCGACGCCCTGGCCCAGGCCGGCGTGCACCTGGAGGACATGCAGCCCATGCTGTTCGACGACTGGCAGCGGCTGCGCGGCCAGATCCGCGACGAGGACGCCGTGCTGGCGCTGCTGCGCGACGAGGGCGCGACGCTGATCCGGCTGATCGACGGCCTGCCGGTCGATCTGCTCTGGGAGCGCTTCGATCCGGGGGATGCGGCCACGCTGGACCGCCGGCTGCGGGCCTTCGCGCGCACGCCGCAGGGCCGCAGCCTGCGTCCGGCCTGGGCGCAGACCGACCATTCCGACACCACGCGCCCGCTTGCGGAGCCTGTGCAGGCGATCTACCTGCTGCCGGAAAGCAAGACGCTGTGCCGCTATGTGTGGGACCGCGACGCCGGCCGAGGCAGCTCCGACGCGGCCTGAGCGGCTGGCGGAGATCCGGACGCCACGTCTCCGTCAGCGCCCGCCAGACGCATGCCGACCTGCACCCGCAGCCCGCCCAGCTCCGGCGAGCGGTCCACCTCGACCGTCAGCTGCAGCGCCGAGGCGATGCGGCGCACGATGGACCAGCCCAGACCGCTGCCCGGGCGTTCGTTGCCCAGCGCCCGGAAGAAGCGCTCGCCCAGGCGGGCCAGGTGCTCCGGCGGCAGTCCGGGGCCGCTGTCCTCGACCACCAGCCGCACCCAGTCCGGCATCACTGGCACCACCGAGACGCGCACGGTGGCCCCGCGCGGGCTGTAGCGCAGCGCGTTGTCGATGAGGTTGCGCAGCAGCACCGCCAGCAGCGTCGGCTCGGCCCGCACCTGCAGCCAGCCTTCCTCCTCGGGTGCCTCCAGTTGCAGCTCCTGCCCCTCGTCGAACGCGGCCGAGGCGATCTCCACCACTTCGTCGCGGGCGAGCACCACCAGATCGACATGACCGACCCGCGCCTGCGGCTCCGCTTCCAGCCGGGCCAGCGTCAGCCAGCCGGACATGCCGCGCAGTCTCTCGATGACGGAAACGCGTGCGCCGTGTTTGCCGTAGTCGAGCTTCAATGTGGCGACGGGCGTAGCCGCGTTCAAGCTGGCATCAATGCTCCATTCCCCCAGCGGGTGGCTGAGGCGGTAGGCATGAGCCAGCATGTCAGCCTGGGCGCCACAGCGCATCAACTGGTAGCGGCCGACGGGAGCGCCCGCTGCACATGCCGGCGGTGGGTTGGTGAGCGAGAAGGCGTAGTGCTGCTCGTCGAACTTGGCGTGGCCGGCCAGCGCGTAGCGCGTGAGGCCCCAGAACCAGCGGCCGATCTTGTCGAGTCGGGCCTCCGCTTCGTCAAGCCGCAGCTTCAGCTTGTCATGCACGTCCTCGTCAAAGGTCTCCAGCAGCTGTGCCTGGGTGTCGCGGATGCGGCTGTTGATGGACTCTTCAAGTTCAGCCTGCAGCGCGTTGAAGGCGGCTTCGATGTCCTCCGGACGCCGGCAGGTGTCGTAGATCTGCAGGATGCGCTTCTCGAAATCGATACCACCCTCAATACGGCCAAGCACCTCGTCAGATGCACCAAACACACCTGAGAACAGATTGAATTTTTGTGTCAGCAGCTCCAGCACACGCTGGTCAGCCTG
>OFSF01000802.1_pt1 | contig 11700 bp, 27 predicted proteins | sample 1543271 | NCBI WGS metagenome assembly OFSF01 (sample SAMN07774227, study PRJEB24372) | wastewater metagenome | isolation source: Exp Tend VB 100WW | collected 2016-02
TGACTTTGCCAAGTGCCTGATGTCCAACGGTGACGTCTATGGTATTGAACCTGGCGAGCAATGCGAAGTCGGCCGGCCAATCTCTGACGAAGAGGCCAAGGGTAAGAAAAGTATTAATACACGTATGTCGAAGTTGAAGCAAGCGTTTATCAAGAAGATCGGCCGTGAGATGACTTCAAAAGAGATGAAGCAAGCTGCCAATATGATCGCTTCAATCGGCGTCAAGATCCCCCAAGGTGAAAACGCTGAGAGCATGCTGCAAAAGATGCTTCCTAAGGGTGAAAAGGTGGTGCCCGTCAAGTCTCCTGTGCGCGAGGCCTGAGACCGAAAGTTTACATTTCGAAACTTAAGGTATAATACATGTGTAGGGGGCGCTCCGAGTGCAAGGATCCCTGCCCCTGAGTCATACCCGCACATGTACTTATTATGACTAATGGCTTCCTCTGTTTTAACACGCTCCAGTAACAATACCTGGGCTTCTTTCTGTGAATGGGTAACTTCCACCAACAACCGCCTCTATGTGGGTTGGTTCGGTGTGTTGATGATTCCCACGTTGCTCGCTGCAACGATCTGCTTCATTATTGCCTTCGTAGGAGCTCCCCCTGTCGACATCGACGGCATCCGTGAGCCTGTAGCTGGCTCCCTGATGTACGGTAACAACATCATCTCCGGTGCTGTTGTTCCTTCTTCTAATGCTATTGGACTTCACTTCTATCCTATCTGGGAAGCTGCTTCTCTGGATGAATGGTTGTACAATGGTGGACCTTTCCAACTTGTTGTTTTCCACTTTCTCATTGGTATCTATGCCTATATGGGACGTGAGTGGGAACTTTCTTACAGATTGGGTATGCGCCCTTGGATCTGTGTTGCTTATTCTGCCCCCGTCGCAGCAGCATCCGCAGTGTTCTTGGTTTATCCTTTCGGTCAAGGTTCTTTCTCTGACGCTATGCCTCTCGGTATATCGGGCACATTCAACTACATGCTTGTATTCCAAGCAGAACACAACATCCTCATGCATCCTTTCCACATGCTTGGTGTGGCTGGTGTATTTGGTGGTTCACTTTTCTCTGCTATGCATGGATCTTTGGTGACCAGCTCGCTGGTTCGTGAGACCACTGAGAATGAGTCACAAAATTACGGATATAAATTTGGCCAAGAAGAGGAGACTTACAACATCGTAGCCGCCCACGGTTACTTTGGACGACTCATCTTCCAGTACGCCAGCTTTAACAATAGTCGTAGCCTTCACTTCTTCCTTGCTGCCTGGCCTGTTGTAGGCATTTGGTTCACCGCTCTAGGTGTTTCCACTATGGCCTTCAATCTTAACGGCCTGAACTTTAATCAGTCTATCCTGGACAACCAGGGTCAGGTGCTGAATACCTGGGCTGACGTGCTCAACCGTGCCGGTCTCGGCATGGAAGTAATGCACGAAAGGAACGCCCACAACTTCCCACTCGACCTCGCTGCTGCTGAAGCTACTCCCGTAGCTCTGACTGCTCCCTCCATCGGTTGATTTAGTGTTCTAGGGAGTCCTTCGGGGCTCCCTTTCTTTTCCTAACTATGACAACTTCTTCACTTACACTACAGCAAAGGGGATGGTTTGATGTCCTGGATGACTGGCTTAAACGGGATCGCTTTGTCTTTGTGGGCTGGTCTGGACTTCTTCTTTTTCCCACTGCTTATCTGGCCATTGGTGGCTGGCTTACTGGCACGACGTTTGTTACTTCGTGGTACACCCACGGGCTGGCGTCTTCTTACCTTGAGGGTGCTAATTTCCTCACAGCGGCAGTGTCAACTCCTGCTGACGCTATGGGTCATTCTCTTCTTCTACTTTGGGGTCCTGAGGCTCAGGGAGATTTCGTCCGTTGGTGTCAACTTGGCGGGCTTTGGCCCTTTGTTGCTCTCCACGGTGCATTTGCCCTTATAGGTTTTATGCTCAGACAATTTGAGATTGCTCGACTCGTCGGTATTCGCCCTTACAACGCAATCGCGTTCTCCGGGCCTATCGCCGTTTTCGTCTCGGTCTTTCTCATCTACCCACTGGGTCAATCCAGTTGGTTCTTTGCCCCTTCTTTCGGGGTAGCCGCAATCTTCCGCTTCCTGCTTTTCCTCCAGGGCTTCCATAACTGGACCCTGAATCCCTTCCACATGATGGGTGTGGCAGGTATCCTCGGCGGAGCTTTGCTAAGTGCAATCCATGGCGTTACGGTTGAAAACACTCTGTACGAAGATGGCGACCAAGCTAACACCTTCAAAGGCTTTGACTCTTCGCAAGAGGAGGAAACGTATTCGATGGTTACTGCTAACCGATTTTGGTCACAGATTTTCGGTGTTGCTTTTTCTAACAAGCGTTGGCTGCACTTTTTTATGCTCTTTGTTCCAGTTATGGGACTCTGGGTTAGCAGCATCGGTATTATCGGTCTTGCTCTTAACTTGCGTGCGTACGATTTTGTTTCGCAAGAGATTAGGGCGGCTGAGGATCCTGAGTTCGAGACGTTCTACACCAAGAACATCCTCCTGAATGAGGGCCTGCGTGCTTGGTTGGCTCCAACTGACCAGCCTCATGAGAATTTTATCTTCCCTGAGGAGGTTCTGCCACGAGGTAATGCACTGTGAGTGTCTCTACCACCGACATTTTCATGGCTGCGATGGTGTTCGTCTCCGTATGTATCAGCATTCTGGTCATTAAAACTGCTTTACTCACCACTGACAAGGAAAACGGGTAAAACCATTACATGAATCCTCACAGTTTACGGCCAGTCATCAATGAGGTGGCTGGCTTTTTCATCGCAATAACTTTACTTCTCATACCGTTATTAGTTTTACTATGAAGGTAGTTTACTTTCTCGGCTGCCGGGTATAATAGAAGGTAGCTCCGAGGTCTTTCATGTCTGTCGACAGAAATCCAAAATTTGGCCAAGACCGCTCCTTTTCGGAAGGAGCTACGCGTGTTGCCGATTTGCTATGGAGCACCACAAACGGAGAGCTTTCGGCGTACCCGAAGTCCTACCTTGAGAACCTCCGGCATGATTTTGCTGATGGCTCGGTTTCAATGCTTGAGCTTATTGACCGGGTTGACCTCGGGGCTGGGGCGACCTACGAGGACTACTGCGAGGTGGTTGGCGCTCTGATGCAGGTTGACCCTAGCGAATGGCCTGACCCCGACTCAGTAGTGTCGGTACCTGCCGGTTACCTGTTACATGAGATCGAGCCTGAAACTGATTTCTCAGAGTTCTGGGAAGAGTTAGAAGATATCTTCTATGAATTTGCCGAAAACATTGAGGAAGAAGCGGTAGTTGATCAAACACCCCAAGGTACGGTCGTCGAAGAAGGTGTTGCCGAACAGCAAACCGCTCCAGACCCATTGAGCGAGAAGATGGAACTCTTCTTCAAGAAAGTTATCGCCTCTGTATACCTTGACGGTGTAACCTCGGTTACAGATGCCCAAGGAAACCCTCCAACAGCGGCAAACAATTACTTGATGGCCGAGGACGGTAAGTCTTTTTCAGGTGTTTTTTATGACTCACCGGCGAACGAAAAAGGTAAACAGTTTCCTTTTACGATCACTGAGGGTGCAACTGGCAAATGGAACATTAACTACTAATGAGCGAAGCAGAATCCAATTTTGACACGACAACTTCCTGCGAAGGAAGTGGAGAGCTAAACGGCAAAGACGCTTCGTTTCGTGGCGCACCCATGATCTCAGCTCCCCGAGTAGTTCGCAAGATGCGAATTCGTGGGGGGCTTGTCCCCATCAGCTGGAAAGATGAAACATTTAATCCTTAGTTTCAAAGAGCACGTTGGGGAGCGTGGTTGTCATTTCTATGATGACGAGCAATGCACCTTTCTGAACTGGGCCAAGGTGTTTCACTTCCTTGAGCACATGCCAAAGAAAGAAACGGAAAGCACTTTCTCAGAGAGACTGGCTGACACGCTCGCAAATTATAATCCCGATCACGAATTCCTTGCAGTCCAACAGGCTGGCACACAGATTTCCGTCGAGCTTTACAGCCAGGCCAGGTGAGTTGCCGGGTAAAACTTGGTATGATAATGCACAACCACGATGAATGAGGAATTTGGAGTTCTCTCAAATAAGATTGTAAAATACCTTAACGACGCCACAATCGTTTCTCGTTTGTCGCATTGGAACGTGCGCGGAAGCAATTTTTACGAAGCTCACTTACTGTTTGAGCGTATTTACAACGACCTTGGCGAACTGATGGACAGCCTGGTTGAACAGCTGCGTGCTTGCGGCTTCAATCCCGACTTTGATTTGTTCAAAGGTCCTGGCATCAACATGGAATATTACGACTGCCATTCCCTAGCTGAGCTTACACTTGACTATGTAATGGCTCTGGATGGCGTTATCGGTTTGTTCTACGCTTTCTGCGAAAAGAACAAGCAGGACCCTCGCCTCGTCGGTGTAGGCAACCAGATGCAAGCTATGTCCAGCGTCGTCCTGGGCGATATGTACCTCTTGCAGAGCTACCTGGACTGAGTTTACGGCAGCCCCTCCGCACCTATACTACTGGTGTGAGTTTTGAGGGGCAATGTACCTGGTCGTAAACGCCAACGGCAAATACTGGGACGGTATTGCCTGGGCTCAAAGAGGTAAAGAGTTTCTCTCCGTACCTGCGGCCATGCGCTCGCTGTGCGAAGAGGGTGAGGATTTTGAAAAAGCTCGTTTCCTTGAAAAGGAGGAAGTAGAATGATTCCGAACCGTCGGTTCCCCGAGGGGACTCTGCAACTTTTCGAAGTAATCGAAGGTAAAAGAGTTCTGATCGAGGAACTACCTACCTCTTCAAAAAACCGGGACAAGATTAACCAAATCCGAAATCATCTTTTAATGGTGAGTCCCAAAAGAGAACTCGTACTTTCCGAAAACAATGCTCTCAAATAAAACAACCTACACCTCCACTTGCACTGAAGATGAAGAAGGCAATGTTATTCTTGACATCCCTGAAGAACTCCTTGAAGCGCTTAATTGGGGCGAAGGCACCCTCCTCGACATCGAAACCCTTCCAAACACAATCGTGCTGCGTGAAGTCAAGTCAGCAGATGCACCAGAGAATGGACGCTCTATTGAAGGAGAATGTTCGGTTGACTGAAGAAATTCGTCTAATGAAGGAGTTTATTGACCGTGAGTACGATGACTAACTGCTTCTCCAAAGTTATCATCAGCGACGAAAACAGTGTTCAAAACATTTGGTTCTGTGATCGCCAACAAGAGTGGCGCTGGTGTTTAATCTGGGAAGATGGAAGTCCCCACGGAACCCACATGCACTCCGGCAACGCACCTGATAAAGACAAGGCGCTGACAGACATTACCGCCACGATTCGTTGGATCGAGGATAAGTGGCCCACGGCCGAATATTTTGAAGGAGCTAACCCTTGAAAATTTACAACAACGTTCTAAACCCCGACACCCTACAGAAACTCTTCGATGAGACAAATCAGTCTCGCGGTGAGGATGTTTGGCGTTCCAGTCTTTTGTCCTGGGTCCCCGAGATTAAGAAGGGTATCCTAGGCACTACACTTTGTAAGGAGGTAAGTGCGGGTCTGGCAGAAACAATTGAGGAAGAGATCAAACATTTGCTGCCCCCGTACGAAAGGATAGTCCAGCAAATCTATGTGTGGCCGCCCGCTTCAGGCATTTCTGCCCACAACGACGGTAATAAAAAGTTTGGGGTAACCATTTACCTTAACACTGGTTGGGATCTAGACTACGGCGGATTGTTCATCTGGAAGGACAAAGAAACAGATGAGCTCAAGGTGAGAATGCCAGAGTTTAACTCAATGGTTCTGAACGATGATGAAGAGCTTCATTTGGTGACACCGGTGGCTATTGGTTGCCCAACACTACGTCACACAGTTCAGATTTGGGGAATATAGGGGTCTGATCAACCCTGCACACCCCCTAAGCCTCTCAACGATGCTCAAACCTGGGGGTCACTCGGGATATCGCCTAACTTGGTCATGGCATCTGCTTTGGGAGCAGAAATAATCTTGGTTCAAATCCAAGTATCCCGATTGCCACTTCGCGCCGGAGCTGATAATCCGGAATGCCGGTGGCATCCTGGAAACATAGCTTAGTTGGTAAAGCATTCGACTGATAATCGAAAGAGCGCTGGTTCAAATCCAGCTGTTTCCATTGCCCTTCGGGGTAATACCTTGTGCGACACTCCGGGGCAGTGCCGGACAGTTCCATTTCACGGGGCTGAAACAGAATCGACCGGGCAGGGGAAATCGAGTTAAATCTCAACAACATCGTATCATTCCGCAGGACTCTGACAGCCGTTGCTGCCTAGACTCTGAGCGTCACGGGGAAGGTTTACCTTCCCTTTTTGTTAACTATACTATCAATGTCTTACTGCGCACTCCGCGTCACCGTTATGAGTGGTGTCCCGAAACACTCCGGGAGATAGACTCGGGCTATGATATTTAGCCTTAAATTAAATGTGCCGAGGCAACTGCCCCTGAAAAGGGGAACTTCTCCCTTTGTCAATCGGATGTCGAATTCTATTTTACTTCGTGTTCAATTACTTTACTAACGTAGCCGTGCCTCTTTTGGCTTCGGTTGCGATCCCAGGAACCCTTCCTTTCGCTGTGTTTCCGCCACCCCCAGTGACGGCACCTCCTTTCTCAATCATTAAGGAGTTTGACACAGAAATAAAGCCACTTCCAAAGACCGCTACAGAGAAGCCCAAAGAAAAACGATTCGTTTGTACGAGTTGTTCAGACAACGAGAAAAAAGCCCTTGACTTCTTGCAAGACAAAGGCATCAAAGACAAAAATGCCCTTGCTACCGTCATGGGCAACATCCGCCAAGAATCAACCTTCCAACCCCAAGTTTGTGAAGGTGGAGCCAGTACCGGTTACTACGGTTGCCGTTCTGGTGGTTTTGGTTTATTGCAGTGGACTACCGAAAGTCGCTATCGTGGTTTAGGTCAGTTTGCTCGCCTTTATGGCGGAAATCCCTCTAGCTTGGAAACCCAACTTCATTACATGTTCAATGAAGAACAGTGGAAACAGATAGAGAGCCGGATGAAAAAGCCGGGAAAGTCCATTTACCAGTACATGGACCATGCCTACTCCTGGTTGGGGTGGGGCCACCATGGCTCACGTACGGACTATGCGTATAGTTACGCCAAGAAGTTTACCTTCGACAGCTGAGCGCTATAGTAATGGGGTGCCACGGTGCCCCCTTTTTTTTTGCCCCTCAAGCATTAAATTGATGCAATAGTTTTGTAAACTATAGAACTCGGGGAGGTACCGGGGAGGGGCTTAAGGGTGCAGTTAGGAACGCTGCATTAAATGTCGGATCCCCTCAGCTGCAACGTAGAATAGCGAAACTTGCTTCAGCATAAGTCGCCCAGTCGCTAATCGTAGGCAGACATCCTCGCCCTTAAAAAATTTAAGATTTTAGTAGAAAATCAGGGGCCCAGTATGGTGCATACTCGGGTTTAAATGACTGACGCCTCCCGCTGCGGAAAGCGTACCCATCAGGTCAGTGCCCTGAATTCAACTCTGGGCGATTGGCGCAGCGGTAGCGCAACACCTCGACACGGTGGAGGTCGCTTGTTCGAATCAAGTATCGCCCATAAGGTACGGTAAACCGCCCTTTACTTCGAGGGGGTTTCGCGCTATAATAAGTTCATGAAATCACTTCTGATCGTGACGGCGCTCTTAGCCGTCGCCACCCTCACTGCCCCGCAATGCGTCGTGGTCCACGACCGTATCTGCTTTGAATCACAAGCCCAGTACGACAAGTACATGGGTTGGGGACCGAACCAACAAAAACAAGAACAGGAGGCAAACAAATGAGCAACCACGGATTGCGCACGACTGGTACACACACTGGGAACTTCGGCAGGGCGAAGGTAAAAGGTAATAGGGGAGAGCTAGACTTGACCTATGCCATTTTGCACCGAGACAACATGCACATTCCAGGCCGGGACGTAGCGTTTACGAGGCTTCAGGAAGCCTATGATAAAACTCAGGATCCTAAGTTGAAAGCCACTCTTGCAGAAATGCTTAAGGATCGTGCCCGCCAGGTTCAACAACGCGCAGTGGCTGAGCCAGCTCCACCCGAGCTGTCAGAATACTGGGAAGAGATCAAGAGAACCCGCTAAACTATGAAAATTCAGCCAATGCCTTACCAATCCCCGCTTCTCATTACCGAAAATTTACCTTCATTGGTACTGTATGCTGACTCCAAAACCAAGTGCGAGGTTGGCAGGGTCTACAAGGCAGAGGACAATCGTTGGTATCTGTCCACTGTCTACCTGAACAACCGGAATCCAATCGAAGTCTTTGCCAAATACAAAGGTTTCCTCTTCCTTAACAAACTGCATTCGAACCATGAACACTGAAAAGAACAACGTTGACCTGAGCTTTCGCTCTTACGACGACAACCACGACACTGATTTTAGCGTAAGCATCAACGGCGAGCATGTTGATGACAAGAAGCTCGGAAAGCTGCTCAATACTTTCTTGACAGCAATCGGATCCTCCCTAGCTGTAAAAGACAGCCGTAACGCATGAGCATAGCAGCACTGACTTGGTTTATACTTGGCGCCTGCCTCGTGTATGTTGTAACTCAAGACAGCAACGTGTATGACTGGTTAGTGCTGCAATCAAAGATCTTGGGGGTTTGGTTCCAGAGACAGTGGTTTCTTATTCGTCACAACCCCGACAGTCCGTGGGTCCGCTATGAGATAAAGCGGAACGCGGATAAAATAACGGATGAAATTATAAAGGAATACAAAAATAGGTAAAATTGTATGGAAACCCAAACCCAACTGAAACCAATGGATCTTATTATTATCACCGACGAACCAGACAATGAGATTCGGCGTTCGGTCACGCTTACAAACGAACAGTGGGCTATTCTAGCGATGTGTGCGGATTCATATGCCGGCACTTATCGTGCAAAACATTCTCAAACGATCGCAACCTACGTTACTCGCGGGCAGCTTAGCGAAGCCCAAGCCGAAGCGGTTCGAATGAACCAGCTTCTGCAGCAGCTTGACAAATTGCAGGCTTTACTATGATGTGGAGACACTACGCCAATGAACAAGCAGGAATGGGAGCAGCTTTTAACGCTGCGTGAGGCTTTGAACAACAACTTAATGGCGTACGACGTCTCCACTCAAGAAAGATTTACAGAGCTTCTGGTAAAGTCCCTGGAGGGTAAGGGGGACCCTACTTTAGGTACGGGAAACCGCCCTTTACACAGAGGGTAAATTGAGCTATAATATATTCATGGAAACAACCGATCGCTTCCTGGTCTTTCTACCAGGCAGCACTCTCCACCTGACCTTCGACACCTACCAGCAAGCCTGGGAGTTTGCTGAAGCATACTTCGACGAAGGCGGCGGTGTTGCCTTTATCGAACAAATCACTCAAACAAACTGATGGAAACCACCGAAACCCTTTACACCTTCCGCCTCAACGAGGCTGATGCCAAGCGTGTTGTCGCTGCCCTTCGCAGTCAGGCCCGCCACGTGCTGAAAACTTACACGGACCTGCTCCTAGAGACAGGTGAGAGTGTCTATAGTGCCGCTTTGTATGACGACTACGGTCTTCTTATCGCCCTTGCTGACGACATCGAGTTTGTTTTACCTGAGTGACAATGACTAACAAACAACTGATTAAAAAACTTGAGAATGCCTACCAAGTGTGCCGTGATTGCGGACTGAAGTACGGTGTGTACTCCGTCGGTTGCTCTTCATGCTGGGAAGGTAAGTGTGACGTTTGTGACGAGGCTAAAGTCGTTACCGAAGCTCGTGATTATGCCTACCTTGTGACTGGTATTCGGAAGTTGAAAATGGAGGATGAAGCCAAGAGCCGACCATTCTCCGAACTGACTAAGGACTTTTCGCCTGAGCGCAAAGCAAAAATCAAACAACAAAGCAAGGAGGTTGCTGAGTACATGCTAACACAAGAACCTATCATGACCGACGATGAGTTGGATGGCATTATGATGGCAAGTTACGAGGAGGGTGAACTCACTTGCAAGTTCACCGAGGCGGAAGTTACAGCACTCGCCGAAGTGCTGAATGCCCACGAGGAAGAGCATCCCCCAGGATGGAATGTCGATTATGACTCGGCGTTTGAGAAAGTTATGGATCTCTACGGGGACAACTGCGTGAAATACGAACTGTCGCCAGCTATGAAAGCCTACAACAAAAAGTACGGCACCTTTGGTTTTGACAGCGAGTTGGATACCGCGAGGTGGGAAGGTTTCCGCGATGCTTTCACCATGAATGCTGAGGTGGCCAAGTAGGCGGTTTTCCGTACCTCCGAGGACGGTTTACCCCCTTTCGCTTGCGGCTAAAATGACCTATAATAGTTACATGGAAAAGAACCCAATGACTAACCAACACCCAATCACCCCACCGCCTGAGTTAATCCGTGAGTGGCAGAGGGAAGCAAATCACAACGAGGCAATGTTCCCACAGGTTGCGGCCTTTGCCGCCCAATGGGGTGCCGACCAGGAGCTGGAGGCGTGTGCCGAATGGCTTGATCAAAACTGTGGCCGCTGCTGGGAATTGCTCGCCGAACTCCGCGCCGCCCGCCGCCCAAAACCTCCGAGCTTGAAGGAGCAGGCACTTGCTCTGTTAGATAAAGCAGAGGATCCAAGTTGGGATATCAACGACTTTTCAATTGTTCGCAAAGCACTGGAGGCATTGCCCAATGACTAACTGGAGGCACAATGAAACTCTTTGATTGCCGATACCGTGATGATTACGGGAAGGACTACTATTTCTTCTTTCTGAAAACCAAGACATACACAGCACTTCAAATTTCTTTTAACATTTGCGAGTATCCTGGTTGGCCTCATCTACAGATTACATTTGGAGGTGGCAGGTTATTTGGTGTGTTTGCCTATTGCGGGAAATTTGGAATTGATATAGATTTATTCTCACACACTTGGAGATGGAATGACTGACTTTGAATACCGGAAAACTTTAGTAATCGGTTTTATCATCGGTGCATCGGTTATGCTATTGGCTTTTTATTGGGCAAAGCCAAGCTCTGAAACACCTCCAGTCACATCCCCCAAGACAAACTTTGCTGTGGTTGACACATACAAAGGCTGCGATGTGGTTCAGTGGACCGACCACCATATGGCCACCTATAAGTATTTTCTACACTGCACAGACAGCATGAGGAACAAATGACTTGCCCAAACAGTTTAATCCCTGCTCTTTCGATGTTAATTATAATTACTCCTCCTCTCTTACTATTTGCGTGGTTGTTGAGGAATGACTAAGTTATGAAAAGAACCTGTAGTTGCTGTAAGAAAGAACAGCCTCTCAACAAGAAACACTTTCAAGTGGTTAAGTCGTTTAAGCAGGGTTTCTCATTCTTTTGCCTTGAATGTGACGAGATACTAAAGAAACCAAAAAAACGAGATAAAAAAGGAAAACTACTTGAGGAGCACAAATGACTGAAACTAAACTCTGTAAAGAAACTATCAAAGTCCTAATTGAGGTTCTAAATGAAGATTTTGAAAAAAATACAAATTCTTTTGAACCTCCAAGTGATTGGGATAGGGGACGTAAAAGTGGAATTGGTGCCGCAATTTGGACACTTAATCAATTTTTGAAATGACTAACAAAAAAGAAGTTGAATACAAAATCTGTATTCTTGATTTGCTGATTGCGATTGATGATGACATTGTAGATTGGAGGG
>OFSF01000804.1_pt1 | contig 11690 bp, 8 predicted proteins | sample 1543271 | NCBI WGS metagenome assembly OFSF01 (sample SAMN07774227, study PRJEB24372) | wastewater metagenome | isolation source: Exp Tend VB 100WW | collected 2016-02
CAGCGCCGTCCAGGCCTGGAACTGGGTGAGGAACACCTGCCCTGGCAGGTGGGTCAAAAAGTCGGTGCGGGCCAGGCGGTCCATCACCGGGCCTTTCACCTCGCTCAAGTGAAAAGCGATACCCGAATCACACAGCCGCCGGTCAATCGCCTCCAGACTTTCCAGCGCGCTGGCGTCGATGTCGGCGACGACGCCCGACAGATCGCGGATGCGACCGGCTACGTCGACGATCCCCGGCCGCTCTTCACCCGGCACACCAAATCGGCAAAGCTTCATGTCACGCATTCCTTCTGGAAGGGCCGAACGGATCGTCGGCGAGAATGGTTCGGTCAAGCGCCTCGACCCGGTTGCAGCCGGCCAGGGTCAGCGTCACGCGCATTTCCTTTTCCAGCAGCGACAGCATGCGATCGACCCCGGCCTCGCCCTGGGCGGCGAGCGCCCACAGCCACGCGCGACCGAGCAACACGCCGTCCGCGCCGAGCGCAAGCAAGCGCACGACATCGAGCCCCGAGCGGACGCCGCCATCGGCGAGGATCGTCATCCGGTCGCCGACCGCATCGGCGATCGCGGGCAGTGCGCGCGCGGTCGACAGCACACCGTCAAGCTGGCGACCGCCATGATTCGATACGACCAGCCCGTGCGCGCCATACGCCGCGGCCTCGCGCGCATCCTCGGGATCGAGAATGCCCTTGATCACGAGCGGCCCGTCCCAGGCGGCGCGCAGCCAGTCGAGATCCTTCCAGCGGATACCCGGATCGAAATTGTCGGCGAGCCAGCCGATATAATCGTTCATGCCGCTGTCCGCGCCCAGCACCGGCACGAGATTGCCAAGCTGATGCGGCCGTCCACGCAGCCCCACGTCCCACGCCCAAAGCGGCTTGCCCATCGCCTGAAGCGCGCGCCGGGCGGGACCGCCGCGACCCGACATGCCCGAATGCAGATCGCGGTGGCGGATTCCCGGAGTTGGCATGTCGACCGTAAAAACCAGCGTCGTCGCCCCCTGCGCGCGTGCCTCGGCGATCAGGTCGCGCATGAAGCCCCGGTCGCGCACGACGTAGAGCTGGAACCACAGGTTTGCCTCGGGCGCACCCGCGCGCAGTTCCGCCAGCGGACAGATCGCCACGGTCGAGAGCGTGAACGGGATGCCATGCCGCGTTGCCGCCCGCGCCGCCTGGACTTCGCCGCGGCGGCGGAACATGCCGCCAATGCCGATCGGCCCGAGCGCGACCGGCAAGGGCATGCGCTCGCCGAACCACTGGGTCGAAAGGTCGATATCGGCGACGTCCTGCAGGACCCGCTGACGCAGCGCAATGTCGGCGAGGTCGGCGACATTGCGGCGCATGGTGTGCTCGCCTTGCGCACCGCCATCGGCGTAATCGAACAGAAAGCGCGGCAGGCGGCGACGCGCGGCTTCTCGGAAATCGTCGATCGCGGCGATAATGCTCGTGCGCTCAGGCCATCGTCCAGCCGCCATCGATCGCGATGGCACTGCCGGTGATATAGGCGCTTTCGTCGCTGGCGAGATAGAGCGCGAGCGCGGCGATCTCCTCAGCCGTGCCGATCCGTCCCATCGGCTGCCGCGCGATGAAGGCGGCGCGCGCGGCATCGGCGTCGCCGGTCGTCTCCAGACGTTCGTCGAGCGAAGGGGACTGCACCGTGCCCGGACAGATCGCGTTACAGCGAATGCCCTTGCCGACATAATCGAGCGCGATCGAGCGCGTCAGGCCCGCGACCGCGGCCTTGGACGCGCAATAAGCGAGCCGGTTGGGCACACCGATCAGCGCCCCCGCGACCGAACCGATATTGACGATGACGCCGCGCCCGGCCTCCAGCATCGCGGGCAGCACGGCCTGCGTCATGCGGATCGTCGCGCGGACGTTGAGATCGAACGACAGATCGAGGCCGCGCTCGGTAACGCTCAGCAGATCGCCGGAATCGACATAGCCCGCGCAATTGATCAGCACGTCGAGCGTGCCCGCCCCCGCCCCGGCCCGCGCCACCGCCGCCGGATCGAGCAAATCGACGACGAGCGGCTCGCAGCCCGAAAGCGTCGCGAGCGCGTCCGCCTTGAGATCAAGCGCAATCACTGACGCACCTTCGCGGACGAACAGTTCCGCAATCGCGCGCCCAATGCCCTGGGCAGCTCCGGTGACGAGCACGCGCTTTGTGGCGAGACGGGGCATGGTTTCGGCTTCCTTCGGTAATGCTCAGGGACAGATCGAGTCAGGGGCGCTCAGGGCTTTTCGGGTTCGATCCCGGCGTGCGCGATCACGGCCTTCGCTGCATCCGGCCATGCGCCCTTGGCGACCAGCACGGTATCGACCTCGCGGTTGTTCAAATACGGTGTCCACGCACCCGTGCGCCGCCCGGAATCATGCCAATTGCCGATCGCGAGATTGTCCATCGCGGTGCGGCGCGGAGCGAGGTTGTTCTGCGAATTGAGATTGAGCCACACGCCGACATTGCCGATCGCATTGTTGCGTAGCGTGACGTAGCGCGACCCCTCGTCGAGATACATCGCGATGCCGTCCTCGACGTCGTAAATGTGATTTTCGGCGATCAGCGCGCCGGGGTCGGCCGACAGATGATAGATCGCGCCACCGTCGGGGAACCATTGCTTCACATCGTGGACGCGGTTGCCGACCACGACGGTGTCGCGCAGCGTCGTCGGCGTGTCGTAGACCAGATTGCCGGGCTGGTTGTAATAGCCGCGGCTGGGGGTGAAATAGGCTGCGTTGCCACCGGGGTCGTTCGCGCCCCAGCCCCAGCCGATGTCGATCCCGTCATACGGCGCGCCGGACACGTCATTGTGCCAGACCACCGCGCCACTGGCATAGGTGACGAGGATCGCCGCCTGCTCGCGATAGTGTTGCGACACGGTGCGCACCAGATTGTTGCTGATGACGATGTCGCGCACGCCCATTTCGGGCCGCGACGGATGATGCGCATCGGGTCGCACGCCGCCGACCATGATCGCGCCGCCGGCCAGATCGGTGAAGCGCGAGCGGCGCACCTCGATCGCGCTCGTGCCAAGACCGATGCCGCTGTCATTGGCATCGGGATTGTTGCCGATGCCGAGCGCGATCTGGCCGAGCTGCGTGAACTCGTCGCGATCGAACACGATCCGGGTCGCTGCGGCGATCTGCACCGCCGCCGGCTGCTGACGCCAGCGGTTGCGCATCGCTTCGAACGGCCAGCACCCCCACGAGCAATCGCGGATCGGATCGTCGGGATAGCCGCCCCATTCGCCCGCGAGGAAGGATCCGCTCTGCTGGCTGGCATAGCCCTCGGGCCCCGATGGCAGCAGCCAGCTGGTATGGCGGAAGCTCAGGCCCCGAAACTCAAGGTCCTTGATCGTCTCGTCATAGCTGCCGGCGATCGAGATCAGAAATTCGAGGCGTGGCAGCACGACTTCGAGCCGCTTCATGTCTTCGCCCGCGACAGGCTTGTAATAGAGCTTGCCCGCGGCCGGATCGGCATACCATTGACCGCCCTCGCGCAGGAAGGCGAGCGCGTTGACAAAGAACAGCCCGGCATTGTCGCCCCATACCGAGCGCGCGAACGTGTCATAGCCGACGAGGTTGTTGCGCCATCCCGGCTGCTGCATGGCGATGCGGTCGCCATCGATCCGCGCGACCATCGCGTGGCGGTCGGTGAACCAGCCGGTCGCTTCGACTTCGATGCGGCTCTGGTCGGGGAGATTCGCGAGCGAACGCCATGCCGGATCGACGATCGTGATCCCCGTCTTGTCGAAGGTGAAGGCGCTGCGCGGCGCGCGGACCGCGGCACGCGGTGCCATATGGCCACCGACCCAAAGTTGCCGGGGATCGATCCCGCGGGGAATATCGGCCGTCCAGATGCCGCGCTGCGGATCGGCGAGCGTCCAGCCCGTCACCGGTGTCCCGCCCGACAGGACCGGATGCGCGCCGGGTGCCGCTTCCCAGCGCACCGTATAGCCATCCTGTCCGCCATCGGCGGCGGTAAAGCGCAGCGGTGTGCGCAGCCGGTAGACGCCGTCGGCGAGTTGCACGGTCACGTCGTGATCGGCGTTCAGCCCGCGCACCGCCGCCTGTGCGCGTGCGAGCGTGGCAAACGGGTGGGCCGCGCTGCCATCGCCCTCGTCCGACCCTTGCGGCGACACCGCCAGCACGATCGGCACTGGCGCGGGGCGGCTCGAGATATGGATGTTGCCCGCAGTCTGCTCCTTGCTGACTGCGGGTGGTGCATAGACCGGGATGCCGGAGGGGGACGTCTGCTGCGCCGCCACCGGAGCAAGGGCGGCGATCGTCAGAATCGCGGCGAGGACAAGCCGGTCATTGCGCATTCGCAGTCTCCAAAGCGTAAAACTCCATGGCCGCGTCCGCGAACAGGCGCTCGACGTCCGCGCCCGCCCGACCGGCGAGCGACAGCGCGTCGGCGTGCCACGCGCTCCAGCCATCCCCCGAGAGCAACAGCACTGGCCAGTCGCTCCCCCACATCAGCCGCTCGCCGAAAACGTGCACAAGGTGTTCGACATAGGGGATAAGGTCGGCGGCTGGCCGGCCCGTTGCCTGTTCGGTGCGCAAGCCCGACAGCTTGCAATACAGCCCGAGACCGCCGAGCCGCGCGATATCGTCGCGCCAGGGATCGAGGATCGCGCGCGCCGCGTGCGGCTTCGCCGCGTGATCGATCACGATCGGGAGATCGGGCCAGCGCTCGACGAAGCGCGCGAGCATCGGCAGGTGCCGCGGCTGGACCAGCGCATCGAGGCGCAAGCCCGTCGCCTGCAGCGCCTCCAGCGCCGGGGTGAGCGCATCCTGCAGCAGCCAGTCGGTGTCGGCGATCGATTGCAGCATCGGCCGCACGCCGCGCATTTTGGGCTGGCGGGCGATCTCGATGATGCGATCGGCCGCATGGGGGGCAGCCAGATCGACCCAGCCGACGACCGCGCGGACCAACGGCGTACGCTCCGCCAGCGCCAGCATCCAGTCGGTATCCCGGTCGGTCGGCTGCGACTGGACGAGCACGGTGCCGTCGAGCTGCACGCCCGCCGCCGCATTGACCAGATCCTCCGGGCCGAAGTCGCGATGGATCTCGGCTTCGGCGGCGGTGGGCCAGGCAGTGCCAGGGGTGGCGAGCGACCAGAAATGCTGATGGGCGTCGATCAACGGCATCATCGCACCGAACGAATCGGCAGCACGAGGCACGCGCCGAACACAACGAACACACCGCAAACGACGAACAGCAGCGGATAATTGTTGCCAGTCGCGTGCAGCAGCGCTGCCGCCATGACCGGACTGAGGATTTGCGGGACATTGATCGCGGTGGTGAGGATCCCGAGATCCTTGCCGGTCGAATCCTCCCCCGGTGTGGCCGGTGGCAGGACGCGCGTCATGAGCGCGAGGTCGACCGACATGAAGGAACCATAGCCGATCCCGATCAGCCCGGCGTAGAGGAACATTCCCCGCAAATCGGGCGACAGCAACGGCGCGATCTCGGCCAGCGCCATCACCAGACCGGCGACGAACACCAGCGGCTTCAATCGACCGAGCCGATCCGACAGCCAGCCCGAAAGCAAGGCCGAGATGACCAGCGCGACGAAAGTGATCGAGGACATCCGCGCGATCGTCAAATTGGCGGCACCCTGAGTGAGGCCGATATAACCTTCGAGGATGTAGAGCAGATAGGTCAGGATCGCCTGATAGCCCATATAGATCGAGAAGCGGCCGAACAGCGCCCAGGCGAAATCGGGATGGGCGCGCGGATCGATCCAGAAGCTGCGCAGGAACGAGGTCAGGCGAAACGGCACAGGCGCAGCCAATCCGGCGGGCAGCGGCGGCTCGCGATTGAGCAACACGAACAGGAGGCTGGCGGCAATGATACCGCCACCGACGATTGCATAAGCGACAAACAGCTGGGCTGCCATCAGCCCCCCGAAAATGGTGCCTGCCGAAACCCCGGCGGTCATCGCCGCGCCGACCACGCCAGACACCATCCCGCGCTCACCGGGCAGGAAGCGGTCGGCAACGATCGTCGTGATCGCGGGCTGCATCGAATTGAGGCTGACCGTGGCCACCAGCCACAGCGCGGTGACGCCGACGATGCCACCGCCAAACGGGATCAGAATCGTCGCGGCACCCCCGACGACGCCGCCGATGGCAATCCAGGGCGTCCGCCGCCCGAAGCGCGACCGCGTCCGGTCGGAGAGCGCGCCCGACACCGGCGTGGTGATCGTGCTGAACACCGACGTGATCGCATAGACCACGCCCAACGTCCCAAGCTTGCCGACCGGATCGAGATTCTCGATCTGGTTGGGCAACAGCACACCGAGAATCGAAGCGTAGAGGGCCAGCAACACGAAGAGGACGATGCCGAGGCTGACGATAAGCCCCCATTTGCGGCCTTCAACGACGGGCGCGGCAGGCAGCACCGCATCGAGCCCAGCGCTCACGGTCACGCGACCGCGCCAATCACCTGGGGCAGCGCGCCGCCATTGGCCCGCGCCGCCGCGCTAAGCACCAGACCGTGCCCGGGCGCGTCGCGGCCATGGATATAACCGTCGGCCATCGTATAGGGTTCGTCGACCAGATGATCGAAATTCTGGAAACTGTATTCGAGCCAGCGCACGCCCGGCAGCGCCAGCGCCATGTTGACGCCAAGCTCCAGGAAGGTGTTGCCGAGCGTCACCTCGACATTGGCTTCATTGGCAAGCCAGCCGGCGCGCATCACGTCGGACACCTGGCCATGCACGTTGAGCATGTCGCACGCCCGCGCCTCGACCAGTTTGCGCTTGCCGGTGAGATCGAGATATTCGCCCGCATTGATCCGGCTGATGCCGAGCTGGCGCAGCATTTTCAGCCCGTCGAAATCCTCACGCGGGATCGGGTCCTCGAGCCAGTAGATGCGGTGCCCGGCGCGCTCGAAGCGCCGGACCGCCTGGATCGTTTCCTGTGCCGTCCAGGCCTCGTTGGCATCGATCATCACCGGTCGGTCGCTGCCGACCACATCGCGCAGCAAATCGAGCCGGTGAACATCGCGCTCCAGATCGGGATGCCCGACCTTGATCTTGTAGCCGAGGAAGCCCCGCTCGCGCGCCTTGCCGAACAATTCGGTAAAGTCGTGGTCGGACAAGTGATAATCGAGCCCGCTGGCATAGACGCCGACCTTGCTGCGCTCCGCCCCGAGCATGCGCCACAGCGGCAGGCCCGATTGCTTGGCGAACAGATCCCAGATGGCGTGCTGGAGCGACTCCTCGAACGGCAAGCCCATCCGCCGCACATTGCCGCCACGCACGCGATGCACCGCCAGCGCGAGCGCCGCCGGATACCGCCCTTCCAGTCCGGGCCAGGCCTCCGTCGCGAACACGCGTTCGATCTCGTCCGCGTCCGGCAAGCTGGTGAACAACGCCTGCGCGAAACCAAGCCCGACATTCCCGACCGTGTCGAAAAGTTCGACCGCGATGATTTGGGCAGTCGTCGCCCGCACCTGCGAATCGCCGATCGTCCGGTCCCGCGCGAAGGCCAGGCGAGTCAGCCGATATTCGACAATGCGCGCTGAAGACATTTCTTGTTTCCTTGTTGAGATATTAGTCTGAGTTATTACCGGGGCGGAGGCAAGCGCAACCGCCCCGGTGCCTCGCCTAAAAACGCACGCGCACGCCGGCGGTGTAGCGCCGCCCGACCCGTCGATATTCCTGCGCATCCGCGACTACGTTGGCGTAGTGAAATTCCCTCGAATCCGTCAGGTTGGTGGCATCGGCGGTCAGGATGACATTCTTCGTCACCGACAATTGCAGCCCTGCATCGAGCTGATCATAACTGTCGACGAACTCGGGAATGCCGGTCTGCGTCTGCGGCGCGAAGAGGTAGCCGTCGCGCCTGGTATAGGAGGCCCGCGCCTGCACCGGGCCCTTTTCATAAAAGAGCACTGCGGCGTACGAATTCTTTGACAAGCCCTCCAACGAATAGGAGGTCGAGGCCTTTGCCGCGTTGGTATAGTTCGCGTTGCTGTCGGTATAGGTATAGCTGAGTTGGGTGCCGAAACCGCTCAACAGGCCCGGCAGGAACTTGAACAGCGTGCGATAACTGACTTCGACCCCCTTTACCGTCGCACCTTTGCCGTTGATCGGCTGATCGACGATGAAGGTTACCTGATCAACCTGTTGGGGAGTGACCCCGCGTGTGATGAACGAGTCGATCGATTTGTAGAAGAAGGTCGCCGACAGCAGTGAATCGCGATCATAATACCATTCGAGCCCGGCTTCCGCCTGCGAGGCGCGGAACGGCTGCAAATTGGGGTTGCCGTGCGTGATGCGCTCGTTGCCCGGATTGCTGGTGATCGTCTGCGCCGGCGAAAGATCGGTCAGCGTCGGCCGCGAGATGACGCGTGAGGCCGCCGTCCGGAAGACCAGCTTCGGCGTGATGGTGAGCCGCGCGTTCAGCGACGGAAGAATGTCGGTATAATGCCCCTTGAAGCTGAGCGGGGTCAGCCCGGACAGCACGATGACGTTCTGGCCCGTGCCGTTGGGTTTTGCGCTCAGCACGGTCTGGCCGGCACCATTTGAGGTGAAGTCGGTATCTTCGATTCGCACGCCGGTGTTGACCGCGAATGGCAGCGTGCCGAGATTGCCCTTGAACTCGAACATCAAATAACCGAGCGCCACCTTCTCCTTGACCGAGGAGCTGGCGGCCGGGTCCCGAACGATCGGCAGAAGATTACCGCTGTGCAATGCCGGGTCGGCGGTGCTGTTCAGGCCGATCATCGTCTGGAAGAGATTTTGGGCGTTATAGTCGACCCAATTTGCGGTGTTGCCGCCTGCGGCCCCGCCGAAGAAATTGTAGGATGTCGGGCTGAACACGCTCGACGGCACCAACACGTCGCTGCCGCAATAGGCACACGCGTTGGGTTCGGTGAACCCGGTGGTCGTCTTGGTGCGGGCCGAATAGCCCACGCCGCCGTAAACGGTAACCTGGGCACCATTATAGGCCCCGTCGAGATGCGCCTCGTTGATCGTGTCTTCGAGGATCTGGCCCTCCGACTGCATATAATGTGCGAGGCGATGGTTCACGTCGGTCGCCGCATCCGGATATGTCGGGCTGCTGACCGTGAAACTCGCCAGCGGCGACCCCGTGTTGCGGTCATACGTGTAATCGAGATGTTTCAGCCGCGATGTTGTGAACAGCGCCTGCGCATTGTCATATTTGGCCTTGGTGGTATCGAGATCGAGCGCGACGCTGAACGGGCCGCTGTCCCATTTCGCATTGAAGCCGAACAGATAGGTGGTCGATTTGGCTGGCCGGTCCTCGACGACGACGTCGACCGTGCCGTCGTGAAAGCTCTCCGATGTCGCGGTGCCACCGACATGGACGGTGCGGCTCTGCCCGCCGACGATCTCCGTGGTGTCGGTGCCGCCCGACACCACCTGCCGCACGAGCGTCCCCCCGCTGAAATCGGGTGCGATGCCGGAGCTGTGATAATGTTCGTCGTCGTGGGAGTAGAGCCCGTCGAGCGTGAAGAGCAGATTGTTGGTTGGTTTGAACTGGACCGTCCCGTCCAGCCCGATCCGCTTGCGGTTCGAGAATTCCACCTGGTTGATGAAATTGTGGTACATATCGACGTTGCGGAACAGCCCCACCTTGCTGGTGTCGATCCGCGGCGTGCAGCCACCGGCACCCGACGCTCCGACGCACAATCCGCCTGCACCGCCGCTCACCTGGCCGTAATAGCCGTCGTCGAAGCTGCGCGGATAGGAACTTGCACCCACGAAGAAGTTGTCGGTCCGTTCGTTGCGCTCGTCATACGAGCCGACGAGCGACACACCCAAGCTCCCCGAGGGATTTTTCCAGGTGACATAGGCTGCGCCCGACGGGGTGGTCTTGCTGCCCAGCTCATCGATGTTCGCACGTAGCGAGCCACCGCCATAGAGGCCGGTGCGCTGTTCAAGCGGGCGCAGCGTATGGATATCGATCGTCGCGCCGATGCTCGCGCCATTGATGTTGGCCTGCGGGCTCTTGAAGACGTTCGCCCCCGAAATCAGCTCGGATGGCAAGATATCGAAGTTGAATTCGCGTCCAGCGCCATCGGTCGCGATCACACGATTATTGACCGTCACGGTATTGAACTGCGGGCCAAGCCCACGAACCGTCACGCCGTTGCCGACGCCGCGATTGCGATCGATCGTGATGCCCGGCACGCGCTGCAGCGATTCGGCGACATTCTGGTCGGGCAATTTGCCCAAATCCTCGCTGGCGATCGCGTCGACCGAGTTAATCGCGTTGCGTTTGATGTCGATGGATTGCCGCTGGCTCGCGCGTATGCCCGTCACCACGATATCCTGCGCGACACCGTCCGGACCGGCGTCAGGCGTGCCGAGATTTTGCTGTGGCGCATTCGTGTCCCCCATCGACGCGCTGCCACTGCCGCCCTGCGCCTGAGATTGCGCCTGTGCTGCCGATGCAAGCGCCAAGGCGGTCGCCGTGATTGCGACGCCACCGTACAACCGTGCCAGTTTCCCCATAATCCCCTCCTCTTCGTTTTTTGATTTGAGATATCAGTATCAGGGCTTTTAGATATGTCAAACATGGTAATTAGAATTTCATTACCGATGATGGCCCCCGTGCTCGCGAGGCTGGCGCGGCACTCCTGCTAGCGTTTTCGCCAGGGCGCGCTTACGGTGGGGGAGATGAGCGTGCCGCCGCATCTGCGGAGCGGCCAATTTTGTGGAAACTGAATCGGATGCGGGCCGTAGCCGGAAAATCGAAAACCGAGCCAGCCAAGGCGATCGAGCTTGACCTGTTGGGCGATAACGAACCCAGCCTGTCAGACAAAGCGTATGACGCAATCTTGAAGGGGCTGTTCGACCGCACGATCCCGCTCGGTGCGGAATTGTCGCAGGCCGATCTGGTGCGGCTGTTCGGCATGACGATGCAGCCACTGCGCGACGCGCTGCGCCGACTGGAGACCGAAGGACTGGTCACGATTCACGCCCGGTCGTGTATCCGTTTCATCCGCTCCGACCTCGAGCTCTCCCGGTCGACATATCAGTTTCGCTCTTTGATCGAGCGTGCGGGTGCCCGTGCGCTGGCGGAAAGCGGCGATGCCGGCGAAATCCAGGCGATGGTCGACGGCCATCGCGCGTTGCTCGCCCGGCTGGAGGAGGGCTCTTGGGAGCCGGACGATGAAGCCATGCTCGACCGTCTCGAAGAGCAATTGCACGGCGCGTTGATATCGGCGCTGCGCAACCAGTTGATCGAAGTGACTGCGCGCCGCCTTAAGAATTACGTGACGCTGGTACGGCTCGATTGGCTGACCACCCGCCCGCTGGCGATCCGCACCCTGCGCGAGCATCTCGACATTCTGACCGCGTGTGTCGCGCGCGATGCGGACGCCGCCGAGGCCGCGCTGGTGACGCATTTTCAGCTCGCGCTGCAGCGCCTCCTGGGGATGCAATAGCGCGCCGCTACGGCTGCTCGTCCAGGCTGTAAATACGCTCCGCCGCGACCCATTTTTCCCCATCCGCCGCAAACGGCAAGCGGCGCTGGAAGCGGTCCATCAACACATCCCACGCCCCGACCGCGGGATCGGCCGCCTCGCGCGGGATCGCGGGGTCGCACGCTGGGAGCTCGGCGTCGCGCAGCACGCGCATCACTTTTTGGCCGAGCTGATCGAGCACGTAGGCGCGCGTCCCCGCGATGCGCGCGAGATCGGAAGAG
>OFSF01000806.1_pt1 | contig 11668 bp, 11 predicted proteins | sample 1543271 | NCBI WGS metagenome assembly OFSF01 (sample SAMN07774227, study PRJEB24372) | wastewater metagenome | isolation source: Exp Tend VB 100WW | collected 2016-02
CAACAACGCTTTGCAGCCGTTTTCCGACGAGCATGCACAGGCGAGCCTTGCCCGCCATGTGCGCCAAGGCCGACGCAGCTTCATGCAGCTTGCAGCCGCCGGCGCAGCAGGGGGCGCGATGGCCACCTGGCCGAACGCGCATGCCCAGGTGGACGTAGGCAATTCGTCCGCCATGAGAAAACTGGTGCCAGCGGGACAACTGGAAAATGCGGCCCAGCAACAGTATGGGCAAATGCTGTCCGAGGCCAAGGCCAAAGGCGCGTTGGCCCCCGACGACCACCCACAGCTTGTGCAACTGCGGGCGATTGCCAAAAAGCTGATTCCCTTCACCGCCCCCTGGAACGACCGGGCACGCCAATGGAAGTGGGAGGTGAACCTGATTGGCAGCAAGCAAATCAACGCGTTTTGCATGCCGGGCGGAAAAATCGCTTTCTACAGCGGCATCCTGAACGAGTTGAAGCTGTCCACCGATGAGGCCGCCATGATCATGGGCCACGAAATGGCCCACGCGCTGCGCGAGCATGCGCGTGAGCGCATCGCCAAGACACAGGGCACCAACCTGGCGCTGCGCCTGGGCTCGCAGTTGCTGGGCCTGGGCGATCTGGGCAACGCGGCGGCCAGCCTGGGCGCGCAGCTGCTCACGCTCATCTGGTGGGGTCTCGCGATCAAGCAGCAGGAATTCGGATCGCAGCAGGCCAACCCCTTCGGCGCCCACATCCACCGCGCGTGCCGCACCATCTGCTGATCCGATGTTCGCGTAGAGGTGCACGCGCGTGCCGTTCGCCATGACGCACGGTTTGCCGCGCAGCGCAGCGCGACGTGTGGCATCAACCGCGCCCTGTTTCTTCACCGCGTCGGCTGCCGCAAGATCGGCACTGCTCGGAGCAAGTGTCAGCGTCCCAGCGGCACCATCAACGACTGCCTGAACGCCGTCTAGCGAGCCGTCAACTTCAAGTTTGCGCGCGGCAACAATGCAGGGGATCCCCGCGGCGCGCGCCAAGATCACCGCATGCGCAGTTCGCGAACCGGCACGAAGCGCAATGCCGAGCAGGTGCTCGCGAGGAATCTCTGCAGAGACGCTCGGCGGGAGATCCTCTGCAATCAAGATGATTGGCCGGCCCGGAAGCGGGATCGTCGTGCCGGCCAAGATGCGTGCCGCGCGCGAGGAAACGTCGCGCACATCGGCGGCGCGCGCCGCAAGGTACTCGTCAGGGATCGAGGCGAGCAGTGCCGCCTGGGCCTCCCCCGCCGCAATCAGTGCCGCAACCCCATCAGCGCCTCCACTCGCCGCGTCGCGGATCGCCGCAACAAAAGCAGGGTCGCTCGCCATCACCGCCTGCATGGAGAAGATCTCGCTCTCTTCTGCCGCACCCGCCGCGCTGCGCGCTGCGGCAATCTCCGTGAGCTGCGCTGCGGCCGTAGCCAGCGCCGCGATCGCTTCGTCCAACGTTGCCCCACTTCGCTGCACGGGGGTGAGCACTGAGGCGGGGAGCGTCCAGACTGGACCAGTCGCACTCCCTGGGGAGCCTGGTGTCCCTGTTCGCACCCCTGCTGCGCTGCTACTCATGAGGGGGAGTATCGCAGAGAAGATGGTGGCCCCGGCAGGAGTTGAACCTGCGACCAACTGCTTAGAAGGCAGCTGCTCTAATCCACTGAGCTACGGGGCCTCTGGGCTAGAATAGCGGTCATGCAGGCCATGTACGACTCCACCGAGCTCGCCTCCATGGACCCCCTCGTCCTGATGAAGAACCTCGATCACTGCCGCATGACCTCCCGCCGCCTCTCCTACATCCTGCAGCAGCAGGTCCACCTCTATACCCCCGAGGCGAACAAGCTCCGCGACGAGATTGACCACTACGTGGAGGCCGAGCGCCAGTTGGAAGCCGAGATGGCAAGGCGGCGAATCCGCGCCTAGCGGTGCTTCGCCGTAGCGCAGGCGCGCAGGTATGCGGAGGAAGTGGAGCGAGGACTGAGACTAGCGGCTTGGGTCCAGGCGCGGAACGGAGGATGCTGCCAGGCGCTCCTCGAAGCGGCGGGCGGCGGAATCAAGTTTCTCGAGATGTTCATGCAGGCGGAGGCGCGCCTGCTCAGCCGCAGCATCAAGTCCGCTAAGTTCGAAGACACCCCAGAAGCGCAGGATCGGCATTAGGACGTCATCGCGATGGATGCGCAGGTCGTAGATCCCAGCCTTCGCCACATCGGCGGCCTTCCTGAGGAAGTTCGGAATGCCTGCACCCGGCATCTGGAAGGCAAGAACCTCGTCGACGATCGCTCGCACCGCCGCGGACGGTTCGATCTGGATCGCGGCCTTCAGCATGTCGCGGTAGAAGACCATGTGGAGGTTCTCGTCGGTCGCGATCCGGACCATGATCCGATCCGCCACGGGATCGTCCGAATAGCGGCCGGTGTTCCGGTGCGCGATCCGCGTCGCAAGCTCCTGGAAGGCAACGTATGCGAGGCCATGAAGAGTGTCTGGAAAGGGATGGTCGTAGCCCTGCTGTAGCTGGGACATGCGACCACGCTCCAACAGAATCGGATCGATGTTGCGCGTGACGGTGAGGTAGTCGCGCAGGACGATGGCGTGGCGCCCCTCCTCCGCCGTCCAGCGGCCCACCCAGTTCACCCAGGCACCGTCGCCAGAACCGAACATCCCGTGAATAAGTCGGTGGTAGCTCGGCAGGTTGTCTTCGGTCAGCAGCCCAATCTCAAACGCGGTCTGCGCTACGCCGGTCAGTCGTGGCTGGTCCGGAGTCCACGGCTCCTTATCGAAGTCTCGGCCGAGGCGGTACGGGATGTAGTCGTGCGGGAACCACTCCTCGGCGATCGAGAGATGGCGATTTAGCAGCCGACCTGCCTCGGGTTCGAGCTCCATGAGGATCCGCCGGTCGAGTGCGGTTCCTTCGATAGGCTGCTCATCAGTCATGCGCAAAATGGTACCAGACGCCAACAGCAGCGAGGAGCTTTCGGGGTGGTGGTGGTTGGTAGCGCATACCGGATTCGAACCGGTGATCTCTGCCTTGAGAGGGCAGTGTCCTAGGCCGCTAGACGAATGCGCCAGATGCGGGCAGAGCCCGCGGGGAGAGAGTCTAGCAGCGAGTTAGCCGACGCGGTTGATCTCGTGGGCGAGGAAGAGGAGGCCCGTTGGGGGCTTCGGGGCGAATAAGGTCGACTTCTGGGGCATCGTCTCCCCCGCCTCAGCCACCGCCACCACCTGCTCTGGCCGCTCACCGTGCAGGAGGAGTACGGCGCTCGGCGTGGGGTCGGCCAGTGCGCTGCTGATCGCCTGCTCCGCGCCGCGAACATAGCGAAGCGCGCCTGCAGCTGCGGCTGCGGCGTCTATGTCGAGCGCCTGATCAAGCAGCACGGCGAGGGCGGTGACAGAGAGCGCTTGATATGCCGTGGAGCGCCCTGGAAGTGCTGTAGTGATCGCCGCACGATCAAGCTTCAGCAGCGCTGCGCCGCCCAGCGTCACCACGCCGATCTCCAGCTCAAGATCTGTTGGTGCGCCATCCGCAAAACGTGCCGCGAGCTGTTCGCTCGTTGTTGCGGTGTGATGTGTGACGAGCGGCGAGGCGGAGAGTTTCGCGAGTAGTGACACCGGATCTGGTGCGGCAACGATCCGATGCGTTGCGTAGAGCGCAGGCGCGCAGCGGTCGGATTCAACTATGAGTCCGAGTGCGGTGGTGAGGCCGCCACTCTCGGCGTAGTCGCGCGCCGTCTCGTAGCGGTGATGTCCGTCGGCGATCACAAGGTCCGCGCCGTTCGCCCAGGCAAGGAGTTCTGCACCGTGCTTCGTTGCGGGGTCAACGCGCCAAAGGGTGAAGTCGCTCCCTGACGGGGTGAGACCCGTTGCGCACGGTGCGGACTTGGAAGCTGCGTCTGCGGCGCTTGTGAATTGATCATGTCCTCCCGCGCGGAGAAGGATCACGGGGGAGAGATTCGCCTGAACCGCTTCAATCAGCGCCCGACGATCGGCCTTCGGTCCGGTGAGCGTTAACTCGTGGCGCAAGATGCCTGTCTCGGCTCCATACGGTCCCACGGGGATACCGGCGAAGACGCCTCTAATCGTACGTCCGCTTGGAGGTCGCTCTTCATAGAGATAGATGTGTGGCGACGCATCATCAACGAGTGTGCCGTCGCCTCGCCAGCTGCTCCATGTTGCGGCGGTGCGCTGATATTGAGCGCCGCTTGACTCACCTTTTTCCAGAATCGGGAGGTCAAGGGCGACCGAGTTTTGTGGCTGTGCGGCAAGTAGCTCGCGCCTCTGATCTGCGCTGATCACGTCATACGGCGGGCTGAGCAGCGCGTCGATGGCGCCACGCACTGAACCTTCGCGGGCGGCGGCGAAGGTTGTTGCGCGGAAGGCTCGGACTCGTCTCATGTTTTGATTCTACCTGCGGTGTACGCTTGGCACATGCAGATCAAACAGCGAGGCGCTACCCCACTCATCCTGGCAACGCTCCTACTGCTAACTGCGAGTGGCTGTGGCTCCGTCCTTGATGACGCTCGCGGGGAGCCGGCGGCTACTCCAACCAACTTCAATGGGCTCGTTGAGCAGCTCGCAGCACGAGAGTTTGCCGTTGCCAACGTGGTGAGCGGTGACCCTGGCTGCAGCGACCAAGCCCTCGTGCCAATGGCGATCGCCTTTGAGCTATCCGGTGGTGGCCTTGAGGGCGCAGTCCAGGCTCGTGTCTACCGCTTCAAGAGCGATGAGAGCTACCAGAAGCTGCGTGCAAGCGTTGACGCCTGTGCCGCAAAGTGGATCAGCGACCCAGCGACTCTGCTAATGGTTGACGCCTCCCCATACGTGCTGGTGACCGAGGGGGTTCCTGCGGGGGCTGCGGCGGATGCCATTCGCGCTGCAGTGCGCGAGGCGGCTGGCGAGTAGTCCGCTCTTGAAAGAGAGGCGTTAGGCCTCTTCTCGGCTCGCGCGTGGCGCAGCACCGTCGCTGCGCGGGATTGCTACCGAAGCGGCACCTTTCACGAACGAAGCCTTGATGGAGGTTACGGCGGCAACCTGCTGCTCCTCTACGGAGAGGATGCCGTGTCGGCCCAGCGCCGCAAGTTCGTCGCGGATGTAGGTCTGCAACATCTCGGGACCATCCGTGCCAATGGCGTATCGCACCTTCCCTTCACGTAGGCGCGCGAAGATCTGGCGGAACTCATCCCAATCCGAAACCACCTGCGTCATCAGGTTGGAGGTTGGACAGATCTCAAGCACGATCTTCCGCTCGGCAAGGAGCTTCATCGTCTTCGCGTCCTGCGCCGCCTTCACGCCGTGACCAATGCGATCCGGCTCAAGCTGCTTCACCACTTCGAGCATCTCGCTCACTGGCCCGGATTCGCCAGTGTGCACGGTGATGCCGAGCCCCGCCTTCCGCGCGGCGCGGAACATGCGCTTGTATTCGGTCACCTTGAAGTTGGCGCTCTCACGCCCAGCAATGTCGATCCCTACAATTCCCCGACTCGCCCAGGCGATCGCCTTCTCCACGATGATCTCGTTCTGTCGCAGCGTGAACTCGCGATCAAGGATCAGGATGATCCCAGGCTTGACCGGGTATTCGAGCGCCGCACGATCGGCGCCACGGATGGCGGCGGCGATGATGTGGTCAAGGTCTTGCTCCCCGTTGCGATTGCGCTTCATCGGATTGAAGCGCAGCTCCATGGTGGTGATGTGGTTCTTCCGATACGCGCCTGCAACCACCTCGTACACCGAACGCTCCACGGCGATCGGCGACGATTGAATCAACTCCGTCCAGTGGAAGAGGTCAAGGTAGCCGTTGAAGCTACGCGTCCGCTTTGAGCCCGCCGTGATCATCTTGCGGAAGGCCCAATAATCCTTGGATGGGAGTCGAATCCCCTGCGCATGGGCGATCCCCCACATGATCGCTGGTGTCACTGATCCACCGAGGTGGCAGTGCAGCTCTGCAAGTGGCGTTGCGGGACTGAGCGTGCCGAAGCCGCGCGGCTTCTCCTCCGCGTTTTTTGTGACGCGAGGGCTCATGCAGTTACCCCGCGCGCTTCGGTTGGCTCAGTGGCGTGTGCTGCGTCGCGGGCGCGGCGGCCGCGCAGCGCTGGCGAGTCGCTCGGCACCTGGTCACGCGCGTGATACGAGCTGCGCACCAGCGGACCCGACTCAACGTGCTTGAAACCCATCGCCAACGCCTCCTCGCGCAGTGAGGCGAACTCTTCTGGCGTGTAGTAGCGGACCAGTGGGAGGTGTTCCATCGTTGGGCGTAGGTACTGGCCAATCGTCAGGATGTCGCAGTCAACTGAGCGCAGGTCGCGGAAGGTGGTGAGGAGTTCGTCGTGCTCCTCGCCGAGTCCCACCATGATCGAACTCTTTGTGTGCACAGGATTGCCGAGCTCCGCCGCCATCGCCTTAGCGCGTGCGAGCACCTGCAACGAACGGTCGTAACGGGCGCGCTTGCGCACCGGCCTCTGCAGCCGCTCTACCGTCTCCAGATTGTGATCGAGGATGTCTGGTGAGGCCTCCATCACAAGACGAAGCGGCTCGTCCTTCCCGTCAAAGTCTGGGATCAGCACCTCAATGCCAGTCCCTGGCGCCAGGCGCCGCAGCTCGCGAATGCTCTCGGCGAAGATGGCGGCGCCACCGTCTGGAAGGTCGTCGCGGGCAACGCTGGTGATCACCACATGGTCAAGGTCGAGTGAGGCGAGCGCCTCCGCAACGCGTCGCGGCTCATCCTGGTCGAGTCCAGCTGGGCGACCGGTCTTTACCGCGCAGAAGCCACAGGCGCGCGTGCAGGTATCGCCAAGGATCATCACCGTTGCCGTTCCCTGATCCCAGCACTCGCCGATGTTTGGGCAGCGCGCCTCTTCACAGACGGTGTTCAGCGTCTTATCACGCATCAGCCGCTTCAGCTCGCGGTAGCGATCGCCCCCTGGAACCTTTGAGCGAATCCAATCGGGGTGGCGGCGCTCTGTTGCCGGCGCCGGCTGGCCAAAGATCGGCAGCTCGCGCATCAGAAGTTCACCGAGCGACCAAAGGAGACGAGTGCCGCTTCGCCAACGATCTCTGAGAGCGTTGGGTGTGGATGCGTGGTGCCGCCAACCTGCGTTGCCGTTGCACCAAGCTCCATCGCCAGGCTCGCCTCAGCGATGAGGTCGGTCACCTTCGGCCCCACCATGTGCACGCCGAGGATGGCGCCGCTCTCCGCATGGCGGAGCACCTTGCAGAAACCGTCGGCATCACCGCCAACGTGCGCCTTGGCAACGGCGAGAAATGGCACCTGGCCGGCAACGAACGGCACGCCGTCTCGCTCCAACTCCTGGGTGGTGTAGCCAACGGAGGCAACTTCGGGGCGACAGTAGGTTGCACGCGGCTGCTTCACGTAGTCCATACCGTGCAGCGGTTCGCCAGCGATCGCGTGCGCCGCGATCATCCCCTCATGTGCCGCAACGTGTGCGAGCTGCAGCCCGCCGATGACATCTCCCACCGCATACAGGTGTGGCTCCGCCGTCTGCATCTGTGCATCAACCTTGATGAAGCCGCGCTCAGCGATCGCCTTGGTGTTCTCCAGGCCAATCTCACCACTATTTGGCACGCGGCCGGCGGCAACAACGAGCAGTTCAGCGGCAAGCGAGATCGCTTCGCCGCCTTCCACTGGCTCAATCTGCATCGTGACCCCACTCGCAGACTTCGCGAACGAACCCTCCTTGATGCGGTGGGCAACGTGGATTGCAATGCCGCGCTTTGTAAAGGCGCGCGTCAACTCTTTGGAAGCGTCGCGGTCTTCGAGCGGCACAAGTGCTGGGAGCATCTCGACGATGGTTGTTTCGGCGCCAAGGTCGCGGAAGTAGGAGGCGAACTCACAGCCAACGGCGCCACCACCAACCACGATCACGCTGGCCGGCTTGAGCGTCCCCGTGGTGATCTGATCGCTATCAACGATCACGCGTCCATCCGTCTCAAGTCCGGCGATGCGGCGAACGCTTGAGCCGGTGGCAACCACGATATCGGTTGCGCTGATCGTCTTCTTCTCGCCAGTTGCACTGCCGCTCTCATCGATGAGGGCGACCTGCACCGAGCCGCCGCCGAGCAGCGTGGCGCGTCCTGCGATGAGCTCAACGTTGTTCTTCTTGAAGAGACTCTTCAGACCCGCGTGCATGCGCGCAACGATCTTGTCGCGTCGCGCGCCAACAACGGCTGGGTCAACGCCAGTGGCGGGAGAGATCTGAATTCCAAAATCGGACGCCTTCCCAATCTTGGCGAGCAGGTCGCCCGTCTCGAGCATCGCCTTAGCGGGGATGCAGCCCCAGTGGAGGCAGGTGCCACCAACCTTCGCCTGCTCAACCAGCGCCACACGCTTCCCGAGTTGCGCCGCCCGGAAGGCGGCGGCGTAGCCGCCCGTTCCGCCGCCGAGTACGAGGAGATCGTGGTCGGCCATGCGTGAATCCTACGCCCCACCGCCGACCCTTGCCGCGCGCTGCTAACCTCCGCCGCGATGGACCTATCGCTCCTCCTTGCCGCCACCCTAGGCGCCTATCTTGCGGGTTCGATCCCGTTCGGCCTCCTTGTGGCGCGCCTCACCGGCGGTCCCGACCCGCGATCGATCGGCTCTGGACGCACCGGCGGCACGAACGCGCTGCGAGCGCTCGGTCGCCGTCGCGCCGCCGTCGTCTCCGCGGGCGACATCCTGAAGGGGACGCTCCCCGTCCTCGCCGTTCACGCCCTCGCCGCAGAGGGGGCAGAGGCTTGGACCAGCACGTGGACGGTGGTGGCCGCACTCTTTGCCGTGATCGGCGCGACGCGCTCCGTCTGGGTCGGCTTCAAGGGCGGTCGCGGGATCGCAACAGGCTTCGGCACAGCGCTCGCCGTAGCACCGCTCGCACTCGCCGCCGTCTCCCCCGTCTTCATCATCATTATCTGGCGCACCAGACTCGTTTCGCTCGGATCACTCGTCACAGCGGCGCTCTTTGCGCCAGCACTCTTTCTCATCAGCTACGCAACCACTGGAGGGCTAGATGGCGCGCTGATTGCATACGGCCTGGTTGGCCCAGCACTCGTCTGGCTCGCGCACGCAGACAACATCGCGCGGCTGCGTAACGGGACAGAACGGACCTTTGATACGGGGATGCTGCAGCGCGACTAGCGAGGCTCCTATCTAGCGGGAGCGGATCATCCTAATTGAGATCAGCAGCGTTGCGCAGATCAGCGCAGCAGGGATGACCGGGAGCTGACGAATCGCAAGTCCGAGCGGCGGGATGAGCGCGCTTAACGCCTGAAGGGCTAAGACAGCAGCGGCGACCGCGAGCGCTGCGGCGAGAGCGCTAAGTGCAGCTGAGCGCCTCATACGGCGAGTGCATCCGCCTCGTCTGGGATCCCAATCGGTGCCACGAGCACCTCACCGAGCAGCTTCTGTGCGGCGAGCGACTGATGCGTTGTGAGTGGACGGTGAAAGAGCACACTTACGTCTGCGCCAGGAGCGCCTCGTCGACGCGCACCACTCTCTGGGTCTAGCCCGATCGGACCGCCAACGGCTAGGCACGGAACCCCAACAGAGCGCGCACGCCGAATCAGATCGATCGCCGCCAGGAGTGGTACCTGTGGTGATGTGCTTGTTGGCGCACCACCGAGCGCATCAACGAGCACTGCAACCTCTTCAATGCCAGCGCGGAAGTGTGCCGCCTCGCGCATGTTCGGGATGCGGTAGCGCTCAACGCGCGGTGCTGACTCCAGTCGATCCCACACACCTGCGGCAGAGGCATGCTCTGGTCGCGCCTTTGTGCCAAAGAGCGCAACGACCAAACGCCGCTCCCCATCAGCGAGGGCAAGCGCCGCCTCTAGTCCATATGCCGCGTCGCGGTCCGATCCTGCCAAGAAGAAGATTGGCAACTTGCCAGAAGCGTCGCGCGCATCAGCAATCGCGCGCACGACATCTGCAATCGCAGCGCCACCGCGTGCGGCGATCTCGTCTGGACTCAGACCGAGTCGCGCCGCCTTCGCGCGAATGCCGCGCATTGATGCCGCCGTCACCGGGCGGAGCTGCGCGTTGCTGGACCAGCGGCTCTGTAGCGGTGCGATCGCAGCGGCGATCTGCTCCTGATCTGCGGACGCCGTTGCGGTGCGGCGTCGTATCGCCTTCGCCTGCGTTGGGCCGCCACTCTTTGCTGGAGGACTCTTCTTCATGAGGTGAGGATAGACGCGAATCAGCCGGTGTTGCGGAGACCCGCCGCAACGCCACTCACGGTGAGCCGAACGAGGTATGCAAGCTCATCCCGCTCCGACTCCCTCGTCGCCGCACGTAGTTGCGCCAGGAGGCGAACCTGGATCCGCGAGAGGGCATCAAGGTCTGGGGCGCGTTGCTCAAGTGAACGCTGCAGATCAGGCTCCGCGCCGAGGAGGCGTGCAGCGTCAGTGACCCCGAGCAGACCGCGCTCAGCGGCGGCGCGCTCCGCAACGATCAGCTCCCAGACACGCTGCACTGGAGCGCCACCAGCCACGAGGGCGAGTGCGGCAAACTCCTCTGCAACTGCGGGTGATGACTTTGCAAGGATCATCGCCGCGTTGTCGATCAAGGAACTGAAGTAGGGCCAACGCTGATACGCCTCCTGCAACGCCTGGCGTCGCTTCGGATCGGCGAGCGCCGCCTCAAGCAGGCCGAGCCCGTACCAACCCGGAAGGTTGATGCGCGACTGACTCCAGGCGAAGACCCACGGGATGGCGCGGAGGCTATCAATGCTGGCGCGCTGCGCTCCGCCGACTGGCGTCCCGCCACGCGCGCCGCGGGCTGCTGGACGCGAGCCGAGGTTCATTCCGCCGAGCTCTGCGATCGGTGTTGCAGCGCGGAAGAACTCTTCGAACCCCTCCTCCTCGCGGACTAGGCGCAGGTATGCGCCACGCGCCTCACTGGCGAGCGTGCCGACCAGTTCACGATACTTCTGCTCCTCAACCTCCAGCCGCTTTGCGGCGCTCGGCTGCGTAGCGGTAAACAGCGCTGCAAGGATCTGATCCCCATCACGGTAGGCAATCGTTGGGTCTGCGTAGCGCGACGCGATCACCTCGCCCTGTTCGGTGATCTTGAAGCCGGCAAGGAGACCGCCCGGGTGCTGTCCAAGGATGGCGCGATGCGTTGGTCCACCACCGCGACCAATAGCGCCACCGCGACCATGGAAGAGCGTGATGCGCATCTTGTGCACAGCGGCTGCCCGAACGAGCGCATCTTCGGCCTGATGAAGTGACCAGCCACTAGCGAGATAGCCGCTCTCCTTATTCGTGTCTGAGTATCCAAGCATCACCTCCAGGTGGTCAGCTCGGGATCTGATCTGCTCCCGCAAACGCTGATCGGCAAGGACCTGATTAAGAATCTCGCCGGCCGAATCGAGCGCGGCAGATGACTCCATGAGCGGAACAAGGCTGACCAGAGGCGCACCAGGGGCTGCATCCGCTGTGGCGGAGGACGGAATACGCTCGTCACACGCCCATGTAAAGAGGGCAAGCAGCGTGCGCAGATCCTCAGCTCCCTCAAAGCCGCTGATCACGTAGTTGGTCAACGCCGCTTCACCATGAACCTGCTGGACCTCAGCGGTGACGCGGATCGTGGCGAGCACTTCGGCAACACTCACCCCTGGAACGAGCTCTACTGCGAGGGCGGCGGTGAGCGCCTCGCCGCTTGAAGTGCTGCTGATTCCGTTAAGCACTTCAAGC
>OFSF01000807.1_pt1 | contig 11662 bp, 12 predicted proteins | sample 1543271 | NCBI WGS metagenome assembly OFSF01 (sample SAMN07774227, study PRJEB24372) | wastewater metagenome | isolation source: Exp Tend VB 100WW | collected 2016-02
GCCCTGTCTCAGCCTCAAGGACGACCGCATCACCGGCTGCGAGGCGCTGGTGCGCTGGCGCCATCCCGAGCGCGGCATGGTTTCGCCGGCCGAGTTCATCCCGATCGCCGAGGATACCGGGCTGATCAACGAGATCGGCGAGTGGATCCTCAATCCGCAGATCATCGGCGAGCTCCCCCGCCTCGCGACGAATGGCACCAACAACGCCAAGCAGCGAGCTTGCAGACTTCACACCATCCTTTGCGATCTGGCGCAGGAAGTCGCGGCGGTCTGCGGGCTGTCCTGAAGTGGTCTGCTCCTTCTCGGGCGTGTCGCCCATCGTCAGTTAGAAGGGGATGATCGCGGAGACGATCCCGTCAGGGAGACGGGCGCGACCGCCGAGCGCGGGGAGTTCGGCGAGGAAGCTGATCCCAACCACCTGCGCACCGAGCTGTTCAACGAGTCGGATGGTGCCAGCAACGGTGCCGCCAGTGGCGAGCACGTCGTCAACGATCACCACGCGCTGGCCAGGGGTTAGTGCGTCGCGGTGAAGCTCAAGGACGTTCTTCCCGTATTCAAGTTCGTACTCCACGGTGATCGTTTCACCAGGAAGTTTGCCGAGCTTGCGCACTGGAACAAAGCCAATACCGAGCGCATGCGCAATCGGCGCACCAAAGATGAAGCCGCGGGATTCAATCCCCACAATGACGTCAGGCTTCTGCGCGCGGATCGGCGCCATCATCGCCTCGATCGCGGCACTGAACGCCTCGCCGTCTTGCAGCAGGGTGGTGATGTCACGGAAGACGATCCCTGGCTTCGGGAAGTCAGGGATCGTTCGAACCTTGGAGGCGAGCTGTTCTGGGTTCACGTGCGGAAGTTTACGCGAGTGGGGCGGCGGACGTGGCGGCCGCCTCCAGTCGCCGTGCCTCCACGGCGAGCGCCCCCACGATCTCCACCGCGAGGCGCCAGATGCGCTCTGGGCTCGCTGCGGCGGCAGAGCGGAGTCCCCCCTGCTGGAAGCTGAGCTCCCCCCGTGGTCGATCGGCGAGGACGCGCTCCGCAACGCCACGCGGCAGGTCACCGAATCGAATCACCAAGCGACCCTCATCGCGCACGATCGACGCGATCCCCGCATCGCTCGCATCGGCGCGAAGTTGCGCCACCTCAATAAGTCGCTGCGCTGGCGGCGGCGCCTCTCCGAATCGATCGCGCATCTCGTCTGCAATGAAAACGATCGACTTCTCGCTCTGCGCCGCGCCGAGTCGGCGATAGAGATCGAGTCGCTGCCCCTCATCCTCCACATAGCTGTTCGGTAGGTGCGCCGTGACTGGTAGGTCGAGGATCGCCGTACTGCGCTTGCGCACCGCTGGGCGACCTTCGCGCTCGGCGCGCTTCACCTCAACCGATTCGGCGAGCAGTTGCGAGTAGAGATCGAACCCGACCGCCGCAATGTGCCCTGACTGTTCGCCACCGAGCAGATCGCCAGCACCGCGAATCTCAAGGTCCGCGAGCGCCAACTGGAAGCCCGCGCCAAGGTGTGCCGCGTCAAAGATCGCCTTCAGTCGCTTCCGTGCAATCTCGCTCAGCGCATCCTCTTGACGATAGAGGAGGTAGCACCAGGCACGACGACTGCTTCGCCCAACGCGGCCGCGCAGCTGATAGAGCTGCGCCAGGCCGAGCTTATCGGCGCGGTCAACAACGATCGTATTGGCATTCGGAATGTCGAGGCCAGATTCAATGATGGTGGTGCAGACAAGAATGTCCACCTCGCCGCGCACGAACTCGCCCATCACGCGCTCGAGCTTGCGGTCCTCCATCTGGCCGTGCCCTACGACGATGCGCGCATCAGGCAAGAGTCCGCGCAGCTGCTCGGCGGCCGCCTCAATTGACTCCACACGATTGTGGACGTAGTACGACTGACCGCCGCGCTCCAGCTCTCGCGCGAGCGCATCGCGCACCAGTTCAAGGCTCGCCTCCGCAACTCGGGTTGCCACAGGGTGGCGGTCCTCTGGTGGCGTCTCAATGGTGGAGAGGTCGCGAATGCCGGAGAGGGCCAAGTTCAGCGTGCGCGGGATCGGCGTGGCGGTGAGCGTCATCACGTCGAGCTCAGCACGGATTGACTTCAGCCGCTCCTTGGCCGCAACGCCGAAGCGATGCTCTTCGTCAACGACCAAGAGACCGAGTCGGCTAAACGAGACATCCTTTGATAGAAGTCGATGCGTGGCGACCACAAGGTCCACGCTCCCATCATTGAGGCCCGCCACCACCTCGGCCTGCTTTGCCGACGAGATGCTGCGCGAGAGGAGTTCGAGTCGGAATGGATACGCCGCAAGACGGCGACGGAAGGTTTCAATGTGCTGCAGCGCCAAGATGGTGGTGGGGACGAGGAGCGCCACCTGGCGACCAGCCTCTAGCGCGGCGAAGGCGGCGCGCAGCGCCACCTCGGTCTTCCCGTAGCCAACGTCGCCCACAATGACGCGATCCATCGGCCGCGCGCGCGCAAGGTCGCCCTTGGTCGCCTCAATCGCGGCGAGCTGATCTGGCGTCTCGCGGAAGGGGAAGGCCGCCTCGAATTCGATCAGCCACGGTGAGTCGCCCTGGATCGGCGGACGGTGCGCCAGCTCGCGCGCCGCATAGATGCGCAGCAACTCATCGGCAAGATCGTCCGCTGCGCTCTTGGCGCGATCCTTCGCGCGTCGCCACTCGCCGCCGCCAAGTCGACTGAGCGCCGGATCCTCTGCGCCCGTGTAGCGCGCAATTCTGCCGAGCTGTTCAGTTGGCACGAAGACGCGATCGCCCCCGCCGTACTCAATCTCCAAGTAGTCACGCTCGTCACCTTCGCCGCCACGGCGCACCATGCGCAGGAATCGTCCGAGTCCGTGATCGATATGCACCAGTAGGTCGCCTGGCGTCAGCCGCTCCGCCGCCTCCCGCGTGATGCCGCGGCGGTGCACCGCCACGCGGCGGACGCGCGTTGCGCCGAAGAGTTCGCGATCGGTAATCACGGTGAGCGCATCCACACCGCCTTGGAAGCCACCATCGAGTCCGCCGTGGAGGAGCGTGATGCTCCCAGGCTTTGGATCGCGTGGGATTGACTCACTCACCGGTGTTGCAGCGCCAGCTTCGGCGAGCAGTTCGGCGAGTCGTGCCGCCTGCTCCGAGATGATCACCACGCGCGCGCCGTCGCGGCGCCACCCCTCTACCGCCTCGCCCATGGCGCGCGTGCGGCCGGCGGGGACCAGCGGGTCGTGCCAGGAGAAGGGATCGCTCGGCGTGCTCTTGGTCATGCGCCCCGCTTCCGAACTCCAGGTGAGTTCGAGCCGCGCAATTCCACCGGAGGTCAGTGACTGAATACTTATCGCTGGTGGCGGAATCGGCGCCGGCCATGACGGCGGCAGGATGCGCGTGGTGCGCAAGACATCGAATCGTTCCGCGCTCTGGCGTGCCAGCGACTCTGCAGTGGTGACGAGTTCGCTCGGTTCATCAAGGATTACGAGCGCATCGCCAAATGCGTCGATCGGTCGCGTTGGTGCAATGAGTGGCGCCCAGATCTCTAGCCCATCACCGCGATCCGGTTGATCGGCTGACTCCCAGCGGGCGAGATCGGCGAGCAGTCCTGGCGCAAGCTCCACACCATCTTTTGCGGCAATCTTTTCGGCTGCTGCGCGCGCGGCGGCGACTCGTGCCGCGCCGAGCGGAAACTCGCTCGCGGGGAGGAGGTGCGCGCGTGGGAGCGTCGCGCCGCTCCGCTGTGTTGCGGGATCAATGGCACGAATGCTCTCGATCTCATCGCCGAACCACTCCACACGTAGTGGCTCGCTCGAACCTGCGGGGAAGAGATCCAGGATGCCGCCGCGCCGCGCAAACTCGCCGCGTCCACCAACAAGCGGGACGCGCTCGTAGCCGAGTGCCGCCACACGGTGCGTTGCATCGTCAAGCGACATGCGCGCGCCAGGCTGCATCAGCAGCGAGCCTTCACTGAGGCTGGCTGGATCAATGCTGTTCTGCAGTGCGGCGATCAGTGACGTGACGAGGATGCGCGACAGAGAGCCACTCCATGCGGCGAGCGCCGCCACGCGGCCGGCCGACTCATCAACCACCAACTCACCACGCTCATACGGGAGGGCACTACGCGGCTCAAGGAGGGTGATGCTCTCAGGATTAGCAACCCAGGCGCGCAGCGTGTCTGCGACGCGCTCCGCAACCTCTGGGTCACGTGCAATCCAGACCACACGCTGATCTGCGGCGAGTGCGGCAACGAGCGCCGCCTTTGCCGGATGCGGCAGGTGAATCAGCGATGCGGCGTGCTGCTTCTTCAGCGTGCGCTGAAGACCTGCAAACGATTCACTCTTCGAGAGGCGCGCGAGCAGCGCGGCGAGCGCCACGCGCGATCCGCTCACCGTTCGGAGTCGGTTCGGTCGCCCTTGCCGAGCGGCTTCCGCCAGCCGTGCGCCGTCTTGCGAATCCCATCGCTCCCAGCAGGGCCGTCAACCTCTCCCGCCTTCGGCAGGTTTGCAGGATCCGAAGCGCTCCCCGCCTCAGGCTCCGCCAACTTCCAGTTGTTAAATGCCGTCGCCGCCTTGTTGAGCCCGAGGCGCGCCCAGCTCTCAATCGCTTCGCCTGCGGCGGCGCTGATCTCTGGGATGCGCAGACGCTCGGCGGCACTGAATTCATTCAGCACATGCTGCTGCGCCCCGCCACTCCCAGATGGATCGCCAATCCCAACGCGAAGGCGTGGATAGCGATCCGTCTGCATCTCTGCCTCAATCGATGCAAGTCCGTTATGGCCACCATCACTGCCACTCTCGCGGAAGCGCAGCGCACCGAACGGGAGGCTGAAGTCGTCCACCACCACTAGGAGGTGATCAATAGAGACGCGATCAGCGGCGAGCAGCTTGCGCACCGCAATCCCGGATTCGTTCATAAACGTGGTTGGCTTCGCCACAACAAGATCGAGTCCGAGCACGCGGCCGGCATGCACCATCGCCGCGTCGCGCTCCTTCCCGCCACCGCGCCACTTCACGCGATCGGCGAAGGCGTCCAGAATCAGCCAGGCGATGTTGTGTCGCGTGTAGCGATACTTCTCGCCCGGATTACCGAGTCCAACAATCAGGCGTCGATCAACGCTCATGTGCGCTTTTTCTTCATTGCTGCATTATGCGCGCGCAGGATGAGCGTCTGCTCACGCCACATCGCCGCCTGAGACATCGGGGTGTCGTGATCCCAGCCGCAGAGGTGCAGCGCGCCGTGGACGGCGAGGAGGCGGACCTCATCCGCCACCGAGTGCTTCGTCGCCCCATCCGTTCCGCCACGCCCGTCGCGGGCCTGCTCAGCGGCACGATCCACGCTGATCACGATGTCACCGATCGGAACCTGCGCCGCCACGCCACGCTGCCGCGTGCTGGCGCTTCGTGCACTGGCGCGCACGGGAAAGTCGCGCGGGTCAATCAACGGGAAGCTGAGTACATCGGTTGGGCCGCGCTTCCCCATATGCGTTGCGTTGAGCTTTGCGATCGTGACGTCATCAACGAGGGTGAGCACCGCTTCGCCGTTGGCTGGTGCGCCGGCGCGACGCAGTGCGCGCGCAACGAGTGCGGCAAGTTCTGTTGAGGTGATGCTGACTCCGCCACGACGCTGCCGAGTGACGCGGGCGCGCGGGCCTGCGTCGCGACTCATCCGAGTGCTGCGAGTGCCGCGGTGACCTTCCCAGAGAGGACCTTGCCGTCGACGCGACCCTTTGTCTTGGGGGCGAGCCAGCCCATCACCTTCCCCATCTCCTTCGCGGAGCTGGCGCCGGTCTCGGCGATCGCCTGCTTCACCAGCGCATCCACATCAGCGTCGGTGAGCTGCTCTGGGAGGTAGACGGCGAGGATCGCAATCTCCGCCTCTTCTGCCGCGGCAAGGTCTGGTCGCTTCGCCGCAAGGTATGCGTCAACAGATTCTCGGCGCGTCTTGACCGCCTTGACGAGAACGGTGAGCGTCTCCTCATCGGTGGCGTCGTGCTTCTGCTCCTTCTCAACGAGTGAGAGTGCAGAGAGCGCCATGCGGATGGTGTCGCGGCGTAGCGTCTCGCCCGACCGCATTGATGCGGCCATATCGGCTCTTAGCTGTTCACGAAGCGACATGCGCTGCTCCTCTCCGACGGCTCGCGCCGCCACGGGGCGCGCAAGGGATCAGATCCCGCGAGGGCCTGACGGCTTCTTCTTCTTTGCGTCCTTGCGCTTCTTCTTCTCCGCTGCGTTTTCAAACGCGTCGCGGCGACGAGACTCGGCAAGGATGCCGGCCTGCTGGACCTTCTTATTGAATCGGCGCAACGCAGCCTCAAAGGACTCGTTATCACCAATGCGAACTTCTGCCACTTATGTACCTCCTATGGGATGAGGAGGATACCCGATTCAGCCTGGGGCCGACTCAACGAGGGAGAGGGATCTCCTCCCCGAGCGTGGCGAGCACGACAAGGAGGGCCTCCGCTGCGGCGGGATCTGGGTCTGCCGAAGGGGTGCGCTGGAAGAGGATCAGCAGGCTGCCGCTGCGACGGAGGGTGAATCGAGCGTCTGGAGGGACCAGGACGAGCGTCTGAGGGGCGACGAGGTACTCGGCCACCCGCTCCGCCGCGCTGGAGGCGGAGGCGGCGTCAGGGAAGACCACGGCCACCAGCGGGATTCCGACCGGGTCGTTCGTTGATGCGCCGCGCACCACAACACGTGGCAGGGCATTGAACTCTGGCGGAAGTGGTGGGCGCACATCGGCGCCGCCAGTGATGACGCCGAGTCCCGCGGCGCGAATCGCTGCACTCAGATACTCCGTCGCCTGCGCCGTCTCATCAGAACTGCGCGGTGTTGGTGCAGCGGATGCGGGTTGTCCCTGTGGCTCAGGCGGCGGGGGTCCGCCAGAGAGCGCCGTGAAGAGGGCGAAGCCAGCGATCAAGATGAAGAACGGCACAGCACGCGCGCGGCGCGAACGTTTTGGCTGCAGTGCCTCACTCATCCTGGTGGCCAGGTGAGCTGCCTTCCGGCGAGCAGGTGGTAGTGCAGATGTTGGATCGCCTGGCCACCCTCGTCACCGACATTGCTCACTAAGCGCCAACCGCGATCCGCGTAGCCGGCTGCCGCGGCAAGCTCCGCCGCAACGGCGTGCATGCGCCCAAGGAGCGCCGCGTGCTGCGGCGTGTCACGAAGATCCGCGGCTGAACCAATATGTTCGCGCGGAACGATCAGCAGATGCAGTGGCGCCTGTGGCGCAATGTCCTCAAAGGCGATGACAAGATCAGAGGCATGGTGCTGCGTGCTCGGCAGCTCGCCAGCAATGATGCGACAGAAGAGACAATCAGCCATGCGTCAATTCTAGCGCAACCCACTCGCCCTCTCCCCAACGCTCAACGAGGGTGAGTCCTGAGGCGCTCAGCGCGGCGGTCGTCTCATCCGCACGTGCGGCGAAGATGCCGCTCGCCAAAAGGCGACCGCCTGGTGCAACGGCGGCGGCGAGGAGTGGCGCAAGTTGGATGTGTAGTGCGGCGACGAGATTGGCAACAACGAGCGGCGCGGCGGCGGCGAGTGGGAGTGACCCGAGTGAGATCGTTGCGCGCGGGCTGAGACCGTTGCGCTCAAGGTTGCCGCGCGCCGCATCAACGGCAAGCTGGTCAATATCAACGCCACTTCCGTGCGACGCGCCGAGCTGCAGCGCCGCGGCGAGCAGGATGCCACTCCCCGTTCCAACGTCAACGATCCCCGCTCCGTCGCGCGGAAGCCCAGCAAGAAGTCCCGCGTCCGCCCAACGGTTCAGGCCGGCGAGCGCAAGGCGCGTAGTTGGGTGAAGCCCAGTGCCGAACGCCTGACCAGGATCGATCACCACCACCGCGTCACCTGGCTCAGCGGCGTGTTCACTCCATGGCGGCCGAATCACGATCCTGCCGAGGCGAAGGACGGGGAACTCGGCGCGCCAGGTGGTCGCCCACTCCTCTGCCGGAATGCTCCGCATCGCTAGTTCGCCGATCCCACGAAGGCCGAGGCCGCTCCCAGCGATCGCGGCGAAGCGTTCGAGTTCATCGCGCAGTGCCGCCGCCGCCGCCTGATTCGCAGCGTTGTCAGGAAGCCAGGCGCGGATGCGCACAGGGGCGGATGGATCGTGCGGTGGCGTCAGTGCATCGGCAGGGATCACTGGTGGAACCGCGGGTTCGGCGCTCGTGCCAGCGGGGGCGAGGCGCGCCAGACGCTCGCTGATCGCCTCTGCCGATTCAGGGTCGCAGGTGATGGAGAGTTCGAGCCAGCCGTCGTCGCTCAGTTGATCTCCTCGCCGCTCGCCTTAGAGAATCGCTCCAACGCTTCGCGCTGCTCCTTGCTCAACTTCTTTGGCACTTCAACCGCAACAACAATGCGCAGATCGCCGCGCTGCGATGGTCGTCGCACGTTCGGTGCGCCACGACCCTTCAGGCGTAACTCTGCACCTGGCTGCGTCCCAGGCTTGATCTCGAGCTCCTCTTCACCTTCTGCCGTTGGAATGAGAACGCGCGCGCCCAGCGCCGCTTGCGAGATGGAGATTGGAATCTCGGTGAGAAGGTCAATGCCGTCGCGCGCAAGTTGTGGATGCTCTTCAACGGTGACAACCACATAGAGGCTCCCCGCCGGTCCGCCGGGTCGTCCCGCCTCGCCTTGACCTGAGAGTCGAATCTGCGTCCCGTCATCAACGCCTGGCGGAATATCTACGCGGAGCCGCTTGCTCCCGTTGAGGCGGCCTTCACCACGACAGCTGCTGCACGGCTTCTCGATGATCTTCCCTTCGCCGGAACACTTGGCACACGGTGCAGAGACCGCCATCTGGCCGAGAAGCGTCTGGCGCACGGTGCGCACCTCGCCGCGACCGCCGCAGCCATCGCAGCTCTTCGTCCCTGAACCCTTTGCGGCACCGTTGCCGCCGCACGGCTCGCAGGCAACGCGCATGTCCAGGTTAACCTCGCGCGTCCCGCCACGAATCGATTCGGCGAAGCTCACCCGCATGTCGAAGCGGAGGTCATCGCCAGGTGGCGGACCGGTGCGTCGCGCGCCACGCGCCGCGCCACCGAAGAAGCCTTCAAAGAGATCTTCAACAGAGCCGAAATCACCGCCACCGAATCCGCCAGAGAATCCGCCGCCAGGGAAACCTCCAGGTCCGCCGCGTCCGCCGCCGCCTGGGGCGCCACCAACTCCCGCCTCACCGAAGCGGTCGTAGCGCGCACGCTGCTCCGTGTCGGAGAGGACTTGATACGCGTCGTTCAACTCCTTGAACTTTGACGCAGCGTCCGGCGACTTGGAGACGTCGGGGTGATGCTTCTGCGCCGCCTTACGGAAGGCCTTCTTGATGTCGTCCGCACTTGCAGACTTCGGCACACCAAGGATTGAGTAGAAGTCGCGAGCCACTGGGCGCCTACTTCAGCAGCAGTTTGCCAAGGCGGCTCACTGCGTGGCGGTATCCAAGGACGCCGATCAGAGCGAGGAAGCCGATGTCAGCGAGCATCAGCAGGTTGAGATCGCCGAAGCAGAGCGAGCGAATCAGGTGTGTCCCACGCGTCAGCGGAGAGAGCTCCACCACATAACGCAAGGCTCCGGGATAGATCTCCACCGGATAGAAGGTTGCGGAGAAGAGGAAGAGTGGCGTCAGGATGATGAAGATGAAGTCAAAGTCCTTCCACGAGCGCAAGTGCGTGGTCAGTGCGAATCCTGCGGCACCAAAGGCGAAGCCGATGAACATCACAGCAAACGGCGTTAGCAGCGCGAGTGGTGAGGCGACGAGGCCGAAGGCGAACATCACGAAGAGGAAGGCAACGGCGTAGATCACGCCACGCAGGTTTGACCAGAGCAGCTCGCCAACAGCCAAGTCGCCAACGGAGACTGGCGTGGCAAGGATCGCGTCATAGACCCTGGCGTACTTCAACTTGTAGAAGACGTTGAAGGTGGAGTCAAAGATGGCGCCGTTCATTGCAGCACTCGCAAGAAGCGCTGGTGCAACGAAAGCCGCATAGGGAACCTCAACCCCGTTGTATGGGAGCGTCCCGATGACGCCGCCAACACCGAAGCCGATTCCGAGAAGGAAGAAGAGTGGCTCAAAGAAGCCGGTGGCGATCATCAGCCACTGGCGTCGATAGACGAAGACGTTCCGCTCAAAAACGGAGAGTGCGCGTGGCGCAATCGAGGCGATCACTTCAACATCCTGCGGCGGAAGAGGATTGAGGCGATCACAGTACCGCCGATTGTCCATGCAGCTAAGACGGCAACGTGTGTTGCCGCGTTCGGGATCTCGGTCCCGAGTGCCAGGCCACGCGCCAGCGCAACGCCGTGCGCAAGCGGCGTGCACCAAGAGAGGAGTTGCGCCCAACTTGGCAGGCTCTCAATGGGGAAGTAGGTGCCCGAGAAGAAGGTGAGCGGGGTGATGATGAGGCGGAAGATGATCGCAAAACCTTGGTCTGTCTTCTGCGTCACGGAGAAGGCGGTGACGGGAGCGGCGAAGGCGAGCCCGGTGAGCGTGGAGACGCCGACCATGGCAAGCGCACCGAGGGGGCTCGTGGCGATGCCGGCCACGAGCAGCACGCCGGCGAAGAAGGCGGCGGCGAAGGCGACCTTTCCACCCATGAAGAGGATTGCCCCAACGATGATGTCGGTCGGCTTGAGCGGTGTTGCCACCATGGCGTGATAGATGCGCACCCACATGATGCGGCCAAGGATCGGCCAGGCCGCCTCACCCGCGCCGAACTGCATCGCCTGACTCGCCATCAGTGCCGGCGCAATGTACGTCACGTAGCTCACCCCGCCGGTGATCTCCGCCGCGCGATCACCAACTAGGACGCCAAGCCCAATGCCAAGTCCAGCAAGCACAACGAGCGGCTCAATGAAACCGGAGAAGACTGAGCCGATCCACTCGCGGCGATAGACGGCGACCATGTAGCCAACAACGTGACGCCAGCGCGTTGGGTGCGGGAGATACGCGCCAATCGTTGAGAAGAGTCCGCGTGAACGTCGCGGCGCGATCTGCGCCGCGCTCACTCGTCGAGGCTCCGGCCGGTCAGTCGGAGGAAGACATCCTCAAGGCTCGAGCGGCGCACCAACCAACTCTCTGGGGTGAGGCCGTGCTCCAGCGCACGTGCATGTGCCGCTTCGCCATTCTCACAGCCGATGATCACGCGTTCGGCGAGTCGCTCGTAGCGATCACCAATACCATCAAGCGTCTCCTTGCTGATGCGGCTCGTCCCTTCAGGGAAGCGCAGCTCAAGGACTTCGCGTGAGGCGTGCTCTTCAATCAGTTGTCGCGGCGAACCTTCGGCAACGATCTTCGCCTGGTCCATCACCACGAGTCGGTCGCAGAGCTGCTCCGCCTCATCCATGTAGTGCGTCGTCAAGACGATCGTTGTACCGGAGCGCTTCAGTCGCTGCAGCGCATCCCAGAGGAGATGGCGCGCCTGTGGGTCGAGTCCCGTGGTTGGCTCATCCAACATCAAGACGCGCGGCGCATTGATCAGTGAACGCGCAATGGAGAGACGGCGCTTCATGCCGCCAGAGAGCGGCTCCACCTGATCCTTGGCGCGATCTGACAACTGGAAGAGTTCGAGGAGTTGATCGGCGCGTTCGGCAATCTCCTTGCGCTCGATGCCGAAGAAGCGTCCGAAGATGAGCAGATTCTCGCGAACGGTGAGCTCTTGGTCGAGCGTCTCCTGCTG
>OFSF01000810.1_pt1 | contig 11643 bp, 9 predicted proteins | sample 1543271 | NCBI WGS metagenome assembly OFSF01 (sample SAMN07774227, study PRJEB24372) | wastewater metagenome | isolation source: Exp Tend VB 100WW | collected 2016-02
ATGCCGGTGATGGCATTGAGGGGGGTGCGGATCTCGTGGGACATGTTGGCCAGGAAGGCGCTCTTGGCCTGGTTGGCGGCTTCGGCGGCGAGGCGGGCCTGCTCCAGCTGGGTGGTGCGCTGGCCGACCAGGTCTTCCAGGTGGTTGCGCGCCTCGCAGCGAACCACCTCGGCCTTGAGTGGCAGCACGATGCCGAACTCGCTCATCAGGCCGCGCAGGCGGTTGATGGTGGCGGTGCGGGCCTTGACCCAGCCTTGGCGGACGGTGTGAATAGCGAGTCGGCACTGAGAGAGTTCGGACTTGATCGGCACGAAGCGCATGGCCGGGCGCTGCACGGCCTCGCAGATGGCCGCAGCATCGGCCGCGTCGTTCTTGCCGCGCCGACCGCTCATGCGGTACGGGGCGACGAACTTCGGCGCCATCAGCCGCACGGTATGGCCGAAGCTGGCGAACTGGCGTGCCCAGTGGTGCGCACCCGAACACGCCTCCATGCCGATGGTGCAGGGCGGCAGTTTGGCCACCGACTCCAGCAACTGATCGCGCCGCACACTCGGGCGTACCAGACACGCCCTGCCGGTGGCATCGACACCGTGCAGGGCAAATACGTTCTTGGCGAGATCGATGCCGAGAAAGACAGTGGTGGTCATGGTCATAGTCATTTGATTGCTTCTAGGACTTACGCAAAAGAAACTTTCCGAGTATATCGAATTTCTTCTGGATCTGGTAAGGTGTAGTTTCCGAAACCACCTGGTGAACGACCATGAAACCTACTCGACGTGATTACTGTGAGTTTCTTGTGGCGACCCAAACGAACTACACCCAGACCTATCTGGCTGACTACCACCCACATTTCTCGCACGACGCCATCAACCGCTACTTGCAAGACGACAACATCACGCCGGCGATCGTCTGGGAGCACGCAAACAAACACATCGAGCAAGACCCGGATGGATTTCTGCTGTTCGACGACAGCGTCTCGGACAAGAACACCTCCCACAAGATCGAACTGGTGCGCCGACAGTACAGCGGCAATGCACACGCCCTGATCAAGGGCATCGGCGTGGTCAACTGCCTGTACGTGAACCCCAAGAGCGGGCACTACTGGATCATCGATTGGCGGGTCTTTGATCCGCAAGGCGATCACAAGACCAAGCTGCAGCACGTCAAGGAGATGTTCGACGAGGCCATCGCGGTCAAGAAGCTGGTGTTCCGCGTGGTGCTGATGGACTCCTGGTACGCCACCACAGAGCTGATGGTGCACATCCACCGAGCCAGCAAGATCTTCTACTGCCCACTCAAGAGCAACCGACTGGTCGATGACAGCCAGGCGCAGCAGCCCTATCAGGCGGTCAGCGGCTTGCAGTGGAGCGACCAAGCCACCGCGTACGGCAAGCTCATCAAGGTCCACAAGTTTCCCGGCCCGCTCAAGGTCAAGCTGTTCCGAGTAGCGACAGGCAACGGTCGCACGGAGTGGGTGGTGACCAATGATCTGGAACAGGATTCGGTCGATGACACGCGAGATATCTGTGCGGTCAGGTGGAAGATCGAGCAATACCACCGGGAGGTCAAACAGGTGCTTGGTATAGAGAAATGCCAGTGTCGCTCGGCCAAGGCGCAGAGGAACCATATTGGCTGCGTGATTCTGGCATGGATTCATTTCACTGCGCTGGCCAGGAGTTTGAAGACGACGATCTACAGCATGAAGGAGAGGCTGATGTCGAATTACATGCGGCAAGAACTTATTCGGCCATCGGTGCCTATGGCGTACATTTGAGTTGACTACAAAAGTCCTAGCTCTGTGCTAACTAAAATCATTCTGCGTAAGTCCTATGCCAGTCAAGGTGAACGTAGATCGACCCGGTATCGGCCAGCAGCTCGCGCATCAGGACCAGCCGCGGCGTGATCATCGCCAGATACGACGCCGTGCCATCCGCCCAGGTGTCGGAGTAGGCGAACTGCTCGATCACGGTCGGCTTCTGTTCCAGCTCGACGCCGGGCAGCGTGACCTTGGTGCGGTAGTCGGCCTTCGAGTCGAACGGCGGGTCGATGTAGATCAGGTCCACTTTGCCGCGCAGTGACGGCGTGTTGTCGTCGCCGGCCAGCAGCGCGGCCATCGCCAGCAGGTTGTCGCCGTAGATCAGGCGGTTGACCCACGCATCCTGTTCGGACTGCGCCAGCCGGTCCTGTCGGGCAGCACCCTGAATCCAGTCGGTGGCGCTGCTGTCCTTCGAGGGCAAGACCCACTCGCGGGTCTGGAGGCTCACGCGGTGGCGGCTTTCGAGGCTCTCCAGGATCTTCTCGGCTTGGCGGCGCCCGTTGGCGACGATCTCGGGCAGTTGTTCCAGCAGTGACTTCGGCATGAGGGCGATCAAGTGGTAGTTGATAAAAATATCAATCGAAACTTGATTGTCGCCTCAAGCGAAAAGTGAGGAATTCAGGCGCATGAACTTAAGTTCTGCGTGATGAACGAGAAGCAGGACTTCAGTGATCGACTGCGCACGGCGCTGCTGGCGGCGGGCTACGAGGCACGTCCCTCGGTGATCGAGCACGAGTTCAATCTGCGCTGGTGGGGCAAGTCGATCAGCATGCAGACGGCATGGAGCTGGCTCAACGCCAAGTCGATTCCTGCGCAAGACAAGCTCCAGACCCTGGCCGAATGGCTCAAGGTCGAGCCGCAGATCCTGCGCTTCGGCGAGGGCGTCGCGAAGTCGGTCCACGAGTACCGCCAACGCTGGGACGAGAAGCTGACCTACATCGAGCGCGAAACCGTCGATGCCTACCTGCAGTTGCCCGCGCCCCAGCGCATGGTCGTGCGCGAGGTGATCCTGACCTTCGCGAAGGTCTACAAGGACGACGAGGGCACGCCGTCTTCCTGATGGCGCTTGTGCGGGCATGAATGACCGCAGCCCCGCCCCCGCAGATCACAATCGCGCCATCACCCCCTACGATCCAGCCGATGGCGCGCCATGTTCGACAACCCGCTTGACCTGCTCGCCAAGATCCGCCTCGGCGAGGACACCTTCCTCGAACTGAAGGAAGTCCGTTTTGCCGGCCACCGCGTGAGCGCGCCGCACCGGGACTCGCTGGCTGACGAGCTGGCAGCCTTTGCCAACAGCCGGGGAGGCGTCTGCATGCTCGGGGTGGATGACCGGCGCCAGGTGCAGGGCATCCCGGTGGATCAACTCGATGCCGTCGAGGACTTCGTGCGTGAACTCTGCCTGACCGTGGTGGTGCCACCACTGGCGCCCGTCATCGAGCGACTTGTGCTGCCCGACGCCAGCGGCACGGAACAGCCAGTCGTGCGCGTGGACGTGCCGCGCAGTCTGTTCGTGCACCGCAGCCCCGGCGGTTATCTGCACCGTGTCGGCAGTGCCAAGCGGGAAATGGCGCCCGACTACCTGGCCCGCCTGTTCCAGCAGCGCAGCCAGGCCCGCATCATCCGTTTCGACGAACAGCCCGTGCCCGGCGCCACGCTGGACGACCTGCGCCCAGACCTGTGGCAACGCTTCGCCAGCCCGCGCCAGAAGGACAGCCGCGAGGTGCTGCTCGACAAGCTGGCGATGGCCCGCCCTGACGCCGACGGCACGCTGCGACCGACCGTGGCCGGTGTGCTGATGGCGAGCATCGACCCGCGGCGCTGGCTGCCCAATGCCTTCATCCAGGCCGTGGCGTACCGGGGCACCGAGGTGGTTCCGCACGGCGACCGGCTCTACCAGATCGACGCCCGGGACATCACGGGCCCGCTGGACCAGCAGGTGCTCGCCGCGTGCCACTTCGTCATGAAGAACATGCGCGTGGCCGCCCGCAAGCACATGGGCCGCCAGGACTTGCCGCAGTTCGACCTGACCGCCGTGTTCGAGGCGGTGGTGAACGCCGTGGCGCACCGCGACTATGCGGTCCACGGTGCCAAGATCCGCCTGCGCGTGTTCGCTGACCGGCTGGAGCTGTACTCGCCGGGGGCGATCCCGAACACGATGACGGTGGAGAGCCTGCCCTACCGCCAGGCCGCCCGCAACGAGGCGCTGACCAGCCTGCTCGCCAAGTGCCTGGTCGCCGAGGAGGACCAGATCTTCACCGGCCGCAGCACCATGATGGACAAGCGCGGCGAGGGTGTGCAGGTCATTCTGGACCGCAGCGAGCAGCTCTCGGGACAGCGGCCGGTGTACCGGATGGTGGACGAGGCAGAGCTGGTGCTGGTGGTGCCGGCAGCGCGCTTCGGAGATGGCGAGTAGCCCGAGTCGAGCCAGCCCAGCCCGACTCAGACCCGCCGCTCACCCCCCGAACGCCGTTCGCCCCACGGCCCGACCGCGCCACCCGCCACGACCGGCTCCCCCACCGGAGCCGGCACAGACACCGCCACCCCATCCTGCGCCACCGTCTGCGCCGGCCATCCTTCGTACACCAGCGCCCCGCGGAGCACGTCCACCACCCGCAGCACGTCCGCATCCGACAGCGCCGGGTAGATCGGCAGGCACAGCACCTGCGCGGCGATCTCGTGCGCGACCGGCAGGTGGTCCTTGGCGGCCGACGGCAGGCCGCGGTACATCGGCATGTCGCTGAGCAGCGGGTAGAAATAGCGGCGGGCGTGGATGCCGTGCTGGCGCAGGCGGTCGTAGACGGCGTCGCGGCTGAGCGGGTGGTCCGGGCCGATGAAGATGGGGAAGTAGGAGTGGTTCGGCACCGTGTCCGCCGCGTCGTCCGGCACGCGGATGCCCGGCAGGCCGGCGAGCTGCTGCGCGTAGAGCCGGGCGATCTCGCCGCGGCGGGCGATGCAGTCGTCCACATGCCGCAGCTGCATCAGCCCGAAGGCGGCCTGCACCTCGTTCATCTTGCCGTTGATGCCGGCGGCCATCACCGTGACCTCGTCGGCGATGCCGAAGTTCTTCAGGTAGTCGATGCGCTGCTTGGTCTTGGCGTCCGGGCAGATGATGGCGCCGCCCTCGATGGTCGAATACACCTTGGTGGCGTGGAAGCTCAGCACCGACAGATCGCCCCAGTTCAGCAGGCTCTTGCCCTTGTACTGCACCCCGAACGCATGCGCGGCGTCGTAGATCACCTTCAGCCCGTAGGTGTCGGCGATCTTCTGGATGCGCTCGACATCACACGGCCGGCCGTAGCAGTGCACCGGCATGATGGCCGTGGTCTGCGGGGTGATGGCGGCCTCGATGCTGTCGGGGTCCAGATTGCAGGTGTGCGGGTCGATATCGGCGAAGACGGGCTTCAGGCCGTTCCACAGCACCGAGTGCGCGGTGGCGGCGAAGGAGTACGGCGTGGTGATGACTTCGCCGGTGACGCGCAGGGCCTGCAGCGCGGTGAGCAGGCCGAGCGTGCCGTTGGTGAACAGCGCCAGGTGCTGCACGCCGAGGTAGGCGGCCAGCTCGGCTTCGAGCTGCTGGTGGAAGGGGCCGCCGTTGGTGATGTGCTTGCGGTCCCAGATCTGTTCCAGATAGGGCATGAACTCCGCCAGTGGCGGCAGAAAGGGCTGGGTGACGTAGATGGGGTGGTCAGTGCGGTCGGGGTGCTCAGCGCTCATGGGGGTCTCCAGGGGATGCTTGGTGGCCTTGGGGATGGGCGTGGGCAGCGCGCAGGCCTGCGCTGTGCTCGCTCCACTGCCCGCGGTGCCGGCGGGGGCACTGCGGGTGACGGACTTCGGGGCGGTGGCCGACGACGACCTCGCCGACGACGCGGCCATCGACCGCGCGCTGAAGGCGCTCAAGCCGGGCGGCTGGCTGGTGTTTCCGCCGGGGCGCTACCAGCAGGCGCGCAGCGTGCTGGTCAGCGTGCCGGGCGTGACGCTGTGGGGGCCGGGCGCGACGCTGCAGGCCACCGACCCGCGTGACCACACGCTCGGTCTGCGCGCCGACGGCGTGCGCCTCTACGGCCTGACGCTCACCGCTGCGCCCGACCAGCGCCGCAGCGAGCCGGCGCAGGCGCGCATCAGCGTCTACCGCGAAGGCCCGACCCCGCAGCGGGGCAATGTCGTGCGCGGCGTGACCGTCGATGGCGCGGGCTCGGTGGGCATGCTGGTCTACGGCGCGACCGACTTCACCATTGCCGGCAACACCGTGCGCCACACGCTGGCCGATGGCATCCACACCACCGGCGGCAGCCGCCACGGCCGCGTGCTCGGCAACCAGGTGCACGACGTGGGCGACGACCTGATCTCCATCGTGTCCTACGACAACGAGCCCGTGGTGCGCGACATCCTCGTCGCCGACAACACCGTCTCCGGCGCCCGCTGGGGACGCGGCCTGACCATCGTCGGCGGCGCGCACATCACGCTGCGCGGCAACACGGTGACCGGCATCGCGCGGGCAGCCGGCGTGCTGGTCGCGCAGGAGGGCAACTGGCGCACCCACGGCGTGCACGATGTCCGCATCGAGCACAACCGGCTGCGCGAGATCCAGACCCCCGCCGCCCGCGTCGGCGTCACGGCCGCACCGACCGGCCACGCGGCCATCGAACTGCACACCCACGCGGTGCCGAACGGCGCAGCCGGTCTGGGCGACATCCTGCTGGACGGCAACACGGTCGAGCACAGCCGCTACGGCGTGCTGCACCACCGCGCCGGCCGCCTGGTGCAGACGACCCCCGGCGCGCAGCTCGATTGCCGCCGCTTCAGTGGTCATTGAGCACGACGCCCGCGATCGTCGCCTGGGTGCGGCGCAGGCGGTCCACCAGGAAGTTCATCGTGCGCGCCTCGGTCTTGCCTTGCCGGCCGACCAGCACGGACTGCCGGCAGGTCGCGGCGATCACGCGGGCATCCGCCGTGTAGCGCGCGGGCGGGGTGTCGACGATGACGCGGTCGAACTCGCGCTGCAGCTCGCGCAGCAGGATGCCGAACATCGGCTGCTGCAGCAGCTCCAGCGGGTTCGGCGGCGGTGCGCCGACCTGCATGATGAACAGCCCCGGCAGATCGGCCGAGCGGTCGAAGGGCTTGGCGGGGCGGCGGCCGTTGAGCAGGTCGCTCAGGCTGGCGCGCTCCTTCAGGCCGAAGAGCTTGTGCACGCCCGGATCGCGCAGGTTGCCGTCCACCAGCACCGTGCGCTCGCCGAGCTGGCTGAAGGTCACCGCCAGGTTCGCCGCCACATAGGTGCGGCCGTCGCCACGGTCGGGGCTGACCACCGCCAGCGGCTGGCGCCCCAGGGCTTCATCGTTGGCCATGATCTTGCTGCGCAGGTCGCGGAAGGCCTCCGCCTGCGCGCCATACGGCTCGACCGCCACCACCAGGTCCGCGCCGCTGATGCCCCGGCCGTCGAGCGAATACGGGTAGTTGAACTGCTGCGACAGCGCCCACAGCACATCGGCCTGCGTCACCAGATCGAGCGCCACCGCCGCTTCGCCGAAGCGCAGCTTCATGCGGCGCTGCACGACCAGGATGTGCGCGATGTCGCTGTCCGACAGCGGCCGCTTGGCGCGGATGATCTCGCCGATCGGGCGCAGCACGGCGGGCGGGCCCGAGGCGGGCGCCGGCCGGGCATCGGCCGCGGGCAGTTCGAAGGCGGGACGGGGTGAGGAAACACTGGCCTGGGACATGGCGGGGGCGGCCGGGGGAGTCGGCACAGAGTCGGTATGGGGAAGGGGCGCGGCAACCGGCATCGCCAGCGGGATCGGTTCGAGCGGCGACTCCAGCGCCAGCACCGGCTGGGGCACCGGCACTGGCTTCGGCACCGGCTTCGGTTGTGGCGTTGGCGTTGGCGTTGGCTGCGGCGTCGGTTTCGGCCGAGGTTCCGGCGCGGGCGCGGCCAGGTGCACATCGGACAGCACCGGCAGAGGCTCAGGCGACTCCTCGGCGTGGAAGCGCGCCCAGGCCCGCTCCACCGCCGCCTGGAAGCGCTGGCGGAACAGCGCCGGCGCGAACTGCTCGGCGTGCGCGCGGCAGGTCTCCGGACGGATCGGCACCGGCAAGGCCTCGAACGCCTCGACCGCGGCGATCACCGCCTCGGGCGTCTGCTCCGTGAAGAACACGCCCGTGCGCTGTGCCGGGTGGCCGCGGCCACGCACCGTCTCCAGCGAGCCGCCGCGCCCGAAGGCGATCACCGGCGTGCCGCAGGCCTGCGCCTCGACCGGGGTGATGCCGAAGTCTTCCTCGGCAGCGAAGACAAAGGCCTTGGCGCGCTGCATGTGGTCCACCAGCGCGGCGTCGCCCAGGAACCCGAGCACCGACACGTTCGGCCCGGCCGCGGCGCGCACCTTGTCCATCTCCGGCCCGTCGCCGATGACGATGAGCTTCTTGTCGGGCATGCGCGAGAAGGCCTCGGCGATCATCGGCATGCGCTTGTACGGGACCATGCGCGAGGCGGTCAGGTAGAACTCCTCCTTGTCCCGGCGCAGCGCGAAGCGCTCGACGTCGACCGGCGGATGGATCACCTCGGCCTCACGCCGGTAGACCTTGCGCACCCGGCGCCCGATGAAGGCCGAATTGGCGAGGAACTGGTCGACACCGGCCGCGGTGCGGGCGTCCCACAGCCGCATGTAGTGCAGCAGCATCTTGGCCACCGTGCCCTTGACGCCGCTGGCCATGCCCGATTCCTTCAGGTACTGGTGCTGCATGTCCCAGGCGTAGCGGATCGGCGAATGGATGTAGCAGACGTGGAGCTGGTCCGGCCCGGTCAGCACGCCCTTGGCCACAGCGTGGCTGGACGACAGCACCAGGTCGTAGCCCGAGAGATCGTGCTGCTCCATCGCCAGCGGCATCAGCGGCAGGTAGTGGCGGAAGCGCTTCTCGGCACCGGGCAGGCGCTGCACGAAGGTGGTCTTGGCGACCTTGCCCTGCAGGAAACCGCGCTCGTGCGGCTTCAGGAAATCGACCACCGAGAACAGGTCGGCCTGCGGGTAGATCTTCAGGATCTCCTCGACGACCTTCTCGCTGCCGGCGTGGTTGACCAGCCATTCATGCACCAGGGCAACACGGAGGGGGGCTTGCATGGAGTGGTTCCTCAGGCTCGGGCTCAGGCGAAATGCAGGTCCATCAGCTCGGCGAACTCGCGCGCGGCGCGGTTCCAGGTGAGCTGTGCGGCGCGCTGGTGGCCTCGGGTGCGCAGTTCGTCCGACAGGGCGGGCGAGCCCAGCACGCGGCGCAGCTGGGCGGCCAGCGTGGCGGGGTCGTCGGGGTTGCAGTACAGGGCGGCGTCGGCGCAGACCTCGGGCAGCGAGGCCCGGTCCGACACGATCACCGGGCAGCCGCAGCACATCGCCTCCAGCGGCGGCAGGCCGAAGCCTTCATAGAACGACGGGAACACGAAACACGCCGCGCCTTCATAGAGGGCGCGCAGCTGCTGGTCGCTGACGTAGCCGGTGCGCTGCAGGCGCTCGTGCTGCAGGGCGCTGTCGGTGAAGATGCGCGTGTTGCCACCACCGGCCGCGACCAGCACCACGTCCGGGTCGTCGATCAGGCTCATCGCGTTGAGCACCGCGGCGAAGTTCTTGTTCAGCGACTGACTGCCCACCGCCAGCACATAGCGCCGGCCGCGCAGGTCCAGCCGCTCGAACACCGTCGGGTCGGCCGGCAGGCGCAGGATGTGCTCGCCGCCTTCGGGGATGACCTCGACGCCGTGGTGGTGGGCGCCGAAATGGCGGGTCAGCTCGTCGGCGCTGAAGCGCGAGACGGTGGCGATGACGCGGCTGCGGCGCATCAGCGAGCCGATCATCACGCGGTACCACTGCCGGAAGGCGAAGCCGTAGTTCTGCGGATTGGCCACGGCCGCCGCGTCGTGGATCACCGCGATCTGGCGGCGGTGGCGCAGCGGCGCGGTGTTGCACAGGTTCACCAGCGGCAGATCGCCCGCCTGCGCGGCCAGCGCCGGCAGCTCGAACTGCTCCCAGCGGTGTCCGCCGTGGCGGCCGGCATGGCGCACGCTCAGCCCCTTGGGCGCCGGCGTCACCAGCGTGGCGTCGGCCGGCACCACCGCCTGGGCGCCCGGCAGCAGGCCGGCCTGCAGGCTGGCCTGCAGCAGTTCGATGGCAAAACGGTCCACGCCGGTGGCCTGGCGGGTGAGGAAACGGGCGTTGATCAGCATGGGTGCTCGGGACTGGGCAGGGGCACGGGCGTCAGCCATGCAGCTTCATCGCCGCCAGCCGCGCGGCGGCCGCATGGGCGGAAGGGTCGGGCTGGCCGGCCGAGCGACGGTGCAGGCGCGCCAGACGGTGTGCCAGCGGCAGCGGCAGGGCCGTCACGCCGAGCATCCACACCACCATCTGCAGCTGGCGCCACAGCGGGATGAAGGGCCAGCGGCACACCGAATGCAGCGCATGCCGCACCACCGCCCCCGGCGAGGGCTGCATCGCCGCCCGCGCCTGCGGTCCGCCGAAGCGGGCGCACAGCACCATCGTGCGCGCCTCCCAAGGGGCCAGCCCGAGCGGCTCGGTCCGTGGCGCACCCAGCCGGTCCAGCCCCTCGGCCACGGCCCGCTTGCCAGCCGTGATGCGCAGGAACTCGGACAGCAGGCTGCCGGAGTAGTTGTTGAAGACCAGCGCCTCGTCGTCGAGCGGGCGGTGGATGCGGTAGGCACCGAGCGCACGCCGCAGCGAGCGGATCTGTCCGTAGGCCGGCGCGAGCAGGATCGGCACCGAGTCGGCGCCCGTGCGCCAGGCGGACGCGTCCAGCGGCATCACCTGGCGCAGGTAGTCGCGGTCGTAGGCATTGCCCGAGCCCGGGGGCGAGCCGTAGGCCCCGCACAGGCGCATGAGCCGGGCGGCCTCGGTGTCGTGCAGCTCGCGCGGCACCTGGCGGTGCAGCGGATCGCCGGCGCCGTCCACCATGTCCAGCAGGAACTGCACCTTGGACGTGCCCGGCGTCCAGGCGGCAATGATCTCGGCCGCGGCATCCGGGTAGATCCAGTCGTCGGCATCAAGGAAGAGCACCAGCTGGCCACGCGCCGCGGCGAAGCCGGCGTTGTAGGCCGAGGCCTGTCCGCCGTTGGGCTTGTCGATGATGCGCACCCGGTCGGCATAGGCGTTGATCACCGCCATCGAGCGGTCGGTCGAGCCATCGTCGACCACGATCACCTCGATCAGGTCGGACACCGTCTGCTCCAGTGCGGAGTCGATGGCGCGGGCCACGAACTGCTCGTAGTTGTAGTTGTCGATGACGATGCTCAGGCGGGGAGCGGGGCGGGTCGTGGGGTGGTGCATGGATCAGCTCGCCGGGTGTGCGGAAGAGGTGCTGGTACTGGTGCTGGTGCTGGTGGTTCGCCGCGGCGCAGGAAGCGGTTTCACCGTGGCGGCCAGCAGCAGCGCCAGCCCGATGCCCAGCGTCCAGGTGAAGGCCCGCGGCACGCCGAGGTAGGGGTAGCGGTAGATCTCCATGAAGGTGATGAAGAAGATCGGGTAGAACAGCACCCCGACCAGCCGCCCCTCGCGGTAGGCCCGGAAGCACAGCCCGCTGACCAGCCCGATCGCCAGCATGTAGCCCAGGCCGCCGTAGATCCCCAGGTCGGAGAGCGGACCGAAGATGCCGGAGGGGCTGTTGAACTCCTCGTCCTGGTAGGTGGCGAGGTACCAGTCGAACTGCGGCCCTGTGTAGCCCACCGCGTCCGAGAAGGGCTTGCCGGCGCCGAAGGGCGCGCGGTGCAGCCACTCCAGCGTGAACTCGAAGGTCCAGGTCGGCCAGGGCATGTTGGCCAGCAGGCCGGCGCCGTTGTT
>OFSF01000812.1_pt1 | contig 11625 bp, 12 predicted proteins | sample 1543271 | NCBI WGS metagenome assembly OFSF01 (sample SAMN07774227, study PRJEB24372) | wastewater metagenome | isolation source: Exp Tend VB 100WW | collected 2016-02
TTTTTGCCAGACAAGGCAATCGACTTGATCGACGAGGCTGGCAGTCGCTTGCGAATTAAGCGAATGACGACACCGCCAGATCTCAAAGAAATTGAAAACAAGATCAACGATGTACAAGAGGCAAAGAAGCGCGCCGTCGAAGAGCAGCGTTTCGAAGAAGCTGGTCGCTTGCGCGATCAAGAGCGCTCACTGCTTGAAGAGCGCTCGCAAAAAGAAGTTGATGTCAAAGCCCAAGGCATTGACTTGTTTGATGAAGTCAGCGAAGAGTCAATCGCCGAAGTTTTGAGCATGTGGACGGGTATTCCGGTGTTCAAGTTGACCGAAGAAGAAACAGCCAAGTTGTTGAACATGGAAGCCGAACTGCACAAGCGCATCATCGGCCAAGAAGACGCGATCAAAGCAGTCAGCCAAAGCATTCGTCGCACGCGCGCCGGTTTGAAAGACCCGAAGCGCCCGAGCGGTTCGTTTATCTTTTTAGGACCAACAGGCGTTGGCAAAACAGAACTCGCAAAAACTTTGGCCGAGTTCTTGTTTGGTGACGAACAAGCATTGATCGCACTCGACATGAGCGAATACATGGAGAAGCACACGGTAAGTCGTCTTGTTGGTTCGCCCCCGGGCTATGTGGGTTACGAAGAAGGCGGTCAGTTGACAGAAGCTGTGCGTCGCAAGCCGTTCTCGGTGGTGTTGTTCGACGAAATCGAGAAGGCGCACCCTGATGTCTTCAATACCTTGTTGCAGATTCTTGAAGAAGGTCGATTGACCGATGCCCAAGGTCGCAGCACCGATTTCAGAAACACCGTGTTGATCATGACTTCGAACCTCGGCACGCAAGATTTGCGCAAGGCCAATGTGGGCTTTGGCAAAAATGACGAAGCCCTCTCATATGCGCGCATGCGTGACAAGGTCAACGAAGCATTGAAAGTGCAATTCAAGCCTGAGTTCTTGAACCGCATCGACGAAGTGATCGTGTTCCATGAGTTGGCGATGAGCGAAGTCGTACAGATGGTCGACTTGATGAGCAAGCGTTTGACTGGTCAACTTGAAGGTCTTGGTCTGGGCCTCGAACTGACAGTTGAAGCCAAAGAGTTGCTCGCCAAACGAGGCTACGACCCGCAACTCGGCGCCAGACCGTTGCGCCGAGCGATGCAACGCTTCTTGGAAGATCCGCTTTCAGAAAAACTTCTCAACAAAGAGTTTCATGCCGGCGAAATCATCGTCATCGGTGTTGAAGATGACCCTGAAAAGCCAGAAGAGAAACGATTTACTTTTAAAGCGGTTGAAGGTTTCGCGCCACCTGTGGCTGTTGAACTTGCAGGCGCTGGCGAAAACACTCCGACACCTGAGTGATCTCGTCGCCAGCTTGGCTTACGTGGTTGCGTAAACTAGCCAGCGCGTGCGTAATCAATTTTTTAGCCTAAAACTTGTTGCTGTAGTTGCAGCAGCAATTGTTCTGTGTTCTTGTCAAGTAAACGCGGTTGTGACGCTTGATGTTGCTCAAAGCGGCGCGGGTTTGTTGACTGTAAATCTGATTGCCGATTCAGAAGTTTTGGCTGCAGCGCCAAATCTTGCCGATGACCTGCGATTTGATGACGCAACTGCCGCTGGATGGATAATGGCGCGACCAAACAAAACCGCAGACGGCGGACTTCAAGTTTCTGTAAGCCACACATTTGATAACGCTGAACAAGCGGGCATATTGCTGAATCAATTGAGCGGAGAGTTTGGTCCGTTTAAACGAATGTCTCTCACTCGCAGCGGTAAAGATACAGATTCAACATTTGATCTTGACGGAATATTGCAAGTAGATGGTGGCCTAAATGCTTTTGCCGATAGTCAGATGTTGAAGATAATTGACGGTGCGCCGTTTGAAGAGAACTTGCAACAAGCAGGCCTCGATCTCGGCAAAGCGATGACGATTGATTTTGTGGCCACATTGCCGGGGGTCATTGAGCGAACTACCGGTATCGACACCGAAAATACGGTGACTTGGCGAGTGCCGCTAGATGGCAGCGAGCAATCGGTGCTGACAACTTCACGAAATACTGCCGTTCGCGCAACCGTGGCACGACTTATTGCCGGTCTTTTTAAATTTTTATTCTTTGCCTGGCTGGCGCTGATGGTCGCTGTGATCGCCAAGGTTTTGTATCAGCGCCGTGGGGTCAGTCGCACACCCAGCGAATAATGTCTAGTGCGAGATGGTAAAACTTCGCACCGTATATCGATGCACTGAATGCGGTGCCGGGGTTCCAAAATGGGCTGGCCGTTGCGGTGCGTGTGGTGCGTGGAACAGCCTCGTTGAAGATGTCGAAGGCGACGAAGAAATTATTTCTGTAGCAACGGGCATGGCCCTTGTGCCACCCGGTGTACCAAAACCAATTGACGCGCTTGATTCAAAAATTTCTAAACCCACTTCGACTGGTCTTGAAGAATTAGACCGCGTGCTCGGCGGTGGGCTCGTGCCCGGGTCGGTCACTCTTTTGGGTGGCGAACCAGGCATCGGCAAATCAACTTTGCTATTGCAACTGCTCGCGGCGTGGTCAGGCAAAACACTTTATGTAACTGCTGAAGAATCAGCACAACAGGTTCGATTGCGCGCCGAACGACTTGGGGCGATCAAACCAGATTTGTGGCTCGTGGCCGAGATGTCACTGACGAACATTGTCAATGCGATTGACCAAGTAAAACCACAACTCGTGATCATCGACAGCATTCAAGCGATTGCTGACCCGCAGTTGAATTCGGCGCCAGGGTCTGTGGCGCAAGTTCGCGGTTGTGCACACCGACTGGTGCAAGAAGCAAAAGCGCGCGATCTGCCAATCGTTTTGGTTGGTCATGTCACAAAAGACGGTGGACTCGCCGGGCCGCGTGTGCTTGAACATGTTGTTGACACTGTTATGTCATTCGAAGGTGAGCGTCATCATGCTTTGCGATTGTTGCGCGCTGTCAAGCATCGATTTGGTTCAACAAACGAATTGGGATTATTTGAGATGACTGAACTTGGCCTGCGCAGTGTGCCAGATGCGAGCAAATTGTTTTTAGCCGACCGTCGCGCAGGCGTGCCTGGCTCAATTGTTGTGCCTGCTCTCGAGGGTCATCGTCCGTTGTTGGTTGAAGTTCAGGCACTGACAAATCTCTCGCCTTCGCATGTTTCACCCCGACGATCAGCACAGGGTGTTGATTCGGGTCGCTTGGCGATGTTGTTGGCAGTTCTTGAGCGTCGTGCTGGTGTGAACTTGGCGCAACATGAAGTTTTTGCTTCTGTTGTAGGTGGTGTGAAGTTAAGTGAGCCGGGTGCAGATTTAGGTTTATGTTTGGCCCTTGTTTCAGCGGTGACGAATCAGCCATTGGCAGAAAACTTAGTTGCGTGTGGTGAGGTCGGTTTGGCTGGCGAGTTACGTCAAGCCAGCAACACTGCTCGTCGACTCGGCGAAGCGGCACGACTCGGTTTCACTCGAGCGATCATTCCTGCGAGCAGTGCTAAAGATATTAAAATTTCTGGCATCAAACTTGAGCCTGCCGAAACTGTGGCCCAAGCACTTGCTCTCGCTGGTTTATCGGTCAAGTAGCGTTTAGCCAGTGCGTGCAGTTGTAATTATTCCGACATACAACGAAGCCGACAACATTCAACGCTTTTTAACCCAAGTTCGCCAAGACGCACCGAACACAGACATCTTGGTGGTTGATGACAACAGCCCAGACGGCACAGCACAGCTTGCCGAGTCGGTTGCATCACAACTTGGCTCGATCACAGTGATTAATCGCACGGGCAAACGTGGTTATGCGGCTGCGAGTAGAGAAGCGATGCAATCAGCAATTGATAGTGGTTACGAAGTTATTGCCACTATGGATGCCGACTTTTCGCACGATCCCCTAGTTCTTGAACAACTCATTGCCCAAGTAGCGAATGGTTCAAGTCTTGTAATTGGCTCGCGATATGTTGCTGGCGGCAAAGTAACGAACTGGTCACTTTTTCGGCGCGTACTTTCAAAATGGGGCAATTTATATACGGCTTTTTGCTTGCGACTGAAAATAAAAGATTGCACGAGTGGCTTTCGCGCATATTCGGCAAAAAGTTTGGCACAAATTAATTTGGGCAATTTAACCGCAGATGGTTATGCATTCTTGACTGAAATGGCTTTTGTAATTTCACGCAATGACTTGGGCAAAGTTACTGAACTGCCAATTAATTACGTTGACCGAGCATTCGGTGACTCAAAAATGAACACACGCATCATGCGCGAGTCAATGTTGTTGGTAACTCGCTGGGGCATTGCACTTCGAACCGGCATCGGGCGTAAGCACTTACCGCGTTAGAGATACTGGGTGGATTTGGATTTGGGTACTCAAATGTTGATGGCTTGCATTCGTTAGTTCACCCAACAAATCAACAAGTTTTTTTGATGGCTCGGTCATCGAAAACGAGTCGGCGCTAATCGCTCGCTTATACGATTCGAATTCAAAACGCACGCCAGCAAAGTCGCCACGTAACCCATGGGCTCTCATGCGCAACGAAAACAACTCTTCGTGTGCTCCGAGCACTTTTAAGCCATGCGATGTAGCCCAGAACACGCCATCAATATCTCCGCGCTGAAGGTTTAACTCAGCAGCCATAACTGCTGCAGTAATCACATTTAGAACTAACTGCGAGGTAATACCTTCGGCGTCTGGCCAGAGATATCCAGTGCCAGCAAAGGGTAAGTCTCGCACTAGTTCAAGACCGCGATTTAATTCAGAGATGGCGGCGACTGGCCCTAAGTTTTGTGCACGAGCGATACATGCTTCAAGCAACTCACCGTCGCTGACGATTGAACTATGAAACGGTAAACGATCGGTGAATGTGCGGGGAATCCACTCTTCATAGTCATCAAGAAGCTGTGTCTGGTTTAGTGTGCGCCGAATATCAGACACGACGTTTGTAAATGTTGCGTCGGCGACATTGAAGTCCCAAAGCGCGGTACGTGCAGCACTTCGCGTGGGACGAGCCCGATGATTTGTCAGCCACGCCAAGAGCTCTTTGGTCTTGGATTTCTCAAAATTCACGATCGTGCCATCAGCGAGTTGCACATCAACTGGGCCGAGCGTGCGAACGAGAACCTTCCAGTTATCCACATCTTGAACCGCGACTAATGAACTTTGATCAGAGTTTTCGACACTGCGCGCAACATCACTAAATAATTCACTAACCGCGTGAATCTGCAAGTCTGTTACACCAAAAGGAGTCAATAAAATATTTTCTGGGATGAGTCGCCAATTTTGGTCTATGACAGTTAGTTGGTGGCTAGAGCTAATTGGTGAATTCAAACAAACTGATGAAACATGTTGAGCCTGTAGAAGTTCAAAGTCAAGAGTTTCAAGTTGTTGATAGTTGAAAAGTAACGTTGGTTTTTCAGTCTGATTTGCCAATTGAAGTACTTCTTCAATCGACGAGGCCGATTGCAAACCAGGAACAGCCGAGAGGTCGCTTAAAAGTTGTTTTAGCACAACTATTTGAACCTTTCCAGAGGTCATAAATAGCGTCGAAAGCAAAATCGCATTAAGCACTGGCTCAAGTTCGCTCGTGGTTGAACCCGTGATATTGAGTACCGAGTTTTTACCAAGATCAACATAAACCAACTTATTGTTGCTGAGACCAATCGGTATAAACAAAGGCTCTTCTGTATTCGGGTTTAAAAACATTGTTTCTAAAGGTGCTGAATCTGTATTGACTACAGACCTGAGACTGAGCTCGGTAATCATTGCTGATGCTGAAGGGTGATTTAACCGCGAGTGCATCTCGAGTTTGCAAAGTTGACGGCCACGCAATTTGCCAAGTTCAAGTAGTAAACCAGCAACTACCACCGAGCACGTAAATAGCGAATTAGTTTGGTTTGGTTGACGCGACGCTGTAGAACTCGCTTCGTCAATAAGTCGTCCTGAGTCTCTAACTTCGCTCGAGACTCCTTGCTTTTCAACCCCGAATGCATGACTACGAACCGGCGAGAGCATGCTCCAAAGACTGACGAGAGAAACAATGAGCCAGCTTTTTGGAATAAACGATTGACGGAACTTGAATCTGTATGAGATGTATCGAAATAAGTCAACTAAAAGTTGAACAAGAATAAACAGCACCAAAATAAACACTGCAAGAGCAAGAAATCTGATCAACAGCTGAGCCCGCGAAGACAATACGTGATCAAAAAACGAATTCATGAGGCCCGTTACTATTCGTCGCGTGGCTCGGCAGTGCGGGTAACTGAAATTGTGTGGTTACGTACGCCAAAAAGTTTCAGCAAAGTCATTTCAACTTCACGAATTGCAGTGACGGTGACCGAGTTTGAACTGACGCTCACTGAAAAGTTTAAATCTTGATCTCCTAAATAAGTTGTGCTTGATCTTTGGGCAAGATTCTGATCAATCTTTGGGCTTCCACTGCGCAAATCAGTGATCTCTTGTGCCCCTATTCGTGCGGCATTTTCAGCATGATCTGCGAGTTCTAGTCGTGTAGCGACTAATCGCCCACCGTCAACTCCAAAGGCGGCACAAACAATAAACGTCATCATTAAGCCAACTACAAAAGCCGATACAACGCCGTCTTCGGCAACGAACAAAGACTTGAACACTCTTGCACGTGCTACTAGGAAAGTATTTTTCAAACTCATGTTTCTACGCGCCAACGATCGATAACTTCAGTTGAAGTTGCGCTGACTTGTCTTTCTGAAACACCCAAAAGTAATAAGCCTTGCGTTTTAATTGTGCACTCAACTTTGACTCGGACAGCCGAGTTGTTGCCCTGCTCAATGACAGCTGTGCTGACTGCAAAGTCAATACAAGATGTGCCGCTGTTGTTTAATGTTCGATTCGCGACGTCGTTTGCCACTGATTGAACCCGCCCACGGCTGACCTTAGATGCACTTCGTGCGGCTTGGTCGGCCGCATGGCGAACTTGCACCAAAGATTCAGAGGCACGACTGGCATAGACCCCAAACAAAATGAGCAACATCAACACCGGAGCAAGAAGCACCATTTCGACAGTGACAGAGCCAGATTGGGTTTTCATCGCTCGTCTTCTGGTACAAAACTTTCGAGAGGTTCTTCGCCCTGTCTTAAAACTGAGGTTGGAAAAAATGGAGCAACGTTTGGAACTGCAACTCGAACCTGAACGGTTGCGAAACCATTTGAAATCTTTGCGGTTGGTGAGCCAATCAATTGGGCACCAAGTTCGGCTGCAGTAATTGTTGCCGTGTTTAAAGCTTGGACAATGTTGCCTTGTGAATTCGCCGCCACGCTTGCCCCTTTGCTTGCCGCCAAGGTTGCAATTTGTGCTGAATGCATAAACAGCATCGCCTGAATTGCGATTAAAAGCATTGACAGCACGATTGGCACAGCGATGACAACTTGCACAACTGTCTCACCTTGCTCAACCGTGCTGTCAATTTTTCGCATTACTTTTTCTGGGTCAGCCCAGGTCAAGCGAATTTGCTTTGCTGGTTACTCGACTTGTAATCGTTGCTCCGACTGCAATGGCAAGCGCAATGAGTGCTGCAGCCATGACAACGGTTGTTGCGCTGACTTCGCCACGCTCACTGTCTTTTTGCGCGGATGCGGTGAACCGAATCCAGTAATACTGCCAAGTGTCTTTCATGGGTGTCATATTTCCTCCTGCTTTTTTGGTTTATTTGTTTATTACTGTGTGAATTTTGATGTCAACCGGCATTTCAAAAACTGCTCACGACGAGATTTACGGCGGGATATCCGATCAAAGCGATAAACGCGATAAATAAGAGCACCATCGGTATGCCCATACGTTCGGTTGCGCTTTGTGCTTCGGCCTCAATTTCGCCCATGTGCCGGTTGCGTAGTGAATCGGCACGAGCCGAAAGGGAAAGCCGGATGCGTGCCCCATGTTCCCCAGCAAGTTGAACACTGCCAGCGACCTCTGCTAGTTCGGCAATGTTGTAAGTCGTGCCAAGCGTTGCAAGTTCAACCCATGGAGACCGACGCGAGCTTCGCGCTCGGGTCAACGCGCTGCGAATCTCGGCAAATGACCAGCCGTCCCCGGCTTCGGCCGCTGCAATCAAGGCGGTTTCCGTGCCTGCTCCACCGGCCAACAAAACATTGACAAGGTCTAGATAACTGGAAAATGCGTGTAGAAAATCTTGCCGTCGCGTCTTGGCTTTTGCTCGCACTTGACTGTCAGGCCAAAAGAAACCCACTGCGGCACAACTAATGAAAATTGTTATCGAAAGAATTAACGAGACCTGCACTGAAATTAAGTTGAGCAGGATGATCAATCCAAATGCTGCGACACTCGCAATAAACATGGTTGTTAGTTTTCTTGTGACCATGTCAGTGGCCAAGTAACCAACGATTGCTAAATCAGCGCGATGCTGAATCTGTGCACGGCGAACGAGCCAGATCATGCCGTGTTCAAGCTGGCCACGAAAACGTAATACCTGTTGCGCAAACAAACCGGGACGAACAATTACAAATACACCCAGACCAACAAGGGCACCGCAAACTACCAACAGGGCAATCATCAATTGTTTACTTCTCGTCGCCGAATAAACCTCTGAGGTGCAGCAATACGCGAAAACTGATCGAGCATGATCAGCGAACAACCAAACAAAACAAAAATGCCGCTCAAAATGACTTGGCCCTCAAACGATGAATAAACATTCAAATAATCGCGATTGAAAACAACTAAAGCACTGACGAAACCAACTACAACAAACGAAATGATCCGAACGGAACTTCGAGTTCGTGCTCGCCCAACCCAAATGCGGGTTCGCATTCGCCCTTCTTCGCGTGCACATTGTGCGAGATGGCCCAGTAACTGGGCCAGATCTCGAGCTTGGTACTCGGTAGCGGTAATTAGTGCGGCTGCGACAAAGTCGCTGATCGGATGGTCTACATCTTCAGCAAACCTCCGCAAGCCATCACTTAATTTGCCGTACTGAATTTGTGCACTCAAACGACTTACGGCACTAGAGATTGCGAGTGGAGCATGCACTGATGTGGCGACAATCGCCTGTTCAAGACCGTGGGCGCCAGCCAAAGTATCGCGGAGCTGTTCGGTCCAAGTTGCAATTGCGTCGGCGAGACCCCTTTCGTCGCGGCGAAGCCGTTGCTTTGACTTGAGGGCAGGTACTGCAATGACAACAAGGCCGAGCACTACCGAAACAATCAGCCAATTCGTGATCAAAAAGACCAAAATCGCAACGACTGGACCACCAAGATAATTCAGTGATTTCAAAAACTTGACTTTTATTTCGGCGAAACTAAAACGAATCTTTGAATTTGAAAATTTCGTCGTCTTGAAGATCGAATATGTGGCAAAGATGCCCAGACCAAACGCCGCACCACAGCAGGCCAACGCGAATGTTGAGATCATGAAACACTGCGATCGTCATAGCCAAACTTGGCGAGAAGCTCGCGAGTTGATTCACGAAGTGGAAACGCACGGACTAACTCGCCGTCTGAGTTTTCGGTGAAGATTTCGTTTGAAATGATGTTTGACCCATCAGAGTCAACGACTTCACGAACAGATGCGACCTGCCGCAAGCTGTTGGCGTTACTGATATAAATCACAAAGTGTAAAGCGCTGGCAAGTAGCAAGTTCACCGTCTCAATTGGTAAACCAGTTGAAGCCATTGAAACGTATGCAGCGAGTTTTGGGAATACCGACCGGGTTGAATCGGCATGCATCGTGCACATCGAACCGTTGTTGCCCTGGCTCATGGCCAACAACATTGGAAATGCTTCGGCACCACGAACCTCGCCCACAATGACACGATCTGGGTCCATGCGCAACGCCATGCGAGTCAGATCAGCAAGAGTTATTTCACCCTGGCCTTCAATGTTCGCGGGTCGAGACTGAAGCGCATCATGGTCTGGATGAAGATGCTCAAAGTGATCAAGACCAAGTTCATATGCGTCTTCAATAGTGACGATTCGTTCGGTCGGAGGAACCTCGTTGATCAAAGCACGAAGCAAAGTTGTTTTACCAGAGCCCGTACCGCCGGCGATAACGAAGTTTCGCCTCGCACGCACTGCCGCCGCGAGAAAATCATGCAATTCTTCGGTTAGTAGACCACGTAATTGCAACTCTCCAAGACTCGAAATCTCAAAGCGATGTCGACGAATAATCAAACTTGGTCGAAGTGAGACTTCCATAGTTGCAAAAAGTCGCGAGCCATCGGGTAACTGCATATTCAGCTCAGGTGTGCCGGCGTCAAACCTTCGTTCTTGGCGTGAGAGCCGAGTCGCCGCGCGGCGCACAAGTTCAATTAATTCATCATCTGTTTCAACAATCGGATCTCGTGTTTCGCGCACGCCGTTGCGCAGTTTCACCCACACAGATGAGTTGCCACGAACGTGAATGTCACTAATCTCATCGTCTTCAAGCAATATCTGCAGTCGTCCTAGACCAAGAACTTGAGCGATCGCTGCAGATGAAATTGCCGCTTCGTCAAAAACTGTTAGTACTGACTTACCCTCAGATCTACGCACTGCGGCTAAGCGCAAAAGTTCTGCGTGCACAGCCGTGCGGGCAAAATTGTGTTCTTCGTCGTGAGTCGGATCTTTTAGATTGCGAGCTCGGCGGTCAAGTCGCTCGTCAGTCAATAGATCACCAAGTCGCAACGCAAGAGCATTGACCAACTGTCGATCAATAACTGTGCGCGGAAGTGAATCAAGAACTGTCATTAGTTGTCTGATCCAGCAGAGGTCGAGACATTAGATGAACTTGCCACACGCACAATGTGCACTTCGCCAGCTTGGGCAACCGCCATTGAGAGATTCAGCGAACTGCGAAATGTGACCAACGCAGAGTCGTTACTATCGCTGGCTTTTTTGAAAGACCAAATCGTGACAACCTGATCGAACATTGACGCTTGAGAGATTTGGCTCAAGGCAATATCTGGAAGTGTGATGACACGAACTTGATCGCCGACTGCAAGATCTGCTGGGTAGTTTCCAAATTGAACTGCTGCACTTGTCAGCGCTTCGGTTGCCGACAATTGCTGTTGACTGCTCAACATTGCCAGTGTCAGGGGTGTTGAGGCCTCAACGTCAACCAACAGTGTTTGACCGAGCAAAAACTCAGTCTGAGATTGAGAAATAAACGAACCAGATAGCGACTTTGGGGTTTCAATTGCGACAAGATCTTGAATTTCTAATTTGGAACCCCGCTCAATATCGCGGGCACTGCCAACAATTACGACAATTGAGTCGCCTGAACGCGACAAAAGAATCGAACCAAGAGCACCTCCCAACATCAAAACCAGCCCAACTGCAAGTTCTGGAATGCGCCAATGCCGTTTAGCAGCGCGCTCGTTTTGGGTCGTCTCAGCACGATCTTGCATCGCGCGAGCGCGATTTCGTGTGAGGTTTTCAACAACGGCCTGATCCGCCACGTTGGTACCTTTCGCTATCTAGTTGGCAAGTATGTGTAGTTTGGGCAAGTTCAACGGAGATTTAGATTTCACGCCAAACTTTGCCCAAAAGTTTTCACAAGATTTTACTGAAGAACATGAATTACAGTCGCGTAGTTAATGAATTTTCGGCGCGAGTAGCGTTGAGATCACTAGAACAGACGAGGTAGCCCGTGCCAACGAATTACGAGAAGATTGAGTTCGTATCTGA
>OFSF01000818.1_pt1 | contig 11589 bp, 5 predicted proteins | sample 1543271 | NCBI WGS metagenome assembly OFSF01 (sample SAMN07774227, study PRJEB24372) | wastewater metagenome | isolation source: Exp Tend VB 100WW | collected 2016-02
GAACACCTGCTCTATTTCAGGCAAGCTGAGGCACAAGGTGCGAGTGGTCAGCGCAGCGCGCAGCAACTTGGCATTGCGCGCTTGCAAAACGGCTTCTAAAACACAAGCTAAATCTAGAGCTTCGCGCGTGGCGTAAACACTTTCACGATCTGATAAGTAGACGCTACGGACACTTCGCTGCGCCAAGGCTTGGCGAATTTTTTTGGCTTCTTGGCCATCCCTGACCAAAACTGCCATGTGACCGGGTTGAGCGATGCCTTGATTCAAGAGCCAAACCATTTGCGTGGCACAAATTTGCGCCATGTCTTCACCGTATTGCGCGCCACTCAAGGGTTTGTCGGCGGCCAAATGCCATACCGTGAGCGCGGGCAGTTTTTCACCATTGGCCAAGCGAAGACTTTCAGCTTTGGCAGGTGTGGGTGTTTTCACACGTTCAAACGGCACTTCACCAAAAGGGTTCTGAGCCGTTGCAAACAGGTGGTTAACGGCGTTGACCACCTCATGGCTGGACCTGAAATTTTCTGTGAGGGTCCAAATGGATTCAGCCGCATGCCTTGCGTTCAAGTAGGTTGGTAAATCGGCGCCTCGAAAACTGTAGATGGCTTGCTTCGGATCGCCAATCATTAGAAATGCGCTGGCATTGTCTTGTTCTGCATTGACTTCATTGCGGGCCTCAGGGTTTGGCAAATTTGCTGCGCCATAAATGCGCGACAGCGATTCATATTGCCAGGGGTCGGTATCTTGAAACTCATCCACCATGGCCACAGGAAACTGTGCGCGAACAATCTGGGGTAAGCGACTGTCTGGTGCATGCAGTGCCGCGTGCAATCGTTGCAGCAAATCTGAAAAATCAAAGCTGGCCAAACTTCTTTTTTGCAGCAAATACGCACGGCCCACTTTAAGTGCGGCATGGTGCAGTAAATTAGCACCCACATCAGGCTCGCTTTGACGCTCAGCCATCCAAAGACCTATTGCAGTCCAGACGCCATGCGCGTTGTCAATCGGATTGGCCCCGCCCCTCAAGCCGGCGTTGAGCTTTTCAAGGGTAAATTTGGAAAGTGCATCCATGTCTGCCTCTTCACCAGAAGCCCAGTCTGAAAGATGGCGAAGAAAGTATGCGTGCTTGTTGACTCGATAGTGATTGCGATTCAAATCATTTTCAAGTGCCTTGCTCAACAGGTCCAGTGCGTGAGGCATGTTGGTCAACAACAGTTGTCTGGCTTGCGCCTCTAAGTGCAAAACTCGCTCTTGCCACTGAGACCAAGCGAGCACCAAGGCTTTTGGATCTGGATCTTGCGAGGCATCAGGAAAACCGCCTGGTGACTTCTCAAACTTTTGCCAAAGCGATTGAATGTTTTTCAGCAAAGCTTCGGGTGTCCCGCCCAAATCCTTCATGGCACCCAGTTGCTTGACTTCCAGGGGGTACACGTATTCCCGCCAATAGTCTTTCACCAGCTTCAACTTCAAAGCCGGTGCATCGTCTAAGCGCTTTTGATCAAACAAACTCTGGCTGTCAAAAGCATGTTGGCGCAACATGCGACTCGACCAGCTGTGAATGGTGTAGATGGCGGCTTCGTCCATCCACTGCGCGGCTTCTTCTAGGCGCTCAGCGTGCTGCGCATTTAAATCGGTGCCCAAGCTTTCTTGAAGCTGCTGCAAAAAATCATCTGCAACATGAGACTGCCCCCTGAAAAATTGGGCAGCCTGTGTCAATCTGTCGCGGATGCGATCTCTGAGTTCTGCTGTGGCGGCCTCGGTAAAGGTCATCACCAAGATTTGAGGCGGCATGAGGCCCGGCCCTGACCAAGCGTGTCCCAGAATGAGACGCACATAAAGCGCGGCCAATGTCCAAGTTTTGCCAGTGCCTGCGCTGGCCTCAATGAGTTGAATGCCTTTCAAAGGCAATGTGAGAACATTGAGTTTTTGCGTTTTCAATTGACTCATGCAGCACCGCCTTCAATTGAAGCTGCATGGATCAAATCGCCGTACAAAAGAGGCGCCCAGTTTGGCAGTCCTTCAATGAGTGGATCAAAATTGTCGAACGATCTTTGAACATACAAGGAACGCGCCAAATCGGTGCTTTCAGAAAAACCATCGGAAAATTCTTTGCGCGCCTTGTCCAAGGCCATCTCGGTGATTTGGTCAGCCGCCACGTCTTTGCCTGACTGCGCACTTCGGATTTGCTCTGACACAAATGCCAAGCCTGCTTTCAGGGTGGTGGGCAAGGGCTTAGCCCATGCCTGCGCATAAACGGCCAGCCACTGTGCCAACAAGTGTTTTGCCGCTTGAGGCGGCATGGCGGGCAACACCGCCACAGCATCAAGTCCAACGGCCACGGAGCTGACTGTCCAACCTGCAGCGCTTAACAGCACATGGTTGGGCCAGAGATTGATCAAGACATCGGCGCGAGCAGATTGTTGGTCTTTTTGACCTGTGGCCACCGCACCGGGTCGCCTGGTCAGTTGCAGTGTTTGAACATGTTCAGAATCAGTTGGCAACGGATCGGCTGAATGCAGTACTTGACGCAAACCAAGGATCTCGGCACTGATGCGCACATCACCCCAAGGCATGGCAATGACAACAGCCACGGATTGAGTTGGCAGCTCTTGTGGGTATTTTTCTAAATAAGCATCGGCTCGGTCAATGACGCGAAGTGCCGCATCGTATTGCTGTTTCAATGCCAATTGTCCTGAGGCTCCCATTGGCAATTGACCTAGCAATTTTTCAGCTTCAAGTTGCAGTTCGATGTCTTCGGATTCAAGCAATTGCCGACCCAAGGCATATCTGTCTAGCCCATTTAGAGTGAAGTTTTCATCATCTAGCATGGCTTCTTCAGGACCCTTGAGCAGAACACCCAAGCGACTGCGCCAATAAACATCGACAGGTTGCCTGAGCAAACGCATGCACTCCTGAAGAGGCCATTCTGAAATAGCTGGCAATTCGGCGGGGACCGCCTTAGGCGCAGAAAGCGCAGAAAACGAAGATTTGAATTCAGAGCCAATGCGCTGCGCCGTCTCCCAATCGTCTGCATAGGTGAAGAATTTTGAATCGGGCTTGAAGTATTTGGCAGAGAAAGCTTGCAAGGGCTGCAAGACGGCATCGAGCTCGGGGGAGAAACGGGCCTTGAAGGTATCGCGCAGTTGAGCGACCAAGACAGAAGGGGGCATCTTCTGATTGTCTGTAGACCTGCGGCCTTGCCAACTGATGTACAGTTTTTCGCGGGCTGACAAAAAAGCTTCCAAGAACAAGTAACGGTCGTCTTCGCGGCGCGAGCGATCGCCTGCAAGCCAATGCGTGGTCATCAAATCAAAATCTCGAGGCGTGCTTTGGCGGGGATAAGCGCCATCGTTCATGCCCAGCAAGCACAGACCTTTAAAGGGAATGGCGCGCATGGGCATGAGGGTTGAAAACTGCACCCCGCCGCCAAAGAAACGTTGCTTCAGGCCAGTTGACTCAAGGCCCGACAACCAATGTTCTCGGACTACGGTTAAGGGCAATGGCTCCGACAAAGCAGCCTGTTCACACAAGGATTGCCATTGCGTCAGTTCTTGCTTTAAACGCAGCAACATGCGTTCATCGGCTTCGTTGTCGGCTTCAAAAAAGCGCGCCATCAAGTCGTGCATGACCGAGCACCATTCGGCAGGCGCATGTGTTGCATTCAATTGAGCCAAGCTAATAGACACAGCCTCCAACCACTGCGCCAGATAGCCCACCTTCAAAGCACTCAATCCAGAAACCTGCGGCAAGGGCAAGACACCCTGCCATGCCGCATTGCCTTCGGCTTGGCCGGCGGCATAACCCAATATCAAACGTTGCAAACCGTAGGCCCAAGTGTTTTGCTGTGCATGCGGCATATTGCTGGGCACGCCCCACTTTTGTCGGTGCGTTGGATTCAAGCCCCAGCGCACAGCAGCGTCCTGCAACCAGTTTTTCATGGTTTGGACATCGGCCTCGTCCATTTGAAACTTGGCTCGCACGGCAGATACTTCAAACAGGCTAAGCCATTCCGACATGGTGATCCTTGCTTGTGGCAAGTTCAGCAAAAACTCAAGCGCTTGAACCAGCGGCACCTGACGCGGCGTGGTGTCTGCCACTGAAAAAGGAATATGCCTAGGATGCTGAACTGGAAAACGACCAAACACCGCTTGAATGTGCGATGAAAAGTTGGCCATATCAGGCACCATGACCATGACATCAGCTGGCTTCCACGTTGGATTTTCATCAAACCATGCCCAAAGTTGGTCGTGCAAAATTTCAACTTCGCGCTGCGCTGAATGCGCCTGGACCATTTGAATACTGCCATCGTCGGGCAAGGATTCAGGCTGCTCGGGCATGGCCTTCAAATTCAAAATATCAGACTGAATATGCTGCAAACGCGAAGGGCAAGCTTGCTCAGCTGGATCTACAAAAAAAGTTTGCTTGCTCATGACGCTTAGGGCGTTTTCAGGCTGATCAAAGCGCTCTAGCGCGTGCAAATAATCTCGACCTTGTTGCCCCCATGAAGAAAGCAGCGAGTGCTTCTGCGCCACCAGGTCCATGTCATGGCCCCAGTATTCTTGGCAAGGGTTTTGAACCATCATTAGCACTTGACACCAGCGACCCAAGGCGGCCAAAGCCTCTACCACCTGCATGGGCAAGTTTGAAATACCAAACACCACAATGCGAGGCGGCAAACCTTCTGGCTTCAAAGCTTTGGCTTGCTGAACCTTGTGCATGAATTGCGAATGCACGTCGGCCCTGGAAAGGCATTGAGAGGAAAGCTCGGGGGCTTGCGTTTGCAACACATCGTGTTGCAGTTGCTGCCACAACTGTGCTTGCCAAACCTGGTCGGGCGGCATGGCTTTGCGCTCAGCTTTGTATCGCAATACAAATTGGCCATTGCCCCAATCGGCGAGCCAATCGGCGCGGTAGCTTTGGTAACCATCAAAAACGTCGGCCACTTGCTGTGCCAATTGATACCTTTGGCGCCCATGTGGATCGTCTTTGACGTAAGCCAGCAAAGGCGCAACTTGGTGTGATTGGGCAAACTCAGGCAGCAAGCGCCACAAGCGCCAAACCAAAGCTTGTTTGTCAAAAGGCATGGCCACAGGCACCACCGCTTGGCCCAATACCAAACGGTACATGCGCCAAATAAAGCTAGAGGGCAATTCCATTTGCGTGGCTGCGCAAATGCCCATGGCGCTGTCGTCTGCCAAGGCCATTTCAAGCCAGTGCTTCATGCCATTGCTTTGCACCAACAAGGTTTCTGGCACCAAGGGGGCCAAGGGCTGGCTGCGAAACAGGCCAAGCGTGAGATCGCGCAGGTCTTCTAGGCGGTTGCCATGGAACACCATGAATCCTGCTTGAAATGCATTGGACATAAAGGAAGGGCTTGTTGCTGCGCGTGAATCTTGTTTGAATTATCGGCTCAGCACTGGCTCACAGGCTGAGCCTTGCTACAAAAATTGCTTTAAAACCCTTTGAAATTCATCAGCGGAAACTGGTTTGATGAGAAAGTCTTGCATCCCTGCTTTTTTGGCAAGCACACGGTCTTCATCCAAGACGTGAGCCGTCATGGCCACGATGGGCGTCATCTTCAAGGCTTGCGTCACTTCAATGTGCCTAATTTCGTGGGTCGCTGTTAAACCATCCATGCCAGGCATTTGCAAATCCATCAAAATCAAATCGTAAGAATTGGACTGGATTTTTTGCACCGCGGCTTCACCGTTGTCTGCAATTTCAACAGTGCAGCCCAACTTTTCCAAAGTCCATCGAGCCAACTGCTGATTCATGGGCGTGTCTTCAACGACCAATATTTTGCCCACGTGCTTGGCTTTGAAGAGGCTGGGTTTTGAAATTTCCTCTCCCACTTCATCTCGTTGCGTCAAGCTTGTTAGCGCATTCTGAAGTTCTAGCCCTGTGACGGGCTTGTACAAATTCAAGACACGAACACCTAAAGTTCTAGCCAGCGCAGACAAGTTTTGCACATCATGGTTCAAGCCAAAATCTGACAACACAATCCAAGACAAACTTCGCCACTTATTGGCTTCCTGCGCCAGCAAATAAGCCGACTCAATGTAGGCCAACATGCTGTGGTCAATGACCCACAGAGTTTGTCGGTTCAGGCCTTGTTTCAACCAAGCATCTAAACAAGACTGCAAGGCCACGGGCGTCACAATTTCGAGCGGCTTAATTTGTTGGGCTGCCAATAGATTTCTCAGAATTTCTCTGGCAAAGGGATTCGACTCAACCAAAACAACATCCACTGAGTGCGAAATAGCACTGAAACCTTTGGTAATTTGCAGCTTTGGAATGATTTGCTTGTTCAGTAACTCTGGCGAAGGGGTTTCAAATGAGGCCGTGAAAGAAAAAGAACTGCCTTCACCCAGACGTGAGTGAACTTTCATTTCACCATGCATCAGTTGAACCAAATTTTTTGCAATGGAAAGTCCGAGGCCACTGCCACCATATTTGCGGTTGACTGAAGCATCCGCCTGACTGAATGGCGAAAAAATAAGTTGAATTTTTTCAGCCGGAATGCCAATGCCTGTATCTGTCACCTCGAAGCCACACACAACCTGATGTTCAATGACTTCTTTTTTTCGAACACTCAATTTGACCCAACCGGTATCGCTGAATTTCAAGGCATTGCCCAATAAATTTTGCAACACTTGCCCAAGTCTTAAGGGGTCACCCATCAGCAATTGCGGCACATCGGAATCGATGTCCAAGTACAAATCAATTTTTTTCTGCTCTGCTTGAAATGCAAACCCTTTGAGAGCCTGCTGACAGGCCGTATGCAAATCGAACAAGGCTTTATCTAGCGTGAGACGATTGGCACCCAATCGTGTGAAATCTAAAATGTCATCAATCAGTCTTAAGAGACTTTGCGAGGCTGTTCGTGACATTTCAAGATAGTCTTTTTGCTCTGGGTTCAAGCGTGTGCCCAGTGCAAGTTCGGTCATGCCCACCATGCTGTTGATGGGCGTCCTAATTTCGTGGCTCATTTGAGCCAAGAAGGCCGATTTGGCTTGGTTGGCCGCTTCAGCAGCATCGAGCGCATTGGACATGGCAAGCCGGTCTTCTTCCCTTCGCGCCCAGATGGCCGCAACATGGCGAGTTAAAACATAAGTGGCCAACAGCATCAATATAGACATGCCAATGATGCCACTGGAAGATAGCCACCACTGCCCTTCAACCCGACTTCGTGAAATGGCAACAGCCACTGTCAAGGGCAGTTGTGCGGCGGTGCGATAGTGCACTTCCAAATTTTCGCTGTTTTGTTTGGCATCTTTGAGAATGTCAATGTAGCGGCCAAAATCTTGGTTTTTTGCAACCCCTTTGACAGCTGGCATTTCTGAAAAAACTTGGTCATGCGGAAACCATCTCTGCGAACTGCTGGCCAAAATTCGACCTGCGTAATCGAACACATAGACCGCATCACATTGATCGTCAACCGATTCTGCAAAACCAGCTATTAAATCTTGTGGGTTAATCAATATCACCCAACGCACCACCTGACCATCTGCACGTTTCATGCGCATTGACAAGGGCAAAATAGCAATGTCCTGTAAGCGAATATCGGTTTGGTTGAAGTCCATCAAATTGCGAACAGGCTGCCAACGTCCAACCGCTAAATCGTTTCCAACATCTCTGTCTAGGCCCAGTTGCTGCCAACTCACAGACTGATTGACCATCCCATCCTCTGAGCTTGCCAACACCCGACCGTCTTCTGTCAGCATGGACAAAGAACGAATGAAACTGGAATTTTCAATGGCGGATTTGAGCTGCGATTGCGTGGGCGAATTTGAAGATGACCCTTGATTGGCAACTGTCATGATGGCGGAAGATGACTCTAGTGTTCGGCTCACATGATTGAACAAGATACGCGTCAACAAATCACCCCTTGCTTCCTCTCGATCTAGGGTGTCTTGCCTGTCTTTCCAAAGGTAGCTGCCAGCAACCAAGGCGATGAAAACAGCGACGGCCACCCCAAATCGGTAGACGCCCTGAGAAGTTGCATTCTGGGGGAGCGGTGAACTGGAGAGTGAATTGCTTTTCAAGCTGGTGTGCCCATTATTTCAACAACACGATGGGCTCAAGATTGTTTGTTTTTGCATACTGAAGCAAACGTCCATCTTTTTTGATCAGACTCAAAAATGCATCGACTCTCATTTGCAAACTTTGATCGCCTTTGGCAAAAGCGTAAGCGTATTCGGTGGCGGCCATGCTGCTAGGCGCTTGAATCACGGCAGCCCAATCAGTCAAGTCAATCATTCTCAAACTGTAGGGATAGTCGGTCATGAAGGCATCGGCTCTGCCAGACAAAACCTCTTGCTCCCTGGTACCTGGGAACTGAACCTTAAGCAGTCTGGCTTTTTTCAAAGACTTTGACATGACAGCTTCCATGATCGTCCCCGCAGCAACTGCAATCACGCGCCCTGATTGATCTAAGCTGTCCCAGTTCTGAAGACCCTCTTTGTTTTTCAGGGTGACGGCAAACAAACCACTTTTGAGATAGGGCTGAGAAAACAGCAGGCGAGCCTGACGCTCTTCTGTGATGCCAATGGCGTGTGTGGCAATGTCACAGCGGTCTTGCTCTAGGGACTCATAGAGTTGCGCAAAGTTACTGTCCACATATTTCAACTTCACCCCGAGTTCCCGCGCCAAATCCTGCGTGATGGTAATGTCGATGCCGCTGAGTTCTCGGGTTTTGGGATTGCGATAACTGATGCTGTAGTACTCGGGCCATATGCAAGCACGCAATTCTTTGTTGGCCAGTACACGCTCTAATCGAGTGGTTTGTGCCAAGGCCTGATTGGGCATCAACACGGCAAGCGTCACAACAAGCAGGGGCAGATAGCTGAGTGACCCGATTGGCACCCAAGCCCACAGTTTTTGAAAGCAAGAACCCAAGATTTTTAAAAAATTCATGTAGAAGAATTCAATAGTTTTTGTATTTACTTTAAATTAAACACCAAAAAACTCTTTAGGTCTAAATTATTCATTCTTTAGAATTAATTTGTGAGTTTACAGATTCGTGCGACAATCTGAATGTTGCCGCCTCCAGTTGCCGCAACATCAGCACTTCTGCTGGGGTTTGACCCAGGCACCCGCCTGTGGTTTCCATACCCACCTGTGAATCCCATCGGTCTTTGACTGGCGGCTGTTTCCAAACAGCCTGACAAACCGATGCCATGCGCCGTTTTTGGCGCGCCATCATGAAATTTGAAGAATTGAATTTGGCTCCGGCCATTCTCCAGGCCGTGCAAGAGCAAGGCTACGACACCCCTACCCCCGTGCAGGCACAAGCGATTCCCTTCGTCTTGGCAGGTCACGACCTGTTGGCAGGGGCGCAAACTGGCACCGGCAAAACAGCCGCCTTCATGCTGCCCATCTTGCACAAACTGAGCTTAGCAGAGGCCGGTCGAAACAAATTTGGCGGCAAAGCCATTCGCGCGCTGGTGCTCACACCCACACGCGAATTGGCTGCCCAGATTCAAGAGTCCGCCAAAGATTACGGCAAATACCTTAGCCTGCAGTCCACCGTTGTGTTTGGTGGCGTTGGCATGAAACCCCAAGTGGATCGCGTCAAGCGCGGCGTCGATGTCTTGGTGGCCACCCCAGGCCGCTTGCTCGACTTGCAAGGCCAAGGCCTTCTCGATTTGTCCAGCATTGAAATTTTGGTCTTGGACGAAGCCGACCGCATGCTCGACATGGGCTTCATCCATGACGTGAAAAAAATCTTGGCCTTGGTGCCCAAAGACAAACAAAGCTTGTTGTTCTCAGCCACCTTCAGCGATGAAATTCGCGACCTGGCTGCCACGCTTTTAAAGAACCCACAGAGCATTCAAGTCACGCCCAGCAACACCACGGTGCAACGCATCTCTCAAGTCATTCACCCAGTGGGTCGTGGCAAGAAAAAAGAAGTGTTGGTGCACATCATCAACCTGCACAACTGGAGTCAAGTTTTGGTGTTCACTCGCACCAAGTTTGGCGCGAACAATGTGGCCGACTACCTGACCAAAAACGGCATCAAGTCCATGGCATTGCATGGCAACAAGAGCCAAACTGCTCGCACTCAGGCCTTGGCTGAATTCAAGAGCGGCGACATTCGGGTCTTGGTCGCCACCGACATCGCAGCCCGCGGCATTGACATTGAAGACTTGCCCCATGTCGTGAATTACGAAATTCCCAATGTGTCTGAAGATTACGTGCACCGCATCGGCCGAACGGGCCGCGCCGGCGCAAGCGGCGAAGCGGTCAGCTTGGTGTGCTTGGACGAAGAAGGTTTCATGATGGAAATCGAGCGCTTCACCAAACAAGAAATTCCAGTCCAAATTTTGGAAGGCTTTGGACCCGAACCAGGCGAGAGGCCTGAACCTATTGCAATGGGGCGTCAAACTTTGTGGGGCGGTGCAGGCCGTCCACCAAGCCGTGATGTGATGCAAGCAGCCGCCAAAGCAGCACGCACTGACATGATGCAACGCATTCGCGAAAGCAAAGGTGCCGCCGGTGAAGGCGGTGGCGGTGGACGTGGTGGTCGCCCCAGCGGCAACGGCGGTGGTCAAGCCCGCCCTGAAGGTGGCGCCGGTCGCTCACGCAATGGCCCCCCTCCTTCACGTCGTGGTGGTCCTGCACAGGGTCCACGCACTGATCGCCAAGATCGTGGCGAAAGAAGATTTGACGGCGCACCACCGGACCGTTTCAATGAGCGCGGCGATCGACGCAATGACCGTCCCAATGATGGACCCAATGACCGCAACATGGACAGAGACCATGACCGCGGTCCCCGTGGCGATGAGTTGCCACGCCACATCGACCCGCTCATGACCAATCAATTTGCACGTCAAGGCGCGCCACGTCGCAACAGCGGTGGCGGTGGCGGCCAACCCGATCCAACTCGCACCAGCATCGACAGTTTGGCTGGCAGTGGCCGCGGCGGTCCACGCCGTAATGGTGGTGGCGGTGGTGGTGGATTTGGCGGCGGCAATGGCGGTGGCCGCCGAAGTGGTGGCGGTGGCGGTGGCGGTGGCTACGGTGGCGGCAATGGCGGCGGCCGATCTTTCGGTCGCTGATTAGAAGTCAATCAGCAATTCGCCCGCCTGTGATCGGCAACGGCCCGGTCATCGAACCTCATGTCGGGGCTGCGCAGTTCACGGTGCTTGGTCACCCTGCCGCGCATTCTGGCGCGCCACATTTTAAAAGAACGCGAACTGAGTTCGGCGCGCATGATTTTGATCACGCCGGGTTCAGTCACGCCCGTTCGTTCAAAGATCGTCTCAAAGGTGGTGCGGTCTTCCCATGCCATTTGAATCACGGCGGACACATCTCCAGGGCTGAGGGGCAATGAAGTTTCAAGTGATTGAGGCATGAAGATAAAAAAAACGAGTTGATCAATGGGGTAGGGACATTATCGAACAAGCCAGCAAACACCAGCGGCTTCCCGCCACAATAGCCCCATGAAGACCTCTTTCAAAGGCAACAAACAAAGCCTACCCAGCAAGCCCTGCACCGTGTGCGGGCGGGACATGACTTGGCGCAAGGCTTGGGCCAAAAATTGGGATCAGGTTTTGTACTGCTCCGAAGCATGCAGAAAGAAAAAATCTG
>OFSF01000820.1_pt1 | contig 11580 bp, 8 predicted proteins | sample 1543271 | NCBI WGS metagenome assembly OFSF01 (sample SAMN07774227, study PRJEB24372) | wastewater metagenome | isolation source: Exp Tend VB 100WW | collected 2016-02
TCTACTCCGACCTCCACCTCGAACGCATCCCGCACTGGGAGCCGACCCCCGCCCCTGGCGCCGACGTGCTGGTGCTCGCGGGCGACATCGGTTCCTACCAGACTGGCTCGCTGCTGACCGAGCCGGATTTTGGCCTGACGCGGTTCTCGCCGATCCACGGCGCCGGGCATTGGAAGCATGTGCTCTTCGTGCCGGGCAACCATGAATACGACGGCTTCGAGCTGAACGAGACGGGCGAGCGGCTGCAGGCCCTGTGCGCGCAACTGGGCATCACCTGGCTGGACCGGCGCCGGGTGGTGCTCGACGGCGTGCGCTTCCTCGGCACGACGCTGTGGAGCGACTTCGACTCGATCGGTCCGCGCGAAAAGGCCTTCCGCGCGGCGAACTTCTACCTGCGCAAGAACACCTGCCTGCGCGGCGGCGAGCCGATGCTGGCCGAGTCGATGCGCGCGCTGTCGCTGGAGTGCCAGCAGTGGCTGCGCAGCGCACTGGCCGAGCGCTTCGACGGCCCGACGGTGGTCGTCACCCATTTCGCGCCGACGCTGGCGAGCGCCGATCCGCGCTACGGACTGGCCCCGGGCACGGCCGGCTTCTGCAACGCGCTGGACGATCTGGTGGCGCAGGCGGACCTGTGGATCCACGGCCATCTGCACTGTCCGGTGGACCATGTCACGCAGGGTTGCCGCGTGGTGGCCAATCCGCTGGGCTATGCGGTGAAGGGTGAGCAGGCGGGCTTCCACCCGGCCAGCGCCATCACCGTGCCGCGGCGCTTCAGAGGCTGGAGCACACCAGCGCCGACGCCGGCAGCGTCTGCCGCGCCAGCTCCAGCAAGTGCCGGTGGTGGGTGAAGACCAGCACCTGACCGCCCTGGGCGAAATCGGCCAGCATCCGCAGCATGTGCACCGCGCGGTCGTCGTCCGAGGTCATCAGCACATCGTCCAGCACCAGCGGCAGGTCAATGCCCCGCGCCCGGTGCAACTGCAGCGCCGCCAGACGCAGCGCCAGGTAGAGCTGGTCGCGGGTGCCCTCGCTGAGGCCTTCGACGCCGAGCGTGCGCCCGTCGCGGCGGCGGATCTGCAGCACGGGCCGGTGGTCATCGGCGTCCGGCTCGCTCTGCAGGCGGTCGAAATCCCCACCGGTCATCACCGAAAAATAGCCGGACGCCGCCCGCAGCATCGGCCCTTGCGCCCGCTCGCGGAACTGGCCGAGCGCCTGGGCCAGCAGCGCCTGCGCCAGACGCGCACGCATCCAGGGCGGCAGGCTCGACCGGACCGTGGCGGCCGACTGCTCCATCCGGGCGCGGGCCTGCGCGGCGGCGTCGCCGGCGTCGATGGCGTCGCGGGCGCGGCGGGCGGTCTCGTCCTGCCGACGGGCTTCGTCGATCCGCGGCGCCAGACTGGCCAGGGCCTGCTCGGTCTGCTCCAGCTCGGTCTGGACCTGCGCGGCCTCGGCGCTGCCCACCAGCGTGCGCAGTGCCGCTTCGTCGCGCACCGACACCTCGGCGAGCAGCCCCCGCACATGGTCACGCTGCTGCCGGGCCTCGCGGAGCTGCCGGGCACGCTCCTCGGCCGCGGGCAGCTCGGCCTCGGTCTGCACGCCCGCCGCGGCACACAGGCCCAGCCGGGCCTCGTCGAGCTGCTGCAGAGCCGCGTCGTGCAATTGCTGCCGGGCACGGGCGTCGGCCAGCGCCTGCACGAGCACCTGCCGGCGCCCCTCCACACGGCGGGCCTCGCCGAGGCGCTGGGCCAGCGCGTCGATCCAGCGGCGCAGGTCGGCCGGTGGCGGGGGATCCTGCAGATCCGCGGCCAGCGCTTCCGCCTTGTGGCGCAGATCGTCCAGCGCACCGCGGGCCCGGGCATGGGCCGCCTGGGCGTGGCCGAGCTGCTCCAGCAACAGGCGCAGCTGCTCGCCCTCCTGCAAGCGCGCACGCACGGTCACCCTGTCCGCATCGGCCGGCAGCTGCAGCGCCAGACAGACCGGCGCCAGCGCGGAAGCAGCCGCTGCGCGCACGGCCAGCAGCCGTTGTTCCTCCTCCAGCGCACGCGCCTGCTGCGCCAGATGCACCGCCCGCTCGGTCGTGCGCGCCAGCGCGGATTGCTCGGCCTGGGCGAAGCTGTCCTCGCGCTGGCGGGCCAGGCTCAGCAGCGTGGCCAGCGGCGCGTCGGGCAGATCGAGCACCGCGCGCAGCCCCTGCCGCAGCTGCTCGGCCAGTGCCTCGGCGCGGGCGGCTTCGAGGGCCAGTGACTCTGCCTGGTCGGCGGCCAGACGGGCCACACGCAGACGCGCCTGCCATTCCCGCAAGGCTTCCGGTCCGCACGCGGGCAGCCCCGCCTCCTGCAGGCGCACCTGCCAGGCCGCGGCACGGGACACCTGCTCGCGCTGCAGTTGCTGGATCTCGGACTGGCGCAGGTGCTGGTCGCGGACCAGATCGGCGATCTGGCGTTGCAGCGCCTGCAGCTGCGCGGCCCGGCCGGCGTCCCGCACCAGGGCATCGACCAGCGCATCCGCCTGGCGCACGCGCTGCTCGACACGGTCGCGCAACCCGGCATTGCCGAGGTCCGCGCACCAGTGCTGCCAGGCCTCGTCACGTGTCGCGCGGGCGGTGCGCACATCGTCCGGCGTCGGCACGACACCCTGGGACAGCAACTGGTCGCGCTCGGCTTCGCGACCGCGCAGGGCTTCCTCGATCTGCGCCAGCCGCACGGTCAGCTCACGCTGCCGGGTCTGCCCGTCGCCGTCGGCGCGGACCGCGAGGTCGATGTCCACTTCCAGCACCGGGCAGGCGGACCGCACCGCCGCAGGGGTCCAGACCGCAGCCGGCCCCAGATCGGCCAGCGCGGCGGCCAGCCGTTGCCGCGCCTGCGCGCACTCCGCCGGCAGCGCGAGCAGGCGCACGAGCACGCCATCCGCACGCACCACCGCGTCGCAGGCCGCGCGCAGGGCCACCCGCAGCGGATCGGCGGCGGGGCGCCAGTCGAGCCTGTCGGTCGCATGCTCCGGGGCCGGATCGAGGACGGGAGCCTGCGCCTGCATGGCGGCGCGGTGCTGCTGCAGCGCGCGCTCCGCCTCGTCGAGCGCCTGCAGCGCGGCATCCGCCTGCGCACGCAGCACGCCACCCGGCACGGCGGCCAGCAGCTGCTCCGCCGGTCCGTTCGCACCGAGGCCGGCCAGCTGCGCCTCCAGCCGCGCCTGTTCGGCCGCGGCCTCGCGGAGTGCATGCTGGCCCGTGTCCAGCCGCTCGCCCTCGGCCACCAGCCGCTCGATCGCCGCCGCCGCCAGCAGCACCGCCGCCGAGGGCGGCAGCGCGTCCAGATCCTGCTGGTGCTGGAGCAGGACTTGCCGGACAGCCACCAGGGCCTGCCGATGCTCGGCGGTGCTGGCTTGCAGCGTCAGGCGGCGGGCGGTGGCCTCGTCGCCGAGCACGGGGGCATCGGCCAGCTCGGCGCAGCGCTGCAATGCCTGGTCGAGCCGGGCCAGCAGCGGGCCGGCGGTCAGCCGTTCGCGCCACTCGCGGGCGGCGCGCTCCAGGCTGGCCTGGGTGTCCAGCAGCGCGGCCAGTGCCTGGCCAGACGCTTCTCCTGCACGCTGCAACTCGGCCCACACGGCCGGGCGCAGGGTCGCCTCGCGCAAGGCGCTGGCCTGTTCGCCGTGCTGGCGCAGCGCTTCGTTGATGCGCCCCTTGCTGCCACGGGCGCCCGGCACGAAATGGCGGCGGGCTTCCTGGTCGAGCTGCGCGAGGACATCCTGCAAGCTGCGCACGCCGGCACTGGCCTCGAACAGCGCCGCCCCCACATCCCCCTCGCCTTTCAGCAGCGCTTCGCCCCCCTGGCGCAGGCGGAGGTGGTCCAGCCCATAGAGCGACTCGAAATCGGCCCGTTTCAGGCCCCCGGTGAGCTGGTACTCCAGGTCTGCGGAGGCGGGGCTGAGCGCGTCGTCCGGGCCCCGCACGCTCAGCGTCTGTCCCCGGCCCTTGCGGCGCACGACGCTGACCGTGTGCCCGTCGCGGTCCAGCAACACGGCCCCCAGGCGCATCGCGGGGTGGTCATGCACGAAGTCGTCGGTGCTGCGGATCTCGATGCCGTAGCGCAAGGCCGTCAGCGCACGCAGCGCAGACGACTTGCCCGCCTCGTTCGGACCACACACCAGGTGCAGGCCGACGGCACCGTCGCCCAGGTCAAGCCAGCGGTCGGTGAAGGGCCCGAAGGCCTGGAGGTGCAAGCGCAGCAGCTTCACGGCGTCACGGCGTCATGCGGCGTCGTCCGGCAGCGCGGGCTCCGACAGCCCTGCGCCCAGTTGGGCCAGCACCATGGTTTCGGCGTCGGCCAGCAGCGTGCGCCAGTCGTCCGGCGTCAGCCGATCGGCGCGGACGTCGGCCAGATCCGCAGGCAGGACGGGCGTCGATCCCAGTGCGGCCAGCGCCCACTCCGGCAAGGCCGCCCCGTCCAGCGCCAGCTGATCGACCAGCCGGACCACCTCGCCCACCGCGTCTGGGCGCGCGGCGGCGGCGGCCCGGTCCAGCGGCGAGCGCAGTTGCACCAGCACCCGCTCGATCCAGACATCGGCCAGGTCACGCTGACGCAAGGTGGCGTGCAGCGCAGCCTCCAGGGTGCCCGGCTGGCAGGCCTCCACACGGTGCAGGCGGGACTCCCCCTGCAGCCGCACCCGCAGCACATGCAGGCGGTCCCGGTCTGCGGCCGTGACGGCATCCAGTGACGTGGCAAAGCGGTCGCACAGGGCGTCGAGATCCTCCAGACCTTCGCAGTCGAGGGTCAGCACATGCCAGCGCACCACATCCAGCGCCACGAACTCGGTTTGCCTGATGTATCCGTCTTCGACAGTAACAATTTCGCAACCTTTTGGCCCGATTTCCTGCGCATGTCGCCCTTGCAAATTGCCAGGAAACACGATGCGGGGCGCCGATTCGCGCACGACCTGCCGGGCATGGATATGGCCGAGCGCCAGATAGTCATATCCGGTGGCGATCAGGCGATCGAGCCGGGTGGGGGCGTAGGTGCCGTGGTCGGGGCTGCCGGTGAGGCTGGTGTGGAGGACACCGATATTGAAACAGCCGGCCACCGGCGCAGGATATCCGGGCACCAGATCTTCCGTGACCGCACGGTCCGGAAAGCTGCGCCCGTGGACTGCGACGCCCAGCGCCTCCAATACGCGGGTTTGGGCGCTGCGCGAGCTGAAGACGTGGACATGGTCTTGCCGCGGCAGCTGGCGGGTGATGAGGCTTTCCGCATCGTGGTTGCCGCGGACCACGAAGACAAAAATGCCCGGGGCCGCGAGTCGGGCAAGTTGCGCATGGACAAACAGGCCGGTGCGGAAATCGGTCCAGTCACCGTCATACAGATCGCCCGCCAGAATCACCAGATTCACCTGCCGCCGCAGCGCCAGATCGACCAGCGCGACGAAGGCTTGCCGGGTGGCCCCGCGCAGGCGTTCCACCGGAGCCCCGTCCCGGGCATCGAGCCCCCGCAAGGGGCTGTCGATGTGCAGATCCGCCGCGTGGAGAAACCGCAGACGCCGCATGCAGGCTCAGGTGCTGTCCAGGGCTTATTGCGCCTGGTGTTCGATCAGGAACTCGTCCTGCGTGCGGCCGCTTTCGATGGCCGCCACCAGCCAGCGCGGCTTCAGGCCACGGCCGGTCCAGGTCGAACCCGTCGCGGGGTCGCGGTATTTGGCGGCGACCTTGGAGGGTTCCTTGTCCACGCTCGGGGCCGACTTGCGTCCGGTGACGGTCAGGTCCGCAGCGGTGATGCCGTGCTGGGCCATCAACGTCTTGATCTCGTTGATCACGCTGGAGCGCTGGGCCGACTGGAATTCAGCGATCGATTTTGCGATTTCCTGCTGCTGGCGCAGCAATGCGTCTTTCTGTGCGATCAGTTCCTGAAGTGTCGTCATGGCTGGTATTGGATTTTGGTGAAGGAAGAGCACATGCTCGGGACGGAGTATGCCGGCTTTTCTTCACGGGCGACCCCACCATTCCATGAAAAAATATTAATCGCACGGTATCCCTGAACGCCCGGCCTGAATGCGCCAACCGGATCGCGGGTTATTCCACAGGCAAGTGCGGGATTTCCAGAGGATTCTGGCGGCTTCGGGCGCTGAATTGCCGGGCGAGATCCGAAGGCAGGCTGGACTTGTGCCGATGGTCGGACCAGAACTGGCGCCAGAGCCGTGCACCACGTTCGCCATTCCAGAGACCCAGCGCGTGGCGCATGGCGGTGGGCCAGGCGCGCCCGCTGTGGTGCAAACGGTCCAGATATTCGAACCACCGGGCTTCCACGGATTCCCGGCTGTCGGCGGGCCCGGTTTCTCCGAAAAACCGCGCATCCCAGCCGGCCATCAGCCAGGGGTCGTGGTAGGCCTGCCGGCCCACCATCACGCCGTCGACATGGGCCAGATGGAGCGCGATGTCCGCGTCGGTGCGCACGCCGCCATTGAGCACGACCGTCAGCTGCGGGAAGTCCTGCTTGAGCCGGTAGACCAGCTCCGGCCGCAGCGGCGGAATCTCGCGGTTTTCCTTGGGACTGAGGCCCTTGAGCCAGGCGTTGCGGGCGTGGACGATGAAGACGCTGCAGCCTGCCTCGGCCACGGTGCCGACAAAATCGCGCACGAAGTCGTAGCGCTCGACCTGGTCGATACCGATGCGGTGCTTGACCGTCACCGGCAGGTCCACCGCATCCCGCATGGCCTTCACGCCGTCGGCCACCAGCCGCGGCTCGGCCATCAGGCAGGCCCCGAACGCCCCCTTCTGCACCCGCTCGCTCGGGCAGCCGCAGTTGAGATTGACCTCGTCGTAGCCCCAGCGCGCGGCCAGCCGGGCACAGGCGGCCAGATCCGCCGGCTCGCTGCCACCGAGCTGCAGCGCAAGCGGGTGCTCGGCCGGATCGAAATCCAGGTGGCGGGCCGCGTCGCCATGCAGCAAGGCGCCCGTCGTGACCATCTCGGTGTAGAGCCGGGTCCGCTGGGTGAGCAGTCGGTGGAAATAGCGGCAGTGGCGGTCGGTCCAGTCCAGCATCGGGGCAACGGACAGGCGCCAAGGGGAATGCGCGGGCGGGCAGGAGGAAGCGGCATGGGTGTTCACGCGCCTATTATCCCGGCAGTCCGCCAGGCCAGTGTCTGGAGGCGGCGCACACCGGGCAAACGTGATGTTGTTAACGATTGCGAGGCAATATTACGTAGTGTTACATTGCCGCATGCCACTCTCTCGCCCGCTCTGCCTCATCACTGGCCTGGACCGGAGCGGCATCCCGCCGGCCTGGCAGGGATCCGGACAGGACCGGATCTGGCCCGAGACCAACCGGACCACCGACCTGTGGCTGGGCGTACTGCCCGCGCTGCGCCTGGACCCGATCGCCTGTCTACCGTACACGCTGACGGTGGACTTCCTGGACGACCAGTGGACGCAGGTGCGGCCCTCGCACGACGACCTCTACACGCTCTACGGTCTGGAAGTCCAGACACTCCACCTCTGGCGGCCGCTGGTCGAGCATCTGACGGCGCAGCTCGGCGCGGGTCGGCTGGTGATCGTCGATGTACCGGCACGCAGCCTGCCGGATGGTGCGGGCGGTCGGCTCCACCCGCGGCGCGCCACCGAAACCATCATCGTCAACGAGATCGACCCCGAGGGTGAGCGCCTCGGCTTCTTCCACCGCACGGACTACCGCGTGCTGGTCGGCGCGGAATACCGCCGGCTGATGTATCCAGACCCCGCCGCCGCGGACACGGAGGCGCTGGTGGGGCGGGCGGAGGTCATCAACCTGCATGGCATGGTGCGCCGCCCGCCCGACACCTTGCGCCACCTCTCGCGCCAGTTGCTGGACAAGCACCTGCAGCGGGTGCCGACGCGGCATCCGCTGCGCCGCTGGAAGCGCCACTTCGCCAAGGAGGTCACCCCCCTGCTGGCAAGCGGCCCCACGCACTACCAGCACTGGGCGGAAGCGGGACCGCATCAACTGGGCGCCGCCTTCGAGTTGGCGGCACAGTACCTGGTCTGGATGGCCGGCCACAGCAGCGAGTGCGTCCATCTGCTGCAGGCAGCCGATGCCTTTCGGCAGCTCAGCGTGCTCGCCCGTTCACTGCTGCTCAAGGGCGCACGGGCGGTGGAAAGCGGTCAACCCTTCCAGGAATACGACCTCGTCGACCGGATGGTGCGGCACTGGAGCCGGGGCATGGCCCTGCTCGGGGCCGGCGAGATCGTGCTGGACACACCCGTGCTGCTCAAGCCAGGGCCCGCAGCGGATGGACATGCGCCGGCCACGGGCTGACGAAGAAGGCCGCCACCTCCGCCGGCTCCACACCGTCCAGATGCGCCGGATTCCAGCGCGGATGGTGGTCCTTGTCGATGACCAGCGCCCGGATGCCCTCGACCGTCTCGCTGGCCGTGCCGGGGCGCAGATGGAAGCAGTGGCGCACCAGATCGCGCTCCATGCGCAGATCGTCGGCGAGCGTCATCGTGCGGGCACGGCGGATCTGCTCCAGCGCCACGGCCAGCATCAGCGGCGAGCGCTTGTGGAGGGCGGCCAGCGTGTGGCGGGCGAAGTCGCTGGAGTCCGCCGCCAGCGAAGCGGCGATGTGGGCCAGTGTCGGCAGGCTGAAATGCAGGTCGATGGCCTCGCGCCGGGACGCCAGCGGCGACACACCAAGCGGTGACGCCAGCGCATCGGCACCGGCGCGCACCGTCTCGCGGGTCGGCGCCGGGTCTGCAGCGAGCCTGTCGAGCAGCACCGGCAGGTCCGCGGACCGCACGGCCACATCGGCCAGCCCGACCTCGATCGCCTCCGCCGCGCCCAGCGTCTCGCCCGTCATGGCGAGGTATTCCCCGACATGCCCCGGGCAGCGGGACAGGAACCAGCCCCCGCCCACATCCGGAAACAGGCCGATGTGGGTTTCCGGCATCGCCAGGCGGCTGTGTTCGGTCACGACGCGCAGGCTGGCGCCTTGGCTGATGCCCATGCCGCCGCCCATCGTGATGCCGTCCATCAGCGCGACGTAGGGCTTGGGATAGCGGTGGATGAGGTGGTTGAGGGCGTATTCCTCGGTGAAGAAGTCCTCCAGCCGCGGATCGCCCGCCAGCGCCGCCTGGTGGAAGAAGCGGATGTCGCCGCCCGCGCACAAGGCAGGCGGCTTGCCCTCGCGGCCCTGGCCTTGCAGCACGACGGCCAGCACGGCGGGATCCGCGGCCCAGTGCAGCAGCACGGTGGTCAGATCACGGACCATGGGCAGGGACAGGGCGTTCAGGGCGCCGGGGCGGTTCAGGGTCAGCAAGCCGATGCGGCCTCGGACTTCGGCCCGCACATGGCCGGCGGCACACAGGTCGGGCAGGGGCTGGGGCGGGGCAATCGGGTGTGCGGTCATGGGAGGCGCCATCCTGTACGGCAGTGGTGAGGCCGCCATCCTAGCGACCCGACAGCCTGCTGCGGGCAGCCCCCCTCTCAGACCACGGCCTGCTCGACCCGGTCACGCCCCCGCCGCTTGGCGGCATAGAGCGCCGCATCGGCCGCCGCGTACAGGCGGTCATGCAGCAACTCGTCCGGCACGTCGGAGCGACCGGGCAGACTCGCCACACCGAAACTGGCGCTGAGCGGCAGCGTCACCGGCGCACACGACAAGGCGCGCACCTGCTCCCGCAGGCGCTCGGCGAGCGCCGTGGCCACCTGCAGGTCGGTGGACGGCAGCAACAGGATGAACTCCTCGCCGCCGAGGCGGGCCACCAGATCCGTGCTGCGCACGCCGGCTGCGAGCACGCGCGCCACGGCCACCAGCACCGCATCGCCAGCCGGGTGGCCCCAGGTGTCGTTGACCCGCTTGAACAGATCCAGGTCGACCAGGACCAGGCTGGCGGGCCGGCCGTCGCGACAGGCCAGGGCCAGTTCCCGGTCGGCCGTGCGCCGGAACTCGCTGCGGGTCAGCAGCCCGGTGAGCCCGTCATGGCGCACGCGGTGCTCCAGTTCGGCCTGGCGCCGCTCCAGTTCAGCGCGGCTGGCCACCAGTTCGGCCGTCAGGATCTCGTGGTCGACGAACTTGCGCCAGAACACCAGCGTCAGCAGCAGACCGATCGCCGCCGTCGTCATGCCGTTGACACGGTTGGTCAGCGACAGCACCGGATCAGCCTGCGCCAGACCGATGGCCCACCAGAAGCCCGCAGCACTGAGCACGCTCTGCACGACCGCGAACCACGGCCGCAGCAGCATCACGGAGCCAGCCAGCACACTGGCGGTCAGGTAGGGCGTGATGCTCGGGGTGACAGCCTGGTCGATGGCCACCACCAGGATGGCAAAACTCGGCCCCAGCAGACTGCCCGCCACCTCGACCGTCCGGCGCAAGACCCGCTGGCCCCGTGGAGATGCCCGCTGCGACAGCCAGAGCAGCAGCAACAGCAGTGTCAGCATCGCCGCCATGCCCAGGTGGGCCGCCGCAATCTCGGACTTCCAGCGCTGCACCACCGGGTCGGCTGTCGGCGCCCCCGAACGGAAGATCAGCACATGCAGCAGGTTCAGCACGATCACCACCGCCGCCAGCCGGACGAGGCGGTAGAGGTTGAGGCCCAAGGCGCGGTCGACCACCTCGGGTGGCGTCTGCAGCCAGCGGCGGACGCTGGCACGGGCGGATTCGGCAAATCTGGACATGCTGCAGTGTCGGTCAATCTCGGTCAATCGGGCCGACCGGGTACCGATCTGTCGCGCAGTGCCACCAGCTCATTGGCAAGCAACGCACCGAGCACCAGCATCCCGCCCGTCAGCGCAGTCGAGCCCGGCGCCTCCCCTGCGCCCACCCAGGCCCAGAGCACGCCGAACACGACTTCCAGCAGGCCCAGCAGCGCGATCTCGGGCGCCGGCAAGACCCGCGACAAGCCCACCACCAGCAGGCACGGCAGCGCCAGCTGGAACACGCCCAGGCCCGCCAGCAGCACCAGGTCGTGCGCAGACGCCTGCAGCGGCCAGGACAGCGGCAAGGTGCACAGCGCCGACAGCAATGCGCCGATCAGCACCGCCGGCAGCATGTCCTGCGACTCGCCGGCGGCTTCGCCGTGCGAGATGTGCTGCAGCACGGTGAAGTTGATCGCCGCCGCCAAGGGCACGGCCAGCGCCACCGCCATGCCCAGCAGGCTGCGGGCATCGGCCGCCTGCACCTCGTGGCCGAACATCCAGGCGATGCCCGCCCCGGCCACCGCGATCGCCACCCAGGTACGCGCCGGCAAGCGGTGGTGCAGGAACAGCCGCGCGAACAGCGCCGTCACCAGCGGGCCGATCGCCATCGTCACCAGCACATTGGCGACCCGGGTCATCGTCAGCGCGACCATGAAGGCGGTGAACATCACCGCCCAGCACACGCCCGACACCCAGACCGCCCGCGGCGAGCGCAGCAGCCCGCGCCACAGCGCCGGCCCGCGCAGCACGGTCAGCGCGACCGCCAGCCCGAGCGCATTGAACGCGCTGCGCCAGAACGTGACCTCGAAGCTCTGTGCCGCCTCCAGATGGCGGCTGACCACACCGGCCGTGCTCCACAGCAGCGTGACCAGCACCATCAGTGACACCGCACGCAGGTGCGACATGGCAGTCCTTTCGTCCA
>OFSF01000821.1_pt1 | contig 11567 bp, 15 predicted proteins | sample 1543271 | NCBI WGS metagenome assembly OFSF01 (sample SAMN07774227, study PRJEB24372) | wastewater metagenome | isolation source: Exp Tend VB 100WW | collected 2016-02
CGGGGCGGCGCGCCTCGAACTCGTAGACGAAGGTCTTGCCCGGTGGGATCGACGGCTGCGTCAGACCGGAAACACCGTCCATGCCGCACGGCAGCCGCTGGGCGTGCCAGTGGACGGCGTGGTGCTCGGGCAGCTTGTTGGTGACGAAGATGCGCACGCGGTCGCCCTCGACCACCTCGATCGTCGGCCCGGGCGACTGGCCGTTGTAGCCCCACAGGTGGGCGTTGAAGCCGGGGGTCATCTCGCGCACGACCGGCTCGGCGACGAGGTGGAACTCCTTGACGCCGTTGTTCATGCGCCAGGGCAGCGTCCAGCTGTGCAGCGTCACGACCGGGCGGTAAGGGCGGCCATTGGGCGGCATCAGCGGCGGGGCGGTCTGCGCGCTGGTCTGGATCACGGGTTCGGGCAGCGCGGCCATCGCCACGCGGCTCACGGAGGCGGCGGCCACGGCAGCCCCCGCAGAGAAGAAGGTGCGTCGGGAAAGCATGGGGAATCCTGTGTCAGTGACCGCCGCCAGCGTCGGCAGCGGTGGACGAAGCGGGTGCGGCGCCGGCGGACAGCGTGGGACGGCCGAGCATGGCCATCTGCAGGTCCGCGTCGGCGAGCCAGAACTCGCGGCGGGCGTCGATGGCGCTGTTGACGCTGGCGATCTGGGCGCGCGCGTCGGCGAGCAGCTCGAACACGCCGATCAGCATGCCGTTGTAGCGCAGCACGTTTTCATCGCGGATGCGCTGGCGCAGCGGCACGATGGCGGTCTGCACATGGCGGGCGATGTCCCAGGTGTGGCGCCAGTGGCGGTACGCCTCGCGCACTTCGGAGCGGGCGTCGATGGCGATCTCGGCGGTGCGGTGCAGGCTGGCGGTGTAGGTCGCTTCGGCCCGTGCCACCTTGGCGTCGCCCCAGTCGAACAGCGGCAGCTCCAGCCCGACCTCCCAGGCGCGGCTGCGGTGGCCGTCGTTGGTGACCGAGCGGGACGCGCCGACTTCGAGCACGTTGAGGAAGCGGGTCGTCCGCGTCAGGCCGAGGGCGCGGGCGGTCTGCGCGGTGGCGGTCTTGGCGGCCTGCACGTCCAGCCGTTGCGCCAGCGCTTGGCGTTCGATGTCGGGCTGTTCGGTCGGCGTGGCGGGCAGGTCCGGCAGGCGCTCGGGCAGCGTGTAGCCGAGCTGGTCGCCCCAGAGACCGAGCGCGCGGTTCAGCCGCTCGCGGGTGGCATCACGGGCCCGTTCGCCCCGTGCCACATTGAGCACCGCGTCGGCCTCGAACGACTGCTCGCGGGCCAGCGCCAGCTTGTTGAAGTTGCCGGCCTGCGCCATGCGCCGCGCCAGTTCCGCCCCTGCGGCGGCAGCATCGTGGACTTGGTGCAGATAGCGCAGGCTCTCCTCGGCTGCGACCGCCTCGACCCACGCCCGCCGCACGGTGGCGATCTGCGTGACCACGCGCTGGGTCGTCTGCGCCTGCTGCTGGGCGAGGCGGTGGCCCTCCAGCGTGCGGGTCAGCGGCATCAGCAGCAGGCGGCCGAGGTTCAGGTGCAGGCCGCGTTCCCACTCGATCTCCTCGCCGCTGGTGGTGCGGCTGAAGGTGAAGCCGGGGTTGGGCAGCCGGGTGACCTGCGCCAGCTCGGCCTGCGTCACGCCGAGGTCCGCGAGCGATGCCTGCAGGCCGCGGTGGTGGAGCAGCGCGACCTCGACCGCGCCGTCCATCGTCAGCGGTGCGGCCAGCAGGGTGCGCAGGCGCTGCTGCGCGTCGGCGGACGGGGCCTGTGCATCGGGCCAGCGGGTGAGGGTCGCGCCGGTGTGCTGCTGGAGCTGCTGCTGGACTGGCTCGATCGCCGCGTCCGGCGAGGTGGTGGCACAGCCGGCGAGCACAGCGGCGGTGGCCAGCGCGCTCCAGGCCAGGGTGCGGGGTGGCCTCATCGCGTGGCCTCCGGGCTGGCGGGGGATGCCGGGGCTGGATCGGGCATCTGGGCTTGTTTCAGGTACGCCTTCCAGCCGCCGACCGCCCGCACCCGTTCATTGACGGCACGCCAGTCGGCGAGTTCGGGGTGGTCTGGTGCGGTGCGGCCCGCCATCGTGGAGCGGTGGACCAGCGGGCGCACGGTGGCCTGTGGATTGGCGGGATCGGCCGACTTGACCGGATCGGCGACAGCCGACATCGCCGCCAGCGTGAGCGCGGCGGCAGTGAAAAAACGGAACATGGAAAGCCCTCGGCGGACAGATCGCAACAGCGCATGGCCCGGCGGACCCTGCGCGACGAATCGGATCAGGCCAGGAGGCGGGGAGGTCGGAAGAGTTCGCCGGGCGGGCCGTCGCGCACGCCGGTGGTCGGCGTGACGGCGGGTGCGGCGTGGGGCAGGGCGGGCAGGTGCAGCGCGGTCACCGTGGGCAGGCCCAGGCTGGCGTGGCAGACCTCGCACAGCAGGCAGCCGGCATGGGCGGGCGTGGTAGGGGTTTCCGTCGGGGCGCCGTGACAAGGAGGCAGGGGGTCGACGGTCGCTTCAGCCGTCTGGGTCAGGACGACCGGCGCCACCGCCATCTGCGCCATCGCCCACCCGCGCAGCGGCAGCAGCGCGATCACCAGCCAGAGCAGCCAGTGCAGGGTGGGGCGGACGGGGCGGAACATGGTGTCGAGTATAGGACGCAGACCTTGACCTGGTGCCCTTGCGCTCAACGCCGCTGTGGCGAGTGAATGGCCAGTGCCGCTGGCCCGGCGTGTGCACCGGACTTGCGGGGCATTAACGGGAGGCTGCTGTAGTGCGGTCGTGTCGATCGCGTTGATCGTGCTGATCGTGCTGCAACCAGGAGACTGCAATGAACTTCCACGCACTGTGTACGCTGGGTTTCTGGGTCACGGCCGTGTTCGGGCTGGGCTTCGTGCTGGCTCCAGGGCCGCTGCTGTCGCTCTACGGCATCGGGCCGGTCGAGGGATCGCTGGCCTTGATGGCTCGCTACTTCGGCTCGGCGCTGCTGGCCTACGCCGCGGCGATCCGGGGGTTTCGCAGCCAGACCTCGCCGGCCCTGCAACGCGCTGGCGCCCCCTTTCTCGCGGTGGTCCAGGCGGCCGGTCTGCTGATCAGTCTGGAGGCGGTGCTGGCGGGCACGGTCAACGCGATGGGCTGGTCCTCGGTGCTGATCTACGGCTTCTTCCTGCTCGCCTGGGCGCGCATCGCCATGGGGGCCTCGGCTACGGCCCAGACCGCCTGACCCAGGGCCGCAGCTCTTCCATGTGCTGGCGCAGGTATTCGATGACCACGCGCCGGTGTTCGGCGCCGCGCACGGGGGCGGCGCCGTCGGCGGTCGAGCCGGTGGTGTCGGCGCACAGGTCGGGCATGTGGGTGGACACCGCTTTCAGGATGCCGCGCCACGCCTGCTTGACCGCGTCCGCCGAGATGCCGAGCCGGGCGGCGATGGCGCGGTCGGTGTCGCCCTGCAGCGCGAGGATCGCCACCGACTGCAGCGAGGCCGACAGGCCGAGCACGGGCGCCGGCGGGTGCAGCAGCCACAGCGACATCGGCTGCATGGCGCGTGGCGGCTGGTTGGCTCGGTCGATGGCGAGCTGGTGTGGTTCGCTGTCCGGCCTGTCGGGGGGCAGGTCCGGGCCAGGCTCGAAGACTTGGAGCAGATCGAAGCCACCGGCCGCCATGTACGCCCCGCCCGCTCGCCCGTAGACCTCGCTGAGCAGCCGCCGCACGTTGAAGCCGGCATGGCAGAAGTACCAGGCCGCTGCGCCGAGGGGGCGCAGGCGCTGGCTGTCGGGGTGGTCGAGGTCGTGTTCGCGCTGCAGGTAGAGCGACATCAGCAGGCTCAGACCCTCGCCGGCATTGCCGCGGGCGATCTCGCGCTGGTCGAGGAAGGGCTGGTGGCCGTCCAGCACCATGCCGTAGAGGCGGTCGATCAGGTAGGGCTGCGGCACGTCCAGCAGCAGGTCGTAGACCTCGTCGCGCACGAAATGGCCGGTGCCGATGGCCTCCACGCGTGGGGCGTTCGGCGTGCTCAGGTCTTCCCAGAGGACAAAGGATTTCGGCATGCGCCGGTCCTGCGCCAGCCACTCGGACCAGAGCCGGGGCAGGTGTTCGCGCACCCGGGGTGACAGCCGGCAGCGGCCGTTGCGGTCGAACAGGTCGAGGCAGGCAGGCAGATCTTCTTGTTGTACCAGGCGATAGCGCATGGGGTCTCCCGTGATCCAGATCAAGACATGCTCCCCATTTTCGGGACTTTCTCACGCGAGTGGAATGCGCAAAATCGGCGCAAAGCGTTCCTCGGGAGGGGCCATGTTGACAAGACACGAACAACGCAGCGAATCGTTCAGTTCCGCCATGCCGGCGCTGGCCCGCAACCCGCCGCTGCTGCAGTTGCGCCTGCTGGGTGTTCCGCAGATCTGGTGGCGCGGGGTCGATCTGGCGCGGAGCCTCCCGGACAAGCAGCAGGCGCTGCTCTACCTGCTGGCCATCGAGGGGCAGGGGCAATCCGTCGGGCGCGCCGTGCTGGCGCGGATGCTGTGGGGCGAATGGTCCGACGAGGCGGCCCGCGCCAATCTGCGGGTGGCGCTGTCGCATCTGCGCCGTGTGCTGCCGGGGCTGCTCGACATCGATGCCCGTCGGGTCGGCTTTGCGGACGCGGGCGCGCAAGTGGTGTCGGATCTTGAGCTGCTGGGCGAGGCGCTGATGCCGGAGGCTCCCGCGGCGTGCCGGCTGGCCGGAGCGCGGGTGTGGCGGGGCGAATTGCTGACGGATTTTGCGCTGCCGGGCTGCGACGAGTTCGAGCGCTGGTGCGCCGTGCAGCGCCAGCGTGCAGCCGGCATGGCGCTGGACCTGCAGCGCGCGCTGGTGCACGCCTGCGAAGCCGCTGGCGAATGGGAGGCAGCGATCCACCACGCACGCGCCCTGCTGCGCATCGACCCTGCCGACGAGGCCGCCCACATGGTGCTGATGCGCCTGCTGGCCGGGCAGGGGGAGCGCACGGCCGCCTTGCGCCAGTACGCCGACTGTGTGGCCGCGCTGGCCGAGCAGTTCGGCGCCCGGCCCTCGGCGCGCTGCTACGCCCTGTATGTGCGCATCCATGCGGACACGCTGCCCAGCCGGGCGGAGATGTTCGAGCAGATGGTGGCGAATTCCACCACCGCCGCCGGGGCCGCGTGCCCCTCCACCGGGCGTCTGACGCCCATCCACTGATCGACAAGGAGAGACCACATGCATGCTGCTGCTGTTACTGGCGCTATTGCCCGAGCGGGCCTGGCCCTGATCGCGATCACCTCCGGCGCCACCGCGGTGGCCGCCGACGCAAGTGCGTGCTACGGCGCCTACTACACCCACGTCGACGTGCTGCAGGCCGCGCCGAACCACGTCATCGTCTCGGCCTCCGCGCTGGGCACCGGCTACGTCACCCGCGACGACAAGTCCCCGCTCAAGGGCGCCTATGGGCCGTGCGTGCTGTTCAACGAGGTCATCGACGGCAAGCCCAATGGCGAGCTGCGCTGCGTGCGCAGCGACGCGGATGGCGACAAGTTCCTGATCGTCGGCAAGGTCAAGGCCTACAGCCCGACAGGCGCGATGACCGGCTCCTACACGATCTCTGGCCTCACCGGCAAATGGGTCGGTGCCAAGGGCGGCGGCAACTTCTCGGAAGACGCCGGCTCGGGCAAGGACAACAAGCATTACTTCGTGTGCTTCGATGGCAGTTACGACATGAAGCGCTGAGGCCTCGTGGGCTGCCTTGAGGACTGTCGGTTGTTCATGCCCTGGAGATGACCGTGAGTGAATTGATCGATCTGCCCGATGGGCATGCTGTGTTGCGTTCTTCCACTGTCAAGTTACCCTTGCTCGGGGTGAAGTCGCGTTCACAAGGTTCATGTGATCCCTGACGACCGCGACTATGAACTGGCGTATAAGCGGTTTCTGCGAAGTTATTTACTGTAAAGTAAATACCTAAGTTGTTTCGGATAAATTATTTACCTAACCTGGCATGATGAAATCAATGAATTAGATGATTTTTAGGACGTATAACTTCTATGAGACGGCTTAGCGAGGAAATCATTGTGCTGAAATTGTTTGTGAGCCATGCTTGGAATGACAAGGACAAGCCTCAGTTCGGGTCCGTATATACCGAGCTGAAGGGCTATGACCTGTGGATCGACAAATCGGAAATAGCGCCGGGGTCGAGCATCAAGGACAACATCGCCGCAGGTATCCGCGAGGCGGAGGTGGTGATCGTCTTGTGGTCCGTGGCGGCGGCGGCGTCCGAGAGTGTCCGGTTCGAGATGGCGACGGCGTTGGCGCAAGGCAAGGTGATCGTGCCCTGTCTCCTCGACGGCACCTCGCTCGCGCCGCTTCCAGGGGCGGGGGACCGACTGGCCATTGACATGCAGACACCGCACGCCAGTCGGGTTGGCTGGGGGATACTGAGAAAATTCCTGATGGATGTCTGCATCAGCAAAATAGAGAACAACATCTCGCGCATGACCGATGCACGCGACAAGGCACAGTTGGAAGCGGAGCTGCTCCCGTTGCGCCAGTGGCAGCAGGGCCTCGGCGCGCAGATCAGCGCGCTCGTGGACACGAATTTCCGCATCGTGATCGATGCACCGGATCGTGATGCCCGGAACCCTTACATGCTGAACATGGTTCACGCGATCGAGGCGAGTATTCCCAATACTGCGGCGGCGGCAGATCTGCAATTGAAAAATTTCATGCAGTTCATCCCGACCGTTTTCGACTGCTTGCCCCACGACGATGCCGAGTCCGTGGCGCTGCGACGCACCCTTTTCCAGACCCGGCTTCGGGAACTGGATCCCGCAGGCTGCAATCCCCGGCTGCAACGGGTGCAGGTCTTGCTGCCTTGACCGACCATCTGCCGGGATTCCGGGGCAGGGGCGCTCGATAGAATGGGCCATCGACCGAGCCATCGGTGCCTCGGCCTTCACCTGTTCCGGAGCCTCCATGTCCCAAGCCCCCGCCGACCTGTCCCACATCGCCGCCCGCGACAAGGCCGAGATCCTCGCCCAGGCCCTGCCTTACATCCGCAAGTTCCATGGCAAGACCATGGTCATCAAGTACGGCGGCAACGCGATGACCGACCCGGCGCTGCAGAAGGCGTTTGCCGAGGATGTGGTGCTGCTGAAGCTGGTCGGCATCAACCCGATCGTCGTGCACGGCGGTGGTCCGCAGATTGACGCGGCGCTGGCCAAGATCGGAAAGAAAGGCACCTTCATCCAGGGCATGCGCGTCACCGACCAGGAGACGATGGATGTCGTCGAGTGGGTGCTCGGTGGCGAGGTGCAGCAGGACATCGTCGGTCTGATCAACGCGGCTGGCGGCAAGGCGGTCGGCCTGACCGGGCGTGACGGCGCCATGATCCGCGCCCGCAAGCTCAAGCTGCTCGACCTGAACGACCCGGCGGTCGAGCACGACGTCGGCCAGGTCGGCGAGATCGAGTCGATCGACCCGAGCGTGGTCAAGGCGCTGCAGGACGACCAGTTCATCCCCGTCATCAGCCCGATCGGTTTCGGCGAGCAGAACGAGAGCTACAACATCAACGCCGACCTGGTGGCGTCCAAGCTGGCCGAGATCCTCAAGGCCGAGAAGCTGATGCTGCTGACCAACATCAAGGGCGTGCTCGACAAGGCCGGCAACCTGCTGACCGAGCTGACCTCGCGCCGCATCGACGAGCTGGTCGAGGACGGCACGATCTCGGGCGGGATGCTGCCGAAGATCGCCGGCGCGATCGACGCGGCCAAGTGCGGCGTGAACGCGGTGCACATCATCGACGGGCGCGTGCCGCATGTGCTGCTGCTGGAGATCCTGACGGACCAGGCGTTCGGGACGATGATCCGGGCGCGGTGACGCCATGGGCCTGCCGCAACCCGAAGCCCGCTTCAGCCGCGCCGAGTACCTCGACTGGGAGGCGCAGCAGGCGGACAAGCACGAGTTCCTCGCGGGCGAGGTCTTTGCGATGGTCGGCGCACGCCAGTCGCATGTGCTGGTGGCCGGCGCGCTGTCCGCCCGTTTTCGCGAGCACCTGCGCGGCACGCGCTGCCGGGTGTACGCCTCCGACATGAAGCTGGAAGTCGAGCAGGCGGACGCCGTGTTCTACCCGGACGTGATGGTGAGCTGTGACGAGGCCGACCGGCAGCGCGAGATGGCCCTGCGCTCGCCGTTGCTGATCGCCGAGGTGCTGTCGGATTCGACCGCCGCCTACGACCGTGGCGACAAGTTCGCTGCCTACCGCAAGCTGCCGTCGCTGCAGGAGTACCTGCTGGTCAACGTCAAGGTGCGGCGGCTGGAGCTGTTCCGGCGCGAGTCGGTGGGCTGGGTGCTGCACGAGGCGGACGGGGAGGGTGATGCGGCGGTGCTGCGGCTGGCGAGCCTCGGGCTGGACCTGACCGGGCTGGACGTGTTCGGCGATCTGCACGAGTGAGGGGCTGAGATGGTCGAACCCTGGCACCGCTGCCACCTCGCGCTGGTCTGCGAAAAGCAATGGTCCGAGCTGACGCCGACGGCAGACACGCGCGTGCGGCACTGTTCCGGCTGCGAGCGGACGGTGCATGAGGTGGCGACGCCCGAGGAGTTCGCGGCGGCCAAGGCGCGCTGGCAGTGTGTGCGCCTGACCGGGCGGCTGACGCTGGACATGGCTTCGCCGCTGGCGGTGCGCAGTGCGAAGGAGAGCGGGGAGATCGCTGTCCAGGTTGTCGAATCCGCTCGGGCCGCTGCCGAGGAGCAAAAGCGGGCGCTTGATGTGCCGTCGCAGGTGGAGACCTGGTGGCCGCCCGGCGTGATCGGGTTGCCAATGTTCTGAGGTTGCGCGATCGGTAACATCGGCGCTTGCTCTCAGGCCCCTCCCGATGAAGACACCTCCCCCCGTCTGGCTCTTCGACCTCGACAACACCCTGCACGACGCCGGCGGTGCCGCGTTCGCGCAGATCACCGAGTCGATGACGGTCTACATGGAGCGCGAACTCGCGCTGACCCGGGCCGAAGCCGAGCACCTGCGCGGGCGCTACTGGCAGCACTACGGCGCCACGCTGCTCGGGCTGGTGCGCCACCATGGCGTCAAGGCCTCCCACTTCCTGCACGACACCCACGCGCTGCCCGGTCTGGAGGCGCGCCTGCGCAGCCACCCGCACGACCTCGCCGCGCTGGGCCGGCTGCGCGGCCCCAAGTTCATCCTCACCAACGCGCCGCAGGCCTACGCCGAGCGGGTGATGGCCGCGCTCGGCCTCGGGCGCTATTTCGACGGCGTGATCGGCATCGAGCAGATGGCGATGTTCGGCCACCTGCGCCCGAAGCCGGACGCGCGGATGCTGCGCACGATCGCGGTGCGGCTGAAGGTGCCCGTCCACCGCTGCGTGCTGGTCGAGGACACGGTCGGCCACCAGAAGGCGGCGCGGCGCATCGGCATGCGCACGGTGTGGATGCAGCGGTGGCTGCGCGACGGGATCCACGGGCCGGAAGCGGGACTGGCGCTGGCGCGGCGGCCGGTGTACGTGTGTGCCCGTGTGCGCAGCTTGCTGGCGTTGACCCGCTGGCGTTGAGCAGCGCGCCGCTGCGATGCCAGTCCGGCTGGATTCAGGCAGCCTCGGGCGCGCGCGGCTTGCGTGGGCGCCCGCCCAGCTTGCCGTTGGCACGGGCAGCATCGGCTTTGGCTGGGGTTGCAGATCGGCCACCGAGTGCGCCGATCTGGCCCATCCAATGCCGTGTGCCGAGAACCCCTCGCACCAGCGCGGGAACGTACAGATCGGCGTCCAGCCTGGGCCAGTACAGGCCGAGTCCGGCGGCGGAGATTTCGATGGTCTCCAGATCCGACGCGGTTGCGCCAGCGAGACCTTCTGCGAGCGCCACCGGGAATTCGAATGCGCAGCCGTTGTCGAGTTCGACATGGATGCGGCCCGCCTCGTGCCGGGCAGACGTGGCCAGTGGTCCCCGCGCCAGCGTGCGGCGTCCAGCTTCGGATGCCTTGGCGAAAGTGGCTTCATCAATCATCGACAGCTCCTGTTCAGCGGTGGTCATGCCAGCGTGCCCATTCGCGTCCGAGGTGGGCCACGTGGGTCAGCAGATAGGCTTCGATTTCCCGCAGTGCCTTCAGGGAGAAGCCGATGTTGCTCAGCAGGCGGACTTGCCCGAGATCGCATAGCAACTCGAACCGCGCATGGGCGTCAGGGCCAAGCACATGCACGTGCGGTGGCCGGTGATCGTTGGTGTAGATCACCACACGCCAGCCGTTCAGTGCAGGGAGAACTGTGGGCATGTGCCATGTTAACCCAATGACCCTTGGGTTTCATGGGGCTGCCGCATCCGTTGGCCACTCGTCCGCCGATGCACACGTGTGCCAGAATCCGCAGCCTTCAGGCGCTGGCCCGCTGGCGCTGAGGTTCCCGGTCTCTTCCTCACGCTCCGATCCCGTGCTCGATCCGATGCCCGACACCCCCGATTCCGCCAGCCCGTCCACCGCAGCGTCTGCCGCGCCCGCCGCGGCGCCCGTGCGCAAGCGGCCCAAGCCGGGTGAGCGCCGCGTCCAGATCCTGCATGCGCTGGCGCAGATGCTGGAGCAGCCCGGCGGCGAGCGCATCACCACCGCCGCGCTGGCCAGCCGCCTGGACGTGAGCGAGGCGGCGCTCTACCGCCACTTCGCCAGCAAGGCGCAGATGTTCGAGGGCCTGATCGAGTTCATCGAGTCCAGCGTCTTCACCCTCGTCAACCAGATCGTCGAGCGCGAGCCGGACCCGCGCGTGCAGGCCGCGCACAGCGTCGCCGTGCTGCTGCAGTTCGCCGAGAAGAACCCGGGCATGGCGCGGGTGATGGTGGGCGACGCGCTGGTGCTCGAACACGAGCGGCTGCAGGCGCGCATCAACCAGTTCTTCGACCGCATCGAGTCGCTGCTGCGCCAGAGCCTGCGCCAGGCCGCCGATGCGCGCGGCTCGCTCGCCCCGACCGCCGAGGCCGCCGCGCAGGCGTCGATGCTGACCAGCTACTGCCTCGGCCGCCTGCAGCGGTTTGCCCGCTCCGATTTCAAGCGCAGCCCGGTCGAACACCTCGACGCGTCGCTGCAGATGATGATCCACTGACGCCCCCGCGTCCCCAAGCCCATGAGCGATTTCACCAGCCTGATCACCCGGGCCGAGGCGCTGCTGGCGCGCCTCGAAGCCGTGCTGCCCCACCCGCTGAGCGCGCCGGACTGGAGCGCGTCCATCGCCTTCCGCTACCGCAAGCGCGGCCAGGGCGGCGTGCTGGAGCCGGTGCGCCACATCGCGCCGCTCAAGCTCGCGGACCTGAAGGAAGTGGACACGCAGAAGGAGCGCTTGCTGCGCAACACCGCGCAGTTCGTCGCCGGCCGTCCCGCCAACAACGTGCTGCTCACCGGCGCGCGTGGCACGGGCAAAAGCTCGCTCATCAAGGCCTGCCTGAACACCTTCGCCGACCAGGGCCTGCGCCTGATCGAGGTGGACAAGGCCGACCTCACCGACCTGCCGGACCTCGTCGACCTGATCGCCGAGCGGCCGGAGCGCTTCATCGTCTACTGCGACGACCTGAGCTTCGACGAGGGCGAGTCCGGCTACAAGGCGCTGAAGTCCATCCTCGA
>OFSF01000822.1_pt1 | contig 11561 bp, 11 predicted proteins | sample 1543271 | NCBI WGS metagenome assembly OFSF01 (sample SAMN07774227, study PRJEB24372) | wastewater metagenome | isolation source: Exp Tend VB 100WW | collected 2016-02
CTTGATTTTGCTCGGATTTTGTCTTGGCCTTGGTGGTCTTACGCTCAATTTCCTCACCTGCGCATCATTAGGTAAGATTCATCTATCAAGTGGATGCATACGCTCCCACCTACTTCGCTTCGGCGAACTGGTTGCTTCTTTAGAAGCGCGGCTGTTGTTCGCTTGAGTAATGCCTTATCAATCTAGCGAAACAGCAAGGAGAACTTATCAGCACAGAACCACGTATCAATGATCGAATTCGCGTTCCTGAAGTTCGGTTGATTGGCTATGACGGTGAACAGTTAGGCGTAACAGCAATAGACAAAGCGCTTAAACTTTCTGAAGAGATCGGTTTAGATCTCGTAGAAATTTCACCCGATGCAAATCCACCGGTCTGCAAAATTATGGATTTCGGAAAATACAAGTACGAGATCGCGCAGAAAGCTAGGGAAGCAAGACAAAATCAGACACACATTGTTGTGAAAGAGATGCGTCTTCGACCAAATATCGAGCCTCATGATTACGAAACAAAGCGAAATCATATTGAACGATTTTTGTTAGGTGGGGATAAAGTGAAGGTAACTATTCAGTTTCGTGGCCGAGAGCAATCTCGCCCAGAATTGGGATATCGGTTATTACAAAAGCTTGCTGAAGAGTTAGCTGAAGTATCACTTGTTGAGTTTGCGCCAAAGCAAGAAGGTCGCAATATGACAATGGTTCTTGGGCCAGCTAAGAAGCCAGGTTCTGCAAAGAAAGCAGCACCGAAGGCTCCAGCAGTACCAAAATAGTTTTAATAGCAATTCAACAGGAGGTAAGTAAATGCCAAAGATGAAGACACATAGTGGGGCGAAGAAACGTTTTCGTGTCACTGGATCCGGAAAGATCATGCACGAGCGTGCTGGCAAACGCCACCTGCTTGAACGCAAATCATCGAGATTAACTCGTCGCCTAACTGGCGATGTGACCGCTAAAGCGCCCAATGCATTTGCAGCAAAGCGCATGCTCGGTTTGAAGTAAGGGAGAGATAAATGGCTAGAGTAAAACGTGGTGTGCATGCGGCGAAAAAGCGCCGTACAACTTTAGAGCGTGCTGCTGGTTATCGCGGGCAACGTTCACGTCTTTTTTCTAAAGCAAAAGAGCAGGTAACTCACTCTCTTGTTTATGCATTTAATGATCGCAAAGATAAGAAAGGTGACTTTCGTCGTCTTTGGATTCAGCGCATTAATGCAGCGGCCCGAGCAAACGGTATGACTTACAACCGTTTAATCCAAGGATTAAAGACAGCCGGCATTGAAGTAGATCGCCGTGTCTTATCTGAACTTGCAACAAATGATCCTGCAGCTTTCTCTAAATTAGTAGAGATTGCTCGCAAGAATGTTGTAACTGCGTAATTAATCTCTAATTAATTAAATAGAGATGGAAAATATTACGAGCCTTAATTCGCCTCATATCGAGCGAGTTAAGGCTCTTATTGGTTCCAGGGGTAAGAAGAATCGTGAGTTAGAAAATGCTTTTATTGCCGAAGGTATTCAGGCAGTTCGAGAGGCGCTCAACCCTAAATTAGCCGAAGGCTTAGCTGTAAAAAGAGTTTATGTAACTGAATCAGGAATGAGCAAACTCGCTCCATCTGTTGATAGTGCAGTTCTAGATAAACATGAAGTGATATTAGTTTCAGATCAGGTTATGAATGCAATGGCTGATTCTGAATCTCCGCAAGGAATCATTGCGCTATGTTCTACCAAAACCTTGAAACTGCAAGATCTATGGCAAGCAAAGCCTAAAAAAATAGCTTTCTTTTGGCAGATTCAAGATCCAGGCAACGCTGGAACTGTGATTAGAAGCGCGGACGCAGCTGGATTTGATGCAGTGGTTTTTTCAAATGAAAGCGTGGATGTGTTCAATCCAAAAACTGTAAGAGCAACTGTTGGTTCACTGTGGCATATTCCTGTAGTCAGCGATGTAGATATAAATGAATTTATCGCAGGTGCTACTGCAAATGGTGTTTCTATATTTGCTTTGACTGGTGATGGGAAGGAGTCCTTTGATTCAAATTTTGTCGCTGAAACTTCAACAACACCATCAGCTTGGATATTTGGTAATGAGGCCCGTGGACTGCCAGATCTACCTAGTCAGATAACAACCGTAGCCATACCGATGAAAGGCTTTGCCGAATCTTTAAATGTGGCAAGTGCAGCGGCAATTGTCCTGCATTCTGTAGGTCTGTCCTTATAGACTAAGCAGATTATGTCGTTGGATCAGAATAAAATCGCCGAGGATCTCGCGCAAGCCCTTCGAGCTATTGAATCAGCCTCCGATTTGGATGGATTGAAGCAAGTGAAAATTGATTACGTCGGCGATAAATCTCCTTTGGCAAAAGCAAACCAAGCCTTAGCAACTGTTGATCAATCACTTCGTGCGCAATTCGGTAAATTAGTTGGAGCAGCTCGTGCCGAGGTGAATCAAGCTTTTGAGCAAAGAAGTGCGAAATTATCTGCTCTACGAGACTCTCAAATGTTACTTACTGAAAAAGTTGACGTGACTCTTCCTGGGCGAAGAAATCTGAAAGGTGGATTACATCCCTTAACAATATTAACTAATGAAATTAATGATCTTTTCATCGGTTTGGGCTACAAAGTTGCAGAAGGTCCAGAACTTGAAGCCGAATGGCTTAACTTTGATGCGCTTAATATCCCAGCCGATCACCCAGCTAGAACCATGCAGGATACTTTTTTCGTCGAACCACTTGAATCCAAACTGGTACTACGAACGCATACCTCTCCAGTTCAAATCAGAACAATGCTTAATGAAAAACCACCTATCTATGTTATTTGCCCAGGTAAGACATATCGGGCGGATGAATTAGATGCCACGCATACACCAGTTTTTCATCAAGTTGAAGGTTTAGTTATTGATGAGAATATAACTATGGGTGATTTAAAGGGAACTCTGGATTTCTTTGCTAAATCCATTTTTGGTGATCAAGTAAAAACTAGGTTACGTCCTAGCTTTTTCCCCTTCACCGAACCATCTGCAGAGGTGGATGTATTTTTCAATGGTCGCTGGATTGAATGGGGCGGCTGTGGAATGGTAAATCATAAAGTTTTAGATGCGTGTGGAGTGGATACCAAGAAATATTCGGGCTTTGCCTTTGGCATGGGATTAGAACGAACTTTGATGGTTAAGCATGGCATTACAGATATGCATGACATTGTTGAGGGTGATGTTCGCTTTTCGCAAAGTTTTGGTGTGGGCAAAAAATGAAGATTCCATTAAGTTGGCTGCAAGAGTTTGTAACCCTTCCAGCGAAAATCAGTACTGAACAAATCTCTCAAGCTTTTGTAAAGGTGGGTTTTGAAGTTGAAGCAATTGAAGAGCAAGGCGCAAACTTAAAAGGACCGCTGGTAGTTGGAAAAGTCCTTTCAATTGAAGAGTTATCTGGACATAAGAAACCTATTAGATTTGTGGGTTTAGATGTTGGCGAGAAAAAGACACGTTATGTTATTTGTGGAGCACGTAATTTTAAGGTTAATGACTTAGTTGTCGTGGCTCTGCCAGGAGCTGTACTTCCAGGCGACTTCAAAATTTCAGCCAGAGAAACCTATGGCAAAGTTAGCGATGGCATGATTTGCTCGGCTAAAGAAATTGGTATCAGTGAAGAACATGCAGGAATCATAGTTTTGCCAGAAGGCAAGATCGGCCAAGATGCCATGGCTCTACTGGACGTGAACGATGTGATTTTTGATATCGCAGTAAATCCTGATCGAGGTTATGCAATGTCGGTTAGGGGATTAGCTAGAGAATTAGCTGGCTCACTCCAGCTTAAATATGTGGATCCAGCTGATCCTAAGATTGCTAAGAAGTTTGGAAAAAAGAATCAAAAGGCTGTCTCTGTAAAGATTGAAGACAAATCAGGAGCTGATCAGATTTACATCAGAACTTTAGATCAAGTGAATGTGAAGAAAAGTACCCCGTTATGGATGCAACGAAGGATTGAAAAATGCGGGATGAGATCTATTTCGTTGGCTGTTGATATTACAAATTATGTGATGCTAGAACTTGGGCAACCATTACACGCCTTTGATGCACAATACATTATGGGTGGCTTGCGGGTAGTTAGGGCTGGAAAATTCACTAAGTTAACAACGCTAGATAAAATTGATCGTAAATTAGATCCTGATAATTTATTGATTGCCGATTCAAAAACTCCGTTAGCTTTGGCTGGAACTATGGGAGGTTTAGCCTCAGAAGTTACTAATGAAACAACCAAAATTGCACTAGAGGCCGCGCATTTTGATCCACTAAGCATTGCTCGAAATTCAAGATCACATAATTTATCTAGTGAAGCCTCTCGTAGGATAGAACGTAATACTGATCCAGCATTGGCGCAGATTGCTTCTGCTAGGGCAACGCAATTACTGATTGATTTAGCTGATGCAAAATATGTGGGTACATCCCAAGCAGGTTTGCCAATTAAGAATCGCAAGGTGAAAATCTCGCAGTCCAAAATCTCTAAATACCTTGGTTTTAACTATACGTCCAAGCAAGTAAAAAATGCATTGACGTTAGTTGGTTGTAAAGTTACTGGCAGCGCAGATTTGTTAACTGTGGAGGTGCCTACCTGGCGTCCAGATTTAATAAACTTTGCAGATTTCGCTGAGGAAATAGCTCGTTTAAATAATTACGACTTAATACCTGCCACTCTTCCGATCGGCAAAGGTGGAGCTCAATTAAATGGAATGCAGTATCGAAAACGTGCTGTGGCTATTGCTCTGGCTAATCAAGGATTTACCGAAGTTATCAATTATCCATTTGTGAGCCAGGAGATGGTTGATCTTCTTGGATTTACTGGCGATCGAGCTAAATCATTCAAAATTGCTAATCCAATGTCAGAAGAATTCCCATTATTGCGAACACATCTGCTGCCTGGTTTGCTTACTACTGCTGTTCGCAACATTGGTAGGGGATCAAAGAATCTTGCGATCTTTGAAATTGGAACTATTTTTAGGAATACCACTGCTCTTGGAAAAGCGGTTAACCCAGGGATTAGTAAACGTCCAAGCGAGAAAGTGATTAAAGAGATTTATGATGGTGTGCCAAAACAAATGTTGTTCGTTGGCGCTGTAGTAACTGGGGAGACGATTTTAAGTGACTGGCAGGGATCGGGTCATAAATTCACTTGGAGTGATGCAATTGCCAAGGCACAAGAGATTATCGAATCAACTGGGAATGATTATGAAGTTGTAAGTAGTGATTTAGCCCCATGGCACCCAGGCAGATGTGCTGAGTTGCGCGTAAATGGAAAACCTGTTGCGCATGCTGGTGAATTGCATCCCCGAGTGATAACCGCTTTAAATTTGCCAGAACGAAGCTGCGCTTTCGCTGTTATCTTAAGTGAATTGCCTGCAGCTGGCGTAACTAAAGCACCTCCTATCTGGAGTTTTCCAGCAGTAGTCCAAGATGTAGCACTTGTTGTTGAGGCTAAAATTGCGGCTGCAGATTTAACTGCCGCGCTTAAGCAAGGTGCTGGTCCGTTATTAGAATCTATTGTTTTGTTTGATCGTTATGATCAAATGGCAGAAAATAAAGTATCACTCGCTTTCACTTTAACTTTCAGAGCCTCAGATCGCACCCTCACATCAGATGAGGTTGCTGGCTATCGTGATCAAGCAATTGCTCAAGCAGCTAAATCAGTGGGCGCGGTTCTGCGAGGCAATGCATAAATATGCAGGTATTTGCATAAATATACTATCGCACGCTACCCTTAAACCATGAAAATAGGAGTAGTTGGCGCCAGCGGATATGCAGGTGGGGAACTGCTGCGATTGCTATCGAAGCATCCGAATTTTGAAATTAGTTTCATTGGTGCGCACTCCAATGCGGGAGAATCCATAACTGCCCTGCATCCACAATTAATTCAGTTTGAAGGTCAGCAGTTTTCGGCAGTAAATGTCGATGATTTAAACAAATGTGATTTAGTTTTCACAGCCTTGCCCCATGGTGAATCGGCCAAACTTATTTCTCAGTTAAATGAGAAGGTGAAGATTGTTGATTTAGGAGCTGATTATCGTCTGACTGATAAAACTCAATGGGATAAGTATTACGGGGGATCTTACGCTGGGAGTTGGACCTATGGATTGCCTGAATTAACCGATCATCAAGTAATCGCTAAATCCAAACATGTTGCTAGCCCGGGTTGTTATGCAACAGCCATTGCGCTCTCAGTTGCGCCAGTAATAAATCAAATTGATAGTGGAGATATTGTGGTGGTTGCTGCCTCTGGAACAACTGGGGCGGGCAGAACCGCAAAGGTTAACTTGATTGGTAGTGAGGTAATGAACAATCTCACCTCATATAAATTTGGTGGAGTTCATCAACATACCCCAGAGATAGAGCAAATTCTTAGCTCGATCTCTAATAAATCAGTCAAAATTTCATTCACACCAATACTTGCGCCTATGCCAAGAGGAATTCTGGCAACGGTTACGGCCAAGCTCATCACTGCAACCTCTGCACAAAAACTAAGAACAGTTTATTCAGATTTCTATGGCAAAAGTAAATTTGTTTCGTTATTGACCGAGGGCCAAATGCCAATGACTAATTCAGTACTGGGCACAAATAATGTAGCCATGCAGATTGCACTAGATGCCCATGTAAATCGAATAATAATTTCAACCGCAATTGATAATCTCGGCAAAGGTGCGGCTGGTCAAGCGATTCAAAATGCTAATTTAATGTGTAACTTGGCAGAGGATGCTGGCTTGAAATTAGCAGGTGTTAGATGATCGTTATTAAATACGGTGGCAATGCATTGCCAGATCAAAACACATCCGATCCAGTGCTAGAAGCAATAGCAGATGCCTTCTTAGATGGAGAACAAATAGTTTTAGTGCATGGCGGGGGACCCCAAATTGATGCAGCTTTGGCTGAAAAAGGCATTGGCAAGAATAAAGTTGCCGGTTATCGAGTGACCGATGAAGAGGTGTTTAATGTTGTGCAATCTGTGCTTAGTGGTCAAGTTTTAAGATCCATCGTTAACTATCTGATTGGAAGTGAGGTAAATGCTGTTGGTTTATCCGCTTCAGATGGGGGATTAATCAGGGCTAGAAAATTTGAACCAATCGTTGATGGTAAATCAGTTGATATTGGTTATGTTGGTGAGGTTGATGAAATCAACCCGATGATTTTAGAAACCCTGATGACAGAAGGTTTCCTGCCAGTGATCTCACCGGTCGCAACAGATAACGATGGCGTTGGTTTTAACATCAATGCTGATTTAGTAGCCGCCGCCGTCGGTGGGGCGTTGAGAGCTGATTCGGTTCTCTTCCTAACTGATGTTGATGGTATCTACCGTGCCTGGCCGGACAAATCATCATTGATTTCTGAGATTTCAATTGATGAACTTAAACAGATTGCTCCCAGTTTTGCAGATGGAATGATTCCAAAAGTAAGGGCTGCTATAAGTGCAATTGATTCAGGTGCGTTTTCAGTGCGGATTGCAAATGGAACCGACCTAGCATCGGTTTTAGACGCCCTTGATAATCAAGGCGGAACATTGGTGAGCGCCTAATGGCTAAGTTAAATATGCAAAGTGCAACAGCTAGACGTTCTCTTGTAATCAAGTTAGTTGATGATGCACTAATCCATTCTCAAAGTGATTTGGTTAGGGAGCTAGGAAAACTTGGATATGTGGTGACTCAGGCAACAGCAAGTAGAGATTTAGAAGAACTAGGCGCGGTTCGAGGCAAAGACAACTCTGGAATTTTTCGTTACCAATTTGTTTCCGCACCTGAAAGTTCAAAAAGTAGAGGTGTTTCTGAGTTGATTGCATCAGTTGAGGCAAGTGGTAATTTAGCGGTTGTGAAAACTCCGCCAGGGGCTGCTCAACTTTTAGCTGGTAATTTAGATCGGGCGATGAAAAGCGGCAAACTAAATTCAGCAATCGGTACGATTGCCGGAGATGACACTGTGCTGGTCGTGGCTAAATCTGCGTCAGGCGGACCATCTCTTGCTAAGGAAATTACTAAATTTTTTGGAGGCAAGTAAGTGACACTTTGGGGCGGCAGATTTAATCAATCACCTGCGCAATCGATGCGTGATCTATCCCGAAGCGTGCATTTCGATTGGAGATTAGCTCCGTATGAAATCGAGGTGAATCTGGTTCATTTAAGCAATCTGATCAAGCAAAAAATTGTGTCAAAATCAGATGGCGAGATTCTGCAAAAAGGAGTGTTAGATCTAGCAAGTGAGATCGGTAGCGGTAAATTCACCTATAACAACGATGATGAAGATGTACACAGCGCAATAGAGCGTGGTTTAGTTGAAAAATGTGGATCACTCGGTGGAGCTATTCGAGCCGGAAGATCTCGAAATGATTTAGTAATAACCGATTTTAAGCTCTATTTGGTTGATCATCTGCTTGAGATCGCTAGCGCAATAACTGATTTAGCAAAAAGCTTTAATCTTCAGGCTACAAATCAAATAGATGTCATAGCACCAGGCTTTACTCATACCCAGCACGCGCAACCAATCACTTTTGGCCAAGAGTTAAGTAAGCACTCCCACGCTCTTTTAAGAGATGTTGATCGAATCTTTGATTGGATTGATCGAAATAACTACTCACCCTTTGGCGCTGGTGCATTAGCGGGATCTTCAATCCAACCTGAACCTGAAACCACAGCTTTAAAGCTTGGATTTAGTGGCGTGATGGAGAACAGTATTGACGCAGTCAGTGATCGAGATTTTGCAGCAGAAGCTTTGTTTATTATGGCGATGATTGGTATTCATTTATCAAAGATAGGTGAAGAGTTTGTGTTATGGAGCTCAACTGAATTTGATTGGGTTGAGATTGATGATGCCTATGCGACAGGATCTTCCATCATGCCGCAGAAGAAGAATGCTGATGTTGCAGAATTAGCCAGAGGAAAATCAGGTCGATTCATTGGCAACTTGACCGCTTTGTTAGTTGTTTTAAAGGCGATGCCTTTTGCTTACAACCGCGATTTACAAGAAGATAAAGAACCAATTTTTGACTCAGTAGATCAATTATTGATTTTGCTGCCTGCGATAACTGGCATGGTTGAAACAGCAAAATTTAAGCATTCAAATATTTCAAAAGGTGCTGCTGCCGGTTATTCATTAGCTACTGAGATTGCAGATTTTTTAAGTAAAAGCGGTGTGCCATTTTCACTAGCCCATGAGGTGGCAGGAGAGTGTGTTAAATTCTGTGAGAAAAATGGAATCGAACTTGATCAGATGAGTGATCAACAGTTACTTACCATGCATCCAAATTTAACCCCCGAGGTAAAGAAGTTTCTAAATGTTTCCGGTGCTGTATCTTCTCGGACCTCAGCTATGGGCACATCAAAGAATTCAGTTTTGGCCGCAATTAACAAGTTAAACCAAGACATCTCTGGGGTGGATAAGGTTATTGCCTCCCTGCGAAAGCAGTTTTCGGGCATGATCAACCCATGAGTAATGCACTTTTGGATGATTTGGAATGGCGCGGCTTAATCGCACAATCCACAGATCGCAAAGAGTTAGAAAACGCGCTATCCAAGCCAATCTCACTTTACCTTGGCGTTGATCCAACGGCGCCAAGCATGCATCTTGGAAACCTCGTAGTTTTCCTAGTGCTAAGAAGATTTCAGTTAGCCGGTCATCGTCCAATCGCCCTAGTTGGTGGAGCCACGGGATTAGTCGGTGATCCCAGTGGAAAAAATGATGAGCGCACATTAAATGAAGAGAAGCTAGTTGCGGAATGGGTTTCAAAGATGCGTAAGCAGGTTGAGAAAATATTGGATTTTAAGGATAAAGATACGAGTGCAAAATTGGTTAATAATTTAGATTGGACCAAAGCAATCTCTGCACTTGAATTATTAAGAGATATTGGCAAGCATTTCTCGGTCAATCAGATGTTGGCTAAGGATTCAGTTGCGACCAGGTTGTCTAGTACTGGAATCTCTTATACAGAATTTTCTTACCAAGTTTTGCAAGCATACGATTACCTCGAACTTTACAGACGAGATCAATGTAAATTACAGATTGGTGGCTCAGATCAATGGGGCAACATCGTTGCTGGCCTAGATCTCATCCGTAAAGTTGAAGGTGGTAGTGCGCATGCTCTAACTGTGCCACTGCTTGCTAAATCAGATGGTTCAAAATTTGGTAAAACAGCAAGTGGTGCTATTTGGTTAGAGGAAAGTATGACCAGCGCTTATGAGTTCTTTCAATTTTGGCTAAATAGTGATGATGCAGATATGCCTAAACTGTTGAAGGTATTTTCTATGAAAAATAGAGCTGAAATAGAAGAGTTAATTGAAAAGGTTAAAACTAATCCAGGAGCTAGAGAGGCCCATCGAGAATTGGCCAGGGAAATGACCGCCATGATCCATGGAAGCGCGATGGCTAAATCTGTGGAAGAGGCAGCTAAGGCTTTATTTGGTCAGGGGGAGATCGGTGATTTAGATCTAAAAACTCTGGATTCTGCCCTCTCTCAATTACCAAAAACCACCATTAAAAAGGGGGATCCCTACCCAACTTGGGTTGATTTATTGGCAGCCACCGGCGTCGTGGAGTCAAAATCGGCCGCTAGGCGCATTGTTAAAGAGGGTGGGGCGTATTTGAACAATAAAAAGGTTGAAAGTGAGGATTTCACCCCTTCCAAAAATGACCTTTTGCATGGAAAATACCTGCTGCTGCGCAAGGGTAAACGAGATCTTGCCGCTGTCGAGATTATTGGCTAAAAACACTCACTTTTCACCCGAAAGTCGATTTGACCCCCCTTCCACGCGGGGGCTATATTTCACCTCCCCATACGAGACGGACTTCAGAAGAAGGCCGGGTGTGGAAAACCCCGATTTTTAAGGTTTGTAGGCATGCCTAGAAACTAAAAAAATGGGTTGCCCTGCACGCAGAAGCAATTTTGCAACCAGTGCGCAGTCGTACCTTGAGAACTCAACAACGTGCAATAAAGTCAATGCCAAAGATTTCTTTAAGAAATCGAAGGCATTAATTGACGTTGTTAATTTTAATTTATTAAAAATAACAATTTCATTTTTGTTTTATAAATACCTTTGAAACTTAATTAACTAATTTATTTATTTTAATTAATAAATAGATTTGCTTTAAGTACAAAACAAAAAACAATTGATAAAGACTATAAACATAAGCGAACTCTGATTAATAAATTTATTAATTAGATAGCCATGTTTGTCTTTTTGTCAGATCAAATTTTCTATGGAGAGTTTGATCCTGGCTCAGGACGAACGCTGGCGGCGTGCTTAACACATGCAAGTCGAGCGATGAAGTTTCTTCGGAAATGGATTAGCGGCGAACGGGTGAGGAACACGTGAAGAATCTGCCCTCCACTTTGGGATAACACCGGGAAACCGGTGCTAATACCGAATATTGAAACATAAGTGGCATCACTGAGTTTTGAAAGAATTTCGGTGGAGGATGACTTCGCGGCCTATCAGCTAGTTGGTGAGGTAATGGCTCACCAAGGCAACGACGGGTAGCCGGCCTGAGAGGGCGACCGGCCACACTGGGACTGAGACACGGCCCAGACTCCTACGGGAGGCAGC
>OFSF01000824.1_pt1 | contig 11556 bp, 10 predicted proteins | sample 1543271 | NCBI WGS metagenome assembly OFSF01 (sample SAMN07774227, study PRJEB24372) | wastewater metagenome | isolation source: Exp Tend VB 100WW | collected 2016-02
TTGGCGCCGTAATTGCCCATATTGATTCAGTTAAACCAGAGTTATTAGTAATTGATTCAATTCAAACTATTTCAAGTGTAACTGTTGATGGCTCACCTGGTGGTGTCACGCAGGTGCGAGAAATTGCAGCAGCATTAATTAGAATTGCAAAAGAGCGCGCAATAACTTTGGTGTTAGTTGGTCATGTGACTAAAGATGGCTCAATTGCTGGACCACGATTACTTGAACACCTAGTTGATGTTGTCCTTAATTTTGAAGGTGAAAGGCATTCAAGGCTTAGGTTGATTAGAACAATTAAAAATAGATTTGGTGCCTCCGATGAGGTTGGCTGTTTTGATTTAAATGATTCTGGAATTATCGGCTTGCCTGATCCAACTGGTTTATTTACCTCTCGTCATACTGATCCAGTTCCTGGAACATGTGTAACAGTTGCATTAGAGGGTCGGCGGGCACTTCTTGCTGAAATTCAATCATTAGTTGGCACAGCAAATGCTGATGGCAGAGATTGGGGTAATTCAAGACGAGTTACAAGTGGATTAGATAACTCAAGAACTGCTATGACACTTGCTGTACTAGAACTAAGGGCTGGAATTAAAATATCTGGGCGTGATGTTTATGTTGCAACTGTTGGTGGTATGAAAATAACTGAGCCATCAGCTGATCTTGCAGTAGCACTTTCTGTTGCATCAGCTGCAAAAGGATTAGCACTGCCTGCAGATTTGGTTGCAATTGGTGAGGTTGGATTAGCTGGTGAAATAAGAAAGGTAACTGGAATTAATCAAAGAGTTAGTGAGGCTGCCCGGCTTGGCTTTAAGCGCGCAATTGTGCCAATGGGAAGTGATTTAAAGATTGCTGGAATAGAAATACTTGAAGCGGCTAGGTTAGAGCAAGCGATTAGTAAGGTGAAGATTAATTAGTTGCTTCTGCTAAATCACCAGGAGTATCTGGTAGTGCAGATTTAGGAGTTCCCTTAAAGGTGAAGGTTGCAGTGTCTGTTTCATCTGAAACATCAACTAAAATAATTTCACCAGCTTTTAAATCTCCAAATAGCATCTTCTCAGATAAAACATCCTCTAACTCGCGCTGAATAGTTCTGCGAAGTGGGCGAGCGCCAAGCACTGGGTCATAACCACGCTTAGCAAGCAATGACTTTGCCCCACTTGTTAACTCAATTCCCATATCTTTTGCCTTCAAACGCTCATCTAAATGCGCAACCATTAGATCAACAATCTTTACTATCTCAGCTTCAGTTAATTGATGGAATACCACTATGTCATCAATACGGTTTAAAAACTCAGGACGGAAGTGAGTCTTAAGCTCATCACCAACCTTTGCTTTCATACGCTCATAACTTCCCTGAGCATCTGCCACATTAGCAAAGCCAAGTGATAGTGATTTAGAAATATCACGAGTACCAAGATTGGTAGTCATGATGATAATTGTGTTCTTAAAGTCAACTACTCTTCCTTGGGCATCAGTTAAGCGACCATCTTCTAATACCTGTAGTAGTGAGTTAAAGATATCTGGATGTGCTTTTTCGATCTCATCAAATAACACAACTGAGAATGGACGGCGGCGAACTTTTTCAGTTAATTGACCACCCTCGTCATAACCAACATAACCAGGAGGTGCACCAAATAAACGAGAGGCAGTATGTTTTTCAGAGTACTCAGACATATCTAATTGAATTAATGCATCGGCATCTCCAAATAAGAATTGGGCAAGAGTTCTAGAAAGTTCAGTCTTACCAACACCAGATGGACCAGCGAAAATAAATGATCCACCAGGACGTTTTGGATCTTTAAGACCAGCACGTGTTCGGCGAATTGCTTGTGAAAGCGCCTTAATTGCTTGATCTTGTCCAATAACTCTGCGGTGTAATTCATCTTCCATTTTAAGTAACCTAGCGGTTTCTGCCTCAGTTAACTTAAATACTGGAATACCTGTTGCAGTTGATAAAACTTCAGCAATTAACTCTTCATCAACTTCAGCAACTACATCAAGATCTCCGGCTTTCCAATTCTTCTCTCGCTCAGCTTTCTCAGTAATTAAGTTCTTTTCTTTATCGCGAAGAGATGCTGCCTTTTCAAAATCTTGACCATCAATTGCAGATTCTTTCTCTTTTCGCGCTGCTGCAATCTTGTCATCAAACTCACGAATTTCAGGTGGCACGGTCATTCGTCGGATACGAAGACGTGAACCAGCCTCATCAATTAAATCAATTGCTTTATCAGGTAAATGGCGATCTGAAACATATCGATCAGCCAACGTAGCCGCTGAAACTAACGCCCCATCTGAAATAGATACCTTGTGGTGGCTTTCATAACGATCTCGAAGTCCTTTAAGAATTTCAATTGTGTGCGCAACAGTTGGTTCTGCTACTTGAATTGGTTGAAAGCGTCGCTCAAGTGCTGCATCTTTTTCAAGGTGTTTGCGATATTCATCAAGTGTGGTTGCGCCAATTGTCTGTAATTCACCTCGTGCAAGCATTGGCTTAAGAATTGAAGCTGCATCAATTGCGCCTTCAGCCGCACCTGCTCCAACTAAAGTATGAATTTCATCAATAAACAAAATAATATCGCCACGAGTTCTAATTTCTTTTAGTACTTTCTTTAGTCGTTCTTCAAAATCACCACGGTAGCGAGATCCTGCAACTAAGGCGCCAAGATCTAATGAGTAAAGTTGTTTATCTTTAAGAGTTTCTGGAATATCACCTTTAACAATTGCTTGTGCTAACCCTTCAACAACAGCAGTCTTTCCAACACCTGGTTCGCCAATTAAAACTGGGTTGTTTTTAGTCCGGCGAGATAAAATCTGCATAACTCTTTCAATCTCTTTTTCACGTCCAATTACTGGATCTAATTTTCCTTCACGAGCAGCTTGAGTTAAGTTACGGCCAAACTGGTCTAATACCAATGATGTTGATGCTTGACCTTCAGCTGGTCCACCTGATGTAACCGCCTCTTTGCCTTGGTAACCTGAAAGTAATTGAATAACTTGCTGGCGAACGCGTGATAGATCAGCTCCTAGTTTTACCAATACTTGCGCAGCTACTCCTTCACCTTCACGAATTAAACCTAAAAGAATATGTTCGGTGCCAATGTAATTATGTCCTAGTTGTAGCGCCTCACGAAGAGATAGCTCTAAAACTTTTTTAGCTCTTGGTGTAAATGGAATATGACCAGATGGTGCTTGCTGTCCTTGGCCAATTATTTCTTCAACTTGGGAGCGAACTGCTTCTAAAGAAATACCTAATGATTCAAGGCCTTTGGCGGCAACGCCTTCACCTTCGTGAATTAAACCTAAAAGAATATGTTCGGTGCCAATGTAATTATGGTTGAGCATGCGTGCTTCTTCTTGCGCCAGTACTACAACGCGTCTTGCACGATCTGTAAACCGCTCAAACATCTGGCTCACCCTTCCCTCTAATGTAAATAGCCTAATGCCAAGGGGGGACCTTGCGCACTTTAATTTGGCTGTGAATAACTCACCCATATATTGGGTGTGTTACACCCTTATAACCCTATAACTGGGGCATTTATGCCCAAAACTTTAAAGAATTTTCAACATTCTGGTATTTCCCAGAGTGTTAGGTTTAACACTTTCTAAGTCTAAGAATTCAGCAATACCGGCATCATATGAGCGAAGTAATTGGGCATAAACATCTGGTTCAACTGGTGATCCCTGTATTTCTGTAAACCCATGTGAACCAAAGAATTTGGTTTCAAAAGTTAAGCAAAATACTTTTTTAACACCAATTTCTTTTGCTCTAGCTAATATGTTTTCCAAGATCGTATGGCCTATTCCCTTACCCTGCATACTTTCAATTACTGCAACTGTTCTAACTTCAGCCAAATCTTCCCAAAGAACATGTAGCGCGCCACAACCAACTACTTCAGAATCTACTTCCGCAACTGTAAATTCTTGAACACTTTCAAAAAGTGTGACTGTTTCTTTAGCCAGTAATCTGCGACCAGAAACATATGCATCGATAATTGTTCTGATTTTTTTAATATCTGAAGTTTTTGCCGGCCTTATTAGTGCTGACATTACTCATCTCCAGAAGTTGGCTTTACTAATGGAAATAAAATTGTTTCCCTAATTCCTAAACCAGTAAGTGCCATCAATAATCGATCAACACCCATACCCATTCCACCCATTGGTGGCATGCCATATTCCATTGCTCTTAAGAAGTCTTCATCTAACCCCATCGCTTCTAAATCACCAGTTGCTGCAAGTTTTGTCTGCTCAACTAATCGCTCACGTTGAATAACTGGATCAATTAGCTCTGAATAGCCAGTGGCTAATTCAAAACCTTCGATATATAGATCCCATTTTTCAGCAATTCCTGAAGTTTCTCGGTGAGCTCGTACTAATGGAGATGTGTCAATTGGAAATCCTTTAACAAATGTTGGCCCAGTTAACTTATTTACTCCAGCATGCTCAAATATGACTTCAGCTAACTTACCTGTTACCCATTTTGGATCACACTTTATCCCTAACTTAGTAGCAATCTTCTTTAAATCATCATTAGATGTTTGAGCACTTACCTTTTCACCAACTGCATCTGAAATAGCATCAAAGAGTGAAACTTCACTCCACTTACCACCAAGATCTAACTCTCGCCCGTCATGATGTTTAACCACATGAGATCCAAAAACTTCTTTAGCTGCATCTTGAATTAAGGTTCTAGTTAACTCAGCCATACTGTTCCAATCACCATATGCCTCATAAGTTTCAATCATTGCAAACTCTGGTGAATGTGATGAATCAGCTCCCTCGTTTCGAAAGTTTCGATTTATTTCAAATACTTTCTCAAGCCCACCAACAACACATCTTTTTAGATATAACTCAGGGGCAATTCTTAAAAATAGATCCATCTCATAGGCATTACTAAAAGTTTTAAATGGTCTAGCAGCTGCGCCACCATGCATAACTTGGAGCATTGGTGTTTCAACCTCTAAAAAGTTTCGGGCATTAAATGTATTTCGAAGTGACCTCATAACTGCTGGCCGCAATCTGGCGTTTTCTCTTGCCTCTGGTCTAACAATTAAATCAACATAACGCATTCTTACTCGACTCTCTTCAGAGAGTGGTTTGTGCTCAACTGGTAGTGGGCGAAGTGCTTTAGCAGCTAGGGTGAATGAATTAGCAAGTATTGATAACTCACCACGTTTAGAAGTAATTACCTCACCAGTTACTGAAACGATATCGCCTAAATCAATCTCTGATTTCCATATTTCAAGTTGTTCTTCACCGATTTTATCTAATGAAAACATAGCTTGTAGCTCAGTGCCATCACCTTCACGCAAGTTTGCAAAACAAAGTTTTCCAGTATCACGTTTAAAAATTACTCGCCCAGTTACAGATTCGATAATCCCAGTTGAAACATCGATTGGTAAATCTTTATGTTTTTGCCTAATTGCAAGCAATGAAGTAGTTCTTGGTACTGAGACTGGGTAAGCCTGGGCACCCCGCTTTAATATCCCAGCTCTTTTTTCTCGCCGGATTCGCAGTTGTTCGGGTAGATCATCTTCATCAGCCATAATGAGTTAAATCCTAGCGCGCAGTGTGATGGTTATGAATTAATTACGCTCATGTACTAACCGTAATCCGATTAATGTCAGATCTGGTTCGTGAAACTCTATCGTTTCACTAATTCCAAGCACTAGTGGTGCAAGACCACCAGTTGCTATTACAACGACCTCACCTGCTTGTGGATATAAATCTGTGAGCTCATCAATTATTCGGTTAACCAAGCCATCTACTTGACCTGCAAATCCATAGATAGTTCCAGATTGCAACGCTTCAACTGTATTTTTACCAATTACAGATTTTGGTCTAACTAACTCAACTTTACGGAGTTGCGCAGCCCTGGCAGCAAGTGCTTCAACTGATATTTCAATACCAGGTGCAAGTGCTCCTCCTAAAAATTCGCCCTTTGGCGATACAACATCTAAATTTGTTGAAGTTCCAAAATCAACAACAATTGCTGGGCCATCTGAACCATATAAAGTAAAAGCAGCTAATGAATTAACAATTCGATCAGCGCCAATTTCTTTAGGATTATCAACTAATAGTGGCACTCCAGTTTTAACTCCTGGCTCAATAATTGTTGTTTTAATCTCGCTGTAATGCTCATCAAGTAATTTTCTAATCTCTCTAAGTACTGCTGGAACTGTGGAACAAATAGCAACACCAGTGATATCAAAGCCATCTACTAAAGCTGAGTACTGCAGCCACAACTCATCAGCGGTATCTCTTGGATCAGTTTTTACCCGCCATGATTGTTCTAACTTGTCCTTGTTAAAAACTCCAAGGACGGTATTGGTATTACCCACATCGATTGTAAGTAGCATTATTTTTCCTTTCTAAAATCGAGGCCAATGTCTAAAGCTGGGGCAGAGTGAGTAAGTGATCCAATGGCTAAATAATCAACACCTGTTGCAGCATATGATTTTGCATTACTTATTGCTATTCCACCAGATGCTTCAAGCTTGACCAAACCAGCAGAAATTAAGACAGCTTGGTTACATTGTTCAACGCTCATGTTGTCTAACAAAATTAGATCTGGCTTTAATTTAACCGCTTCATTTAATTGATCAATTGAATCAACTTCAATTTCAATTGATTTATCTGGATACATCTTTTTGATTGCATTAAACGCTGCAGTTATGCTCCCAGCAGCCAAAACATGATTATCCTTAATTAGCGCAGCTTGTGAAAGTGATAATCGATGATTTGTTCCCCCGCCCATACGGACTGCAAACTTTTCTAACATCCGAAGCCCTGGTGTTGTTTTACGAGTATCTCGAACCTGACATTTTGTTCCAGAAATTTCACCAACCCATTTATTTGTAAGAGTTGAAATACCACTTAAATGAGATAAAAAGTTTAAGGCAGTTCGCTCAGCTAATAACAACTTTTGAGTATTTCCCTGCGCAGTTATTAACACTTTACCTGCTGAAACTTTTGCGCCTTCATCAACTAATACCTCATAATGATTAACTCCGCAGTATTCAAGGACAGCAGCTACTACATGTAGTCCGCTAACTACTCCACTAGCTCTAGTTATGAAGTCTGCGGTTGAAACTTGTGATTGAGTAATTGTTGCAACTGAAGTTAAATCTTGCCCACCTGCAAGATCCTCACTAATTGCATCTTTTACCTGTTGAAATATGTGATTAGGAGATAAGCCTAAGTTTTTTAAATTATCGCGTAGTTGATTCACTTAGATCTCCTCCACATCGCTATACCAATTACCGTCTTTATCAAGTGATTCAATAACTCTACTTAACCACTTATCAGATGATTGTGGGTAATCACTGCGCCAATGAGATCCACGAGATTCGGTTCTAATCAGCGCCGATTTAACAATAGCTGTTGCTAAAAGATAAAGATTAGAGGCTTCCCAAGCTTCAATTCTTGGTTCTTTACTTGTCAATTTTGATAATTCTTCTAATGTCTGCATGGTTTTACGAAGTGAGGTTTCAGATCGCATAACTCCGGCGCCTTCACTCATTGCAATTTGAAGTGGTAACAATATTTTTGGATCAAGTAACATCGTTTTTTCATCCTCAATTGGGTCTTCTTGTGGTGGTAAATCTTTCGCCAAGATAGCTGCAATACGAGCGCCGAAAACTAATCCTTCTAGTAATGAATTTGAAGCAAGACGATTGGCACCATGAGCACCAGTACATGCAGATTCACCACAGATATAAAGGCCTGGTACTGATGATTGACCATTTAAATCAACGATAACTCCACCAGATGCGTAATGCGAGGCTGGTGCTACTGGAATTTTTTCTTTAGTTGGATCAATTCCATTTGCAATGCAGGAAGCGTAGATTGTTGGAAATCTGTCTACAAAATCTTTTAATTTTGTGGCATCTAGCCAAACATGTGGTTGTCCACTTAATTGCATCTGATTAAAGATCTCTTTAGCAACAACATCTCGTGGAGCTAGATCTGCTTGTGGGTGTTTGCCAATCATAAATTGTTCATTTTTATGATTAAGTAATATTGCACCTTCTCCTCTAACTGCTTCACTTATTAACGGTTGCTGACCTCTATTTGCTAAATCTCGCCATAATACTGTTGGATGAAATTGCACAAACTCAACATCTCCTACTTTTGCTCCTGCCCTAAGTGCAAGTGCTACGCCATCTCCAGTTGAAACAGATGGATTAGTTGTTTGTGAATAAACCTGACCAAGTCCACCAGTTGCAACAACAACTGCGCGAGCAAGTGCCCTGCCGACACCATCTCTACTTCCGGCTCCAATAACGTGCACTGTTACACCACAAACTTTTCCTGCTTTACTTTTTAGAGCATCGATTACGAGAGCATGTTCGATAATTTCAATTCCAGTATCGTCTCTAACTGCAGCCAATAAAGCTCTTGAAACCTCAGCGCCAGTAGCGTCACCACCAGCATGCAGAATTCGATTTCTGAGATGTCCACCTTCTCTAGTTAATGCAATCTCACCAGTTTCAGATTTATCAAAGACAGCACCTTGTGCAATTAATTTTCTAACAGCTTCTGGTCCTTCAGAAACTAAAACATCAACTGCTTTAATGTCACATAACCCAGCACCTGCTGCCAAGGTATCTTTCTTATGTTGGTCAGGTGTATCACCGGGTCCAAGTGCTGCAGCAATACCACCTTGTGCCCATTTGGTAGATCCAGCATCAATGCGAGCTTTAGTTACTAATAAAACAGATAAACCATAGGATCTTAAATTTAACGCAGTAGTAAGACCTGCGACACCAGAACCAATCACAATTACATCAGCTGATGTACTCCAGCCAGGTGCGCCAGTTAATAGTTTCATTGCTGATTCCCCATTGGCATATTGTCGATCAATCTGATCTGATTCACCCAACCGGCAATAATTACCCGTTTATTTTGGGTTCCGGCCTTTGCTTTTTCAAAGCTGTTTTCATCTATTACCTCAAGATAATCTAGTTTAAAACCTGGCTCACTCGAAATCTCTTTTTGCATCTGCTCAAAAGTTTGTTTTGTTAAAGCTCTATGTATTACCTGTGCCTTTTTTTCACCATCGCTTCCTAACTTAATATTTCGAGATGAAACTGCCAATCCAGCATTATCACGAATAGTTGGTGCTGAAATAATCTGAACAGGAATCTTAAGATGTGCAACCATTTGTTTAATTAGAAATAGTTGTTGAAAATCCTTCTCACCAAATACCGCTGCTTTGGGTTTAACTAGATCAAATAGTCGCTTCACCACAGTTAATACTCCAGAAAAATGTTCAGCTCTGGAAGCTCCTTCATATATTTCACCAATTCTTCCTGTTGGAATTTTTTCAATACCACCAGGATAAATAACATCTTCACTTGGTATAAATAAAGCACTAGCACCTGCAGCTTCAGCCAGCTTGATATCAGAATCTAAACTTTTTGGATAGTTTATTAAATCCTCTTTATTTTCAAATTGGAGTGGGTTTACAAAAATACTAACGATTACTCGCTCGCCCTCTTTTTTTGCCAATTCAATTAATGTTTTGTGTCCGATATGAAGTGCACCCATAGTTGGAACTAACACATCCCATTTTTGGCGCGCTAAATCGTCGGCAGATTTAATTACTTCAATCATGGCTCCAGTCCTTTCCGGGTACCGGGCTAGAAGATAAGTTTAACGCTGACTATTCAAAGATGCCAAAAGAGATTTAATCTTGCCGGCACCTGGTATTTCCCCCTCTGGATCAATTGCAAACCAAGGAGTTAAGACAAATTCTCTAGATTTAGCTAGTGGGTGGGGTAGTTTTAGGAAATCTGAATTAATGATTTGCTCACCATAAACAATTAAATCAAGATCAATAACTCTAGGACCCCACTTAACATCTCTGACTCTACCAATTTGATCCTCTATAGAAAGTAATTTTGTTAGTAGATCAACTGCAGATAATTGGCATTGGCCTACTGCAACTGCATTAATAAAGTCATCCTGCTTAGGTCCTCCTACTGGTTTTGTTTGAGTGAAGGGTGAAACTTTTAAGTCATCTAGTATCAAACTCAGATGATTTATTGCAGTGTTTAAGTTTTCCTTACAGTCACCAAGATTTGAACCTAGCGCAACTACTGCTTTCATCTTTTGCGAGTTATTTCAACAGATACATCTGTAAACCTTAAAGATATTGGTGCCTTTGGTTTATGGACAATTACTGTCACTTCTTTAACTTTTTTAAACTCTTTCAATACAAGTTTGGCAATATTATCTGCCAAGGTTTCAATTAATTGCACTGGTTTACCGGTAATTTGATCGTGTGCAATTTGGGCAACTTCAGCATAGTTGACAGTTTTACTCAAGTCATCATTAAGATTTTTTAGTGGCAAGGTAAGTTCGATATCAACTACAAATCTCTGACCACGTCTTTGCTCACTTGCAAATACGCCATGAAATCCTTTGGCACTAATGCCTATTACTTTTATCAAATCACTCATTTACGAAGCCTTTCAATAACTGATATTGCATCTTGGTGCGCTTTGACCGCGTGTGTTCTAACTGCCCACACCTTAACTCTTGCCAACTCAGCAGTTAATGCAATCGTTGCTGCCTCCCGTTTATCAGGCTCATTAGCATTTACCAGTTCACCTAAAAATCTTTTGCGCGATACACCTACCAATAGTGGGTATCCAAGCATTTGAAAACGCTCGATGTTTTTTAATATTTGCCAATTATGTTCGCTCTCTTTAGCAAAACCAATTCCAGGATCTAAAATTATTTGTTCTGGTGAAACACCAGATTTCAATAAGCTAGTAACCCGATCATCTAGCTCATCTTTCACTTCAGTAACCACATTTTCATACACCGCTTGTTTTTGCATCTCCTTTGAATGTCCACGCCAATGCATCGCTATGTACTGCACTTTTTGATTGCTAGCAATTACTTTTGCCATTTTTTCATCGGCTAGGCCACCGCTTACATCATTAATATATGTTGCACCTGACGCAATCCCTTGTTTTGCAACCTCAGCACGCATAGTGTCCACACTAATTACGGCGCCATCTTTAACTAATTCAGTTACCACTGGAATTACTCTTTCCAGTTCTATCTCTTCACTAACCCGCTCAGCACCTGGTCTGGTTGATTCACCACCAATATCAATAATGTCTGCGCCCTCGGCAATTAATCGTCGTCCTTGTGAGATTGCATCTGCTTTTGATAAATACTTACCACCATCCGCAAATGAATCAGGAGTGATATTTAAAATTCCCATCACTAAGGTGCGGCTCATGATTATCTACTTTGATTTATTAGTGAGATAGCTTCAGCTCTAGTTGTTGGATTTAATAATTGGCCACGAACTGCGCTAGTTGTTGTGCGGGCTTGGGATTTTCTAACACCGCGCATGGACATGCATAGGTGTTCACAATCGATAATCACAATCACACCCCCTGGTTGCAATATCTCAACCAAAGCATCGGCAATCTGTGAGGTTAATCTTTCTTGCACCTGGGGCCTGCGAGCATACAGATCAACAATGCGGGCAAGTTTTGAAATACCAGTAATTCTTCCGCTCTCACCTGGAAT
>OFSF01000825.1_pt1 | contig 11555 bp, 10 predicted proteins | sample 1543271 | NCBI WGS metagenome assembly OFSF01 (sample SAMN07774227, study PRJEB24372) | wastewater metagenome | isolation source: Exp Tend VB 100WW | collected 2016-02
CTTGGGCTTTCGCTGCTTCTTGTTGCGCCTCGAAAATTGCCTGCTCGGCAGGTGTTCGTGTGTTGACCGGTGCCGCAGGTATCGTCGCGCCAGTTGTTGCCGGTGCCGCACGCGGAGTCATCTTCTCGGCAATGTAGCGACCTTCAATAACCGCTTCGGCAATAACGCGAGCCATCAACTCGTTCGCACGAATCGCATCATCGTTGCCCGGAATCGGGTAGTCAATGATGTCTGGGTTCACATTTGTGTCAACAACTGCGATAACCGGAATGCCAAGTTTGCGCGCTTCTGTCACCGCGATGTGCTCTTTCAAAGTATCGAGCACGAAAATCGCATTCGGACGACGACCCATCGAGCTGATACCCGACAAGTTGCGCTGCAACTTCTCAAGTTCGCGGCTGATCAATAGAGCTTCTTTCTTCGGCATCAAATCAAACTCGCCTGTCTCGCGAAGACGCTCGTATTCTTGCATCTTGCTGACGCGCTTTGAGATTGTGTCGAAGTTCGTCAACATGCCGCCCAACCAACGCTCGTTGACATAAGGCATGCCACAGTGTTGAGCGAAAAGTCGCACTGGATCTTGCGCTTGCTTCTTTGTGCCGACGAACAAAATATTGCCACCGTTGGCGACAAGATCACGAACGAAGCGATACGCCTCTTCGATTCGAACCAAAGTCTGTTCAAGGTCGATGATGTAAATGCCATTGCGCTCGCTGTGAATGAAGCGCTGCATTCGTGGGTCCCAGCGGGCTGTGCGATGTCCGAAGTGAACTCCGGCCTCAAGCATTTGACGCATGCTGATAATTGCCATGACTAATTTCCTCTCTGTGGTTAGATACACGACCTTCGGCGCCGAAGCGACCACATGATGAAAGTCGTGCAATTAAATAGTGGGATATGAACTTTTATTACTTCAACTAGCCCCGAAATCCTAACCGTCAGAAGCTCAAATCAGCACTGGTGAATAGTCGGATTATTGCCTTGATCCACGGCCGACCCACTCACCAAAACGGCGAGGCTTCCAGCCTTCGTGAACCCTGCCAAATACGGCAGCGGATCAACGTATTGTGCGCCTCCACGTGTGGCGCCATTACCTGATTCGCGCACGCCAAAATAAAGCCTCAGCCCAGACATAGCGATCTGCTGACCCGCATAGACCACATCGCCCGCCCGCAATTTAGTTTCGGCGATTCTGCCATAGGTAATTTTCTTGTTGCCACGAGTTGATAAAACTAAATACTTGATTCGACCAACCTCACCCGAGTAACTGATCACACCGTCGCTCGCCGCCAAAATTGGTTGAGCGCTCTCTAATTGCAACTCAAGGCCCCGATTGCCTGCACACTGCTCACACTTTGGTGCGCGAAATTGATCGATAACGACAACACTGCTCATGTCTTGAACAGGGTTTTGCAATCGGCACGACGAAAAACTTGGCGCAGCCAAAAAAATAGTTGCAACTAGCCCGGCAAGCACGGCGAATTAAGCGACGTCAGCGGCAGCGAGTCGTGAGCGAAGTTGCAACACCGCTTTGGTGTGAATCTGCGATACACGACTTTCAGTGACGCCAAGCACTTCACCGATTTCGCCGAGTGTCAAATTTTCTTCGTAGTACAAAACCAACACCGTTCTTTCACGTTCTGGAAGTCGCTTTATTTCACTGCGCATGATCTTGCGTAGTTCGGTCGCTTCAACAACTGCGTCAGGACTCGGCACATATGAAGCACCGCCATGTGTAGACGCAGGCGTGTTGTCGGCAACCACATGATCTAACGGACCAACCGCACTTGAGGCGATCTCGGTCAACCACTTTTCAAGGTCGCCGCTATTGATTTTTAATTTTGCTGCTAATTCTTCATCGGTTGGTGCGCGTTTTAATTCGTGCTCAAGATCTGAAATTGCGTTCTCAACTGTTCGAGCCTTAGATCGAACACTGCGCGGAACCCAATCGAGCGATCGCAAACTATCCAAAATTGCGCCTCTGATTCTCGGTATCGCATAAGTTTCAAACTTGAAACCCAATGCCGGATCAAATCGATCGATGGCATTCATCAAACCGAACACTCCCGAACTAACCAAGTCACCAATTTCAACACGCTTGGGCAAACCAGCCGCGAGTCGACCGGCAACAAACTTGACAAGCGATGCGTAGTGAACGACCAGCCACTCGCGAGCGAGAGGGTCTTTGTTGCCGTGCCACTTCTCCCACGCTTGATCAATTGTCAGACGAACAGGTAGTGCGTTCATGCTCGTGGGTGCGATGCGCCGTACGCAGATTTGAGACGCTCTTTGCTGACTTGGGTGTATCGCTGAGTTGTTGCGACGTCCGAATGGCCGAGCAACTCTTGTACTGCCCGCAAGTCGGCGCCGTTATCCAACAAATGTGTGGCAAAAGTATGGCGCAGAGCATGCGGATGAGTCGGCGTCAGCGCACGCTCATCAATAATTCTTCGCACATCGCGTGGAGCAAGACGACCGCCTCGTGCGTTCAAGAACAACGCCACTGCTTCACTCTTTTTTTCAGTCACTTCACTGCGACACTTCAACCAAATCTTGACTGCACCAATACTTGGCTCACTTACAGGTATTCGTCGCTCTTTAGAGCCCTTACCCATAACAATGACCGTGTTGTTTCGCGCGTCGATGCTGTCGATATCTAGCGAACACAGTTCGCTGACACGAAGCCCACTGCCATAAAGCAGTTCAATTACTGCCGTGTCGCGTGTCGACTTCCACTCTGGCACCTCGGGGTCTTTACATGTCAACAACGCATTCAACTGCTCTTTGGTTAAAACTTTTGGCAATCGACCTGTGCCAGACGGCGTGCGCACACCAGTTGTCGGATCAGCCTTAATGGTTTTATTGCGCACGAGCCACGCAAAGTACCTTCGTATCGCGGCTAGTTTTCGTGTCACGCTTCGCTTTGCTTGGCGGTTAGTCGTCAAGAAGCTCAGATACTGTCGCACCATCTCGCGAGTCACATTTTTTGGCGAGTTAATTTTTTGGCGCGCCACCCAGTCTGCAAACTGCTTTACATCGCTTGCATATGCACTCGTCGTGTGCGGTGAGGCAGCCGTCATCGACCCAATGAAGTCGTCAATATTCCACCCCGCCGCCATAGCAGTCATAACGGTATCTCTTTAGCTGTATCGCTGCCCGAATTCAATCACTTCCCACCAGCCAGAGTTATTGATCACCCAACCAAGTGCCTCTAGCCGACCAAGACAAATAGCAGCCTCTAACAACGGCACCCCAGTGCGAATGACGAATTCATCTAACGTGAACGGCGCGCCAACCATCATTGCCACAACATGTGCGTCACTCTCCGCAAGTCTTGGACGCGGATCAAATGAATTGTCGTTAGCCCTGCGATTATCTAGACCGAGCGCCACCAAAATGTCGTCGACGTTTACAACTGGCAAGCAGCCTTGTTGCACCAACATATTCGTGCCCGCTGAAGCAATATTTCGTGGCGACCCGGGCACAGCCAGCACAGTGATGTCGCGCTTTTGCGCTTCGTCAACTGTGATCATCGACCCACCTCGATCTTTGCTTTCAACAACAACCAATACTTCGCTCAGCGCTGCCAAAATTCTGTTGCGCAACGGAAATCGAAACGCCTCGGGTGGCGCACCTGGTGGTGACTCACTGACCAGCGCACCAGCTTGGGCAACGTTTCGCCACAAGTCTGCGTGTTCTTTTGGATAAACATAGTCAAGGCCCGACGCAACAACGCCTACGGGCGCAGCCGCCATCGCTGACGCTGATTTCTTTTCGCGTGCGCGCAACACCCCATGATGAGCCCAAGCATCTATACCCCGCGCTAAACCTGAAATCACACAAACACCGTTCATCGCCAACTCAAATGCCAAGTGTGAAGTCATGTAACGACCTGATGCTGTTGCGCTTCGGGTGCCAATCATGCCCACGCGCCTGGTCGCCAGAGCCTGCAAATCTCCTTGATAAAACAGCACTGCAGGTGGCGATATATCGTTCGTCAAACATCGCGGATAATTCTCTTCGCCGATAAGAGCCACATGAATGCTCGCTTTTTTACATCGCCCCAAAATCTGTTCTTGCAAACTCAGGGTTGCATTCGCGCGCCACATCTGGCCCAGCCCATTTTCTTGCATCAAGGCCGCGACAACAACGTGGGGCTTGGCTCGACCTTGGATAACTGCCCACGCCGTTTGTGGATCGTGATATTTCAATATTGTTGTCAGTCTCTTTGGTCCAATTTTTGGCAATGCCGACAGCGATGCGGCGGCTAATTGTTCATTGCTCAGAATTGAACTCATGGCTAGAAAACAAGTTCACGCGAGCGCAGGCCCGACGCCAAGTCAACTCGCATCATCAGCGCCAAATTTAAGTGCGCTTCATCTACAACTTCGGGCGCTCCGTTCAAATCAGCAATCGTGCGCGCCACCCGCCGCACGCGGTGATATCCCCGACCAGTTAGGTGACCAGCCTCAAGCTCTCGACGCAAGCGTTGCTCGGCTTTTTTTGACAAAGGTGCGACTGCATCTAGTTGTTCGCGGGTCAACGCCGAATTGGCGCACTTGAATCTTGCGAATGCAATCTGTCGCGCAATCGCCACTCGCTTGGCAACTTCGCTTGTCGACTCGCCGCGTTCAGGACTGAGCAATTCGTTCGTATTTGGGCGCGACACCGCCACGCGCAAATCAAACCGATCGAGTAGTGGTCCAGAAAACCTTCGCAAGTATCTGGCACGCGCCGCGTCGTCGCATGTGCAAACCCCTGGCGTACCTTCGCCACATGGACACGGATTAGTTGCCGCCACCAACAAAAATTTCGCTGGCATCACCACACTTGTTCTGGCTCGCGCCAGGCGCACAATGCCTTGTTCAAGTGGCTGACGCAACGCATCTAAAACAGACGGTGCAAACTCGCCCAACTCATCTAAGAACAACACACCATTGCTTGCCAAAGAAATTTCACCAGGTCGCATCAACGCCGTGCCACCGCCAACCATCGACACCATCGACGACGAGTGGTGTGGCGCACGATACGGCGCACGTCGAATCAGTCCGGCGTTTGGTGATTCAAGTTGCACCGACGAATGCACCATCGTTGTTGAAATCGCCTCATCATCAGTTAGTGGTGGCAATAAACCCACAAGTCGCTCAGCCAACATTGTCTTGCCTGCACCAGGCGGACCAACCAACAACAAGTGATGCGCACCCGCCGCTGCAATCTCAAGTGCGCGCCGCGCGACTGGTTGACCTTGCACATCGGCCAAGTCTCGACTGTTTAGCGCAATTGCATTTACCCCGACATCACAAGCAAGATTTTTCGAACATTGCCAATCGGCGCGCCCAGATAAACACTCAACTACGTCGAGCAAATTTTTTGCACTGTAAACCTGAGCGGTTGTTGCAGCACTGGCCTCAGCCAAGTTTTCTGGCGCAACGACTGCCGTGCGATCAGTGAGCGCCAATACCAATGGTGTTGCCCCGCGGACGGGTCGCAACGAACCGTCTAGGCCTAACTCGGCGACAAACGCAAAATTTGCAAGTGCATCAATGGCTACTACTTCTTGTGCAGCGAGCAGCCCAATGGCGATCGCCAAATCTAAACACGCACCAGACTTTCGATCACCAGTTGGTGCAAGATTCACCGTTACTCTTCGCGTTGGCCATGGCAGACCGCATGACAAAAGTGCCGCCCGCACACGATCGCGACTCTCACGACAAACTTCATCAGGTTGACCAACCACTGTGAAGCCTGGCAACCCGATGCCTGCGTGAACTTCGACGTCTACGCGCGAACCACGCACACCCAGCAATGTCGCAGACCGAACTGATGCAAACACTTTTGTTTTCCTTTGGTAGTTGTCCGTAGATGACGTTTTTATTTGCCGACAATCAACATGACGCCAAATTGATTAACCAACCTGAGATACTTGAGCGCGATGGCTTTTGATCAAATTTCTCTGACTAGCTGGTTCGGCCAATGTGTACGACGCATCAGCAACTTGGCTCAACGCACAAGACGCACTTTCATAACCGCTGCGACGGTCGGCGTTCTCGCACTCTTCACAGTTTCATGCTCTGAGACCCCGCGAACGGCCACAAACTTTTGTCGTCAACTGGCAAAAGAACTCCCGGGCATCACCCAGCCCAATGCAACACAGGCCGAAGTTTCGTCGATGCTGGATCGATACAAACGGCTCGGCAAAGTTGCACCTCTGGCGATTGAAGCCGACTGGAAGTCGTTAACCGAACTTCTCACTCTCGCTTCGCGCATGAACGCGGCAGATTCTGAAAGCGTGCAAGCCGTTGTCGACATGTCGTATTCGACACAAAAAGCCGCCGATGCCGCCGCAAAGTGGATTCTTGAAACGTGTGGTGTAGATATCTCGACCGGACTCAACGTCGGGCCAAGCGGTTAAAAATTAAAACACAACTCTGGCTCGCAAGCCAGAAAAAGTATTAGCGAATTTCTCCGCGCTTGACAATTACTTTGTCAGCCAAACCGTAATCACGGGCTTGCTCGGCTGTGAACCAACGATCGCGCTCAGAGTCGGCTTGAATTTCTTCGAGCTTGCGTCCCGAGTGATGCGCCGTAAGTTTGGCCATGCTCAACTTGGTGTATGCAAGTTGCTCTGCTTGAATCGCGATGTCTGAAGCTTGACCACGCAAACCAGCGAGTGGTTGGTGCATCATGATGCGTGCGTTCGGCAGTGAATATCGCTTGCCCGCCGCACCAGCAGTCAACAAAAACTGGCCCATTGAAGCGGCCAAACCCAAACAGACAGTTGCAACATCGCAAGACACAAATTGCATCGTGTCGTAGATCGCCATTCCGGCGGTGACAGAACCACCAGGACTATTTATATATAGCCAGATATCTGCTTTTGGATCTTCGCCTTCAAGAAACAACAACTGCGCACAAACTTGGTTTGCAATGTCATCGTTGACATCGGTGCCGAGCATTACAACACGACTCTTGAGCAACCGCACAAAAATATCGCTACGTGAGTCGAAACCGCCTTCAAGGGCTACAGGAAGAATATTTGACATGCCTTGCAGGCTAGTGCGTTGTTAACTATTGCCGACGGACGCCACTGAAAATAACAATCACACGCTCATCATCGGCAATTTCTTGGCGAATTGCCAACAGCCCCGCAAGTCCTGCGGCACCAGTCGGGCTGACGTCAATATTTGTCACACGATGTGCAAGCGCATAACTTTCGTGCACTTGCGCTTCGGTCGCCACAACTGGATACCCGTCGCTATCGGCCATTGCGTTGCACGCACCGATCCAGTCGTAAGTTTCGTCGTCCAAAATTCCATCGGCAAGTGAAACCGGTGTGCTCTCCCATGGCCACATACATTGCGTCCAACGATCCCCGGCATTGCGTGCCCCGCCCGAACTCTGGGCAATCTTGAAAGCCCGAGCAAGTGGAGCACAGCCCTGTGTTTGCACGGCATGCACTTTTGGTTTTGTGGCACCAGCAAAAAACCCTGCGGCGGCACACGCGACGAAGGCACCACCACCCGCCTGCACAAACATTCGACTCATCAACGAGCCAGGCAAATTTTCGGCAACCACCGCCATCTCCCAACCAATCGTGCGACCACCATCTAGACACCATGCGTTCTCGGGGCCTTGCACTCCAAACGGAATTGAACCAGCAGCGATTGCCTCACGAAAGCGAAACACACAAGGGTCCCCCGCAGGATCTGTCGCGATACGTTGACACAGCACAGCATTCGCCTGCAACGAACTTAAAATTTTAAGCGTCGCTTCGTCTGCGCTTTGTGGAACAAAAACTTGAATCGGCCAATTCACTGCACGAGCAAGAGTGCTCGCCGCAATCGCCGCGTTGCCGCATGATGCAATCGCCAGCGCTGGTCGTTTGTTCGGGTGCTTCCACGGTGCACGTCCGACCTTTTCGACTGCAATCAAGTGCAGCAGTTCACTGAATAGATGTCGAGCTTTTTGCGAGCCGGCAACATTGTGCGTCTCGTCTTTTATCCACACACCGCCTTGTTGACTAAAGCCCAGTTCGTCGCTCAGTGCATCGTGTCGCGCAAACGGTGTCGTACGAAAACCGGTGCCGGCAACTGCCGAAACTGCGTCGTCAAGTTCGCGAATTATTTTTGTTCGGGCTTCGAAATCAAGTCCAAGAGTCGCAGCAAATGCATCCCAAGCCAAATAACGCTGAAACCCAACGTATGGATTCGCATCACCTGTGCTCCGTAGCGGTGCAATTGAATTTTCTAATTCAAGAACATGATGCCGATCTACGTCGCTCGAGTTTGGACAACGCCAAGAAAATATCTCGCTGATTGCAACCCGCGTTCCACAGGCTGAGCAACGCCAACCAGTTACAACTGGTGCTGGCTGCATCTTGGCTATTTTTTAGCGGCGACTCTACGGTTGAACTCGCCGATGAGTTCGTCCCACACGGGCAAATACTTTCGCAAGTCGCGCCAAAACGACTGCGACCTGCGGGCTTCAAACACAGCCAATGGCGTTCCTTGTTGTTCAACCCATGTGTAGTAACCGAGATTAAAAATTCGGGTGCGGTCGCGCTCGGTGCAATCAATCATCGCATCTGTGCCAACCATGCCAAGGTGCTCAGCAAAAACTTCTGCCGCGTCCATCTCACCGAATGAATCGTTAAAGCGTCGCGTCATAGTTTTTACGCGCTCACTTGGATACAAATCGGCACCGTCCGTTGCGATCGTGATCAAAGCATCGTTCTCACCCAGTCCGAGCAGTTTCGCCGTCTTGATCGCCGCAATCACGTTGCAAATCGCCGAGAAACCAAAATGCTTCAATGTCTCGACGATTTCCACGGGCACGCCTTTGCGCTCGGCCAAGTATCGACAGCCGGCATCAGTGTTGAACATCACGTCCAACTCGTCTGTCGCTCGGTCTGAAACGCCGACAACAACGTCGGTGTTCATCACGTTATGAATCAAAGGTATGTGCTTGTCGCCGATTCCTTGAATGTTGTGTTCGCCAAAGCCGTTCTCCAACATCGTCGGGCATTCAAGAGCTTCAACGGCGACAATTTTTGTTCCGTAGTCATCTTTGAGACGGTCGCCAGCGCCAATCGTGCCTGCCGAGCCAGTAGCCGAAGTGAATGCAGCCAAGCGCAACTTGCCGCCAACACTTTTGTTTACAAATTCAAAAACACTTGATAATGCTCGCCCCGTAACTTCGTAGTGGCCAGCATGATTGCCGAACTCACAGAATTGGTTGAAAATAAAATTCTTCGGGTCAAGCTCCATCTCGTTGCATGCGTCATAAATTTCTTTGACGTTGCTCTCGGTTCCCGGAGTGCGCACAATGTCGCTCGGGTCGCTCACCCATTTGTCAAGCCAGTCGAATCTTTCTTGCGACATTCCGGCCGGCAAAACAGCAACGCCACGCGAACCCATGATTCGACTGATCGCCACTCCACCGCGGGCGTAGTTGCCCGTTGACGGCCAAACCGCACGGTGACGACTCGGATCAAACTGACCAGTTATGACTCTTGGCGCCAAGCACGAATATGCTGCCAAAACTTTGTGCGCAGTAATCATCGGAAAGCGATCACCGAACATAACAATGATCTGGCTATCAATGCCCGTCAACGAACTTGGTAATACGACATGATCTGGCACCGACACACGCTCGCCCTGCATGTTGTTGTACCAATGCACGCGAAACAAGTTGCGAGCATCAGCGGCGTTCTTGTCGACACCCTTGGCGTAACTCGCATCAATTTTTGAAGGGTCTGCCAACTGGGCAAATGTCGGAAGCACAACTTTGTTCTTGGCGCAGAGCGCGACACTATTTTCAAGAGCCTGCTGATCAACGATCGTGTCGGCCAGGCCAAGTTGTCCAGCCAAAGCAGCAGAGTCAAGTTTTCCTTTTGAGCCCTGATGCTGTGCAGTTATTGAAGTCAAGGTTTACATTATGTCAAATAATCATTACGAAGCACTACTCTTACGGGCGCAAGGCATACGCAAGCCGACGTAGCCCAATGGCAGAGGCACGGCGCTTAGGACGCCGCCAGTGAGAGTTCGAGTCTCTCCGTCGGCACAAAATATGGACGCGCACACAACCGAGCAACTCGCAACCCCCGCACTTCTCGTCGACCTCGACGCCATGAACAAGAACATGCGAACGATGTCACTTCGCCATCCAGCCGCAAAATTGCGACCGCACACGAAGGCCCACAAGTGCACGGGCATCGCACAACTGCAACAGCATTACGGCCACAAGACTTTTACCTGTGCAACTCCTCGCGAAATTATCGGTATGGCCGCAGCCGGAGTTGGCGAAGACTTTTTGCTGGCCAACGAAGTGGTCGACATCGAACGTTTAAAAAAACTTGCACAGATTGCAGAAAATGTTCGCGTCACCATCGCCGTTGACTCACAAGAAACCATCGATGCAACTACGCGCGCAGGTCTGCACGATGTATTGATCGATGTCAATGTTGGTCTGCCTCGTTGTGGCATCGCGCCAGAACTTGCCGGCCGGCTCGCCGATAGCGCGAGAAAATCTGGGTTAACAGTTCGTGGCGTTATGGGCTACGAAGGTCACTTGATGATGGTTGACGGCCATGACAACCGAAAGCAAAAAGTCGCAGAGTCAATGCAACTGCTCGCGCGCGCCGCAAGCGATGTGGGGGGCGAAATAATCTCGGCGGGCGGCACCGGCACATTCGACATGCACGACGACACATGCATCAACGAACTTCAAGCTGGTTCGTATGCGCTAATGGATACGCACTACGCGAAACTCGAATTGCCGTTCGTGCAAAGTTGTTTTGTTTTGGGCACCATAATTTCTGCCAACCCGCAATGGCTCGTGATCGACGTTGGCCTGAAATCACTCGGTATGGACCATGGCAATCCAACCGTAGATGGCTTTGATGTTCTCTTTTGCTCAGATGAACACACGACACTTAAACCGAAAAAAGATTTAGCAAAACAGAAAGTCAAAGTGGGTGAAAAACTTCGCGTAATTCCGGCTCATATCGACCCAACAATGGCGATGCACAGCGTCGCCCACATTGTTCGTGGTGAAGAACTAATCGATACTTGGCAAATTGACTTACGGGGCTGGTAATTCGCCAAGACGCTTAGCCAGCAAACGAAAAGCAATTGCACGGTGCGAATACTGATGTTTTTCTTCAACTGACATTTGGGCAAAGGTTCGACCGTCACCAGCAGCGGGCACGAATACCGAGTCATAACCAAAACCGCGATCACCGCGTTGTTCGGGCGCAATTGATCCCTCGCAGACACCTTCGCAGATAATTTCTTTACCGTCTGGCCACAACAGCAAAATCACCGTTCGAAATCTTGCCGACCGGTTGCTGTTTTGATTAAGTGCATCAAGAAGTTTGCGTCGATTTTGTTCATCTGTGGCACCTGGGCCGGCAAATCGTGCCGTGAACACACCGGGCTGGCCGTTCAGTGCATCAACTTCTAAACCCGTGTCGTCTGCAAGTGCTGGCTGATTGGTCGCCCGACCCACGGCAATGGCTTTTAATCGTGCATTGCCAATCAGAGTCGTTTCAGTCT
>OFSF01000826.1_pt1 | contig 11535 bp, 11 predicted proteins | sample 1543271 | NCBI WGS metagenome assembly OFSF01 (sample SAMN07774227, study PRJEB24372) | wastewater metagenome | isolation source: Exp Tend VB 100WW | collected 2016-02
CATGTCGCCGATTTCGTCGAGCAGCAGGGTACCGCCTTCGGCCATTTCGAAACGGCCCTTGCGCGCGGTCAGTGCGCCGGTGAAGGCACCCTTTTCGTGGCCGAACAGTTCGCTTTCCAGCAGGTCGGCCGGAATGGCGCCGCAGTTGATCGCCACGAACGGGCCGTCGCGGCGCGGCGAGCGCTGATGGATTGCGCGCGACACGACTTCCTTGCCGGTACCGGATTCGCCCAGCACGAGCACGGTGGTGTCGAATGCGGCCACCTGTTCGATCATCGTGCGCAACGCAGTCACTGCCGGACCGTTGCCGGTCGGGCCCTGGTCCTGGGCGGCGCCGGCCTGGTGCTCGGCGTCCAGGCGCTTGAGGCTGGCGCGGCGCAGCAGGGCTTCCATCTGCGCATGGCGCAGCGGCGTTTCCAGCGGCCAGATGTTGGCTTCGTGCAGGCCGTGCTGATGGGCAAAGGCTGCGGCATCACCGTCGGCCAGCAGTACCGGCGGCGGCAGGCTGCTGCCGCCCAGCCAGTTGTACAGCGCGGTGCTGGCAGCGGTGTCGTCCAGGCTGCCGACGATCACGGCCATCCAGTCGTTCTGGCGCTGGCGACCCAGGTCGAAGTCGGCCGCGTCGGAAACCCAGCGCGGGTTGAAATCCATGAATTCCAGCAGGGCAACGGTGCGCTCTGCGCGCACGGCGTCGTTGTCCAGCACCAGGATGCGCGATTCGCTCACGATCGATCCTCCCTGAGGCCTTCCAGGATCGGCATGACTTCCTGGATGTAGGACAGCTTGCTGACAAAATTGTCGGCGCCAGCGCGCAGCGCGTGTTCGCGGTGCTCGGCGTCGTCGAAGTGGCTGGCGATCACGATGTACGGTGCATCGTCCTGCGACTTGATCAGGCGGGTGGCCTGCAGGCCGCCCATTTCCGGCATCGCCAGGTCCATCAGCACCACCTGCGGGCGCAGCGTTTCCGAGCGCTCGATCGCTTCCAGGCCGTTGCCGGCGCTGCCGACGATCTGCAGCCAATCGATCTTGCGGAAATGGCGCATCGCCGCGTTGATGAAGCCCTCGTGGTCATCGACCAGCAGGACCGTGAGCTTGTTCATGTCCAACATCCTTTTCAGCCCACCCGGGCCAGCTGCGGTTGCCTGGCGCCAAGCCGGCGCCGTTCACGGGCCGGGGCGATGTCCAGTTGTTCTCGGTATTTTGCGACGGTTCGGCGGGCAATGTTCACCCCCTGGCGCGACAGCAGGCCGGCGATGGCCTCGTCGGCCAGCGGCCGGCCGGCCGGTTCGGCGTCGATCAGGCGGCGGACCATGGCCTTCACGGCCTGGCCGGAGACGCTGGCGCCTTCCAGGCGCACGGCGAAGAAGTGCTTCAGTTCGAAGGTGCCGCGCGGGGTCTGCAGGAACTTGCCGGTGGTGATGCGCGAGACGGTGGACTCGTGCATGCCGATTTCCTCGGCCACTTCCTTCAGGGTCAGCGGCGCCATGGCCTCCTCGCCACGCACCAGGAACGCGGCCTGGCGCTCGACGATCACCCGCGCGGTGCGCAGCAGGGTGTCGTAGCGCATCGACAGGCCGCGGCTGAACCAGCGCGCTTCCTGCAGCATTTCGCGCAGTGCCGGTGCGGCCTCGCTGGTCTCGGCCAGGGCCTGTTCGTACTGGCTGTTGATCGAGACGCGGCGGCTGGTCGCCGGATTCAGCGCCACCTTCCACTGGTCGTCGGCGTGCCAGGCGACCACGTCCGGCACCACCACGGCATTGCGTTCGGGCAGCAGGCTGTCACCCGGGCGCGGCTGCAGCGAGAGGATCAGGCGCACGGCTTCGCGCACGTCGTCGATCTCGGCGTCGTGCAGGCGGGCGAGGGCGGGGTAGTCGTGCGCGGCCAGCGCGTCGAGCGCGCCATCGAGAATGCGTGCCGCCAGGTGGCGGGCGGGGACTACGCCGTGCAGGCTGCGCAGCTGTGCCTGCAGGCCTTCGCGCAGGTCCTGAGCGGCCATGCCGGCCGGCTCGCCATGCAGCAGCTGCTGACGGATGGCTTCCACGCCGTCGGCGGCGATGTCGAACTGGGCGCTGGCCAGCAGCTGCAGCTGGTCCAGCGGTGCCTGCAGGTAGCCTGCCTCATCGCAATGGTCCAGCCAGAAGGCGGCCACGGCCAGCTCGCGGTCATCCATGTCCAGCGACAGGCGCTGCAGCACGCGCAGCTGCGGGTCGCTCGATTCGCCGGCGGCGATGCGCGCCATGCGGTCGTCGTCGCCGTCCTGCCAGCTGGCGCCGGCCACGTCCCACATCGACGACTCGGGCAGCTCGTCGAACGCAGCGGTTTCCAGCGTGGTGGCGCCGGCCTCGGTGGCTTCGGCGGTGGGTGCTTCAGCCTCTTCGATCTCCAGCAGCGGGTTGGAGTCCAGCAGGCGCTGGATTTCCTGTTCCAGGTGCAGGCCATCAAGCTGCAGCAGCCGGATCGACTGCAGCAACTGCGGGGTGAGGTGAAGTTGTTGGCCCAGCTGGGCCGAGAGTGCAGCCTTCATCGTGGTTCCCCGGCACCGCTCCCCGGCGCCTTGTGGAACGCATCTTGCTTTTGATCCGGCGGGGGCGGAATCAGGGGGTTCCTGAGGGGCTTCGTGAATGTCCTGACAGGGTGTAGGGGTATTCCCTACATTGTCGCGGAATGTTGACGATGATCGCCGCTAAGTTGCTGATTTCCGGTGTGGGTCCCGGATTGATCGGGCTGCGCCGTGTACGGATTCCTGTCAGGGCGTGTCGGGGTGACGGGAATTCGTCGTCAGTGCGGATCTGGCCTCCTTCGCAGAGGATCACTCCAGCTCGTGCTGGTGGCGCGCGGCCAGCAGCAGCAGATCGTTGGCGCGGCGACAGCCCAGCGACTCCATCATGCGTGCGCGGTGGGTTTCCACCGTCTTGACGCTGATGCCGAGGTCGGCGGCGATTTCCTTGTTGCTCTCACCCTTGCCGATGCGGCGCAGAATCTCGCGCTGGCGCGGCGACAGTGCGGCGATGCCGGTGGGTTTTTCGCGGCCGAGCATCGGTGCCAGCATCTTGGCGGAGATCTGCGGGCTCAGGAACACCTGGCCGGCGTGCGCGGCACGCAGCGCCAGTTCAAGCTCCTGCGGTGCGGCATCCTTGACCAGGAACCCGACCGCACCGCGATCGAGTGCATCGCGCACGTGGGCGGCGTCGTCGTGCATGGTCATCATCACCACCCGCGTGCCGGGGGCGCGCAGGCGGATGTCGCTGAGGGCTTCCAGGCCGGTGCGGCCGGGCAGTGACAGGTCCATCAGGATCACGTCCGGGGCGTGCTGCAGGGCCAGCTGCAGTGCCTGCTCGGCATTGCTGGCCTCGGCGACGAGCTGCACGTCGGCAAACCCCTGCAGCAGCCGCGCCAGGCCGGCGCGGACCAGGGTGTGATCGTCGACGATGAGAACTCGCACAGGCACGTTGGAGGTCCGTGAGGGGAGTCCACCTTAACTTAGCTGAACGGGCGCGCCAAGGGTTGCCCATCCGGCGTCATGGTGGCAGGTTTCAGCGGGCGCGGCGTGCTTCGGCCACCTGGCGGCGATGCAGGCGGAACAGATGCCGCTCCATTGCCATCTCCAGGCCATCGCCAAGACGCTGGAAACGCAGCCACAGGTAATGACCACCGCCACCGTCCGCCGCTTCGGCGATCACTTCCACGGGAAGGTCGATATGGTCAGGCAGCCAGTCGCTGGGCTGCAGACGCACCAGGCCGGCCTGGCCGGGGCTGGCGCCGCTGCGCGGCCCCAGCTGCAGGCGTATGCCGCGGCGTGACCAGCGCACAGGGCGCAGCGTCAGTTCCTGGCCCTGTTGGCGTACCAGACGGCCGAGCAGCACCATCGCCAGATCCAGCTTGGCTTCCAGCCGCTGCAACTGCAGGCTGGACTCATTGCGGTCGTCGTGCTCGTCAACGCGGCTGTCCTCGACCAGGGCCAGGCTGCGCAGAAGACCTTCGGCACTGCTGGTGCGACCGGCGGCGCTGCCTGCCTGGAACTCGGCCGGCAAGGCCAGCTCGCAGCTGAGCGTTTCGTCGAACAGCTCGCTTTCGGCGGGGTGGTGCAGCGACGTGGTCGGCAGTTGGGTCATGCGAGTGATTCTGCCTGCAGGTAGGCATGCGCCGCGCGAAGGGAGCGCTGGCCATCGTTCATCAGTGCAGCCACTGCATCACGACGCTGGCGGAGCAGGCCGAGCAGATTCTGCTGGCGTTCGAACAGCGCGGTCAGCGGTGCGTGGTCGGCGGCGGTCAGCGGCTGGCTGAGCAGGGCATGCAGGGTGCTGTCATGACCGTCGAGCAAGCTGTCGGCCTGGTCGAGGGACTCTTCGCCCAGGGCCTTCTCGAAGGCGTCCAGCTGGGCGTGCAGTTCGTGCAGGCTCATGGCGCCACCGCGGCCGGGCGGCGCTGTTCCTGAGGAATTGCATTCCAGGCGCTGTCGATCTCGCCCAGCAACTGCAGCGACTCATCCAGCGCGGCGCGGTCGTTGTGCAGGTTGGCCTCGGTCAGGCGCTGCAGCACATAGTCATACAGCGCCGACAGATTTCCGGCGATCTCGCCGCCGGCTTCATGGTCCAGCGAGCCGTTGAGGTGGCCGACGATTGCACAGACCTCGCCGATCGCCTTGCCCTTGCCGGCCTGGTCGCCACGCTCGAGGCTGGCCAGGGCCCGCCGCACGCGCTCCAGCGCGCCGGCCAGCAGCATCGCCACGAGTTTGTGCGGATCGGCATCGGCAACCGCACTGGTCACTCCCACCTGGCGGTACTGCTCGGCATATTGACGGCTGGAACCGTACATTCGTGATTCTCCTTGCGCGGGGTGCCGCCGGGCGGTCGTGGGGACCGCTGCCGGCGGTGCGGCGTTGATTGCTGTTGCGTCCGTTATCGGTGCGTTACACGCCAAACTTGAGCGTTGCACGCAGTCCTTTAGCGGTTCAGCTGTGCCAGCTGTTGCTGCAATGCGGTGTTGCTCTGCTGCAGTTTGCCCATCAGGCTGTCCAGCGCCAGGAACTGCTTCTTGTAGCGTTCCTCGACGTTTTTCATGCGGACGTCCAGGTCCTTGCGTCGCTTGTCGATGTTGTCCAACGTGGTGTTCAGGCCCTTGGTACGGGCGACGAAGGCGCCTTCCTTGCCCGTGGTCGTACTGACGTAACCGTCTACCATCGTGTAGAGCTTGCCGGCGCCGCCGGTATCACCGGTGATCGCCGAGCGGATCTTCTCCGGCTGGCTGGCAAGCGCCGCTGCGAATTTGGTCGCGTCCAGCACCAGGCTGCCGTCGGCATTGGGATAGCCACGGGTCTGCAGGCCGAGCTTCTTCGGATCCAATCCATCCGCGGACAGATCCTTCAGTACAGCGCCCATCATCGAACGCAGCTGACTGGATGCGCCGCGCATCTGCGCATCGCCCGTCAGCGTCGCCGCTTCCTTGGTCTTGGCGTCGTACTTGGTCTCGGTATTGATGGCGGCGATCGCATCGTTGTACGCCTTGACGAAGTCCTGCATCACCTTGGTGGCTGCAGTGGTGTCGGTACTGATCACGACCGTGCTCTTGCCCTTGACCTTGAGGTTCAGGGTCAGGCCCGGTACGGCGTCGGTCACGGTGTTGCTGTCGCTGATCACCGTGACGCCATCGATGGTCAGCTCGGCATCGGCTGCCGCGGTGTTCTCCTGAAGGCTGCCAATCAGTGCGCTCAGCTTCGGGTCGCTGCCGCCATATTCCAGCTTGATCGCGTTGGCGGCGCCGGTTTTCTCCTGGGCGATCGACAGGTACTGGCTATCGCCCGAAGCGATCAGGGTCGCCTGCACGCCTTCCTTGCGGCCTGCGGCATCGATTTTGTTGCGCACGGTGGTGAGCGTGTCGCCGGCCTCCACCTCGACCTTCATCGTCTTTGCCTTGTCGCCCACGCCAACGGTCAGCGTCAAGGTTCCGGCGCCGAAGGTGTCGGTCTTGGGCACCGAGGTGCTGGCAATCAGCTTGTGTGCCGTGGCGAGGGATTTCACCTCCACCTGGTGCGTGCCATTGGCGGCGGCGGCCTTGGTCAAACCCTGGTCGTACAGCGCTACCGACGCCGACAGCACGTCATCGGCATTGTTGGGGCCGGCCTTGCCGGTGGCGGTTACTGTGCGCGTGTCGAAGGCTGTGGTGGCCTTCAGCGCGGTCAATGCAGTCTTCAGCTTGTCAAAGGCCGAGGTGACGGTGCCGATCGACGACAGCTGCATCTTGGCCTTGGACTGCTGCAGGTTCAGCGCGTTGTCGGCGGGCTTGCGGTCGGCCGCCACCAGCTGGCTGACGATGTCTGAAATGTTCAGGCCCGAGCCGATGCCACCGTATCCAAAGCTTGCCATGTGATTCTCCTGGTATCGGGCCTGGCCGCTAGGCGCTGGCCCGTCGTCAACGAAAATAGCGGCCTGCGCCGCTGGGTCTTGAGGACTTCGTTGATGCATGCGCCGTGCCAATGCTCAGGCGCAGGTTCTGGCACGCAGGTTGCAGGAGGGTTGGGGCAGGGTGCGGGGAGATTCACCGCGGGCTGCCGGGAGTCTGCAAAAAACCCTCCCCCAATGCAGGGGAGGGCACAGGCTACTGACAATCGGGGGGAGACGAAGCCGCCCGGTACGTACAGTCAAAGGTACAGCGCTGAAAGAGAGGTCCGCAGGAGCGGGCGATGCCAAGCCGGTTCGGGAGTACTCCCGGGCCGGGCATGGCCCGCGCCTTCGTGCATCGTGACTTCCGGGTTGCTGCTACCGTCGGTTTGACCCGACGGTAGCAGCACCTTCTTGCCGTGGATCAGCGCAGCAGGCTGAGCACGCCCTGCGGCACCTGGTTGGCCTGGGCCAGCATGGCCGTACCGGCCTGCTGCAGGATCTGGGTGCGGGTCAGCTCGGCGGTTTCCTTGGCGAAATCGGTATCCTTGATGCGGCTACGCGAGGCCGACAGGTTTTCCGTCGAGGTCTGCAGGTTGGCAACGACCGAGGTGAAGCGGTTCTGGATGGCACCCAGGTCGGCGCGGCTGCTATTGATCGATTCCAGCGCCTTGTCGACGACGCTCATCGCGCGCTGGGCGCCTGCAACGGTGCCGATGTCCAACGACGACAGCGTGGAGACGGTGTCCTTGGTAGCGTCCGCTCCAATCTGGACGGCAGTGATGTTGGCCCCGTTGCCGGAGACGACAGTCTTGGCCAGACCCGCTGCATCCAGATCGCTCTTGACTGTGGTCAGGGTGACGGTGCCTGCCACGGGGGCACCAGCGGCGTCGACGGCCTGCGAAGCGAGCACACCGGTCTCACCCAGCTTGGAATTGATCGCTGTGGTGATCGCCTTGACAGCGTTCTGCACGGTTCCAACACGGATTGCGGCTGCGTCGGCACCGGTGCCCTGGTCGAAGGTGATGTCACCCAAGTCGAGACCGCCAATTTTCAGCCCGGAGATCTTGCCGGTGGTCACATCCTGAGCGGCACCGATGGCCAGCGAGCCGTCGGAGCCGAACGTTGCGTTGCCCAGCGAATCCGTCTTTGCGTCGACGATCTTATCGATAGCAATCGCCTGGCCCGAGTTTGCGCCGACCTGGAACAGCTGACTGGAGAAAGAGCCGTCCAGCAGCTTGGTGCCATTGAAGTCGCTCTGCTTGGCGACGCGGTCGATTTCGCTTACCAGCTGGGTCACCTCTGCCTGCAGAGCCTTGCGGTCGCTGCTGGAGTTGGTAGCGTTGGCCGACTGCACCGACAGCTCACGGATACGCTGCAGATTGTTGCCGATTTCTGATAGCGAGCCTTCGGCGGTCTGTGCAAGCGAAATGCCATCGTTGGCGTTGCGGATGGCGACGTCGATGCCGCGGATCTGGGTGCCGAAGCGCTCCGAGATCGCCAGGCCGGCGGCGTCGTCCTTGGCGCTGTTGATGCGCGAACCGGAGGACAGGCGCTGGATGGTGGTGGCCAGCGAGCTGCCGCTGGTGCTCAGGTTGCGCTGAGCATTCAACGACATCGTGTTGGTGTTGATGACTTGTGCCATGAGGAGAGGTCCTTGAGCGGTTGCACGTGAGTTGGGTTAGACGCCCCCGACGTGCCCCGGGGGCGGCTCATGTCAGCGCTGCAACAGGCTGAGCACGTTCTGCGGTACCTGGTTGGCCTGGGCCAGCATGGCCGTACCGGCCTGCTGCAGGATCTGGGTGCGGGTCAGCTCAGCGGTTTCCTTGGCGAAGTCGGTATCGCGGATGCGGCTGCGCGAGGCTGACAGGTTCTCCGAGGAGGTCTGCAGGTTGGCCACCACCGAAGTGAAGCGGTTCTGGATCGCGCCGAGGTCGGCGCGGACGCTGTTGACCGATTCCAAGGCCTTGTCGACGATTTCCAGCGCCTGCTGGGCGCCGGCAACCGAGTCGATCTTGATGTCTGCGACATGTGCGGCCGTGGTGCCGGCGGCCGGGGTGTTCAGGTTGGCCGGGGTAGCGCCTGCCTGGACGGTCACGCTGGCCAGCGTGTTTTCGTCCTTGACCGAGGTCAGGGTGATCTCACCGGCGGTCGCGGACACTGCGGCATGCAGGCCGGTCTCGCCGATCTTGCCGTTCAGGGCTGCTGCCAGTGCCTTGGTAGCGTTGTCCTGGTTGGACTTCTGGATCGCAGCCAGCTCCGGGCCGGTTGCGGCGCCCGGGGCGGTGTAGTCGAAGGAGACATCACCGACGTTGATCGCACCGACCTTGACCCCGACGATCTTACCGGCTGCGCCATCGACTGCTGTGTTGTCCAGGGTGATCTTGCCGGCATCGACGAAGGTAGTGGCACCCAGCGATTCAGCCTTTGCATCCACCACGCTGTTGATCGCAATGGCCTGGCCGGCATTGGCACCGACCTGGAACAGCTGGCTGGTGAACGAGCCGTCCAGCAGCTTGGTGCCGTTGAAGTCGCTCTGCTTGGCGACGCGGTCGATTTCGCTGACGAGCTGGGTCACTTCGGCCTGCAGGGCCTTGCGGTCGCTGCTGGAGTTGGTAGCGTTGGAGGCCTGCACGGCCAGTTCGCGGATGCGCTGCAGGTTGTTGCCGACTTCGCTCAGCGAGCCTTCGGCGACCTGGGCCAGCGAGATGCCGTCGTTGGCATTGCGGATGGCCACGTCCAGGCCGCGGATCTGGGTGCTGAAGCGCTCCGAGATCGCCAGGCCGGCGGCGTCGTCCTTCGCGCTGTTGATGCGCAGGCCGGACGAGAGGCGCTGGATGGTGGTGGCCAGCGAGTTGCCGCTGGTGCTCAGGTTGCGCTGAGCGTTGAGCGACATCGTATTGGTGTTGATTACCTGTGCCATGGGGTCGTCTCCTCTTATATGGAACCCGTTGGTGAATGAAACGAAGCGCCGCCTGTTTTTTTGTGTGGCTGTGTGCTTCGTTGTTGCCAAATGAATAACGGCGCTTTGTCAACAACCTTTAGCCGTGAATTCCGCTGAAGCCGTAATTCGTTGCCGGAGGCTGTTTTTCCGGGGTTTTCCAGCCCTGGAGGGGCGTGAAGGCGACCCCGGAGGGGGCGGTCGGGCATGCCCAACCAGCGCTGATGAAGGTATCGGCGGGCTCCGGCCGGGCTTGATGGGTAATCACGGAAAATCCGCGGAAGGTGGGTCGGCGCGCCCGGCGGCAACGTCGCGGGCACGCTTTCGTACGGAATGCCTGACTTGGCGAGATAGGCCTTGGCGATGTCGCAGCCCGACTGGTCGAACTTGTTGCGGCCGATCGGGTCGAACTGGACCGAGCAGATATCGTTGCTCGACGCGATCGTCACCGGCGCCTTCGCCTGTGCTGCCGCGAGCGCCGGGTTGGCGGCGTGGGTCAGTGCGTAGAAGGTCGGGAAATAGGTGATCGCCGCCAGCGCGCAGCCGGCGAGGATGATCTTCTTGCGCCCGATCCTGTCGGACAGCGCGCCGAAGATCACGAAGAAGGGCGTCGCCAGCGCCAGCGCGATCGCGATCAGGATATTGGCGGTCGCGCCATCGACCTTCAGCGTCTTCTCGAGGAAGAACAGCGCGTAGAATTGCCCGGTGTACCAGACGACTGCCTGGCCCGCGACGGCGCCCAGCAGGACGATCAGCACCACGCGCAGGCTGCGCCACTGGCCGAACGCCTCGGTGAACGGCGCCTTGGACGTCGTGCCCTCCTCCTTCATCTTCTGGAACACCGGACTTTCGGCGAGCTGGAGGCGGATCCACAGCGACACGCCGAGCAACAGGATCGAAACGAGGAAGGGCAGGCGCCAGCCCCAGTCGGCAAAGGCTGCCTCGCCGATTACGGTGCGGATGCCGATCACCACCAGCAGTGCGGCGAACAGGCCGAGCGTCGCGGTGGTCTGGATCCAGCTGGTGAACAGGCCGCGCTTCCCTTCGGGCGCGTGTTCGGCGACATAGGTGGCGGCACCGCCATATTCGCCGCCGAGCGCGAGCCCCTGGACCAGCCGCAACAGCACCAGGATCACCGGCGCGGCGACGCCGATGCTCGCATAGCTCGGCAGCACGCCGACCGCGAAGGTCGAGAGGCCCATCAGGCCCATGGTGACGAGGAAGGTGTATTTGCGCCCGACGACATCGCCCAGCCGTCCGAACACCAGCGCGCCGAACGGCCGCACCGCGAACCCTGCGGCAAAGGCGCCCAGCGCGAGGATGAACGCGGTCGTCTCGTTCACGCCCGAAAAGAATTTGGCCGAGATGACCGTCGCCAGCAGTCCGTAGAGGTAGAAATCATACCATTCGAACACGGTGCCAAGCGACGAGGCGACGATCACCTTGCGCTCGTTCCGGCCCGCAACCGCTGGCTGTGCCGTCATCCTCTTCTCCCTGATTTGTCTTTGGGCGGATGGTGGCTGGATTCGGGGCGGTCGTCGAGGGGCGAAATGCCGCTACGGCGCGGCCATGGCAGGACGATCAGTCGTCGAGCTGGGTGAGGCTGACCCGGGCAGTGCCGGTGCGGTGCATCCCGATCTCGCGCGCGGCGGCGTGGGACAGGTCGATCACGCGGCCGCCGCTGAACGGCCCGCGGTCGTTGATCCGCACCACGACGCTCTTGCCGGTGGACAGGCTGGTAACGCGAATGCGGCTGCCGAACGGTGCGGTGCGATGTGCGGCGGTCAGCGTGTCGGGGTCGCAGCGTTCGCCATTCGCTGTGCGGTTGCCAGCCATCTCGCGGCTGAAATAGCTCGCCATGCCGCTGCCCAGGTCGCTGCCGGCCTCGTCCTCGTCGGCCGACGCCGCCGCCGGAACCGCCAGCGCAAGCGCGATCGCGCCAATGAAAAGACCCCGCATTCCCTTGTCCCCTTTTGCGGGCACGGGTGAAACAACCAAGTGCGCCGGGCGGCAATCCGTCCAGCGCCGCGCTGCCCGGAATCTGCGACCATCCGCGTCGGTCGCGCCAAATCGCTTGTGCAAGGGCCAGCGGTGACTACAGCGTATGTGCAACCATGGGGGTTGAGACGGAATCGGGTGCCGCGACCGGCGGCGAGGGGGGCGCGCAGCTGAACGGCGCGGTCTATTCCTACATGGATGCCGCCCGTTCGCTGCTCG
>OFSF01000827.1_pt1 | contig 11531 bp, 11 predicted proteins | sample 1543271 | NCBI WGS metagenome assembly OFSF01 (sample SAMN07774227, study PRJEB24372) | wastewater metagenome | isolation source: Exp Tend VB 100WW | collected 2016-02
ATTCGTCCAGCCATGGCATTAAACGAACGCGATAGTTCCCGCACTTCGGGCGGGCCCTTTGTATCGTCAGCCTGAACGGAGAAATCGCCGTCAGCAAGGCGCTCCTTCCTTCTCTGCGACACCTGCACGCCACCATCAGCGCAAAGGCTGACGCCTGGAGCGGCATCGTCAAGATTGGCCGCACCCATCTACAAGATGCAGTGCCACTCACCCTCGGCCAAGAGTTTGGTGCGCATGCCGCAGCACTCGCAGGCGACATCGCCCGCATTGAGGCGGCGCAGAGAGAGCTCCGCGCGATTGCACTCGGCGGCACCGCTGTTGGCACTGGCTTGAACGCCCATCCTGAATTCGCCGAGCGCGCCGCCAAGGCGATCGCGAAGCTCACCGGCGAACCGATCGTCAGCGCACCGAATAAGTTCGCCGCACTCGCTGGGCAAGAGGCGACTCTTGCGGCATCCGCTGCGCTGCGCACCACCGCCGCAACGCTCATGAAGCTCGCCAACGATGTGCGCTGGCTCGCCTCTGGCCCACGTGCCGGACTCGGCGAACTGCGCATCCCCGAGAACGAGCCGGGCTCTTCGATCATGCCGGGGAAGGTGAACCCAACCCAGGCCGAGGCGCTCACCATGGTCTGCGCGCAGGTCTACGGCCTTGATGCGGCGATCGCCTTCGCGGCGAGCCAGGGAAACTTCCAGCTGAACGTCTACAAGCCACTAATCGCACACAACCTGCTGCTGCAGATCCGACTCCTCGCCGACGCCTCGCGCTCCTTTGCGCTGCACTGCATTGATGGCACGGAGCCGAACCGCGAGCGGATCGGCGAGCTACTGAACGCATCACTCATGTTGGTGACAGCGCTGACGCCGGCGATCGGCTACGACAAGGCGGCAGAGATTGCGAAGAGCGCCCACGCGAGTGGCGCCACGCTACGCGAGACGGCACTCAAGCTCCGCTACGTGAGCGCCGAGGAGTACGACAGGCTGGTGCAGCCGGTGAAGATGACAGGGCCGCAGCGATGAGCCCAACGATGGATTCAAAGCGGCTCCACATCGGCGTCCTCACAGGCGGAGGCGACTGCCCAGGACTTAACCCTGCGATCCGTGCCGTTGTGCGGCGCGCCGAGTCTGGCGGTCATCACGTCACCGGCATCATGGATGGCTGGGCTGGACTTGCGAGTCCTGCGGCAACGCTGACCCGACCGCTTGACCGTAGCGAGGTGCGTGGCATCCAGACACGCGGCGGCACGATCATCGGATCCAGCCGCACCAATCTACTTAAGCGCGAGGGTGGACTTGATGCGGCAGAGGCGTCAATCAAGAGCCTTGGACTGGATGCGCTCGTTGTCATTGGTGGTGACGACACCCTCTCCGTTGCGGCGGGCCTTGCGAAGCGCGGCGCCGCCGTGGTGGCAATTCCGAAGACGATGGATAACGACGTCTGGGGGACAGAGGGTTGCCTCGGATTCGACACCGCCGCCAACATCGTCACTGAGGCGCTCGACCGCATCCAGACCACCACCTCGTCGCATCACCGTGTCGCCGTTGTTGAGGTGATGGGGCGAGATGCGGGCTGGGTCGCCGCATGGGGCGGACTCGCTGGCGGCGCCGATGCGATCCTCGTCCCCGAGTCACCAGTCGACTCCACCGAGATTGATCGACTCGTTGAACTTGTCACGCGGCGTCGCAACTACGCCACCGGCGCATCCGTGATCGTTGTCTCCGAAGGGGTGCAGCTACCAGAGGCGCTGCTCAACTTGAGCGGCGACGTCCCGCGCGATGAGTTCGGTCATCCACGCCTGGACAAAATTGCCGTAGGCGATGCGATCGCCGCAATCCTGGAAGAGCGGACCGGCCTTGAAGTGCGCTGCACGAGGCTCGGACACCTACAGCGTGGTGGCCCCCCATCCGCAGCCGATCGCGTACTCGGCGCGCGCTATGGCGTCGCCGCCGTTGACGCACTGGAGACGGGACGCTGGGGCGTGATGGTCGCACTTCGAGCTGGCGAGATCGTTGAGGTTCCGCTCGCCGAAGTTGGCGGAAAGAACCGCCCACTCGACGCAAGCTATCTGCGTATCTTTGATTCACTCGCCTGATCATGGCGACACTCATCCTGGTCCGCCATGCACGCACCGCGGAGACGGGGAGCCTCCTCAGCGGCAGAAAAGCGGGCATCCCGCTCAGCAAGCAGGGCGTCCGCGAGGCAAGGGCGCTCGGGGAGCGCCTCTCCAGCATTCCACTCGCTGGGATCATTAGCTCTCCAATGCAGCGCTGCCTTGAGACGGTTGAGGCGATCCGCTCCACACGTAGCACCAGCGTCTCAGCGCGACCCTCCGTGGAGATTGAAGAGCGAATCACCGAAGTGGACTACGGGAAGTGGACTGGCAAGGAGCTGAAGGTCTTGGCAAAAGATCCGCTCTGGTCCACCGTGCAGCGCCAACCCTCCGCAATGCAATTTCCCGACGGCGAGTCTCTCCGCGCTGCGGCGACGCGCGCAACTGAGGCGATCCGTGAATGGGACGCCCGCTTCAAGGACGATGATGTCTGGCTCGCTGCAAGTCACGGCGACATCATCAAGGCGATCGTCTCTGAGGCAACAGGGGCACCGCTCGATCTCTTCCAGCGAATCGCCATTGATCCTGCCAGCATCACCGTGATCCGTTTCGGTTCCGAGCGCCCAACAATCCTGCGATTGAATGAGTCTGCTGCGGGTATTGAGTCGCTCTTCGCTCCGAAGGAGAAGCGCCGCTCGCTCTTTGGTCGCCTGCGCGGAGACAACTAATGGCGCGCAAGATTCTCACCTTTGATCCACCAGATCGTTTCATTGCAGGCACGCTTGGCGAGCCTGGAAAACGCGTCTTCCATCTGCAGGCGATCGGTGGTGGCCGAGCCGCAACCGTGGTGGTTGAGAAGACCCAGGTGGCGATCCTTGCACGCCGTATCGCTGAGATGCTGAAAGACCTTGGCGAAGGCTCATCGGCGCTCAAGATCCCAGCGGCTGACTCGCCGCTCGCGCTCACCCAGCCTCGTCTTAGCGAGCCTGTCGATCCCGCCTTCCGCGTTGGCACGATCGCCCTCGCCTGGGACCCATCCGTGAACCGCCTCATTCTTGAGTTCCGCGACGACATGAGTGAAGAGGAGGCGTCAGATGCGCCCCCGCCAATCAACGATGCTCCAGACGGCCCAGACGTTCTGCGCGTCTCACTCACCGTTGCCACGGCCCTCGCCTTTGCTGAACAGTCGCTGCAACTCGCCGCCGCTGGTCGCCCACCCTGCCCGAACTGTGGCGTTCCACTTGAGGCCACCGGGCATCGCTGTGCTCGCAAGGCCGCCTACCTGAACTAGCGCGCTCCGTGGCCTCCTCGAACGCGGTGGAGCAGCTGCCGATCCCAGGCGGTGCGATCGGCACGAGCGATGCGCTCGCTGCAATGCGTAACGCGAGCGGGCTTCACCCGATCGGCCGGCTCACCGATGCGAGTAACGCCACCTTCCTCTGTGAACTCGAAGGCGTTGAGCCTGCGCTGCAGGTGATCTACAAGCCGATCCGCGGCGAGCGACCGCTCTGGGACTTCCCAGAAGGGACGCTTGCTGGACGCGAGGTTGCCGCCTTTGAGGTGAGTGAGGCACTCGGCCTGCACGTTGTCCCACCAACGATCCTTCGCGAAGGGCCGGCTGGTGAGGGTGCCGTCCAGCTCTGGATCGAGCACCTTGGCGTGGAGGTTGCGATTACGGCGGTGAACGCCGCAGATCCATCACTTCGTCCGATCGTACTCTTTGACGCAATCGTGAACAACGGTGACCGCAAGGCGGGTCACCTCCTCCCGATCAGCGCAACTCAATACCTCGGCGTTGACCATGGCGTCACCTTCTCAACCGAACCGAAGCTTCGCACCGTGCTCTGGGAGTGGCGCAGTGAGCCACTCAACGAATCGGAGTTAGTCGCGCTGCGTGCTGGCACGGCGGCACTCGCCAACAACGAACCTGGCGGACTGAACGAACGTCTCGCAGCACTGATCAGCGCCGAAGAGCGCGACGCACTCCGCGCGCGTACTGAAGAGCTGCTGGAGCGCGGCACCTTCCCCGAGCCTTCGCCCGATTGGCCGCCGCTCCCCTGGCCGCTGATCTAGATCTACTCCGTAGGCTCCCCTACGGGAGGAGCGACTCGTCAATCAGTTCATCAACGCTGAGATCAGCGCGGACGTTCTGGTCTGGTAGCGCCTGCAGGAACTTCATTGAGGTGGCCCACCCGTCGCGATCAATTGCACCGAGACCGTTTGCAACCTGAATCGGCCCGCGCCAGATCTTGATTGTTGCCTCCATCACAGCAAGGGCACGAGCGCTCGCCACAGCATCTGCAGCCACCTCTGGGACAACCTGCGCCGCAGCGTCAACCCCGAGCTGAGGGTTGGCGGCGATCTGTTCCATGGCGTCAAGGGTCACGCGGATAAAGGCGCGAATCGCCTCGCCCTTTGCGCTGATCGTTGCTGGCGAACTGATCAGTCCAGGGCCAGCAAACGGAGCGGAGGCAGAGGCGTAGAAGACGCTGAGCTCCAACCCCGCCGCTTCAGCCTGTACAAGGTCGTTATTGGCGAAGCCGGTCGCCGCGTCAGCGGCACCGCTGATCAGCGCCTGCGTCTGTCCAAAATCTGGGTAGAGGTCAAGCTGCACGTCGCCAATTTCGAGCCCAGCATCACCAAGGATACCGAGCAGCGTCAGGTAGCCAGATCCGTACTGGCCTGGTGTCGCAATTTTCTTGGCAGCAAGGTCGCTCGCGCTCGTAATCCCCGCATCGGCGCGTGCGATCAAGACGTTCGGCAAAATGCCGTAGATGGTGGTGATGTAGCGCACTGGGATCCCCTGTGAGACGGCAGGGATCACGCTCGTCCCGTCGGCGAGTGCAAGATCAATCCCGCCACTCCCAACCAGGCTAATCAGATCTGGATCGATCTGGTTCTGTAGCGTCACATCTAGTCCAGCCGCCTCATACGCGCCGCCCTGTTGCGCCAAGTAGAAGGGGGCAAACTGAACTCCAGGGATGTAGCCAAGTCCAACGCTGAGCGCTGTCCGCTCCACTCCTTGCGTTGGTGTTGCCGAAGAAGAGGCTGAACCACCACACGCAGAGAGGAGCGTGGCGGCAACGAGTAGGAGTGCGCCTGCGCGGAGGCTGCGGAGATTTTTACGAGGCAACATCAGCTTCTCTCCTTCGTACAGCGCGCGGTTACGAGTGTTACCGCGTCAGCCTCAATGTTAGCCGTTCTACAAAAAGCACAAGCCCGTACGCGCTCACACCAAGGATTGCGATCTGCAGGAGTGCGGCGAAGAGGAGTGGGGTGTCGAAGAGAGATCCGCGCGCGAGATTGAGAAGGATGCCGAGCCCCGCGCTCCCGCCAAGCCACTCCCCCACAATCACACCGACAACTGCAAGCGTTGCGGCCACTCGTGCGCCAGCGAAGATGCCGTTGCGCGCACTCGGAAGTCTGATCAACAGCAGTGACTGGACGCGGGAAGTTCCGATTGAGCGGCCAAGCTCAAGGAGGCCTCGATCTGCGTCTCGAACCGCAACCAGGGTTGCGATCGCCATAGGGAAGAGGGTGATGAGCGCGCAGATCGCGATCTTTGCCGTAGCACCAGGTCCGAACCAAAGAACGAGGAGTGGGCCAAGCGCCAGGATGGGCGTTGACTGTGCAGCGACAAGATACGGACTTGCGAGTCGTCGAGCCGCACCGGAAAGGCCGAGTCCGATCCCAATCAAAAGGCCGAGCGTCCCGCCAAGCAGCCCGCCTATCGTCACCTCCATCACCGTTGGGACAAGGTGGCGCATCATCGTTCCGTCACCCCACGCCTGGGCAAAACGTGCCGCCACAAGTGAGGGGGGCGGCAGAATAAAAGTGGCAACTCCGCTCACGCGAACGCCAACCTCCCATGCTCCAAGGAAGAGAAATCCGATCAGCGCTGGCTGGATCCGATAGAGACTACGCATAGACCACTCCGCTGAGTGCGGCGAGTAGCTCCGCCTGCTGCGAGAGGCCACCTTGTGCAAGAAGCGCGCTCCGGCGCTGGCTCGCGGGGAGTGACCGCAGTCCCTTCCACTCACCGCCAATCTCTCCCTCGGCGTTTAGGAGAAGCACTCGATCAGCGACTAGGAGCGCTTCAGCTACATCGTGGGTCACAAGGAGCGCGGCGGCGCCACCAATCAGTTCAGGGAGCTCTTCGCTGAACTGGTTCCGCGTTGGCGCATCAAGCGCGGCAAACGGCTCGTCAAGCAGGAGTAGTGCCGGCTCGCGAACAAGCGCACGTGCAAGCGCCACGCGCTGTCTCTCACCGCCAGAGAGTTCAGTTGGTGCACGATCCGCAAGGGCAAGTGCGTTGACACGCGTGAGCGCAGCTGATGCGGATGCACGCACCGCCGCGGTCACACCGTGCGCCAACTCAAGTGGAAGAGCGACATTCCTCGCCGCACTGCGCCAACTCAGAAGGCGGGAGTCTTGAAAGGCGATTCCAATATCCGATCGCCCCGCCAGGGCAGGAGTTCCCGAAACTAAAATCTCACCCGCGTCAGGCTGCAGCAGGCCGGCGGCTAGGCGAAGGAGTGTGGTCTTGCCGCTTCCGTTGGCACCGAGGAGTGCGACGCACTCCCCTGCATCCAGGCTTAGCGATGCGCCGTGAAGAACCCTTCGCCCATCAAACGAGTGTGTGACGTGGCGAAGTTCGAGCGCACGTGCCACAAGTTAGGAGGTGGCGCTACTCGCTGCGCGAGCTGCCGATGCGCGGCGCACTGGCAGGATGTAGAAGAAGAGCCCGAACGCTAGATATCCCACCTGCAAGAGCAGTGCGCTCAACTCTGGAGTTGCGCTGTATCCAACAATTGCGCGGAGGAACTGTCCGATCCCCTCTGTGTGAGGGAGAACCCCAGAGAGGTCGTACACCGGCGCAACGATCGCTGGAAGAAGTCCAACCTCAATCAGCTCATGTGCTCCGTAAGAGAGAAGGCCAGCTGCGATCACCACCAGCGCGGCGCCCGTGACGTTAAAGAACGCACCGAGGTTGAGTCGCACGCCAACGCGGAAGATTGCAAGCCCAATCAGGGTCGCAACCGCGAGTCCAATAAGGGCACCAGCGGCGACCCATGAGCCGGCTCCAGCTTCGCTCGCGGCGGTCGTCTGCCCGAGCAGGAAGAGTGCCGTCTCAATGCCTTCACGGATGACCGCGGTAAACGCAAGGGCTGCGAGTCCGAAGATTGAGGCGGAGGCGATCGCGCGATCAACCCCCTTGCGGAGCTCTGCTCCGAGGGTTACCGCCTGCTTGCGCATCCAGAAGATCATGTAGGTAAGAATGACGACCGCAAGGAGCGAGGTGAAACCTTTAATGAGCTTCTCGGTATCTCCCTCAAGCCCGCCAAGGATTACAAATGCTGCAACACCGATCGCCGCTGAGGCGGCAACCGCGGCCACGACGCCAGCCCAGATGACGCCGAGGCGATCTGAGCGACCAATCTTGACGAGATATCCGGCGATGATTCCAACGATGAGCGCCGCCTCGACACCCTCACGAAGTCCAGTCAGAAAACCACTGATCCCCCATCCGAAAACGTTCTCCACGGCGTGAAGCCCTCCTAATCAGCCGAATCAAATCAGATGATTCGGCTACTCCAATCGTCCCACTCCTTACAGAACTCGTCAAAGCCCTTTGCCCGATACGAATTGGGTGCCACTTCTGTGCGTGGCGCGTGCCGACGAGTGTCGGCTATCGATCTAGGACGAAGACCGGCTGTAGCTCTGGATCAATGCCGAGCTCCTTGATTGCAGCTGCCGCATCGCGAGGAGTTCGCTCGCCACTGCGCGCGAGCGCGACCATCGCCGCCGCCGCAATGTGCGTGGAGTCGACTGAGAAGAAGTCACGTAGCGCCTCGCGCGTGTCGCTTAAGCCGAAGCCATCGGTACCGAGCACCAGGTACGGCACGTTGATCCACGGGGCAACAAGGTCTGGAATGGCGGTCATCCAGTCGCTCGCGGCAACGATCGGTGCAGCGTCGTCACCAAGCTGCTCCTGCAGCCAGGCCTTGCGCGGCGTTGCCTCTGGGTGGCGGCGATTCCAGCGCTCAACAACGAGCGCCTCGCGTCGCAGCTCTGAGTAGGAGGTGGCGGACCAGATCTCGGCGCGCACGCCGAATCGCTCACGGAGAAGGTCGCGCGCCTTCAGCACCTCGCCCATGATCGCGCCGGAGCCGAAGAGTCGGACGCGCGATCCGCTCGATGCCGCATCCGCTTCTGCAAACTTGTAGAGGCCGCGATGGATCCCTTCGCTCACCGACTCGCCGACTGGGAGCTGCGGCTGCACCTGATTCTCGTTGTAGATGGTCAGGTAATAGACGATATCTTCACCGCGCTCGTGCATTCGCTCGATCCCCTTGCGGACCAGCGCCGCCATCTCATACGCGAAGGATGGATCGTACGCGGCGACGTGTGGCATGGCGTGTGCGATCAGCTGCGAGTGCCCATCGTCATGCTGCAGTCCCTCACCGGCGAGCGTAGTTCGCCCAGCCGTTGCGCCGATCAGGAAGCCGCGCACGCGCGCGTCACCGCTCTGCCAGATCTGATCGCCAACTCGCTGGAATCCGAACATCGAGTAGAAGACGTAGAACGGGATCGTCCCCACAGCGTGCGTTGCGTATGCGGTTCCTGACGCCTGGAAGGAGGCCATAGAGCCCGCCTCGGTGATCCCCTCTTCAAGGACCTGCCCGCTCTGTGACTCGCGATAACTGAGCAGTAGCTCAGAGTCGACCGGCTCATAGCGCTGCCCGAACGGCGCGTAGATCCCCGCCTGCTTGAAGAGCGGATCCATGCCGAAGGTGCGCGCCTCGTCAGGGACGATCGGGACGATCAACTTCCCAAGTGCAGGGTCGCGCATCAGGTTGCGCAGCAACTTTGCAAAGGCCATCGTCGTACTGACCGGCGCAGCGCTCCCTGCGGCGAACTCCTCATCAACCGCTGCGAGTGGCGGCGTCCACGTCACTGGATGCACAACGCGCGATGGAAGCGGCCCGCCGAGTGCGGCGCGACGCTCCGTAATGTAGACAACCTCTGGGCTCTTGGGGCCCGGGTGGTAGTACGGCGCCTCAGGAATCTTTGCGTCCGGAATCGGGAGTCCGAGTCGATCGCGGAAGGCGAGCAGCTCCGCCTCTGAGAGCTTCTTCGCCTGATGCGCAGGGTTCGTTGCTTCAACGGATGGGCCGAGTGTCCAGCCCTTCACCGTCTTCGCCAAGATCACCGTTGGTGCACCCTTATGTGCAACAGCGGCGGCGTAGGCGGCATGGATCTTCCGGTAGTCGTGTCCGCCGCGGCGGAGCTTCACAAGATCGTCGTCGCTAAGGTGTCCCACCAACTTCTGGAGGAGAGGCTCCGGCCCGAAGAAGTGTTCGCGGATATAGGCGCCACCAGCGACGGTGTACTTCTGGAATTCACCGTCAACGGTTGCATCCATCTTGCGGACGAGTTCGCCGTCGTCATCCTTCGCCAGAAGATCGTCCCACTCGCGAGCCCAGATGACCTTGATCACGTTCCAGCCAGCGCCGCGGAAGAGGCCCTCCAACTCCTGGATGATCTTTCCGTTGCCGCGCACCGGACCATCAAGGCGCTGCAGGTTGCAGTTCACCACCCAGGTGAGATTGTCCAAGCCTTCGCGCGCCGCAAGCGTGAGTGCGCCAGCTGACTCTGGCTCATCCATCTCGCCATCACCAAGGAAGGCCCAGACGCGACTATTCGATGTATCAGCGAGTCCGCGATTGTGCAGATAGCGGTTGTAGCGCGCCTGATAAATGGATCCGATCCCGCCGAGACCCATGGAGACGGTTGGGAACTCCCAGAAATCTGGGAGGAGGCGCGGATGCGGATATGAGGGAAGCCCGCCAGGGCCCGCCGTCTCCTGTCTAAAGCGGTCGAGCTGCGGCGCGCTGATGCGCCCCTCGAGATACGCGCGTGAGTAGATCCCAGGCGCGGCGTGTCCCTGATAGAAGATCTGGTCGCCAGCGCCACCCTGCTTCCCGCGGAAGAAGTGGTTGAAGCCAACCTCGTAGAGGCTCGCCGCGCTCGCATACGTTGCCAAGTGTCCGCCGATTCCTGGATGCTCCTTATTGGCGCGAAGTACCATCGCCGCCGCATTCCAGCGCACGATGTGGCGAATGCGCGTCTCCATCGCCTCGTCACCAGGGAAGGTTGGCTCATCGCTCGTCTTGATCGTGTTGATGTACGGGGTGGTGGCGAGCGTTGGCAGATCAACGCCAAGGTCTCTCGCCCGCGACATCAGGCGCATCATCAACAGCTTGGCCCGCTCGGGGCCGTGGGCGGTGACCGAACGCTCGAGTTCGGCGATCAGGCGCGCCGTATCGGCGGGGTCCGTATCCGGGATCTGTTCAAGGAAATCGAAGGTTTGCACTGCCCCCTAAGGGTAGCGCCCCATGCGAGGATATGGGGGTGACCAAGAAGCGCCGCGCTCTCCTGATCGTCGATATGCAGCGAGACTTTGCCCACCCTGGGGGGAGCCTCTTTATCCCTAGCGCCCCCGAGATCGTGCCAGCGCTGATGGGTCTCATTGAGGAGGCGCGCCGTGAAGGGGTCTCCCTTGCTTGGAGCCAAGACTGGCACCCTGCGCAAACCCCACACTTTGAGACATTTGGTGGAAGCTGGCCCGAGCATTGCATCGCAGGAACACCAGGCGCAGAACTGCTTCCAGAACTTACGGCGCTCAGGGCGCCAGAGGACATCCTGATTCGTAAGGGCGTCACTGGGGAGGATGGCTACAGTGCATTCACGGTGCGCAATATTCTCACTGAAGTGGAACAGCCAACAAAACTGAATGCGCAATTGCAAGAACGAGGGGTTGAGCTCATCACCATCGTAGGCGTGGCAACTGACTGGTGCGTGCGCGCGTCAGCCCTTGACGCACTGGCCGCCGGTTACGCCGTTGAGGTGGTCGCCGAAGCTACTGCCGGCGTGAACCTTCAGCCAAACGACAGTGCCACAGCGATCGCCGAGATTGTCGCCGCAGGCGGCGTGATTCACTAGTGCCAGCAATGCTTGTTCCCGTTGTGCTCTTCACACTCATCGCGCTCAGCCTTGCACTCATTGTGGAACCACGCCTCGCCTCAGCCGTACGAAGCGGATCCCTTCAACGCCCAGAGATTCGTATGTCAATCGTAATCAACGCGCCAATAGCAAGCGTCTGGGAGATCGCTGCGGATGTCCAGCGTCAGCCTGAGTGGATGCACGAGATGAAACGCGTCGAAATGATCACACCTGGACCGATCCGCGTTGGATCACGTGGCCGTGCAATGGTGCGCATTTTCGGCATCTCCACTACAGACGACGTCGTCATTACGCGGCTTGAGCCTCCACACGCATTCGGCATTCGGCATGAGGGGCGTTTCACTGGCGAGGGCTTGCTGCTGTTCAGCGCCACGCCAGAGGGGGGCACGCTGATCAACTGGACGGAATACTTGCGGCCACCGCTATTCGAAACAATCGGAGGGTTCGTGCAGCG
>OFSF01000833.1_pt1 | contig 11472 bp, 8 predicted proteins | sample 1543271 | NCBI WGS metagenome assembly OFSF01 (sample SAMN07774227, study PRJEB24372) | wastewater metagenome | isolation source: Exp Tend VB 100WW | collected 2016-02
GTTCATCCCTTGGCCCATACATAAAAAAAGAGCCGCGGTTTCCCGCGGCTCCTTCTGGTCGCTTCACAGCCGGAAGGCTGGAATCAGACCTGCATCGCCTTGGCAACTTCAGCGGCGTAGTCTTCCACCACCTTCTCGATGCCTTCGCCGACGATCAGCAGCTTGAAGCCCGCCACGTCGGCGCCAGCGGCCTTGACCACCTGCTCGACGGTGGTGTCGCCCAGCACGTAGGTCTGGCCGTACAGGGTCACGTCGCTGACGATCTTGTTGATCTTGCCGCTGATGATCTTTTCCAGGATCTCGGCCGGCTTGGCCTTGTCCTTTTCGGACATCTTGGCCAGCTCGATTTCCTTTTCCTTCTCGACGAACTCGGCCGGGACGTCCGCAGCCTTGTTGTGCGGCGGCTTCAGGGCTGCCACGTGCATGGCCAGGCCACGGGCCAGCTCGACGTCGCCGCCGACCAGGTCGACCAGCACGCCAACCTTGCCGTTGGTGTGGACGTAGGCGCCGATGGTGTTGTTGCCATCAACCTTCACCATGCGACGGATCTGGATGTTTTCACCCAGAGTCTGCACGGCGGTGGCGCGGGCTTCTTCAACGGTGCGGCCATCGGCCAGCTTGGCAGCCTTCACGGCTTCGACGTCGTTGGCGCCCGATGCCAGGGCGGCAGCGGCGACGGCATTGACGAAGGACTTGAAGTTGTCATCGTTGGCGACGAAGTCGGTTTCCGAGTTGACTTCGACCAGCACGGCCTTGCCGCCATCCTGGGCCAGGCCCAGACGGCCTTCGGCGGCCACGCGGTCAGCCTTCTTGTCGGCCTTGGCAGCGCCGGACTTGCGCATGGCTTCAGCAGCAGCGTTGATGTCGCCGTTGGCTTCGGTGAGAGCCTTCTTGCATTCCATCATGCCGGCGCCGGTGCGCTCGCGCAGTTCCTTGACCAGGGAAGCAGTGATTTCCACGGGATTACCTCACGAAAGAAAGGGGTTGGGCCGGCATGGTGGCCGGCCCGTGTGACACGGTCCTGTCACGCGCCAAAGGCTGCGCGCAGGGAGGGTGGACGCCGGGCGTCCACCCCGGGGCCTGGATCAGGCCTGGGCGTCGTCGCCCTTCTTGGCAGCCTTCTTGGCCGGAGCGCGGCGGGCCGGCTTCTCTTCGCCTTCGGCAGCAGCTTCGGCGAACTCTTCCTCACGCACCGAAGCAGCGTGCGGCGCAGCAGCCTTGCCTTCCAGCACGGCGTCGGCAGCGGCGCGGGCGTACAGCTGCACAGCGCGGATGGCGTCGTCGTTGCCCGGGATGGCGTAGTCCACCAGTTCCGGGTTGTAGTTGGTGTCGACCACGGCGATGACCGGGATGCCCAGCTTCTTGGCTTCCTTGATCGCGATGTCTTCGTGGCCGATGTCGATCACGAAGATGGCGTCCGGCAGACGGTTCATGTCCTTGATGCCGCCCAGCGAGGCTTCCAGCTTGTCGCGCTCGCGACGCAGGCCCAGCACTTCGTGCTTGACCAGCTTCTCGAAGGTGCCGTCGGTTTCACCGGCTTCCAGTTCCTTCAGGCGGGCAACAGACTGCTTGACGGTACGGAAGTTGGTCAGGGTGCCGCCCAGCCAACGCTGGTTCATGAACGGCATGCCGCAACGCTCGGCTTCTTCCTTGATGGTTTCGCGGGCGCTGCGCTTGGTGCCCAGGAACAGGACGGTGCCGCGCTTCTGGGCAACCGACGAGATGAAGTTCATCGCATCGTTGAACAGCGGGACGGTCTTTTCCAGGTTGATGATGTGGATCTTGCCGCGGGCGCCGAAGATGTACGGAGCCATCTTCGGGTTCCAGTAGCGGGTCTGGTGGCCGAAGTGGACGCCGGCTTCCAGCATCTGACGCATGGTGACCTGGGGCATTGCAATACTCCTGATATGGAACCGGCGATTCCGCCCGCGGGATAGGTATGCGGGACGCGTGGAAGCGCGGATGGTTCCGGGGTTGGGCTTCCCTGTTGCCTCCGTGGCCGAACTCCTTGCGGAGCACCCCGGCACGGATGGGGGCAGCAGGTGTGGATTCACCGGTGACGTCCGGTGTGGACGGTCTCCCGCGCACGCAGGCGGCAGGAATCCGGTCGATTATAGCCCGCTGGGAGCGCTCGCTGCAATTGCCGGGTCCGGCGCGGTCAGATCGACCACGCGGCCGTCCTGCAGCCGGGCCTGGAAATGGCCACCGGCATAGCCGTCGGCATGGACGGGGAGGGCCCAGCGGCGTTCCCGGCCCGCCAGCAGGTAGCCGGCCAGTCCCGGCAGCAGCAGGGTGCGGCGTCCATCGCCGGCGACGAACGCAAGATCGTGCAGGCGGGCGTGAACGGAACCTGCGTTGCGCAGTCGCAGAAGAGGCTGCGACGTGCCGGGCTCGATCCCGGCATGCAGGTCCGGCCGCGCCAGGGGCGCCGCATGCCCCCGGAACAAGGGCAGCGAGTAGCGTGGCAGGCCCGGTCCGCTGGGGCTCAGGATCACCCGGTAGGCCTGCTCGACGGCAACGGGCGACGTCTCCCGAGGCAGCAGCCAGATGCGTTGACGGGTGCCGGGCGGGAGGTCGAGCCGGGCGGGGCTGGCCAGGATCTGTTCGCTGGGCCGCAGCTTTTCCGCATCGACCTGCTGTTCCCAGGCCAGGATCCGAACCTCGCCCTGCCAGCGGCCGGGCCCGGGGTTGTACAGCCACAGCTCGCCGTGCCCCCCTTCGGCGGGCAGCTGCAGGGTGGTGGGCACCAGGTCCAGCGCCGCAGCGGGCAGTGCCAGCAGCAGTGCCAGCAGGCTCAGCAGGATGCGCATCAGTAGATGAGGGTCACGGCAGGCGCCGCGTCGTCGCTGTCGGCCGGCGGCGCGAGGTCGCGGATCTGTTGCGGAAGCTCGGGCGCGTCGCTGCGCCGGTGCGGTGCCGTGCATCGGGTGTTGCCGGCACCACTGCTGCAGCCCTCGACCACAGTCAGCCGGATCTGCAGGGAGGTGCTGCCGGGATCGGCCCACGCGGGCGTACTGGCGACCAGCATCGCCCCGATCAGAAGTGCGCGAACCACCTGCCATCCACCGTACTGTAGGACCCGTTGCGCGGTATCGGCCGGATCGGCCGAATCTGTAGGCTCGACTGCCAGTCGACTGGTCCTGGCGCAGGAGTGATGTGCGCATCCACGCATGGCGTGGATCTACCGAAACCCATCCCGGTGGATGCCGACGATTCCAAACCCACCCCGGTGGGTGCCGACCATTCCAATCCATCCCGGTGGATGCCGACCGTTGGTCGGCACACAGGTCAGTAAGTGATCGTCACCTGCACCAGATCGTTGTAGGTACCGGCCGGGGGCTGGCCGGTGACCGGCGGCACCCGGCCATGGATGGTCAGCTGCTGCGCGCTGCCATTTCCGGTGCCGCCAACGGTATCGACATTGAGGGTATTGCCCCAGCGCAGGCTGCGCGCGGCGTCGCGGTACAGCTCATAGGGGAGGTAGTAGGTGCCGCTGCCAATGGTGGTGGCCATGCGCCGGGTGGTGGAGGCGGCGGGGTTGTTCTGGCCGTTGTTGAGGCTGATCTGGTAGGCGGTGTTCTTCAGGCAGGTCAGCGTGAGCGTGGCGGTCCGGTCGATGTTGGCGGGAATGCTGCCGGTGACGTTGCCGAAGTCCATGTTGGTGGTGACGTAGCTGCCGCATTGCGGCAGCACGTTGGCAGTGGCAGTGAAGCTGAAGGCCGCACTGGTGCTGTTGGTGCCGGTTGCGCCGCCGTTGCAGGCGGCCGGCACGGTGGCGTTGCCGAGCAGGACTTCGTTCCAGGCCCAGGTGAGCACCACGTTGGCGCCACTGAAGGTGCTGCTGTAAGCACCCGAAGCGAGGATCTGGTTGGCGGGGATCTGCGCGAACAGCTGCACGGACTGCGCACCGCTGCCGCCGGTCAGCAGCGGCACGTTGTAGCTCATGGTCAGTTCCTGCGCCGGCGGCGTGCCGCGTGGCACCAGGCCGGTGACCTGGCCGTAGCTGGCGTTGTTGTAGAGCTGGAAATTCATGGTGTCGCTGGTGGAAGTGGACATCGTGCGGAAGGTGGAGCTGCTGCCGCCGCCACTGCCTGCGCCGATACCCACGCAGACGCGGACGCCGGTGGTGGCCAGCAGGCTCAGTGCGGCGGTGGTACAGGTCACCGTGATGTTCAGCGTCGCCGCCGTAGGGCCGGGAGCGTTGCTGTTGATGTTGCCGAACGGCAGGGTCGGGTTCGCGGTTGCCGTGCAGACCGCTGTCGCCTGGGCCGGTAGTGCCGCGAGCAGGCCGGCGAACAGCAGCATGCCGAGCAGCAGCACTCTCATGGCGCCACCTCCGGGATGCACGGCAGCGGTGCCGGCTTCGGCCGGGCGCCGGACGCCACTACCTTGGGCTGCTCGGGTACCTTCACCCGGCACTGGCCGCGGCTGGTGGTGATGTACAGCACGCTGCCGGCAGCGACGTCTTCCAGATACAGCAGGCCGTCATAGCCCACCGTGGCCTGGCGTCCGCCGGGCAACTGCACTTCGCTGCCCACTTCCAGCGGCTGCCCGTCCATGCTCTGCAGCGTCAGGCTCAGAGAGGGCCGCGAGCGCAACTGGAATGTCACGTGGGTCCCAGCGCGCTGGCGCGGCGTCACCCAGTCCTCGATGCGGTCGGCACGCATGTCCTCGGGCAGGTCCAGAGTGTCGATCGAGACCCGGTTGCGCTGCCAGGACAGCAGCGGGCTGACCAGCAACAGGCCACGATCATCGGTGACGCCGATCAGGCGGTTCTCCAGCCGCACCGGCACGCCACCAACACCATTGGTGCTGATCACCGCGAATGCATCGGAGACCTCGCGGGTGGCAAACGCGTGCCCGCCCATCCAGACCAGGCTGCCACTGGCGCTGCCGTAGGCATAGTTGAGCCCGCCCTGGCGCGAGGCCCCGAAGGAGTAGCGGCCGACGTCATTGAGGATGCCGACTTCGGCCAGGCCGCCACTGCCGTCCTCGCCGTGGCGCACCTGCGCGCGCCAACCGATGCCGCCTGCACTGCCATCGCCGGGCACCGGCTGGGTGACGTCGGCCACCCAGGTCTGGCTGTCGCCATTGCGCTGGCTGGACAGGCTGGCCTGGCGGTTGTTGCCCAGGCTGGCCGTCACCGACAGATAGATGCTGCGGTCATCACTCTGGTCCAGGTTCTGGTTCACCGAGAGGTAGGCCGACCAGCGCTGGCTCCAGGTCCGCGACCAGAACAGGCTGGCGTAGCGGTTGTCTTCGCCATCGGGGTAGCGCAGGCGCAGGTAGCTGGCGCTGAGCGTGCCCAGCCGCAGCAGATCGGCGCCGACCGTGGCCTGTTCGCTGATGCTGGGTGGCAGGTTGCCCTGCAGTGCGCCCAGGTCGCGGTAATCACCATGGCTGCGCACGGTGCGCAGATTGACGTTGAGTCGGCGGTTGTTCCAGCTGTAGCCCAGTGCCCATTGCCCGCCCTGCAGGCCCTGGTAGTTGCTGTGCGCATAGGCGGCGTTGAACACGCCCGCGCCGCCGAGCAGCCACCCGCCGCCGATGCCGGCCTGGGCCAGGCCACCGCCGCCTTCGGCATGCGCTTCACCGGTGAAGGTATCGCTGATGCCGCCGCGCCAGCTGGCACTGGCCACGGTGCGGTCGTCGTAGGCGAAGGAGCGCTGGCCGAAGTCCTCGCGCAGTTGGCCAACACCGACCGACCAGTCCGACAGGCCCTTGGCCAGCAGTTGCTGGGTGCCATAGAAGCTGAAATCCAGTGTCTGCATGCGGCCGAATGCGTCGGTGACCACCACCTGTGCGCTGCCGGTGCCGCTGATGCACGGCTGTGCGGCCAGCTGGAACGGGCCGACCGGGACCTGGCCGCTGTACTGGCGCAGGCCATCGACGTACAGCTCGACCGTGGACGGCACCACCGCCTGGCCGAGGAAACTGGGCGTGGGGGTCAGCACGCGATAGGGCTGCAGGCCGTAGTTGCGACCGATCTGCAGGCCACCCAGGCGCACCGGACGGGTCCAGTCGACGAAGCCGCTGTAGAAATCGCCGACCTCCAGCGTCATCGCCTGGTCGGGGAAATCCAGGCTCCAGCGCGTATCCAGGCGCACGCTCTCCCCTCGCCAGCGACGGTCGCCAGGCTGCTGGTAGCGCCTGCTGACCGCGGTGTTTTCGAAGGTGCCGTTGCCGACGCCGAACAGGCGCAGTTCGGAGCTCAGGCTGAGGTTGCCCAGCGTATCCACCCGGCTGCCATACACGTCGTAGTTGAGCAGCAGTCCGGGTGAGGCACTGCCTGCGGGCGCGCGTGTCTGCGGGCGGCTGAGCACGGTGGTTGGCAGGGTCAGCTGGTCCAGTGGCACGTCCAGCGCCAGGGTCTGCAGGCGTGCGTCATAGCGCACCACCGCGCCGCTGATCTGGTCCAGGTACACCGGTGCATCGCCGTGGGCGTTGAAGCCGAGCTGGCGCAGTACGTCGGGGCTGGCCTGCAGGCGGCCACGGTTCTCGATGAAAGGCAGCAGTCCGCGTGGGGTGCTGTTGAGCGAAACGTCCAGGTACAGCGTCTGGTTGGCGGTCAACGGTGTGGGCGGTGGCAGCATCGCATCGGCGGAGATGCCTGATACATCGGCGGTGGCGGTAGCCGCTGCACCGGACACATCGGCGGCTTGGGTCGCCGCAGGAGCCAGGGCAGCAAGCAGCGCGCCCATCAACGCCTCAGCGAGCCGATGGGGGCGACAGCGGCGTCTGTTCCGACTCGCCATTGAGCTTGGCCGTGATCTGGTCGTTGTCGCGGTCGATCGCCGTGCGCTCGATCGGCCAGCGCATCACCTGCCCGGGCAGCACGTAACCCAGCAGTCCGGGATGCACGATGCGTGGGCGCGTGGGGCTGCCCAGCGCAAGATCGGCGATCTGCGCATAGCTGTTGCCTGCGTTGGCCACCTCGACGCCGTTGCGGCCATCGGGCAACTGCACCAGGCGGGCCTGCAGCTGCGGCGCAAGCTTGCCGGCGGCGGGCTGCACGAACACCGGTATCGAATAGCGCAGCACGAACTGCATGCCGTCGGCGCGGGTGGCCAGGTCGGGCACCTCGTCGACAATCAGCCTGTAGTACTGCTGTGCCGGCGGTGGCGTCCTGTCCGGACGCATCACCCGGACCAGCTGCTGCTGCCCGGCAGCCAGTTCCTGCATCGGCGGGGTGACCACCAGTTCATCGGTGGGCAACAGTTGCTCCTGGCCGTCCTGCTGCACCCAGCGGAACACCCGAACCTGCAGCTTCACCGGCGAGGTGCCACTGTTGGTCAGCCAAAGCTCGCCGGCACGCTGGCGCGCTTCCAGCTGCAGGCTGGTCGGGGCGACCTGCAGGCTGGTGGCTTCGACCGGGGCGGCGAATACCAGGCTCAGGACGAGCAGCGCCACGCCGGTGGCGCGCCACGGGCGGGGTCCGGCCATGCGGGCGTGCTCCATCAATAGGTGATCGTGGCGGTAACCGTATCCAGGTAGTTGCCGGTCGCCGGGTTGTTGGTGCTCAGGTTCAGGATCTGGCCGTAGACGATGTAGGGCACGGCCAGGCCGGTGCCGATGCCAGCCTGGGTGTTGGTGCCGGAGGTGGCACCCCAGACCAGGGTGTGCGCGGCGTCCTGGTAGAGCTGGTAGCCGACGTAGTTGTTGGCGGTCACCGCGGCGTTGGTGTTCTTCATCCGGCGAGTGGTGACGTCATTCGCGGTGCTGGCATTGGCACCCGCATTCAGTGAAATCGTGTACGGGGTCAGTGCCGAGCACTGGGCGGTCACCGTGCCCTGGCCCAGGGTGGGGGTCGCGGTGGTCGAGGCCGCCGTGCCGAAGTCAACGTTGGTGGCGGCAGCAGCCAGGGTGGCGGCGTAGCGCTGGGTTTCCATTTCGGCGGCCAGGGCGACGCGCTGTTCCAGGCTCGGGCGCACTTCCACCGAGGCCAGGGTGGTGATCGGCATCGCGGCAGCAACCGGGGCGGCAACGTAGCCGTTGCGCTCGGCCAGCTGGTCGGCGCTCGGGCGCACTTCCACGGTGGCCAGGGTCGGGATGCCGCTGGCCTGTTCCCAGGCCTGCTGGGCCAGCTGGTCGGCGGCCGGGCGGACCTGCACGGTGGCCAGGGTCGGGATGGATTCGGAGGCCTGCACCGACGAAACAACCGCGGTGCCGGCGATCAGGGCGATGGCGATGGCAATGGTCTTGGCGTTCATGACGGGGCCTGTTTAGTGTTGGTGATCAGTGGTGTGGTAGTAAGGTAGTACACCGATTCTGGGCTTGCAAGGAAAATTTTCGGTTTCCTGCATGTGTTCAGTCTTCAGTCAGCTTTCATCTGAAGCCCTTCCTGGCGCAGGAAGTACCAAGCAATCCCCGTGCCAACTTTTAGTTGTTGATTTGCAAGAGTTTTTGTTTGGTCGAGAAGTGTCCGGTAGGCGGACACCTGTCCATTCGATGTGCTGCGGACACTGTCCGGACGGTCCTGGCGGGCGCTTGTGACCGGTCAGGCAGCGCAGATCGGCGCTGCGGATGGGGCACAGGGGCAAACACCCCCAGTGACTGCTGGCCGATTCCTGCCGCTGCGTGCGCAGGCTAGGATCGGGGTTCACCTATGTGACCAAGGATCCGGATATGTCTCTCGCCCTTCGCCCGCGCGCTGCACTGCTGGCCGTCGCCCTCAGCACCGCCCTGGGCACGCTTGTGCCTTCCCATGCGCTGGCGGCCAAGCCGGCCGCACCGGCCAAGGTCGATATCCCGTATGAGCAGTTCACCCTGCCCAACGGCCTGCGCGTGATCGTGCATACCGATCGCAAGGCGCCGATCGTCGCCGTCAACGTCTGGTACCACGTGGGCAGCAAGGACGAACCGGCCGGCCGTACCGGCTTCGCGCACCTGTTCGAACACCTGATGTTCCAGGGCAGCGAAAACCACGACGGCGAATTCTTCGAACCGTTCAAGCAGGTCGGTGCCACCAACCAGAACGGCACCACCAATACCGACCGCACCAACTACTTCGAGAACGTGCCCACCACCGCGCTGGACATGGCGCTGTGGATGGAGTCGGACCGCATGGGCCATCTGGTCGGTGCGATCGACCAGGCGGCGCTGGACGAGCAGCGTGGCGTGGTGCAGAACGAGAAGCGCCAGGGCGAGAACCAGCCCTACGGTCAGGCCTGGGACCAGCTCAACAAGGCGCTGTACCCGGTAGGCCACCCGTATCACCACGGCGTGATCGGTTCGATGAACGATCTGAACGCGGCGTCGCTGGATGACGTGAAGACCTGGTTCCGCACCTGGTACGGCCCGAACAATGCGGTGCTGGTGCTGGCCGGCGACATCGACCTGGCCACTGCCAAGGAAAAGGTCGGCAAGTACTTCGGCAGCATCCCGGCCGGCCCGACCATGGCGCAGCCGGCAGTGAACGTGGCCAAGCGCAACGCCGACACGCGCGAGACGATGACCGACAAGGTGCCGCAGGCGCGCATCTACCGCGCCTGGAACGTGCCGCAGGTCGGCACCACCGATGTCGATCAGCTGCAGCTGTTCGCGCAGGTCCTGGGCGGTGCCAAGTCCTCGCGCCTGAGCCAGCGCCTGCAGCACCAGGACAAGCTGGTGGACAGCATCGCCTCGGGCCTTTCGACCTCGCAGCTGGGTTCGAACTTCGTGATCATGGCGACGGTCAAGCAGGGCCAGGACCCGGCCAAGGTCGAGAAGATCATCGACGAGGAACTGGACCGCCTGATCAAGCAGGGTCCCACCGCGGCCGAGCTGGAGCGCGCCAAGACCGGTGCCCGCGCCGGCTTCATCCGCGGCATCGAGCGCATCGGCGGCTTCGGTGGCAAGGCCGACGCACTGGCCGAGTGCGCGGTGTTCACCGGCGACCCGGGCTGCTTCCGCACCTCGCTGGCCAACATCGAGAAGGCCAGTGCTGCTGATCTGAGCCGGCTGGGCGCGCAGTGGCTGGACAAGGGCAGCCACACCCTGGTGATCGCACCGGGTGAGCGTGTGGCGCTGAAGGAAGACCCGAGCCAGGCGCCGAAGCCGTTCAACGTTCCTGCGGTGGACACCAAGTACAGCACCCTGCCGGAGCAGGTCGACCGCAAGGCCGGCGTGCCGCAGACCCGCGAGTTCCCCCAGTTGAAGTTCCCGGCGCTGCAGCGCGCCACGCTGAAGAACGGCACCCAGGTGATCCTGGCCGAACGCCATGAGATTCCGGTGGTGCAGTTCAGCTACCAGTTCCCGGGCGGCTTCAGCGCCGACCAGGGCCGCAAGCCGGGCACCGCCAACTTCACCATGAGCCTGATGACCGAAGGCGCCGGCAAGCTCGGCTCGCTGGCCTTCGCCGATGCTGCCGATGCGCTGGGCGCCAGCCTGGATGCCTCGGCCGGCCTGGACTCGATGAGCGTGGACCTGTCGGCACTGAAGGAAAACCTGGCACCGTCGCTGGCGCTGTACCGCGACCTGCTGCGCGAGCCGCGCTTCGAGCAGGGTGAGATCGACCGGGTCAAGGCGACCTGGATCGCCGGCATCCAGCAGGAGAAGGTCAACCCGGGTGCGGTGGCGATGCGCGTGCTGCCGCCACTGCTGTATGGCAAGGGCCACCCGTATGCCATTCCGTTCACCGGCAGTGGCGATGAGGCGGCGATCAGCGGCCTGACCCGCGAAGATCTGGTTGATTTCCACCGCGACTGGCTGCGCCCGCAGAACGGCACCCTGATCGTGGTCGGTGATACCACGCTGGCGGAAATCGTGCCGCTGCTGGACAAGCAACTGGGCGACTGGAAGGCTGCCGGCGATGCCCCGCAGGTGAAGGCGGCCACCGACGTCGCATTGCCGAAGGGCCCGCGCGTGTTCCTGATCGACCAGCCGGGCGCGGTGCAGGCCAACCTGTTCGCCGGCCAGGTGGTCGCGCCGTCCAGCGCCACCAGCTCGACCCGCTTCGATATTGCCAACGGCGTGATCGGTGGCGACTTCACCTCGCGCCTGAACATGAACCTGCGTGAGGACAAGCACTGGTCGTACGGTGCGCGCAGCAGCGCGATCAATTCGGTGGGCCAGCGCCCGTGGATGGCCAGCGCGCCGGTGCAGATCGACAAGACCGGCCCGGCGATGGCGGAAATGCGCAAGGAAATCGCCGCGTTCGCCGACGGCAGCAAGCCGGCCACCGCCGCCGAGGTCAACCGCATCCGCAACATCCAGACCCTGAGCCTGCCCGGTGCCTATGAGACCGCCAGCGCGGTGGCGTCGACCATCGGTTCGATCGTGCAGTTCAAGCGCCCGGACGACTACGTGCTGCGCCGCAAGGCCGAGATCGAGGCGATGACCCCGGCACAGGTGCAGCAGGCCGCCGCCATCGCCACCGATCTCGCCGGGGGCGGGGCCATCGATGTGCTGGTGAACAACGCCGGCTACGCGATGATGGGCCCGCAGGAGAACGGCGACCTGCAGGTGGCCCGCGAGATGTTCGAGACCAACGTG
>OFSF01000837.1_pt1 | contig 11458 bp, 10 predicted proteins | sample 1543271 | NCBI WGS metagenome assembly OFSF01 (sample SAMN07774227, study PRJEB24372) | wastewater metagenome | isolation source: Exp Tend VB 100WW | collected 2016-02
AGGACAAGGGGGCGGGGGCACAGCATCGGGGGCTCCAGGGGCTGACGCAGAGCGTCGTCATCCTGGGTAGACGCAGCCGCAGGCCGGATGTCAGGGTCCATCACGCTGTTCCCTGCGTGGCGGCAGCCACACCTGTATGCCCGCGCCGAGGCGCAGCACGCGCACCTGCAACTGAGTGGCCAACTGGTCGCGATTGCCGGCCGCACCGTCGGCACTGCCAAGCAGGGTGACCGGCTGCTGGCGCAGCTGCTCGCCGACGACCCACGTGTGCCCGCCATGCCAGCGGTCCAGGCCCTGCGTGACGTCGGCCAGTGGGGCCGAGACCCAATGCAGGCGCCGCTCGCGCCAGGCCAATGCTCCGGGGGCGGTCGTTGTTGCATGGGCTGTTGCCTGCCCATCGAAGCGCAGCTGTTCGCCGTGGTCAGCCAGCATGCTGACGTTGCCGCTGTCCACGCGCACGCGATGCTCAGTAACGGTGACCACGCTGCTGTTGCCCTGCACGGCAAGATCGAATGCGGTCCCCAGTGCAGTGACGGTGCCCTGTGGGGTATGCACCTGGAAGGGCCGGTCGGCATCGGCGGCGACCTGGAACCAGGCCTGGCCGCGCTGCAGCTGGAGCTGGCGGCGCTGCCCATCGATGCGCACCTTCACTTCGCTGCCGGGTGACAGCAGGACATGCGAGCCATCCCGAAGGGTCTCCTCGCGGATCTCGCCAGCGGCCGTTCGCAGGACCTGCGCTACGGGCGGCGACACATGGCGGCTGTAGAGACCCAGCGCGCACAGCAACAGAACCGCAATGCCGGCTTCGCGCAGGCGACGGCGTTGCCTGCGCTGCTGTTGCCGCTGCAGGCTAGGCAGCGTCGCACCGGCCTGCCACAGGTGTTGCAGATGCTGGTACTGCGCAGCATGGCGAGGGTCGGCCTGGTACCACTGCTCGAACGCGTTCTCGTCGCGGCCACCGTCGTGCCCGTCCAGCCACCAGCGTGCAGCTTCGCGCGCGATCGCGTCCAGGCTCATGCGCCCGGCACCTGCTGCAGGGCGACCAGTGCGCGCAGCAGATGGCCGTGCGCGGTCTGCCGGCTGATGCCGAGCTGGCGCCCGATCTCGGCCAGCGCCAACTGTTCAACCCGCGCCAGCAGGAACACCTGGCGCGAGCGCGGTGGCAGCGCGGCGATGATCGCGTCGAGGTGGCGCAGCTGTTCGGCGTCGAGCAGTCGCTGCTCGGGCAGCGGCGCAGGATCGGCGATGGCATGCAACTGCGTGTCATCCAGCGCTTCTTCGCGACGGCGCTGGCGTTGCCGGTAATGGTCGGCAATCAGGTTGTGGGCAACACGGTACAGGTACGCGCGGCCATTGCTCAGCAGGCCACTGGCGGCGACCTTGACGACACGCAGCCAGGTTTCCTGGACGACGTCATCGGCGTCGCTGCGTTGCGGGAGTTTGCGGCGGACATGGGCGTGCAGCGGCCGGTAATGGGCCGCGCACAGCTGCGCGACATCCGTCGGTTCGACAGGCGTGGACACGGGGCGGGCGACAACTGGGAAAGGGAACAGCCCGCGGCGGCAAGGGCAGCGGCTGCACCTTACAGCAAAAGAGAATCATTTGCATCTTTAGTGCGAGCGCAGTCCGCATGAGCCACCGCGGCGTCAGCGGGGACGATAATCGCAGTGGATCTGCAGCGCTTCGGTGGGGTTGCAATGCAGCTCGAAGCCGCAGTGCTGCAGGCTGCGCTTCGCTCGTGCGACTGGCTCGGCATACCGGGCGACGCGGCGGTGCTGCCAGCGCGGCGGGGTGAACACGCCCAGGGGCAGCAGCCGCAGCCGCTCGCCGTGCAGTACCAGTGAGACATCGACATGACGGCCATCGATGTCGTGGCCGTTGGCGCCGAAGATGGCGTCGACTTCATCCCGGCGCTGCGGATAACAGGCACGGAAGAGGGTGATGCCGAGCCGACGCACCAGGCGGCGGAAGCCACCGAGACGGCTGTGGCTGGGTTCGAAGCCACGGGTGAGCAGTAGCCGCAGCCCCACAGGCAGCATTGCCTGCGCGTCGAGCAGGCGTTGCAGTACCTCTTCTTCCAGTTGGATGCGGGTGGAGGGCCAGCGCGGGGCGATGAGCAGTCCGTGGTGGTTGCCGCGTTGCAGGGTCAGCATCGGTGAAGCTTCGCACGCGGCCGAACAGCCGGGGTAGTGCCGGCCGCTGGCCGGCAGATTCGAGTACCGGCCAGCGGCCGGCACTACCGTGACGATCATCAGAGGTCGCGGTACTGGATCTGCGAAGCCAGTACGCGCAGGCCGTCGGCATTGCTGGACAGGATGCGCTCTTCGCCAACACCTTTCTGCCGTTTCAGCTGGAAGCCCTGATCCGCAGGCAGTTGTGCGGCGATGGCGTCCATGCGCTGCAGGGCATCAGGGCCGCTGCAGTCGAAGTGGCCCCAATAGACGCCATCGCGGTGGATCTGCAATCGATAGTTCATCGCGGTGTCTCCGGCAGGTCCTGCAGCCAATGGTCGAACATCGCGGTGGCGGCCGCGGCCAGTGGTGCGCCATAGCGACGCGCCTGCGCGCGCAGGTCGTTGGGATCGATGCCGGCCTGGGCCAGCTCCAGCGTGTGGCCGACCAGCCAACGCTCGAACTGGCGGGCGTCCAGTTCCGGATGGCATTGCAGGGCCAGTGCGTGGTTGCCGATGGCGAAGGCCTGGTGGCGGCAGGCCGGCGTGCTGGCCAGGCGGCGTGCGCCGGCCGGAAGTTCGAAGGCCTCACCATGCCAATGCAGCACCGGAATGCCCTGCAGGGCCTGCAGCGGTGAACGCTGGCCTTCATCGGTCAGCAGCAGTGGCGCAAAGCCGATTTCCTTGCCGCCGCTGGGAGCGACACTGGCACCGAGTGCACGCGCCATCAGTTGTGCACCCAGGCAGATGCCCAGGGTTGGCCGCTGCTGCTGCAGCCGGCGCTGCAGCAGGGCGATGCTGTCGGTGACGAAGGGATAGGTCGCTGTGTCATTGGCACTGATCGGGCCGCCCAGCACCACCAGCAGGTCGGTCACTTCGGCCGGATCGAGCGCATCGACGCCGGCCTGCAGCACCTGCAGCTGCCAGCCTTGTGCCAACAGCAGAGGCTGCAGGGTGCCGAGGTCTTCAAAGGCAACGTGTTGCAGAACGACTGCGTGCTTCATGCCGGGGCCCCGCTGTTCGGCCAGTAGAAGCTGTCCGGGGTGGCGCGGGCGCCGAAGATGGCCTGGCCGACGCGGACCACGGTGGCACCTTCCTCGATGGCCACTTCGAAATCACCGGACATGCCCATCGACAGCTGCGACAGGTCAAGGCCGGGCGGGGCGTTGCGTTGCAGCTGGCCGCGCAGTTCGCGCAGGCGCACGAAGCAGGCGCGCACGCGCTCGACGTCGGGGGTGAAGATGGCCAGGGTCATCAGGCCGCGCACACGCAGGCGATCGAAGGCCGGCAACTGCTGCACGAAGGCCTCGACCGCGTCGGGTTCCAGTCCGTACTTGCTCGGCTCGGCCGAGGTGTTGACCTGCACGAACACATCCAGCGTGCGGTCTTCCAGTTGCAGGCGCTGCTGCAGGGCCTCGGCCACGCGCAGGCTGTCCAGCGCCTGGAACTCGCTGGCAAAGCGCGCCACGTAGCGCGCCTTGTTGGTCTGCAGATGGCCGATCACCGACCAGTGCACGCCCAGGTCGGCCATCGTTTCGGCCTTGCGCTGCGCCTCCTGCACCTTGTTCTCGCCTAGTTCGCGGCAGCCTGCGGCCACCGCCATGCGGATGCGGGCGTCATCGACGGTCTTGCTGACCGGCAGCAGGCGCACGCTGGCCGGGTCCCGGCCGACGCGCGCGCAGGCATCGGCGATGCGTTGGCGCACCGTGACCAGGTTGGCGGCGATCTGTTCAACGGACTGGGCGACGGGCCAGTCGGCAGCGGCAAGGGGCATGCGGGCACCTCCAATGCAGGATGGCCAGGGTGGGATACACTGGCACAGGACAAGATATATTTTGGCATAGGACAAAATGAAAATCACCGGGCATAGCGCCGAGTCGATCTTCGACAGCATCCGCGACGGCATCGGCAAGGGCCGCCTGCCGGCCGGCAGCGTGCTGCCGCCGGTGCGTGAACTGGCCGAGCAACTGGGCGTGAACCGCAACACCGTGGCCGCTGCCTACAAGCGCCTGGATGCGGCGGGCCTGGCCAGCACGGCGGGCCGCCGTGGCACGGTGGTGCGCGGATTGCCGCCGACGCTGGCGCGCGAGGGCAGTACGCCCGGGCTGGCGCTGCAGGACCTGGCCGGTGGCAATCCGGATCCGCGCCTGCTGCCGAACCTGCGCCTGGCCCCGGCCGCGCCGCGTTTGTACGGCGTAGGCACGGTCGACCCGAGGTTGCAGGCGCTGGCAAGGGCCTCGCTGGATGCGGACTGCCCGGAGGGCTATGCGCTGGAGCTGACCCATGGCGCGGTTGATGGCATCGAGCGCCTGCTGGCGGCGTGGTTGCTGCCAGGAGACCGCATCGCGGTGGAGGATCCATGCTTCCTCGGTAGCCTCAATGTGCTCAATGCTGTGGGCCACGCGCCGTTGCCGGTGGCGGTGGACGCGCATGGCATGCAGGTCGATTCGCTGCGGCAGGCGCTGGAGGCCGGCGCACGCGCGGTGCTGCTGACCCCGCGGGCACACAACCCGACCGGGGCCAGCCTGGATGCGAAGCGGGCACGGGCGTTGCGGCAGTTGCTGGCGGCCTACCCGCAGGTGGCGGTGCTGATCGACGATCACTACGCACTGCTCTCGCAGCAGGCCTATCACTCAGTGCTGCCGCTGGATGGCCGGCGCTGGGCGCTGCTGCGTTCGTTGTCCAAACCACTGGGTCCGGACCTGCGGCTGGCCTGGCTGGCCTGCGATGAGGAGACCGCATCGCGGTTGCGGCTGCGATTGGCGTCCGGCACCGGCTGGGTCAGCCACCTGCTGCAGGATGCAGCGACTTCGGTGTTGGCGTCGGCAACGCAGCGGGCGAAGATCGCCTCGGCAGGTGAGCGTTACCAGCAGCGCCTGCAGTCGCTACAGGAGCTGCTGCGCGCGCGTGGCATGCCGACGCCGCAGCCGATGGAAGGATTGAACCTGTGGCTGCCGTTGCCGGCCGACAGCCATCCGCAGGTGCTGGCACTGGCCTCGCGCGGATGGCATGTGCGCGCCGGCGAAGTGTTCGCGGTGGCGGCACCGGGCCATGGTCTGCGCATTACGTGTTCGGCGCTGGGACCGGCGCAGCTGCGGCAGCTGGCCGATGACCTGGCGGCGGTGTGTGGTTTGTAGCGTCGGGCCATGCTCGGCTTTGCTTCGCCTTTGTAGAGCCGAGCCATGCTCGGCTGCTGTTGGTAGAAGCAGTCGAGCATGGCTCGACTCTACATGACCGGTAGTCGAGCATGGTTCGACGCTACAGAAGCAGATCAAGGCGCGGCGTTCGCGCCCGGGCGCACGTAGTAGGACTGGCCGCTGTCATCGACGAACATCAGCTCCGGCTTGCCCTGCCAGGAGGTGAGCATGGCGCCGGTGTTGTTCTGGTGCTTGACCATGAGGCTGGCGCCACGGTCCGGATTGGCGACGACCTTGAATACTTCGGTGGTGCCGGTGGCATCGTCCAGGGTGAGCAGGGCTTCGCCGCCGCGGTCGCTTGTGCCATAACCGCCGCGCTCTGAACCGTCGGGGCCGAGCAGGATCAGGCCGGACAGGGCGGTGGCGCGCGGCCCCTGGGTGCGGCCCTGGCTGAGCGGATCGGGAACCGGTGCGCCGAGGATTACCCGCGGTTGGCCGCTTGCATCGTGGATGATCAGCCCGCGTGCCTCGATGATGCGCTGTGGCGATTGGCTGCGATGCAGGTTCCAGGCGGTCCAGCCGGAAACAAGCAGGGCGAGGGTCGAGACCACCAGGGTGGTCAGCAGCAGCGCACGGGACATCGGGTCGTCCTTCCTTGGATGTGCCGACGATAGCGGATGCGGACCGGCAATGGCCAGTTCGTTGTGTGACGTTGTGTATCGTCAGTGGAAATCGCGACTGTGGCTGCGCAGTCCCTGCAGCAGTTCATCCAGGCAGTGCATGCGCTGCACGATGACGTGCTGCACGCCATCGACGCGTTCCAGGCGGCCATCGATCTGCATCAGCTGGGTATCGACCAGCACCCGGTGCTGGCGATCAGCCAGGTGCCGCCAGACCACGGCGTTGACCATGCCGGTTTCGTCTTCAAGGGTGAGGAAGGTGACGCCACTGGCGGTCTGCGGGCGCTGGCGCATGCGCACCAGGCCGGCGATGCGCACGCGCCGGCCATGGCCGTGGGCAGCCAGTTGTGCGGCATCCAGGCAGCCACGGCTGCGCAGTTGCGCGCGCAGGAACGAGATCGGATGGCGGCCCAGCGTGGTGCCGGTGCTGCGGTAATCGGCCTGCATGTCTTCCCAGGCGCTGGGCAGGGGCAGTGGCACGCGGGCTTCGGTGGTGGCGCGGGCCTGGTCGAACAGCGGCAACCGGTTTTCCACACCGGAGATATCCCAGCGCGCACGATGGCGATGGCCGCTGAGCCCACGCAGCGCCCCGGCATCGGCCAGCAGGCCCTGCTGGCGGCGGTCCAGAGCGGTACGCTGGCACAGGTCACCCACATCGTCGAACGGGCGCCGCGCACGTTCACGCATGATGGCCTGCACGGCGGGCTCGTTGCAGCCATCGACCAGGCGCAGGCCGAGCCGGATCGCGGCCGGCCCCTTGCTGAAATCCAGCGTGCAGTCCCAGTCGCTGTGGCGCACGTCCACCGGCAACACGCGGATGCCATGCCGGCGCGCATCCTGCAGCAGCTGGTCGGGGCTGTAGAAGCCCAATGGCTGGCTGTTGATCAGGCTGGCGGTGAACGCGGCCGGGTGATGGCACTTCAGCCAGCAACTGTTATAGGTCAGCAGGGCGAAACTGGCGGCGTGACTTTCCGGAAAACCGTAGTCACCGAAGCCCTTGATCTGTTCGAACAGGTGCTCGCCGTACTCGCGGCTGAAGCCGTTCTTGAGCATGCCGGCCAGCAGCTTCTCGCGATGCGGTTCCAGGCCGCCACGGCGCTTCCACGCCGCCATCGAGCGGCGCAGGGCATCGGCCTGGCCCGGCGTGTAGCCGGCCGCTTCCACCGCCAACTGCATGACCTGTTCCTGGAACAGTGGCACGCCGAGGGTGCGCGCGAACACGCGTTCCAGCCGCGCTGGATAGAGTGGATTGTCTGGATCGTTCAACGCGTCCGGTCCCTGTTCACGCAGGATCCGCCGCCGCTCAAGGTAAGGATGGACCATGTCACCCTGGATCGGGCCGGGGCGCACGATCGCCACTTCGATCACCAGGTCGTAGAAGGTGCGCGGCTGCAGGCGCGGCAGCATCGCCATCTGCGCGCGCGACTCGATCTGGAATACGCCGATGGTGTCGGCGGCGCAGATCATGTCGTAGGTCTTCGTATCCTTGGGAGGAATCGCATCCATGCGTCCTTCGTGCAGGCCATGCTGCTGCAGCATCGCCAGGCATTTGCGGATGGCGGTGAGCATGCCCAGCGCCAGGCAGTCGACCTTCATCAGGCCGGTGGCATCCAGATCGTCCTTGTCCCACTGGATGACGGTGCGGTCGGCCATCGCCGCGTTCTCCACCGGCACCAGGGTTGACAGCGGATGCTCGGAAATCACGAAGCCGCCCGGGTGCTGCGACAGGTGGCGCGGGAAGTCGATCAGTTCGGTGGTCAGCGCCAGCAGTCGCCGCATCAGCGGGGTTTCCGGATCGAAGCCGCGCTCGCGCAGGGTCTCCGGCAGCGGCACATGGCCGCCCCAGTGGTCCATCGCCGCGCCCAGTTCGTTGACCTGGTCCATCGGCAGGCCGAGTGCACGGGCCACGTCGCGGATCGCGCTGCGGCCACGGTAGCTGATCGCCACCGCAGTCAGGGCGGAGCGCTCGCGGCCATAGCGCTTGAATACATACTGCAGCACTTCCTCGCGGCGCTCGTGCTCGAAGTCGATGTCGATATCCGGTGGTTCGTCGCGCTCGGCGGAGATGAAGCGCTCGAACAGCAGGTTGCTGCGTGCCGGGTCGATCTCGGTCACGCCCAGTACGAAGCACACCGCGGAGTTGGCCGCCGAGCCACGACCCTGGCAGAGGATGTCCTGGCTGCGCGCGAAGCGCACGATGTCCTGCACGGTGAGGAAGTACGAGGCGTAGTTCTTTTCCCGGATCAATGCCAGTTCGTGCTCGATCTGTTTGCGTTGTGCCGGTTCGATGCCGCCTTTCCAGCGCCACGGGATGCCGCGCTCGACCAGCACGCGCAGCCAGCTGTCCGGGTCGTGGCCCTCGGGCACCAGCTCGCGCGGATAGGTGTACTGCAGCTGCTCCAGCGTGAAGTGGCAACGCTCGGCGATGCGCAGGGTCTCGGCCAGCAGTTCGGGCGGATACAGCTGGGCCAGTGCGGTACGCGGGCGCAGGTGGCGCTCGCCGTTGGGAAACAGGCGCCAGCCGGCCTCGGCCACGCTGCAGCGGTGGCGGATCGCGGTCAGGGTGTCCTGCAGGGCGCGGCGGCGTCGCACGTGCATGTGCACATCACCACTGGCCACCAGCGGCAGGTGGTGGCGTTCGCCGAAGGCCTGCAGCTGCTGCAGGCGACGCGCGTCGTCATGCTCATGGTGCAGCTCCACCGCCAGCCACAGGCGATCATCGAAGCCGGTGCGCAACAGTTCCAGATCGATGGCCGCTGGTTGCCGGTCCAGCCACAGGCACAGCAGGCCGCCGGGCAGGCCGAGCAGGTCCTCGCGCAGGCAGCGGTATTCGCCCTTGGCCGCGCGCCGCCGGCAGGTGGTGATCAACTGGCAGAGACCAGCATAGGCGGCCTGGTCGGTGCACAGCAGGGCCAGCTTCGGCCCGTCCTCGATCTGGAATTCGGCGCCGACGATCAGCGCCACGCCATGCGTCTTCGCCGCCTGCCAGGCACGCACGATGCCGGCCAGCGAGCATTCGTCGGTGATCGCCAACGCGCGGTAGCCCTGGCCGGCAGCGCGCGCGAACAGTTCTTCGGCGATCGAGGCGCCACGCTGGAAACTGAAGGCCGACAGGCAGTGCAGTTCGGCGTAGCCGGGCAGTTCGCTGTGCATGGCGGCTCAGCCGAACCAGCCGTGCAGCATCCACGGCGCATGCGGATCATTGCGGTCACGGAAAGCCCAGCCGCGCTGGCCATGCGCGGTTTCCACCACGTAGTAATCGCGGCGCGCATCAGCCTGGTCCCACCAGCCCGATTCGATCCGCTCCGGCCCGGTGACGATGCGCAGGCGCGGATCACGCAGCGGTTGTGGGGTGTCCAGCAGCCAGCCAGGGCGCAGCGGCCAGTACGACGGAGACTTGGCCGGCGGCTGGGTGCCACTGGCGCGTTCGGGGCGATGGTCGGCCTGCACCGCCAGCGGCTGCACGGCGTCATCGCCCAGCCGCGCCCGCAGGCGCTCGCGCAGCTGGTTCCAGGGCATCGCCTGTGCCGGCCGGGTATCGAACAGGTCACGCGCGGCGGGCACGAACGGTGGCAGCTGTTCGGCCTGCAGGCGCAGTGCGCGGCTGCCGGCCGGCAGGGCGAACGCTTCCATGCGGTTGCGTGCGATCTCGAACAGCAGCGCGGGATCGCGCTCGGGTGCCAGCAGGCCGATGGTCAGCACGCTGGCCGGCAGCAGGTCATGCTCGAAGTGCAGGTCGAAGCGCTGTACGCCGCCATCGCGCGAGCACAGGAAGGCTGCCAGGTCCAGCAGCAGGCGGCGCAGCGGGAACAGCAGGGCCTGGCTGGATTCGATCTCGTATTCGAATTCGATGCGTGCATCGAAACGGTCCGGTGGCTGGTAGTAGCGCAGTGGCGCGGTGGGCAGGCCGCGCAGCGCATCCAGTTGCTGCAGCACCTCGGGTGAGAAGCGCCGGGCCAGGCTGTCGCGCGGCAGTTCGAGCACCGCACCCAGCGTGCGCAGACCGGAACGACCGAGCACGGTCACCGCTTCGCTGGGCAGGCCGCAGCGCGGCAACGGCAGCTGCGCCAGTGCCGCTGGCAGCTGCTGCGCATCGATGCCGAGGCCGTCGTGGACGTTGGCCAGCACGCGCGCGGCATGCGCGGTGGGTGCGGCCACCAGGCGGTGGCGGAAACCAAGCTCATGCAGTTCGCCGCGCAGGCGCTTTTCGATCGTCAGCCAGTCACCGAACAGGGCGCGACTGGCGCCGATCTCCATGACCAGCGCGTGCGGAAAATCGAGGCTGACCTGCGAGCTGTAGGCGTAGGCCCAACTGGCCAGCAGCTGCCGGGTGTGCTGTTCGGCGTTCGGGTCGTAGTCGTGCAGGTGCATGTCCTGCACCAGCACCTGTGCGGCCGACAGCAGCATGCCCGGGCGCAGTCCCGCTGCGCGTGCCGACGGGCTGACCGCTCGCAGCACGCGACGCTGCGCCGGCCCCTGCAGCAGCACCAGTGGCCGCTGCGGGTCCGGCTGCAGGCGCAGCACGCTGTCCAGTGCCAGCTGCGGCAACAACAGGCAGGCCCAATGCATGACGCGGCCTCAGTGGGCGATGGCCAGTGGCAACGGCTGCGCCGGTGGCAGGCCGCCACGGCACTTCAGCACCCGCACCTGGCCGTGGTCGAGCTGCAGGCGCAGGCTGGCCGGGGAGGGGTTGCGCGCTGCCTGCGCCTCGCGGAACACGAAGCCCAGGCACTGGCCGCTGTCGGCAGCCACCTGCAGCCGGCGCAGTGAGCGGTCGTCGGCCTGGTGTGGCCAGCACAGTACCGCCGCGCAGGCCGCAGAGCGCAGGCACTGTTCGGCGGCCCACAGCGCCTGTTTCGGTGCGGCGTGGATGATCTGCAGCTGGGCCAGGTCCAGCCCGGCCGCCGCCCAGGCCGGGGCATGCGGGCGATAGGGCGGGGCGACCAGCACGATCGGGCGGTCGCGCTGGCTCAGCTTCGCCAGCGCCGGCCAGACCAGGGCCAGCTCGCCCACGCCGGGCGCGGCCTGCAGCACCTCGCACAGCCCGCTGGCCGGCCAGCCACCGCCGGGCAGGCGCGCATCCAGTGCCTGGTGGCCGCTGGCCAGGTGATCGCTGGCCGGGCCCTGGCGGGCCGGGCCGCGCTGCTGCATGCCATTTGCCATATCGAATTCAATGCCATCAACCTGGCGCTCGACGCGGTCTGGCGCTTTCCCGGCCTGCCGGCGGCCTACTACCTCGACTGGCTGCGGGTCGCCGCCGAAGAGGCCACCCACCACCTGCTGGTCGCCGAGCACCTCGCCACGCTCGGCCACGCCTACGGCGACTTCGAGGCCCACGACGGCCTGTGGACCATGACCTGGAAGACCCGCGGCGACTTCGTGGCGCGCATGGCGCTGGTGCCGCGCACGCTGGAGGCGCGCGGGCTGGACGCGACGCCGCAGATCCAGGCCAAGCTGCGCAAGGCGGGCGA
>OFSF01000839.1_pt1 | contig 11447 bp, 8 predicted proteins | sample 1543271 | NCBI WGS metagenome assembly OFSF01 (sample SAMN07774227, study PRJEB24372) | wastewater metagenome | isolation source: Exp Tend VB 100WW | collected 2016-02
AACCATCAACTCTGTTAACGCCTCATATGATCAAGATCAGAGAAAGAACGCTCTTAGTGATGTAAATATTCAAATAAATGGCGGCGAGATTGTTGCGCTTATGGGAAGAAATGGCGCAGGAAAGACGACCTTACTCAAATGCGCAGTTGGTCAGGCTCCACTAATTAGAGGAGAGGTCAGAGTAAAGAAGAGAGATCCCAAGAGTTTTACAGATAAGGAATTAATCAGATTTGTTGGATATATCCCTCAAGATGCTGGCGATCTTCTCTATGGGCAATCAATAAAGCAAGAGTGTGAATTAGCAGATCTTGATAATGGAGTTGAACCTGGTACCACCTTGGCAATCTATAAAGAGTTGATGAAGATTCCCAGCCTTAATTCACACCCAAGAGATATCTCTGAGGGGCAAAGACTTGGCCTTGCGCTCAGCATCATCCTCTCGGCTCAGCCAGCGCTAGTCATACTCGATGAACCAACAAGAGGTCTTGATTATGAGGCGAAGAGAGTTCTTATAAAGAATTTGAAAGAGATCGCCTCAAGCCTTAACCGTGCGGTCTTGATATCAACCCATGATGTCGAGCTAGTGGCTGAAGTGGCCGATCGCGTGATCTTTCTTGCAGATGGTGAGGTAATTGCAGATGGGAGCAGTAGAGAGGTCCTTAAGGCCTCCCCTGCCTTTGCTCCACAAGTATCTAAAGCTCTTCCAAATAACAGCTGGCTCTCGCTAAGTGATGTAGAAAGATATTTAAGTGAGAAAAACTAGAACTATCTCTTCAGTAATTTCCTGGCTTCCAATTTTAATTGGATCTATTCTTGGCCTTCTTGCATTCACCTGGCCGCTCTTTATTCCAGAGAGTGACTTCTTTCTACTAAAGCCAGACTCCGCTCGATTCTTAGCTCTATTTATTGCTCTTCTTGCGATTCTTGTTATCTCAATTGAAATATCAAGAGGGGCGCTTGATAGCAAGATCGTTGCACTACTTGGAGTTCTTGCCGCTTTAATAGCAGCCCTTCGATTGGTCGGAGCTGGAGCAGTGGGAGTTGAACCGATGTGGTTTCTCTTAATTATTACTAGCTACATATTTGGATCAAAGTTTGGATTCTCACTTGGAGTTATCTCAATGGCAGTCTCTGCAGTTATTAGCGGAGGAATTGGACCTTGGCTCTCATTTCAAATGCTGGCCGCGGGATGGATTGGGTTGTTTGCTGGTTTATTTTCCAAGAAGATCACCAAACGCTTTGAAATAATCACACTTATAATAATTGGAGTTATTAGCTCCCTTCTCTTTGGTGCGCTCATGGATCTTCAGCTCTGGCCTTGGATTGCATCCACCAATACTCAGTTAGGTTTTATCGCCGGCGCACCGCTTATGGAGAATCTCTCGCGCTATCTAACTTTTCACTTAGCAACAGCTATGGCATGGGATATCCCACGAGCTATCACTACCGCCCTTTTGATCGCTATTAGCGCCAGGGCTCTACTGGCATCACTTTCTAGAGCCGCAATGAGAATGGGCCTTACTTCACCTTCGATGGTTGAAAAGGTAAACGCTTAATTACTCCTTGGCTTAAACGGCCCCGTATATCGATAAATACCTGGCTATCAATTGAAATCGGGTTATCAAAAAGCCCTAGAGCAATTCCACTTTTTAAGGAGGGCGAGAAGGTGCCACTTGTTACATAGCCAATTTTTTTGCCATCGTTATCTTTGATTTCCATCCCAGTTCTAGGAATACCGCGATCGTTAACCAAAATTGCTGCAAGCCTTCTATGTTTCTTCTCTGCTCGTTGCTTCTCAAGAGCGTTCTTGCCCCAGAACTCTTTATCAAATGCCAGCGCCCATGAAGCGCTCGCCTCCACTGGAGTTATATCAGTTGAGAGTTCATGGCCATGAAGTGCATATCCCATCTCAGTTCTTAAAGTATCGCGAGCACCAAGACCAGCAGGCAGCCCAGAATACTTCTTTACTTTCTCTAGAAATAAGTCCCACATTTTTCTCGCATTTGCCCAAGAGGTAAGAATTTCATAGCCATGCTCCCCGGTATATCCGGTTCGACAGATGATTAGCGCTTCAGATTTCAACTCACTTTCCATAAATGACATGTATTCAAGATTTACATCTATGCCGAGATCTTTTAAGACATCAAGAGATTTAGGACCTTGAAGAGCAAAGAGGGCATAACTTTCATGTAGATTCTTAAATTCAAAGCCGCTTGGAGCATCTTTACTTATCTGCTCTAAAACCTGCTGGCAGTTAGCGGCATTTGGAATAAGGAGAAAATGGGTACTTGAGTAGCGATAGATGATTAGATCATCAATTACTCCTCCGTTATCTCTCTGACAGAGAAGCGTGTATTGAGCTTGACCATCTGAGATTTTTCTCAAGTCATTAGTAAAAATCGAATTTAAGTAATCAAGGGCCCCCTCGCCTATTACTGAAGCTTTACCAAGATGGGAGACATCAAAGAGGCCCACGGTATTTCTAACCGCGCTATGCTCATTTAAAACCCCACCACCATTTGCTGCGGGGTATTCGATCGGCATCTGCCATCCCCCAAAATCAGCGACTTTGGCCCCAGAATCAAGATGGAACTGGTGTAATGGCGAATATTTGCTCACTCCAATAACCTAGCCCAATGCCTACAACATTGCCCACTATCTCAGCCTCCGATAACTCAGTAATAGATGAAGTCCTAGTTCTGGGCTTTGCTCTAGATAAAAAGAGTAAGAAGTTTTCTATATTAAGCGGCGAGCTTCGAGTAGATCAGGGACCACTGCTTCAAGCCCTAACTGATCTTGGAGCAAGTGGGGCAAGTGATGAGGTAATAAAGCTTCCAGGAAGTGCAAGTAAGTTAATTCTTTTAACAGCGCTAACTCCTAAGGCCGATGGCTCGATTGCCCATGAAGTATTGCGAAGAGCTGCTGGAGCTGCTGCAAGATCCCTTGCCGGAACTACCTCGGCAACTTTTGCTCTGCCACAAGCTTCAAAACAAGATTTCCAAGCAATAACTGAAGGAGCCCTACTTGGCGCATATACCTTTGATGAATTTAGAGGAAGTTCTAAGGCTGATAGAAAGCCCCCACTAAAGAAAATCACGATTTACTCGAAGAAGGCAAAAGATAAAAGTTTTCTCCAGGCAATCAAGCGCGCCGAGATAATTGCTAAATACACCCATCTAACAAGAGATTTAATCAATACTCCGCCAAGTCATCTAACTCCAGATTCTTTTTCACTCCGATTTAAAAAACTTGCTGCATCACTTGGCGTTAAAGTGGAAATACTCAACGAGACTCAATTAATTAAAGGCGGTTATGGCGGAATAATTGGCGTGGGTCAAGGCTCTGCTAATCCTCCTCGTTTACTTCGCCTCTCCTATAGCGGCAAAGGCGCTAAGAAGCGTTATGCATTCATTGGAAAAGGAATCACCTTTGATACTGGAGGCCTTGCCCTAAAGCCTGCTCAAGGTATGGAGGCAATGAAATCTGATATGAGCGGAGCAGCTGCAGTCTGCGCTGCTGTATTAGCAATTGCTGAACTAAAACTTCCAATCAATGTTGATGCTTGGGCGGCCCTGGCAGAAAATATGGTCAGCGATAAAGCAACCAGGCCGAGTGACATCATCACAATTTATGGCGGTAAAACTGTTGAGGTATTAAATCCAGATGCAGAAGGTCGCTTAGTTCTTGCAGATGCCATGGTTCGCGCAGCAGAGGTTGGAAAGAAAGCTGGCGGCCTAGATGGCATGGTCGATGTTGCAACTCTTACTGGAGCTCAAGTCGTGGCACTTGGAACGAGAACAAGTGCGGTAATGACAAACAATGAGAGTTTTAGAGAGCAGTTCTTAACTCTTGCAGAAATTACTGGAGAGGCATTCTGGCCAATGCCGCTTCCAGAGGAGCTACGAGCATCTCTTGATTCACCAGTTGCTGATATGGCAAATATCGGTGATCGTATGGGCGGGATGTTAGTTGCTGGGCTATTTCTAAAAGACTTTGTTGATTCAGAGCTGCCTTGGCTCCATCTTGATATTGCAGGCCCTGCCTATAACGAGGCAAAAGCGCATGGATACACCCCAGTTGGCGGAACAGGTGTCGCACTTCGCACTTTAGTAGCCCTTGCTGAGTCATCAGCTGCTAAGTAATGCTGGCAAGATAGGCTCATTGAGAAATAGTTATAGAGAGGTTTGATGTGGCAGATTTCGATCTAGTAATTCTCGGTGGTGGTAGCGGTGGCTATGCCTGCGCACTACGAGCAGCCCAATTAGGTTTAAAGGTTGCCTTAATTGAGAAAGAAAAGCTTGGCGGAACCTGCCTACATAGAGGATGTATTCCAACTAAAGCTTTGCTTCATGCTGGCGAGATTGCAGATGGCGCACGGCACTCTGCTGAATTCGGAGTAAAAGCTGAATTTCACTCCATGGATATGGTCGCAGTAAATGCCTATAAAGATGGTGTTATCTCAAAGCTTCATAAAGGTCTGCAAGGTTTAGTTAAATCTAGAAATATCACCTACATTGAAGGTGAAGGAAAATTGGTTTCAGCAACAACAGTGAAAGTTGGCTCCGAGAGCCACAGTGGAAAAAATGTCGTTCTAGCAACCGGCTCATATGCAAAGAGTCTTCCTGGTCTTGATATCGATGGAAAGCAAGTCGTTACCAGCGATCAAGCGATTCATATGGGATATGTTCCTAAATCAGTCATAGTTCTAGGCGGCGGAGTTATTGGCTGTGAATTTGCCTCGGTATGGAAATCATTTGGCGCAGAGGTGCGAATCATTGAGGCCCTGCCACATCTAGTTGCGCTAGAGGATGAATCATCTAGCAAGGCTTTGGAGCGCGCCTATAGAAAACGTGGAATCAATTTTGAACTGGGAGTTAAATTCAAGAGCGTTAGTAAGAGCGCATCCGGAGTTGAAGTTTTACTTGAAGATGGAAAGAGCTTTGCTGCTGATCTTTTGCTTGTTGCAGTGGGACGAGGCCCAACATCAGCTGGTCTTGGCTATGAAGGCGTTGGAGTAAAGATGGATCGCGGCTATGTATTAGTAGATAACAAATGTCGCACCAACATTAAAGGTGTTTGGGCTGTTGGAGATTTAATCCCTACCCTGCAACTAGCTCATGTTGGTTTTGCTGAAGGAATAATGGTCGCTGAAGAAATTGCAGGCCTTAATCCACGGCCGATTGATTACGACGGCGTTCCAAGAGTTACTTACTCAGAGCCTGAAGTTGCATCTGTTGGACTAACAACTGCTGAGGCAAAAAAGCGCGGCATTGAAATAAAAGAGCTTAATTATGATCTTGCTGGCAATGGAAAGGCTCAGATTCTAAAAACTGCTGGGGCGATTAAATTAGTGGCAAACAGCTCAGGAACAGTTATCGGCATACATATGGTTGGTGCAAGAGTTGGCGAACTCCTTGCAGAAGCGCAAATGATATTTAATTGGCAGGCCGATGCAGATGATGTTGCTCAACATCTCCATGCTCATCCAACCCTCTCTGAGGCGATGGGTGAGGCTCATATGGCCCTTGCTGGAAAGCCGCTTCACGCTCATGGCTAGAGAGTTTCGGTTAGGCTTTTTATCATCAGATGGGTTGCTCGTTAGAATAAGTATTAGATACCAACAAAGGGGCGTTTAGAGAAAATGTCGTTTTCAGTAAAGATGCCAGCTCTCGGTGAGAGCGTAACTGAGGGAACTGTAACCCGTTGGCTAAAAGCCGAAGGTGATCAAGTTGCACTCGATGAACCGTTACTAGAGGTCTCAACCGATAAAGTCGATACTGAAATTCCATCACCTGCTGCCGGTAAATTAGAGAAGATTTTAATTCCAGTAGATAGCGTCGTTGCTGTCGGAACTGAACTTGCTCTAATCGGTGATGGCGCATCATCACCAAGTGCTCCAGTTGTAGCTGCTCCAGCTCCAGCAGCAACACCAACACCAGCACCAGCGACTGCGCCAGTTGTGCAAGCACCGATTGTTCAGGCCCCCGTTGTGCAAGCACCTGTTGCTCCAGTGGTCGCAGTTGAAAAGCCAGTTCCTGCTCCGCCAAAGACTCCGCCGCCACTTCTTCCAAAACCTACAGCTGGATCTGTGCTTGATGATTCCTATGTAACTCCTATTGTTAGAAAACTTGCCAGTGAAAATGGCGTTGATCTCTCTCGAGTAAGTGGCACGGGAGTTGGCGGAAGAATCCGAAAAGAAGATGTTATGGCAGCCGTATCTCGCCCAACTCAAGTGGCTGCATCAGCTGGAGCGCAAACTTTTTCTGCTCCAAGTGAAGTGCGAACCCAATCTGTTGCGGTTTCTCCGCTTCGTGGCACAACAGTAAGCATGTCAAGACTTAGAAAAGTCATCGCGGCAAGAATGCTGGAATCTCTCTCTGTTAGCGCCCAGCTCACAACAGTTATTGAGGTTGATATCACCAAGATTGCTCGTCTGCGCGAAAAAGCTAAAGCAACCTTTGAAGGTCGCGAAGGTGTGAAATTAACTTATCTGCCATTTTTTGCAGTAGCAGTATGTGAAGCGCTTAAACAACATCCAGTTGTTAATGCTTCAGTAGAAGGCGATCAGATTACTTATCATGGAGCCGAGCACCTAGGTATTGCAGTTGATACCGAGCGCGGTCTATTAGTCCCAGTGATTCGTGATGCTGGAGATCTCAATATGGGCGGCATTGCAAGAAGAATTGTTGATGTGGCTTCAAGAACTAGAGATAACAAGATCTCGCCAGATGATTTAGGTGGCGGCACATTTACCATCACAAATACTGGATCCCGAGGAGCACTCTTTGATACTCCAATAATTAACCAACCTCAAGTAGCAATCTTGGGAGTTGGCGCTGTTGTTAAGCGCCCAATGGTTGTTAAGGGAGAAGATGGCGGAGAGACGATCGCTATTCGCTCCATGGTCTATCTTGCACTTTCCTATGATCATCGAATTGTCGATGGCGCAGATGCTGCAAGATTCTTAACTACTCTTAAAGATCGCTTGGAAGAGGGTCGTTTCGAATCTGATCTAGGGCTGTAAATGTCCTTGCCACAGCGCATCGCCATCACTGGTGCTTCAGGTTTAATTGGTACGGCGCTTGTCGGCCATCTAAAGTCTGAAGGCCACACCGTTCAAAAACTTGTAAGGCGAAAAGTAGTCTCCCCCGATGAAGTCTTCTGGGATCCTAGAAGTGGAGATATTGATCTAGCAGCCCTAGAAGGCGTTGATGCAATCATCCACCTAGCCGGGGCAAATGTTGGCGATAAGAGATGGACTAAGAGATATCGTGCAGAGATTTTAAATTCACGACTCCTTGGCACCACAACAATTGCTAATGCTGTTTCAAATCTTAAGCCTGATGTTTTTATCTCTGCCAGTGCTATTGGTTGGTATGGCGAAACAGGAAATAGAGCGGTGAGTGAATCAGATCGGCCAGGAGATGATTTTTTAGCAGCGGTTTGTAAGCAGTGGGAGGCAGCAGCTGATCTTGCGACAAATACTAGAGTGGTAAAGATTAGAACCGGACTTGTTTTGGATTCAACAGGTGGAGCGCTAGGAAAGATGCTTCCCCTATTTAAGTTTGGTGTTGGTGGAAAGTTAGGTAGTGGAAAACAATGGTGGTCCTGGATCACACTTCATGATCTTGTTGAAGCGATCTGCTTTCTCTTAGAGAAGCCAGTAAGCGGCGCGGTAAATCTCACCGCTCCAAATCCAGCAACCAATCAAGAATTTACTTCAGCCCTTGCAAGAGCGCTAAAGCGTCCTGCGCTAATTCCAGTTCCAGGCTTTGCCCTAAAAATCGCCCTGGGAGGTTTTTCAAGTGAAGTATTAGGTTCAAAGAAAGTTCTACCAACTGCGCTATTAGATGCTGGTTTTAATTTTGATTATCCTCACTTGGCTCCAGCCCTAAATGCGCTACTTTCAGAGTAGGCCTTACCTAATACTTATTTGGCGCGCTTGATCAATAATTCTGGCAACGCTAAGTGATAGCTCTCGACTTATTGGAAGCTCGCCGCCATGTTCAATAGCAAGTCTTACCTCGTTATAAAAAGCAGGATAGAAACCAGCTTCTCCTCGATATGAAAATGAGTCCCTTCCCTTATAAATTTTTGCGCTACTTGTAATCTCATCGCCATCTATCCACTGGCCAGCTTGGGCTCTAAATCCCCTTCTTAAAATCTCCTCTTGCTTATCAAGTTCAGTAATTACCAAACTGGCCTTATCGCCATTAAGCCGAATCTTTGGCCCAGGGTTTCCGCTAAGCGCGCTGGCTGAGAGATAAGAATCAACGCCATTATCGTGCTTTAAAACCAGAAGCACATCATCATCACTTGCGCCGCGAACGCTTCTTACACTTGAAAATACCAACTCAGCTGGGCCAAACCAATCAAGAGCAGTTGATACTAAATGGCTTTGCAGATCAAGTAGTAGCCCGCCGCCAGCTTCAAAAGAGGTGCTCTCGCGCCAAGCTAGAGGATTAATCTCTGGTCTAAATCTTTCAAATCTTGACTCGAGACGAAAAATATTTCCAATTTCTCCCTGCTCGATTATCTTCTTAATAGTTAAGGAGTCAGAGTCCCAGATCCGATTGAAAAACACCGTTAAGAGCACACCGCTCTGCTCAGCTGCATCATAAAGGCTCAGGGTTTCGTAGTAGTCACGTCCCATAGGTTTATCAACAACTGTATTGATTCCAGCTCTAATTGAAGCGAGTGCGTGCTCGCTGTGAAACTCGTTAGGTGTTGCTACAACGATTAAATCTAGATCCTCTGAAATGAGCTCATCTATTGAATTAACTATTACTGCATTTGGAAAATCTTGCTGGGCAGCAGCCTTCTTCTCAAGTGATCTAGCGCATATTGCTGTTACATGAAATCCAGCGGCAAGAAGTGTCGGACCATGGAAGCAGCGACCAGCTATTCCATAGCCAATTATTCCCGCCTTCATCTAGAGAGAAGTTTTAGTTCTCTTGATGTTGAAGCTTTGATGGCCACCAGATCTTTGGTCCAATTACTCGCACCAAAGCTGGAACCAAAAGTGAGCGAACAATTATGGTGTCTAAAAGGACGCCAAATGCGACAGCAAATCCCAGCTCTGCCAAAAAGACCAGTGGCAAGATCCCAAGAACTCCAAAGGTTGCTGCAAGAACTATTCCAGCTGAGGTGATAACCCCGCCAGTTACAGTTAAGCCTTTAATTATTCCGGCCCTAGTTCCGATCTTTAACGATTCTTCTCGGACTCGAGTCATTAAGAAGATGTTGTAATCAATGCCGAGTGCCACCAAGAAAATGAAGGCAAAGAGCGGGAAGGCCGCGTCAGTGCCAGCAAATCCAAATACATGATCAAATACCAGCGCGCAGACTCCAAGAGTTGCTGCAAAGGAAAGAACCACAGTTATTAGAAGGAGCGCAGCTGCAAGGATACTTCTAAGCAAGAAGCCAAGAATTACGGCAATCAACAGCAACACGATAGGAATAATCACTCGATTATCTCTACGTGATGATTGATCGACGTCATAGCCAATTGCGCTCTGTCCACCTACCAAGATATTGGGATTCACTTCTTTAGCAGCTTGGCGAATCAAGGGAATACTCTCTTTGCCTTCAGCAGAATCCGGAGCAACCTTTAAGGTGGCATAGAGCACTACTTTTCCATCAACTACTTTAAGTTCAGAAGTTGGCCGCTGTGTAAGTGGATCTACATTTGTTAGCGGCACGACAGATGCAACGTTTGAAACCCGTCCAATCGCTGCTGCAGCTGAGGCAATATCTGCTTGATCAACAACAATTTCTACTGGAGTGCCCTCACCACTTGGGAAATGCTCCCCTAGCTTTTCTAGTCCAATAACTGAATCAGTTCGGGTAGTAAATGCTTCACTCTGAGAAAGGCCGTCTGATTTCAAAGTTACCGAGAAGCCAGCAAAAATCAAGAGAGCAAGACCAGTGCTTATCCAAACCGCCTTGGGCCGACGATCAACCAAGTTACCAACTTTGGACCAGAGTCCTGAGAGCTTTTCATCAACATCATCAAATCGTGGAATCTTTGGCCAGAAAATCCAGCGACCAAAAACGATAAGGAGGGCTGGGAGTAGAGTCAATACTGCAAGCATCGAAGATGCAATTCCAATGGAACCAACTGGGCCAAGACCGCGATTACTTGAAAGATCGCTCAGAAGTAGAACCAGAAGACCAGCAATGACGGTAGAGCCAGAGGCAATTATTGGTTCGACCACCCCTCGTAGCGCAATTTTCATTGATTCAAATCGGGATTCATGATGATGTAACTCTTCGCGATATCTAGCAATTAATAACAAGGCATAATCGGTGGCAGCTCCAAGGACAAGAACATCAAGGATTCCTTGAGTTTGACCATTTAGATCAATAATGTCCTCCCTTGCTAGGTAATAAACAATCATTGTGGCAATACCCAAGGCGCTTCCGGCAGTAAAGAGTGGGAGTATCCATAGAACTGGTGAGCGATAGACAATTATAAGAATGATTGCCACAACTATCAGAGTTGTTTGCAATAGCCTGGTATCAATTGAACCAAAGGCTTCAAATAGATCAGCAAAGAGTCCGGCAGGGCCAGTTACATGAGTGGTTATTCCTGCTGATGCAAATTCCTTCTCCATGTCTTCTCTAATGAATTCAATAATCTTTGGAAAAACAGGCTCTCCATCAATATTGGCATCAGCGACAGCAAAATCTAATTGTGCATTAATCAATATCGCTTTGCCATCTTGGGCTGGAATGGGAGTGAGAGGAACCCCTTGTGCAAAGTAAGTGCTCAACGGTTTTCCAGTGGCAGGAAGAGTTCTGCTTGGCAAAGTTGCTGCGTACTGATTTACCTTCTCAAAAGCTTGGGCATTAGTTGCAGGATTTAAGTCTCCCAGCAGTAAGAGCAGCGCAGGAAATAGTTGATCATCCTGCGAAGAGAACTTAACTAGAACTTCGCCAGCGATAGTTGATTCAGCGCTATCGGGCAGGAATGCTGAGTTATCATTTTCTTGGACTGTCGAAATCTTGGAAAAGGCTCCCCCGGCAAAGCCGCCAATTGATAACCAGGCCAAAATCGAGACAATTGCTATCCATAAAGCCTTGCGACCTTTAACTCTTGTTTTATTCTTCCCGCTCAATACTTCCTGACTCACAGCATCTCCTTGTAATCTCGCGCTTCGCTGGTTTTAGGGTGATTTAGGCTACTGTCCACCCGTACTCTTTACGCCCTAGTAGCAGAATTATAGTGCTCGTTGAGCCAAGGGCTGCTCATTAAAGTTAGGCTCTACCTGTGACTATGCAAGCTCTCTCTGAGACTAAAGAAGAGTTATTGGCCATTGCCCCTCAGCGCCTTGGGTTAATAGATTATGAACAGGCGCTTACAATTCAACGGAAAGTTCATCAAGAAGTGGTGGAAGAGCTAAGTCCTAGCACCCTGATTTTACTTCAACACCAACCGGTATTTA
>OFSF01000840.1_pt1 | contig 11441 bp, 9 predicted proteins | sample 1543271 | NCBI WGS metagenome assembly OFSF01 (sample SAMN07774227, study PRJEB24372) | wastewater metagenome | isolation source: Exp Tend VB 100WW | collected 2016-02
CGCGCTCGGCGGCGGCTGCGAGGTGGCGATGGGCTGCGATTTCATCCTCGCGGCCGACAACGCCAAGTTCGGCCAGCCCGAGATCAAGCTCGGCATCATCCCCGGCGCGGGTGGCACGCAGCGCCTGCCGCGCGCGGTGGGAAAAAGCAAGGCGATGGACCTCGCGCTGACCGGCCGGATGATGGACGCGGTCGAGGCCGAGCGCTCGGGGCTGGTGTCGCGTGTCGTGCCGCTGGCGGATCTGCATGCCGAGGCGGACAAGGCGGCGCAGGCGATGTGCGGCTATTCGCTGCTGGCGCTGATGGCGACCAAGGAATGCGTGAACCGCGCCTACGAGGCGCCGTTGACGGAAGGCCTGCTGTTCGAGCGCCGGCTGTTCCACGCGCTGTTCTCCAGCGCGGACCAGAAGGAAGGCATGGGCGCCTTCCTCGAAAAGCGCGCGCCGACCTTCACGCACCGCTGAGGCGGTCGCTGACCCTGCATGGGCTGCCCCGGGTGGTGTTGCCGGGGGCGGTCTGTTGCAATGGCGGCCATGGAACTCGTCCTGTTCATCGGCCCGCCTGCCGCCGGCAAATCCACCTTCTACGCCGCCCGCTTCGCGCAGACCCACCTGCGCCTGAGCCTGGACATGCTGCGCACGCGGCACCGCGAACGGCTGCTGGTGAAGGCGTGTCTGGAGGCGCGCCAGCCGGTGGTGATCGACAACACCAACCCGACCCGGGCGGAGCGCGCCGTCTACATCGCAGCGGCCAGGGCGTCCGGGTTCGCCATCTCCGGCTATGCCTTCTCGGCGCCGTACGCACAATTGATCGCACGCAACGCCGCACGCGCCGGCCGGGCCAACGTCCCGGAGGTGGCGATCCGTGCGACGCTCGCCAAACTGGAGACCCCCGCGTTCGACGAGGGCTTCGACCGACTCTGGCAGGTCGGCCCCGGTGCACAGGGCACGGGGTTCGAGGTGCTGGAATGGCTGACGACTACCGAGGGAGGGCCTGTGCCATGAGATTCGAGGAACTGGATGTCCGGCTGCGTGCGTTCGAGACGAACGACGACCACTGCGTGCTGCCGGACCTGCACATCGTCGTGCGGCTGGACGGCCGCGGCTTCACGCGCCAGACGCGCGAGGTGTGGCGGCTCGACGCGCCGTTCGATGTGCGCTTTCGCGACCACATGCTCGACACCGTCGAACACCTGATGACGGCCTGCGGCTTCGGCGTCGTCTACGGCTACACCCAGAGCGACGAGATCTCGCTGCTGCTGCGCCGCGACGACGCCACCTTCGGCCGCAAGACGCGCAAGCTGCTGTCCATCCTGGCGGGCGAGGCCAGCGCGCGCTTCACGCTGGCGATGGGGCAGATGGCCTGTTTCGACGCGCGCATCTGCCCGCTGCCGACCGAGGCGCACGTCGTCGACTACTTCCGCTGGCGCCACGAGGACGCCCACCGCAACGCGCTCAACGCCCACGGCTACTGGCTGCTGCGCAAGCAGGGCGAGTCGGCGCGGGCGGCGACGGCGGCGCTGGCCGGGCTGTCGGTGGCGGACAAGAACGAGCTGCTCTTTCGCGGCGGCATCCAGTTCAACGAGCTGCCGGCGTGGCAGAAGCGCGGCGCGGCGCTCTACCTGCGCGAGGAGGCGCGCACCGGCGTGGACCCGCGCACCGGGGCTGCGTGTGTCACCCGGCGCCGCGTGCTGCACCGGGATCTCGACCTGCCGGTGGGCGAGGCCTACGGCGCGTTCGTGGCTGCGTTCATCGGTTGACGGGCGCAGCGATGTCCCGGCGCGCAGGCGGGGTGGCGAGGTGGGGCTGGTGGGGGCTGGTGGCGGTCTGCGTCAGCACGTCCGTGGGGGCGGACCTCGATCCCATCGGGCAGACAACCGGCCTGTCAGCCTCGCAGCGCCAGGGCATGCTCCAGGCCCACAACCGCTGGCGCGCCCAGGTCAGCGTGCCGCCGCTGGTCTGGTCGGATGCGCTGGCGCAGTCCTCGGCCCGCTGGGCGGCGCAGCTCGACCAGGGCGGGCAATGTGGCATGGAGCACAGCGACGCGCCCGATCTGGGCGAGAACCTCTACTGGGCCAGCCCCGTCCGCTGGAGCAATGGTCTGCGGACGCAGCAGGAACTCGCGCCGGCGTCTGTCGTCGATGTCTGGGGGCGTGAATCGGCCGATTTCCAGGTCGACGCCAACAGCTGCCGGCCCGGCAAGACCTGCGGGCACTACACCCAGATCGTCTGGCGCGCCACCCGCGAGGTGGGCTGCGCGATGCGGGTGTGCGGCGCGAAGGACCAGGTGTGGGTGTGTCAGTACCTGCCCGCCGGGAACTATGTCGGGCAGCGGCCGTATTGACCAAATGTGAAAAATTAACGATGCACTCCTGACCTCCGGTGCAAACATCCCGACAAGCCGCCAAGTCTTTCAGCGTGCGGCGGGTTCAGGGAGAACACATGGAAACCATCAGGTCAGGTGATCTGAAAACGATCCTGCATTCAAAGCGGGCGAACCTCTATTACCTGGAGCACTGCAGGGTGCTGGTCAACGGGGGGCGTGTCGAATACGTGACCGAACAGGGCAAAGCTTCCCTGTACTGGAACATCCCGATCGCCAACACGACCACGGTGCTGCTTGGCACTGGTACCTCGGTCACGCAGGCTGCCATGCGGGAACTGGCCAAGGCGGGGGTGTTGGTCGGGTTCTGCGGGGGTGGGGGCACGCCGCTGTTCTCGTCTACCGAATTCGAGGTGGAGATCGCCTGGCTTTCGCCGCAGAGCGAGTACCGGCCCACCGAGTACCTGCAGCACTGGGTTCGTTTCTGGTTCGACGAGGCGCTGCGCCTGCAGGCGGCCAAGGAATTTCAGCAGACCCGGCTCACCCGCTTGCGAGCGCAGTGGGCCTCGACGCGGCGGCAGACGGTCGCTTCGGGGTTCGAGGTGGACCTTTCGGCTCTGGACGCGCTGGTGGCACGGTCGCTGCCGGCCGTTGCGGCGGCCGTCGACCACACGGCCTTGCTCACCGAGGAGGCGCGTCTGACCAAGCAGCTCTACAAGCTCGCGGGCGAAGCGACCCGCCATGGCGAGTTCACCCGCAGCCAGCGTGGTCAAGGCATCGACGCTGCCAACCAGTTTCTCGACCACGGCAATTACCTGGCCTACGGGCTGGCCGCCACCGCCACCTGGGTGCTCGGGGTACCGCATGGTCTGGCGGTGCTGCATGGCAAGACACGCCGTGGCGGGTTGGTGTTCGATGTGGCTGATCTGGTCAAGGACGCCGTGATCCTGCCGCAAGCGTTCATCTCGGCGATGCGTGGCGACACCGAAACCGAGTTCCGGCAGGCGTGCATCGAGGCACTGACCCGCAGCGAATCGCTGGATTTCATGATCGACACGGTGAAGGATGTGGCGCTGCGCATGGGCCGGCTGGCGCAGGAGCGCACATGAACATCCTGCTCATCTCGCAGTGCGACAAGCGCGCACTGACGGAAACGCGCCGCATCCTCGACCAGTTCGCCGAGCGCCGTGGGGATCGGACGTGGCAGACCCCGATCACCCAGGATGGACTTGATACCCTGCGCCGCCTGCTGCGCAAGACCGCGCGCAAGAACACGGCGGTGGCCTGTCACTGGATACGTGGGCTGGACCACACCGAACTGCTGTGGCTGGTCGGTGACGCCAGCCGCTTCAACGCGCAAGGTGCGGTTCCCACCAACACCACCACACGCAACGTGCTGCGTCGCCAGGACGAAAACGACTGGCACACCGGCGAAGACATCCACCTGCTGACGGCACTCGCGGCGTTGCTGCATGACCTGGGCAAGGCGAGCCTGGCCTTCCAGAGGCGGCTGGCGGGGCTGCTGACCGAGCGCAATCAGTACCGGCACGAGTGGGTGTCGCTGCGGCTGTTCGAGGCGTTTGTTGGCGAGGACGATGACGCCACCTGGCTGGCGCGGCTGGTGGCGCCGACCGCGCAGGACGACGCGCACTGGGTCGGTCGGCTGCGGCGTGACGGGCTGGATGGCGCCTTGCCGACCCCGTTCGCGGCGCTGAAGCACGCCCCGCTGGCGCAGGCGATCGGCTGGCTGGTGGTCACGCACCACCGGTTGCCGGTCCTGCCGCGCAACGCGGACGGTAGCCCCGGGATTTTTCAGGCGGCGTTGCTGCACTCGGTCATCGAGTCCATTGATGCTGGCTGGAACGAACCACGGCGGTCTGATGCGGATGCGGATGCTGGCCCGATCGCGTCGTACTGGGCGTTTCCCCACGGATTGCCCGTCACGACGGACCTGTGGCGCAAGCGTGCGGCCCGTGTGGCCCAAGGGCTGCTGAAGCGGCTGGCGCTGCCTGCTGCGGGCTGGCTCGGCAATCCGTATGTGATGCATGTGTCGCGGCTGTGCCTGATGCTGGCGGATCACCACTATTCGAGCCTCCAGGGTGATGCCGATGGCCGCGTGCAGGTGCCGGCCGGTTATCCGCTCTACGCCAACACGAAGGGTGGTCCGGGCGACTACAACCAGACGCTTGACGAGCACCTGCTCGGCGTGGCGCTGCATGGCAGTGAAGTCACCCGCGCCCTGCCGCGATTTGATCAGCAACTGCCCCGACTGGCGCGGCACAAGGGTCTGCGCAAGCGGTCACAGGACGAGCGCTTTCGCTGGCAGGACAAGGCCGCCGAACTGGCGGCGGCGATGCGCGAACGCTCCACCCGCCACGGGGCCTTCATCGTCAACATGGCGTCCACTGGCTGCGGCAAGACGCTGGCGAATGCCCGGGTGATGTACGCGCTGGCCGATCCCGAGCGGGGGATGCGCTGTGCGTTCGCGATGGGGTTGCGCACGCTGACGCTGCAGACCGGGCGGGCGTTCCGTGATCTGCTGAACCTGGGGGATGAAGACCTGGCGATCCGGGTCGGCGGGGCCGCCAGTCGCCAACTGTTCGAGCACCACGAACGGGAAGCCGAGGCGTCGGGTTCGGCCTCGCGACAGGCGCTGCTCGACGAGGACAGCCACGTCGTGTTCGAGGGCGACCACGCGCGCCACCCGCTGTTGCGCCGGGTTCTGCACGACCCGCAGGTGCGTGGACTGCTGATCGCGCCCGTGCTGGTCTGCACCATCGATCACCTGACCCCCGCGACCGAAAGCCAGCGCGGCGGTCGGCAGATCGCGCCGATGCTGCGGCTGATGAGCGGGGATCTGGTGCTGGACGAGCCCGACGATTTCGACATCGGCGACCTGCCGGCATTGACCCGGCTGGTGCATTGGGCGGGGCTGCTGGGGTCGCGGGTGCTACTGTCGTCGGCGACGTTGCCACCGGCGCTGGTCCAAGGCTTGTTCGAGGCGTATCGGGCGGGGCGCCTGCAATACGAGCGCAACCGAGGCGAGCAGCCGGGGGCGGTGGACCGGCCACCCTCGGTGTGCTGTGCGTGGATCGACGAGTTCCATCAGGCACAGGCGGACTGCACTGAACCGGCTTCGTTCGCCGAAGCACACCGGGCGTTTGTCGAGCGGCGCAGTGTTCAGCTCGACAAGGCCGTGGTGCGGCGGCGCTGCACGTTGTTGCCTTTGCCGCTGAGCGGGCTGCGCCGCGAGGAGCTGGCGCCGCGTTTTGCCGAACTGGCCCTGCAGGCGGCGCTGTCGTTTCACGGGCACCACCACAGCGTCGAGGCGCGCACAGGTCGGCGCGTGAGCTTCGGGCTGATCCGCATGGCCAACATCGAACCGCTGGTCGAGGTGGCGCTGGCGCTGTATCGGCTCGGTGCGCCAACCGGAGTCCGCATTCACCTGTGTGCCTACCACTCGCAGTTTCCGCTGCTGATCCGTTCGGCGATCGAGCAGCGGCTGGATGCGGCGCTGAACCGGCGCAAGCCCGATGCGGTGTTCGATCTGCCCGACATCCGCCAGCGGCTTGATGCTCATCACGAAGCCGATCAGCTCTTCATCGTGCTGGGTTCGCCCGTGACCGAGGTGGGCCGGGACCACGACTACGACTGGGCGGTGGTCGAGCCGTCGTCGATGCGCTCGCTGATCCAGTTGGTCGGCCGGGTGCGGCGGCACCGGGTGGCGGCTTGCGAGGTGCCGAACGTGGGGGTGTTCGAGACCAACTCGCGTTATTTCCGCGATCGTGGAGAACCGGTGTTTTGCAAGCCTGGGTTCGAGACAGCGAGTTTCCGGCTCAACGATCACCGGCTGTCCACGCTGTGGCCCGAGTCGGCGCAGCAGGTGATCGACGCTCGGCCGCGCATCGTGGCGCGGCCTGACGGGCAGTTGCAGCCACACGGGCGGCTGGTGGATCTGGAGCATGAGCAGATGCGCCGCACCATGCTGCCTGCTGCGCCGGCTAAGCCTGGTCAACGGCAAAGTCTGTTTGCCAAGACCGCGGCACCTTCATTGAATGCGGCGACTTGGTGGAGTCTGCCTCCTGCTGATGCCTTGCTCACGGCCTTGCTGCCACAGCATCAGCCTTTCCGGGACGACACAGGGCGGCCACAGGTGGACTTGATGTTGCGTCCCAACGAGGACGGCGACGACTTCGAACTGGTACGTCTGCAGGACTTGCCGGAGAGGAAGGGCCGGCGTGGCGAGAAAGCCCAAATCGTCATTGAGCGCGCGCAGCACCAGCGCATTCCGGATCAGGCCGTTCACGGCACAGGGATCGCACCCTGGTGCGAGACCGACTACCTGACCGCGTTGACCGCATTGGCCGCGGAAATGGACCGTTCGTTGGACGAATGTGCCCAGCGCTTTGGCTCGGTCAGCGTGCCGACTAGCGACAACGGCTGGCGCTTTCACCCGGTGCTGGGGTTCACGAAGCGGATTGCATGAGGGAGGGGTCGGGGGGAGCCCGACCCCTCTGCCTGTTCGGCAGTGAATACATCGATGGTCAACAAAGATGTCATTTTCTGATCTGCCTGTGCGGCAGGGTGGCGAGCTTAGCGCGTACCGAGCAGTGGAAACAGATCTAGAGCTGAATGGTCTTGCTGTCAAAAAAGAAGTCATGGTTGACTTGTTGATGAGCGCGCCATAAAGTAGGCCTCTGCGGTGCTGCAACACCGCAGAGGCGAACATGGCAATGCCAACGGCAGTGAGAGGCCAGGGCACCTACGGGCAAGGAAGTTGACCGAAGGAGGGTTCAAGTGTGACGACACATCACATGACCAGAAGATGAGTTCCGGCAAGCGCTGCTTGTCAAACCTGCGTCCCGGGGCGTTGCCTCGGGACATTCTATCGGCGGCGATTTCGTCGCACACCTTGGAATGATTTCCCTATGCCAACGCCACTGTCCGGGCGTCAGGCAGAGCTTCGCTCGCTCATCGCAGGCTTCCTGAAGGAACGCTGTGATGCCAAGCTGGAAAAGCTCGAACCTGACGACCCAAAATACGCTGAGCTGCAGCAGCAGTTTCAGTCCGCCACCTGGCTCGACGACGCCGCCCGGCGTGTCGGCCAGATCCAGGCAGTCACACACTCGCTCAAGCCGATCCACCCGGAGGCCAAGGGCACCAACCTGTACAGCCCGCCTGCGTCGTTGTCGGCGCTGGAGGTGGTGGGGAGCCACTGCCTCGGCGCAGAGTTCGTCGGCGATGTGGTCGGCAATGCGGCTGCGCTGGATGTCTACAAGTTCCTGAAGCTGACGCACCAGGGGCGCAGCCTGCTGGACCGCGTGTTGGTGCGTGACGCGGATCTGGCGGTGGCGCTCAGTGACGACGCAGCGCAGGCCAGCGGTTGGCTGGAGGCGTTTGCCGGGCTGGTCGATCCCCGTGGCCGGGTCGCGTCGCACACGATGGCCAAGCAGCTTTACTGGCCCATCGGGGACGATCCGCATGACGACGCCGGCTTCCACCTGCTCGCGCCGCTGTACGCCAGTTCGCTGGCGCACCGGGTCTACCTGACGATCCAGGACGATCGATTCAGTGACGAGGCCAAGGCCGCCCGAAAGGCTCGGCACGATGGCGAGTTCAGCGAGCGTCCGGTCCGGGAGTATCGAGAACATGCGGTGCAGCAACTCGGCGGCACCAAGCCGCAGAACATCAGCCAACTCAACAGTGAGCGTCGGGGGAATAACTACCTGCTGGCCTCGCTGCCACCGGTCTGGAAGTCCATCGACCTGAAGCCGCTGCTCGGCGCCGACACGATGTTCAACCGCTACAGCCGGCGAGATGAGGTGCGCCAGACGCTGCGGGCCTTGCTGGCGTTCCTGAAGACTGACCCGACAAATAACGCCAGGACAAAAACCTACAGGGCTGATCTGCTGGAGGTTCTCACTGATGAACTGGTGCAGTTCACCGCCGAGTTGCGCACGCTGGTACCGGGTTGGAGCCAGGCGCCGGAATGTCAACTGAATCTGGCGGAGCGGCACTGGCTGGATCCGGAGGGCGTGGCGGCGGCGTGTGCGACGTCGGGCCAGCCACTGCCGACCGATACCGCCGAGCGCATCAGTGCTGCGTTCGCCCGTTGGCTCAACGCACGATTGCAAGGCGTGCTGCCGGTGGGGGACTCGGAATTTCTGGCATGGCGCGACCGTATGCACGAGCAGATCAAGGCCGACGAACGGGGAGACCGCGATGACGACTGAGACCGAAACCGACGCGCCGCCCAGCAGGGCGCTGCTGATCCTGCCGCATGTGCGGGTTCAGAATGCCAACACGATCTCCAGTCCGATGACCTGGGGCTTTCCGGCGATCACGGCGTTCACGGGGCTGATGACGGCGCTGGCGCGTCGGCTGGGGCGACAGGCTGGTATCGAGTTACACGGTATCGGTGTCATTTGTCACCACTTCGAACCCCAGGTCACGCATCGGGGCTATAGCCGCAGCTTTCACCTGACACGCAACCCGGTGTCGTCTGATGGGAGTACGGCTGCCATCGTCGAAGAGGGGCGTGCGCACCTGGACATTACCCTTGTGTTCGCGGTCGCGTTGACGGGCAAACCGTTGAGTGAGGGCGAGCGGGCTCAGTTGGCTGCCCGAATTGGCGAATTGGTGGCCGGGATGCGCATTGCGGGAGGCAGCGTCATGCCGCCGCTGCCAGGCTCGCCTCAGCGATCGGCTCGGGCGCAACTGTGGCTCATGCCCGACGACGAGGCGGAGCGACTGAAGCAGTTCCGCCGGCTCGGTCGCCGTTGGCTGCCCGGTTTTGCGCTGGTGTCGCGAGATGGCCTGCTGCAAACCCGGCTGGCGGCATTGCGCGAACGGGATCCGCAGGCGAGTGCGCTGGATGCGTGGCTCGACCTCTCCCGGCTCAATCACCGGGCCGAGCGCCGCACCAGTGTCGATGGGCGCACGGGAGAAGCCACCGAATCCATCGTCTGGCAGACCGATCGGCGCCCTGGCTGGATCGTGCCGATCCCGGTGGGCTACGCCGCGCTGTCCGAGCTGCATGCGGCCGGCAGCGTGGCGGGGGCTCGCGATGCCACCGTGCCGTTCCGCTTTGTCGAAAGCGTGTATTCGCTCGGGCAGTGGATCAGTCCGCACCGCCTGAACGATGTCACGGATCTGATCTGGTCCCCTGTGCATGACCCGGATACGGGCCTGTACCGCTGCGTCAACGAATTTCAAGGAGTTTGATCACCATGGCTACTGCTGCAATTTCCCTCAAGACCGCCTCTGTCCTGGCCTTCGAGCGCAAGCTCGACCCCTCGGACGCCCTGTTTTTCGCTGGCAACTGGGCCGAGCGCGCGACCAGCGCGGGCTGGCCGGCCGTGACCGTGCGGGAGAAATCGGTGCGCGGCACGATCTCCAACCGCCTCAAGACCAAGGACCAGGATCCCGCCAAGCTGGACGCAGCGATCGAGAACCCGAACCTGCAGACGGTCGATGTCGCCACGCTGCCGGCGGACGCTGACACGCTCAAGGTCACGTTCACGCTGCGCGTGCTCGGCGGTGCGGGCACACCGTCGGCCTGCAACAGCGCCGACTACCAGCGCAAACTGCTCGCCACGGTGCAGGGCTATGTCACGTCGCAGGGCTTCGGCGAACTGGCGCGGCGCTATGCCTTCAACCTGGCCAACGGTCGCTTCCTGTGGCGCAACCGGATCGGCGCCGAGCACGTCGAAGTGCAGATCGCCCACCTCGTGGACGGGCAGGCGGCGCAGGCCTGGACCTTCGACGCGCTGGCGCTGTCGCTGCGCGGGTTCGACGCGCCGGCCGGTTCTGCCGAGGCGCTGGCGGCGGTGGGCACGCTGATCGCCGATGGGCTGGCGGGCAGCCGGCATGTGCTGCTGCAGGTGACGGCCTTTGTCCGGGTCGGGGCCGGGCAGGAGGTGTTTCCGTCGCAGGAACTCATCCTCGACAAGGAAAAGGCCGGCAAGAGCAAGACGCTGTACACGGTCAGCGGCATCGCCGGCATCCACTCGCAGAAGCTCGGCAATGCGCTGCGCACGGTGGACACCTGGTACCCGGGCGCGGGAGAGACGGAGCAGGGGCCGATCGCCGTCGAGCCCTACGGTTCCGTGACGACGCAGGGCCGGGCCTATCGCCAGCCGAAAGAGAAGGCAGACTTCTACACCTTGCTCGATTCCTGGCTGCTGAAGGATCAGGTTCCCGCCGTCGAGCAGCAGCACTTCGTCATGGCGACGCTGATCCGGGGTGGCGTGTTCGGTGATGCGGGCAAGGACTGACCGGTCATGAAGCACTACCTAGAAATCCAGGTGCAGCCAGACCCGGAGTTTCCGGCGCCGCACCTGATGAACGCCTTGTTTGCCAAGCTGCACCGGGCGTTGGTGGCGCAGCAGGGGGCGGGGCCGGTGGGGCTGAGTTTCCCTGGTGTCGATGAGCGGGTGCCTACGCTGGGGACGCGGTTGCGGGTGTACGCGGCGCAGGCGCAGGCGTTGGAGTCGCTGATGGCGGCTGACTGGCTGCGGGGCATGCGTGACCATGTGGCGGTGTCGGGCGTGGCCGAGGTACCGGGGCAGGTGCGGCATCGGGTGGTGTCGCGTGTGCAGGCGCAGAGCAGCCCCGAGCGGTTGCGCCGCCGGTTGATGCGCCGACACACGCTCACCGACGCCGAGGCGCGCGAGCGCATTCCCGACAGCGTGGCAAAGCGTCTGCGTCTGCCGTATGTGCAATTGCGCAGCACGAGCACGGGGCAGAGCTTTTGCCTCTTCATCGCGCATGGTCCGCTGCTGGATGAGCCGGTGGCGGGCGAGTTCAGTGCCTATGGACTGAGCGCGACGGGCTCCGTGCCCTGGTTCTGACCCGCTGAGGCTGGATCCTGCGCCCGACCCTTTTTCCGGGGCCGGGCGTTGTTCCTTAAAAATCAACAACTTACGAGCGACCCGAACTTTTGGGTCGCCGCGTGCTGATGTGGCAAAATCCGTTGCCGATCAAGCACTTGCGCGCGTTTTGGTCTTATTCACTGCCGGGTAGGCAGCTTAGAAAGGCATGACGGGCCAGCGTCTGAACGACTCGATATTCACTGCCGGGTAGGCAGCTTAGAAATCGGAGAAGCGCACTGACTAGAAC